>Ga0182741_1003611_pt1 | contig 16224 bp, 10 predicted proteins | sample eDN5th37CBELigOP_FD_128874 | JGI IMG/M metagenome (GOLD analysis project Ga0182741, IMG submission 128874) | Enriched Organic Plus compost microbial communities from Emeryville, California, USA - eDNA 5th pass 37_C BE-Lig OP (version 2) (version 2) ...
CGAGATGGGGCGCGGTGATACAGACCGCCTGGTCCGTCACCGTCGTCACCGCGCGCTCCAGCAGCTGGATGTCCGCCTCGTGCTGGCGCGCCACGTGCGGGTCCTCGAAGAAAATCGCACGCTGGCAGCGGCCTTCCAGTACCCGGTCGGCGATCTGCGCGTCACCGCCCAGCGGGCCGCTCTGGAAGCGCTGGATCCACGCCTGGTCGCGCGGCCAGCCGCGGCTCCAGGCGAGCTCGTTCAAGCGCTGCCCCGTCGTTCCCGTGCCGATGCGCTCCCCAAACCGCGACAGCACGTCGAAATGCTCGGCGGCGAAGGCCAGCATCTGCGGCTTGCGGGCGTCGTGGGCGATCAGCGCCAGTGTCTGGTTGCCGACGTCGTGCAGGTCGTCCGCGCCCGGATCGGCCGGCAGCCCGGCATGGATGCGCTCCATCTCGACCCAGTCGCGGGCGCTGGCCACCGTAGAGATGAAGGGCTTGTCGTGGATGACGCACTGGCGCTTCAGCGCGATGGCTTCGGGGAATACCGAGGACGGATCCACCGGGTCGATCAGGTAGATCGCGCCGTCCAGCGTGCGCTCCGGCGTGCCCATGCCGACGACTTCGGCGACCAGCTTCATCAGCCCGCCGTCGCGGCCGTTCGGGTAGCGCCTCAGGCCGGGCAGGCTTCCTGGCGGCAACGCGGCGGTGATGGCGTCGTGGGTGCGGCCCACGGCGTGCAGTTCCACGCCAAGCTCGCGCAGGCCACCGGCGCTGGCGTGGAGCCAGCGGAACAGGGCGGCGTCGGCGCGTTCGTGGTGCAGGCGGTTGGCGGCCAGGCCGATGCGCATCGGGGTCTCGCTGGGTTTTGGGGTTTGAGTGTAAATCCTGGGGAAGTATTCCTTTCTCTCCGCCGGGAGAAGATGCCCAAGAGAAGATGAAAGGTTTAACGGGGGCGCCGATGGTTGTCCGTCATGGACTTCGTTCGTCCCTCACCCCAACCCCTCTCCCGGTGGGAGAGGGGCTCCGTTCCCCCGTCAGTGCAGCAGCAGCTTGATGATGCTGGCCGCGGCGTCGCGGCCTTCGGCCACCGCCGTGACCACCAGGTCCGCGCCGCGCACCGCGTCGCCGCCGGCGAACAGCCGGGGGTTGTGCGTCTGGTAGGGCAGGCGACCGGCGCCACCGGCGACGATGCGGCCGTTGCCGGTTGCTTCGACACCCTGCGACGCCAGCCAGTCCGGCAGCGTCGGCGAGAAGCCGAAGGCGATGATCACCACGTCCGCCTCCAGCAGCGATTCGCTGCCTTCGATCGGTTCGGCGTTGCGGCGGCCGTTGGCGTCGGGTTCGCCCAGGCGCGTCTCCACCACGGTCACGCCGATCACTTCATCGTCGGCACCGGCTTCGATGGCCAGCGGCTGACGGTTGAACAGGAAGCGCACGCCTTCCTCGCGGGCGTTGGCCACCTCGCGCGCGGAGCCGGGCATGTTGGCCTCGTCGCGGCGGTAGGCGCAGGTCACGCGGGCCGCGCCCAGGCGGACCGCGCTGCGCACGCAGTCCATGCCGGTGTCGCCGCCGCCGAGCACCACCACGCGCTTGCCGTTGAGGTCGGGCAGGGCGATCTGGTCTTCCCAGCCGGCGATGGGCCGGCCCTGCGGATCGTCGCCGCCGACGATTCGGCTGTTCTGCACCAGGAACGGCAACGCCGGCAGCACGTTCTTCAGGTCCTGACCGAGCAGGCCGCCGTCGGTGTAGCGGTAGGCGCCGGTGCCCAGGAACACGGCATCGAAGTCGGCCTGCAGCTGCTCGATGGTGATGTCGCGTCCGATCTCCACGCCGAGGCGGAACTGCACGCCCATGCCTTCGAGGATGCCGCGGCGCCGGTCGATGACGCGCTTGTCCAGCTTGAAGCTGGGAATGCCGAACTGCAGCAGGCCGCCGATCTGCTCGTAGCGGTCGAACACCACGGCCTGGATGCCGGCGTGCGCCAGGCGGTCGGCACAGGCCAGCCCGGCCGGGCCGGCGCCGACGATGGCCACGCGCCTGCCGGTCGGCTGCACCGCCTGCAGGTCCGGCTTCCAGCCGGTGGCCAGGGCGGTGTCGACGATGTACTTCTCCACCGCGCCGATGGTCACCGCGCCGAATTCCTCCAGCGTGCAGCTGCCTTCGCACAGGCGGTCCTGCGGGCAGACGCGGCCGCAGACTTCCGGCAGCGGGTTGGTCGAATGGCACAGCGTCGCCGCTTCGTGGATGCGGTCTTCCTGCACCAGCTGCAGCCACTGCGGGATGGCGTTGTGCACCGGGCACTTCCAGCTGCAGTACGGGTTGCCGCAATCCAGGCAGCGGCCGGCCTGGTACTGCGCGTCGGCCTTGTCGAATTTTCCGTACAGCTCGCCCCAGTCGCCGGACGTGCGCAGTTCCACCGGAATGCGCTGCGGCATGGTGCGGGGGAGGTCGAGGAACTGGAAGGCTTGCTTGCGGCTCATGGGGGACTCGTGATGTCTGGGGAGGAGCCCTTCTTCCGCAGGCGGAAGAAGGTGCCCCGTAGGGACGGATGAGGGGCCTTGCTTTCAAAGCGCCCTCACCCCAACCCCTCTCCCGCTCGCGGGAGAGGGGCTTCTGGCGTCAGGCGGCGTTGCGCAGCGCCGCGGCCAGCGATTCGATGCTGGCCGCCTTGGGTTTCACCAGCCAGAACTTGCCGACGTAGTCGCGGAACTCGTCCAGGATCTGCTGCGCCCAGATGCTGCCGGTGAGCTCGCGGTGGCGGCCGATCAGGCTGTGCAGGTGCTGGCGGTAGTTCTCGAAGCCCTCGGCCGAGATGCGGTGGATGTCGATCAGCTCGTGGTTGTAGCGGTCCACGAAATCGCGGTCGATATCCAGCACGTAGGCCAGGCCGCCGGTGAAGCCGGCGCCGAAGTTCAGGCCGACCTTGCCGAGCACGGCGACGATGCCGTCGGTCATGTACTCGCAGCAGTGGTCGCCGGCGCCTTCGATCACCGCCAGCGCGCCGGAGTTGCGCACGCCGAAGCGCTCGCCGGCGCGGCCGGCAGCGAACAGCTCGCCGCCGGTGGCGCCGTACAGGCAGGTGTTGCCGACGATGGCGGTGTTGCGCGCCTCGAAGCGCGCGCCGCGTGGCGGCCGCACCACCAGCCGGCCGCCGGCCATACCCTTGCCGACGTAGTCGTTGGCTTCGCCTTCCACTTCCAGGTTCAGGCCATCGACGTTGAACGCGCCGAAGCTCTGCCCGGCGGTGCCGCGGAAGCGCAGGTTCAAGGGCGCTTCGGCCATGCCGTGGTTGCCGTGCGCGCGGGCGATGGCGCCGGCCAGGCGCGTGCCCACCGAGCGGTCGGTGTTGTGGATCAGGAAGCGGTGCTCGCCGCCGCGCTTGTGGGCGATGGCATCGGACAGCAGGCCGTCCATCTGCGTGGCCAGGCTGTCCGGAGACTGGTACAGGCGCTGCGCCGCGCAGTGCGCGCCTTCGTAGCGGGCCGGTGCGAGCAGGCGCGACAGGTCGACCCTGACGCCTTCGCGCGGCGAAACCTCCAGCTGCTCCAGCAGGTCGGTGCGGCCGACGATCTCGTCCAGCGAGCGTGCGCCCAGGTACGACAACCACTGCCGCACTTCCTCGGCCAGCAGGCTGAAGAAATTCTCCACGCGTTCGGGCAGGCCGGTGAAATAGCCCTCGCGCAGGCGCTCGTCCTGGGTGGCCACGCCGGTGGCGCAGTTGTTGAGGTGGCAGATGCGCAGGTACTTGCAGCCGAGCACGATCATCGGACCGGTGCCGAAGCCGAAGCTGTCCGCGCCCAGCAGCGCCGCCTTGACCACGTCCAGCCCGGTCTTCAGGCCGCCATCGGTCTGCAGGAGGGTGCGGCCGCGCAGGTCGTTGCCGACCAGCGCCTGGTGCGATTCGGCCACGCCCAGTTCCCACGGCACGCCGGCATAGCGGATCGAGCTGATCGGCGAGGCGCCGGTGCCGCCGTCGTGGCCGGACACGGTGATCAGGTCGGCCCCGGCCTTGACCACGCCGGCGGCGATGGTGCCCACGCCCGCGTGCGACACCAGCTTCACCGACACCAGCGCGTCCGGGTTGACCTGCTTGAGGTCGTAGATCAGCTGCGCCAGGTCCTCGATGGAATAGATGTCGTGGTGCGGTGGCGGCGAGATCAGGCCGATGCCCGGCCTGGCGTAGCGCAGCCGCGCGATCAGTTCGTTGACCTTGTGGCCCGGCAGCTGGCCGCCCTCGCCGGGCTTGGCGCCCTGCGCCACCTTGATCTGCAGCACCTCGGCGTTGACCAGGTATTCGGCGGTGACGCCGAAACGGCCGGAGGCCACCTGCTTGATCTTGCTGCGCCTGTCGGTGCCGTAGCGCACCGGGTCCTCGCCGCCTTCGCCGGAATTGGAACGGCCACCGAGGCGGTTCATGGCGATGGCCAGCGCCTCATGCGCTTCGGGCGACAGCGCGCCGAGCGAGATGGCGGCGGTGTCGAAACGCTTGAACAGCGCTTCGGCCGGTTCCACCTCGTCCAGCGGCACCGGCGTGGCGGCGGGCCTGAGCTGCAGCAGGTCGCGCAGCGCCGAGGGCGGGCGCGAATGCACCGCTTCGGTGTACCGGCGCCAGTCCTCGGCCTTGCCGGTGCGCGCGGCGCGCTGCAGGGTCAGCACCACGTCCGGGTTGTACATGTGGTACTCGCCGCCGTGCACGTACTTGAGCAGGCCTCCGACCTCGGCCGGCGCCAGGTCGTTCCAGGCGCGCGCGGCGAGCTCGCGCGCTTCGGTGTCCAGGCGCGCCAGGCCGACGCCGCCGATGCGCGCGGTGGCATCGGGGAAGCACAGCCGCACCACGTCCGGGTCCAGGCCGACGATCTCGAACAGCTGCGCGCCGCGGTAGCTGGCCACGGTGCAGATGCCCATCTTGGAGATGATCTTGCTCAGACCCTTGTAGATGCCCTTGCGGTAGCTGCGGCCGATCTGCGAGACCTCGCCTCCCTTCTTCAGCAGCAGGATGCCGCGCCGGCCCATGTCGAACAGGGTCTGGTAGGCCAGGTACGGATACACCGCGGTGGCGCCGAAGCCGAGCAGGCAGGCCATGTGGTGCGCGTCGCGCGCGGTGCCGGTCTCGATGATCAGGTTGACGTCGCAGCGCAGGCCACGCGTCGACAGGTGGTGGTGCACCGCGCTGGTGGCCAGCAGCGCGTGCACCATCGGCCGCTCTGGCACCGGGTAGCGGTCGGACAGCAGCAGCATCACCACGCCGTCGCGCGCGGCCTGCTCGCACTGCGCGCAGATGCGCTCGATGCCGGCCTTCAATCCTTCCTCGACGCTGTAGGACAGGTCGATCAGGCGGTTGCGTTCGACGTACTGCTCCATCTTCAGCAGCTGGCGCAGCTTGCGCTGGCTGAGCACCGGCGAATTGAGGATGACGTGGTTCACCGTCTCCGGGCCGGCATGGAAGATGTTGGTCTCCTTGCCGAGCTGGGTGGTCAGCGACATCGCGCAGTCTTCGCGCAGCGGGTCGATCGGCGGGTTGGTGACCTGCGCGAACGCCTGGCGGAAGTAGTCGTACAGCGGGCGGGTATGGCGGCTGAGCACGGCGATGGGGGTGTCGTCGCCCATCGAGCCGGTGGCTTCCTGGCCGGTCTCGGCCAGCGGCCGCAGCACCTGCTCCACTTCCTCTGAGGTGAGCTGGAACAGCTTGTGGTAGCTGCGCAGCGTGGTTTCGTCGAACGGCTCCTCGGCCAGCGACGGGTCGATCAGCTCGGTCTGCAGGTAGGTCACGCCCTGGTGCAGCCACTGCTTGTACGGCGCGCGCGCGCGGTTGATGCGGTCGATGGCGTCCGAATCGAGCAGGTCGCCGCGCCTGAGGTCGATGGCCATCATCTGGCCCGGGCCCAGCTTGCCCTTCTGCACGACGCGCTCGGTGGGCACTTCCCACACGCCGGCCTCGGAGGCGACCAGGAAATGGCGGTCGGAGGTCAGCATCCAGCGCGCCGGGCGCAGGCCGTTGCGGTCCAGGGTGCAGGCCGCATAGCGGCCATCGCAGGCGACGATGCCGGCCGGGCCGTCCCACGGCTCACTGTTCAGGCCGTAGAACTCGTAGAACGCGGCCAGGTCGGCGTCCTTGAACTCCAGCGACTGCGTCGCCGGCGGCACCAGGATGCGCAGCGCCTGGATCAGCTCCATGCCGCCGGCCACCATCAGCTCGAGCATGTTGTCCATGCTCTGCGAATCCGAGCCGTGCATCGAGATCACCGGGTCGAGCTCGGCGATGTCGAACTTGGGCGTCTTCCACACCTTGCTGCGTGCCTGCGCCCAGTGGCGGTTGCCTTCGATGGTATTGATCTCGCCGTTGTGGGCGAGCAGGCGGAACGGATGCGCCAGCGGCCAGCGCGGCATCGTGTTGGTGGAAAAGCGCTGGTGGAACACCACCACGCTGGAGGCCAGCTCGTGGCGCTGCAGGTCGGGGTAGAACGTGCCCAGCTTGTCCGGCAGCACCATGCCCTTGTAGCTGATGGCGTCGGCGCTGAGCGTGGTGACGTAGTAGTCGGCGACATCGCGCAGCGCCTGCTCGCTGCGGCGCCGCGCCAGGAACAGCGCCAGCGCGAACTGCCCGGCGCTCTGGGCGGGATCGGCATCGACGAACACCTGCTCGATCCGCGGCAGGGTGGCGCGCGCCAGTTCGCCGCAGACGCCCGCGTCGGTGGGCACCACGCGCCAGCCGCGCGGCTGGCAGCCGGCATCGCGCAGGCGCGCGTCGAGTTCGTCGCGGCAGCGCTGCGCGGCATCGGCGTCGTGCGGCAGGAACACCACGCCGGCGGCGAAGTTGGGCCCGATGCGGATGCCGGCCTCTTCGGCCAGCCGGCGCAGGAACACGGTGGGGCGCCGCAGCAGCAGCCCGCAGCCATCGCCGGTGAGGCCGTCGGCGGCGACGCCGCCGCGGTGGGTCATGCGCGAGAGCGCGGCGATGGCGGTATCGACGAGCAGGCGGGAGGGCTGGTCGTCCAGCTGCGCGACCATGCCGAAACCGCAGGCGTCGCGTTCGTCTTGCGGGTCGTAGAGCCCCTGGCGGTTGCGGAGGGTCATCTGTGCCTCGTGGTGCGCGGGTGAGCGGCGACACCTCTCCCTCGTCCACCGCGTCACACCATGCACGGCCGTTGCTGGCGCGTGCACGGCATGCCCGTCACTGGAGCGCAGCGTTGAGGCCACCGGATGCGCTCGACTAGATCACAGTTGCTGCGGTGCCGCAACGCATGGTTGCGGCAGCAACCAAAGCCTTGCGGCGCAAGGCTTTGGACGGGTTTGCGTCAGCCGCAGCGCACGCCGCTGACGAGGTTCTTGTCGTCCACTTCGATGTTCAGGCGCTCGCCCAGGAATTCCATGGTGATGGGCTGGTTGGGCTTGAGCATGCGCACCTTGGCGGCGCCGGCATCCTGCCTGGCCTGCTCGGCCAGCTCCTCGGTATACGGCTGGCCGACCAGGCCTTCGACCTGGCTGGCGTCGCAGGTGCCGACCGGCGGCGGGGTGGCGGCGGCGGCCTGGTCGGGCGTGGCGGCGGCATCGGCGGCCTGCTTGGCCTGGTCCATGGCCTGCTCCTGCTCCTCGGGGGCGGGTCCGTTGCAGGCGCCCAGGGCGAGCGCGAGCGAAAGCGTGGCGATCAGGGCGGTGGGGCGGCGCAGGGCGCGCGGCATCGTCGGGATTCGCATCGGAACTCCAGTGCGTTGAGGGACGCTGCAAGCATATCGCCTGGTTTCCGGTGTGTACCGTCGCAGCGCGTCATCCGGCCGCGCGCGTCAGCGCGTTTTCAGCCGCAGCGCAGCGCGGTGATGCCGTTGTTGCGGCCGACTTCGATGGTCAGCCGGTCGCCACCGGACGTGGCGCTCGCCGGCGTGACCGGCACCGGCGCATCGCCGCGCACGGTCTGCACCTGCAGGCTGTCGCTGTCCACGCGCGCGCGTTCCACCGTGGCGGGCGAGGCGGCCAGGCCGGTCGCGCCGATCACCTTGTCGGTATGGCATTGGCCGGAAATGACGCCGTCGATGGGCTGGACGCTGGCGACGGGCGCGCTGCTGCAGGCGGTGGCGGCCAGCGCGATGGCGGCGGTGATCAGGCTGCGGTACATGGCGGACTCCACGACGAGGGGGACGCGCCGAGCCTGCCGCCGCCGCCGTGTGCGGGCGATGAAGCCGCGCGACGCAGGCGCGGTCCCCGCCGATAATGCGCGCATCGCCGCGCGTGGAATGGATCGATGACGCAACAGGAGGGCTGCAGGGTCGTGGTACTGGGCGGCTACGGACATTTCGGCGCGCGCATCGTGCGTGCGCTGGCCGCCACGCCGGGCATCGCCGTCATTGCCGCCGGGCGCCACCCGCAACGGGCCGCGGCCAACCTGCCCGGCGTGGACATGGCGCGGGTGCAATGCCGGCGCCTGGACGTGGACGATCCCGACTTCGCCCGCGAACTGCGCGCGACCGGTGCCGACCTGGTCATCCACACCGCCGGCCCGTTCCAGGGACAGGGCTACGACGTCGCGCGCGCCTGCCTGCAGGCCGGCATGCACTACATCGACCTGGCCGACGGCCGCGATTTCGTGCGCGATTTCCCGGCGCGGCTGGATGCCCTTGCGCGCGCCTGCGGACGCAGCGCGATCAGCGGCGCCAGCACCCTGCCGGCGCTGTCCAGCGCGGTGGTCGACGCGCTGCGCGATCGCTTCGACATGCTGCAGTCCATCGACATCGTGATCGCGCCGGCGCAGGCCACGCCGCTGGGCATGGCCACGGTGCGCGCGGTGCTGTCGTACTGCGGCCAGCCGTTCGAATGCTGGATCGATGGGCGCTGGCAACGCGTCGTCGGCTGGGCCGATCCGCGGCCGGTGAGTTTCGCGCGTATCGCCCCGCGCCTGGCCTCGCCCTGCGACGTGCCCGACCACGACCTGCTGGTGCAGCGTTACCCGGGCGTGTCGACGGTGCGCTTCCGCGCCGCGCTGGAACTGCCCGTGCTGTCGCGCGGCCTGGCCGCCCTCGCCTGGCTGCGCCGCCGCGGCCTGCCGCTGCCGATGGCGAGGCTGGCCGGCGCCTTCGCCCGTGCCGGCCGCGGGTTCGACCGCTTCGGCACCGATCTGGGCGGCATGCGCGTGACCCTGCGCGGCCAGCGCGGCGGCGTCGCCCACCGGGTGCACTGGGACCTCACCGCGCCGATGCTGCACGGGCCGGAAATTCCCACCTTCGCCGCGGTGCTGCTGGCGCGGCGCCTGGCGCGCGGCGAACCGCTGCCGGTGGGCGCGCAGGCGTGCATGGGCCTGCTGGACCTGGCCGCGTTCGAGCAGGAATTCGCCCGCTGGCGGATCGACAGCCAGGTGTCCTGAGCGCGGGCGCCGGAACCTGAAGCGTTCAGGCTTACACAGACCGGCATGCCCTTCGGGCTATTGACTACAAATGTAGTCATGCCTACCGTGGCGACAAATGTAGTCACGGAGTCGACCATGCGCCGCAAGACCATCGGGGACCAGGAACTGGCCCTGCTGCAGTACCTCGGAGAGAACCAGCCGGCCAGCGTCGGCGAAGTGGCCGCCGGCTTCGGCGAGGCGCGCGGGCTGGCCCGGTCCACCGTGCTGACCATGATGGAACGCCTGCGCAGCAAGGGTTACCTGCAGCGCGCGCAGCACGGGGGCGTGTACCGCTACCAGACCACCGCCGAACAGCAGGACGTGGTGAGCAGCGCGGTCGGCAGTTTCGTCGAGAAGACCCTGCAGGGTTCGATCTCGCCGTTCGTGGCGTGGATGTCGGAAAAGGCCGAGGTCAGTGACAACGAGCTGGCCGAACTGGAAGCGCTGGTCAGCAGGCTGCAGTCGCAGCGCCGGGAGGATTGAGCCATGGAGACCGTTCTCGAACTGCTCGGCAACCGCCTGCTCGCCACCAGCGTGCAGACCGTGCTGCTGACCGCGCTGGTATGGCTGCTGTGCCGCAGCGTGCGGCGCCTGCCGGCCGCCACCCAGTGCGGCCTGTGGTGGCTGGTGGCGCTGCAGGCGGTGCTGGGCCTGCTGTGGGCCGCGCCGCTGGAACTGCCGGTGCTGCCGGCGCCGGAAGCATTGCAGGTGGTGCCGCAGGCCGCCGCGGCCACGCCGGCGGCGGCCACCGCGCCGCTGGTGGTGATGACGCCGCTGCCGCTGGAAAGCGGCTGGTCGTGGCTGCACGTGGCGATGGCGCTGTGGCTGGCCGGCGTGGCGGTGATGGCGCTGCGCACCGCGCTGGCATGGCGCGCCAGCCGCGCGCTGCTGCGCACGGCGCGCCCCTGCGACGACCGGCGCCTGGATGCCGCGCTGCAACTGGCGGCCGAAGCGCACGGCCTGCGCCGCGCGCCGCGGCTGATGCTCAGCGCGGCCATCGACTCGCCGCAGCTGGTCGGGCCGTGGCGCCCGGTGCTGCTGCTGCCGGCGCGCAACCTGCGGCGCATGGGCGACGACGACCTGGACATGGCCCTGACCCATGAGCTGGTGCACCTGCAGCGCGGCGACCTGTGGTGGGGCCTGTTGCCGGCGCTGGCCCAGCACCTGTTTTTCTTCCACCCGCTGGTGCACCTGGCGGCCCGCGAATACGCCATTGCCCGCGAAGCGGCGGTCGATGCCGCCGTCGTCGCCGGCGACCGCCATTGCCGCCAGCACTACGGACGCCTGCTGCTGCAGCTGGGCGTCGCCCCCCGGCCCGGCGCCGGCCTCGCCAGCGCCTCGCCCACCTTCCTCAGCCTCAAGCGGAGACTGCTCATGCTGCAGAACACTTCTTCCTTCCCGCGCGTGGGCGCGGGCCTGATCGTCGCCGCGGTGGCCCTGGTCGGCGTGCTGCCGATGCGCCTGGTCGCCATGCCGGTACCGCCGGCTCCGCCCGCGCCGCCGCCGGCGCCTGCGGCGCCGGCCGTACCCACGCCGCCGCCCGCGCCGGCGGTGGACCATTCGGTGGTGCGCACCGTTATTTCGGCCAGGGGCGTGGCACCGGCCGTCCCGGCGCCGCCGGCCCCGCCGCCGCCGGCCGTGCCGGCCGCGCCCGAGGCTCCGCCGGCGCCACCCGCGCCGCCGGTCTCGACCAAGGGCGTGATCCGTCTTTCCAAGAGCCCGAGCAGCAACGGTTATGTGCTGCTGAAGGACGACCACAACATCATGAACGGCTCCACCGCCGACCTGCAGCAGGCGCGCCGGCTGGACGACGGCAACGGCGTGCTGCTGCTGCGCCGCGACGGCCGCGCCTACGTGGTGCGCGACGCCGGCATGCTGTCGCGCTTCGAACAGCTCTTCGCCGAGACCACGCGCCTGGGCGAGGAACAGGGCCGGCTTGGCGAGCGCCAGGGCAAGCTGGGCGAACGCCAGGGCGAGATCGGCGGGCGCATGGGCGAAATCGGTGCGCGCATCGGCGAACTGGCCGCGCGCCAGGCCCAACTCGCCCTGGCCACGCATGGCAAGGCCAATGACGCGCTGATGCGGGAACAGATGGAAGCCGCGCGCCGCGAGGCGGAGAAGGTCCGCGCCGAAATGTATTCGCCGGCCATGCGCGAGGAGATGCGGGAACTGGCGCGCCGACAGTCGGAACTGGGCAAGCTGCAGGCCGAGCTGGGCCGCCAGCAGGCCGACGCCAGCGTGCGTGCCCAGCGCGAGGCCGAGCGCCTGATCCAGGAAGCGATCCGCGACGGGCTGGCGCAGCCGGTCCGCGGTTGAGGGGCATTGCCGGCGGGGTCCGCTCCCGCCGGCGCTTCATTGGCAATGCGCGTGCGGGGCAAGGCCCGCATCTACATCCACAGGCGCCGGGGCTTTCCCGGTAAAGCCCTGCGGGGCAGGCCCGCGTCTAAGGGGCCTGGGCGGATGCCCGTTCCTCGGCTTCGGCCTGCACCAGGCGCAGGAACAGCTGCGCCAGCGTCACCACGTCCTGGTGGTTGTGTTCGCCGACGCGGCGCAGGTTGCGCGCGCTGCCGCCGCGCAGGTAGTCCAGCCAGGCGCCCGGCGCTTCCGAGCCGGGCAGGTCGTCCTCGCGCTGGATGCGCAGCAGCTGGCGCTCGATGGTCGCCAGCCGGCAGTTCTCCCAGGTGCCGCGGTAGCGGCGGCGCGTGGGGAACAGCAGGTCGACGTGGTCCAGCGAGGACAGCGGGTCGCCGCGCCGCGCCAGCCGGTAGCGCGTCTTCAGCAGCGGCGCGTCGTAGCAGCGGCCGTTGTAGCTGGACAGCACGGTGGTCGGCGCCAGCCAGGCGGCGAAGGCCTCCAGCATCGCGCTCTCCGCGCCCATCGTGGCCATCAGCAGCTGGCGCACGCGCAGCCCTTCGCCGCGCGCCGCGTCGCGGTGCCAGTCGGCGGCGCCGATCATGAAGGCTCGGGTGCCGGTGCCGCCGGCCAGGCCGGTGGTCTCGGTGTCGAAGAACAGCAGGTCCCGCGGCTGCACGGCCTCGTCCGGGCGCCGGTTGAAGGCCAGCGACAGCGGCTGCGCGGGAATCGGTTGCGGCAGGAAGGCTTCGACCAGGTGCAGGCCGGGTGCGATCTCGGTGCCGGGAAGCGCGCGGTCGACCGGCCCGCTGCGCGGCGCGCGCGGCACCGGCGCCACCGCGCGGTTGCGGGTGGCGAGCAGGCGGCGCAAGGCGTGCACGTCCTGCGGCCGGCCCGGGGAGCGGGAGGCCGGTGCGGGCGCCGGCGTGACGGGCCTGTGCCGGATCTGCTCGACCCAGCCAAAGACCGAGTCCTCGCGAGCGGGCGATGCCGGCAGCGCTTCGCCGCGTGGTGGTGCTTCGTGCGCTGGTGCTTGTCGTAGGAGCGGCTTCAGCCGCGAAACCGATGAACCTGCAGAAGCCGACGAAGCGCCGGAGGCCACCGGAGCGGGCATTGCCTCGGCTTCAGACGGTGTCGGTTTCGCGGCTGATGGCCCAAGGCCATCCGGAGCCGCTCCTGCGACGGCGGTCGCGGCCTCTGCATGCCCGGCCTGCCTGCGCAGCGCTTTCAGCTTGTCCAGGCTGAGGCTCATGGCAGCAGGTCGAGGGCTACGTCCGCTTCGTCGGCCATGACCGCCGGTACCTGATCGCAGCGCTCGTCGGACAGCAGCGACAGCACCCGCAGCGCCAGCGAGCGCGGCGTTTCGCCCGGGCCTTGTTCCTGCGCGGCCAGCACCGGGCCGACGCAGGCCGGGCAGCCGGCGCTGCAGTCGCAGCGCTCCACCAGTTCGAGCGCGCGCTGCACCAGTTCGCCCTGGCGCTGCCACAGCGGCTCGCTCAGGCCCACGCCGCCGGGGAAGTTGTCGTACAGGTACACGGTGGGCACGAAGCTCTGCATCAGCTCCACCGCGCCCTCGCCACCTTCGTTGCCGCGCAGCTGGCCGCGGCCGCTCTGGTCGGCCACCGCGAACCAGGCGCCGTCGCCGTTGCCCACCGCCTTCTGCAGGTCGCGTGCGTCGGCCATCACCGCCACGGTGGCGACGATGTGCAGCGCATACGCCGCGCCGAGGAAGCCGTCCAGCGCATCCTGCTTCTGCGCGAAGCTGCGCAGCAGGGTGGCCTGCGGCAGCTGCCACCACACCGCGGTGGTGTGCAGTTCCTGGTCGGGCAGGTTGACCGGGCCGTAGCCGATGTTCTCGTGCGTGTAGTAGCGGATCTTCTTGTAGCCGGCCACGCGCCGCACCACGTGCACCTCGCCGTGGTGCGAATCGCCGCGCCCGGCGCCGTTGCCGTCGAAGCGGTCCAGTACCTTCAACTTGGTGAAGTCGATGCTGTCGGTGTAGTAGTCCACGTGCGTGCGGGTGACGTAGGCCTTGCGCCCGTCCCAGTCCAGTCGCTCCACCTGGTAGGGCGTGCTCTGCACCATGTGGATGGCGCCTTCGTACAGGGTCAGCGCGGCGGCGGAGTAATCCACCTCGGCGATGATCTGCTGCTTGCCGTCGCTGCGGTCCACCACCACGAAGTTGCCGTCGGCCACCGCGCGCAGGCTCACCGCGTTGGCCGGGTAGCTGTCGGCGATCCACTCCCAGCGTTCGCCTTCCTGGTGCACCACGCCGGTTTCGGCCAGCGCCTGCAGGAACACCAGCGGATCGACCGGGCCGAACGGCTCGCCGCTCATGAACGGCAGCTCGAACGCCGCGCAGCGGATGTGGTCGAACAGGATCAGCGGCTGGTCCGGCGCGATGCGCGCGTGCTCGGGCGTGGCATTGGCGAAGAAATCCGGGTGCCGCACCACGTACTGGTCCAGCGGCTGGCTGCTGGCGACCATCACCCCGAGCGCGGCCTGCTGGCGGCGGCCGGCGCGACCGAAGCGCTGCCAGGTCGCCGCGACACTGCCGGGGTAGCCGTTGAGCACCACCACGTCGAGCGCGCCGATGTCCACGCCCAGTTCCAGCGCCGAGGTGCTGACGATGCCGTCGATGTCGCCGGCGCGCATGGCGCGTTCCACCTCGCGGCGCTCGGTGGGCAGGTAGCCGCCGCGGTAGGCGCGGATCCGCGCCGGCTTGCGCGGGTCGTTGTCGAAGATGTCCTTCAGGTACTTGGTCAGCACCTCCACCATCAGCCGGGTCTGCGCGAACACCAGCGTCTTCAGCCCGCTCTTGATCGCGATGCGGGCGATGCGGTTGGCCTGCGAGCGCGCCGAGGCGCGCAGGCCCAGGTCCGGGTTGACCACCGGCGGGTTCCACAGCAGCACGTGCCTGGGCCCGGTGGGCGCGCCGGACTCGGTGATCGCATGCACCTGTTCCTCCACCAGCGCTTCGGCATGCGCATGCGGGTTGCCGATGGTGGCCGAGCACAGGATGAACTGCGGTTGCACGCCGTAGAACGCGCAGATGCGCTTGAGCCGGCGGATCACGTTGGTGACGTGGCTGCCGAACACGCCGCGGTAGGTGTGGATCTCGTCGATCACCACGTAGCGCAGGTTCTCGAAGAACTGCGCCCACTTGGTGTGGTGCGGCAGGATCGCCTGGTGCAGCATGTCCGGGTTGCTGACCACGATGTCGCCATGCAGGCGGATCGCCTGGCGCGCGTCGCCCGGCGTGTCGCCGTCGAAGGTGAAGGCCTTCACCCCCAGTTCGCCGGCGCGGTTGAGCTCCAGCAGTTCGGCCACCTGGTCCTGCGCCAGCGCCTTGGTCGGGAACAGGTACAGCGCCTTGGCGTTGCCCTGCATGGCCGCGCTCACCACCGGCAGCGTGTAGCACAGCGACTTGCCCGAGGCGGTGGGCGTGACGATGGCCACGTGCTGGCCGCGCTGGGTGGCGTTCCAGGCCTCGGCCTGGTGCGAGTACAACTGCTCGATGCCGCGCGCCTTGAGCGCGGCCTTCAGCGTGTCGGGCACGTCGTCGGGGATCGGGGCGTAGCTGCCCTCGCGGCCCGGGATCGTGAAACTGCCGGTGACGCGGTCGCCGTAGCGCCTGGCCAGCCGCTGGCCGAGCAGCGCGCCGTCGCGCGAGGGCAGGCCGTCGGTGGTCGCCAGCGCCCGTTCGCTGGCTTCGGTGCGGGGAGCGAGGGAAAACGCCATGCCGGTACTGCCGATCAAAGGATCGGCATGGAAGCACACCATCGTCTCAGCCTGTGAGACGCGCGCGGGCTGAACGCCCGCCACGCCAGCGAACGGAATCTGAAGGCGGCATCCGTATGCTGCCGCCTTCGGATGCCGGCAGGGACATGAACGGTGGCAAGGCGTGGGTGGTTCGGAGCGTGGATGGCGGGCATGGCCCTGGCAGGCGCGGCGCAGGCGCAGCAGGCGTCGCCGCCCGTCGAACAGCCGGTGCCCGCCGCGGACACGGCGGACGCCGCGCCGCCACCGGCCGAAGGGGTCAGGACCCTGGAGGAAGTGCGCGCGCTCAAGCCCGAGGACGACCAGCCGCTGGACCTGTACCGCTTCCGCAATCCGGTGAAGGTCGAATCCAACCGCTTCAGCCGCTCGTGGAGCGAGCCGCCCACGCCCGAGCAGGTCAGCCTCAGCGGCGGCTACCTGATGATGGGCATCAACTACGGGCTGCAGGCCGCGGCCAAGGGCCTGCACAAGCTGAGCGGCGGCCGCGACCAGATCCAGTCCGCCATCGCCCGCCCGCCACCGGAACTGAGCGAGGAACAGCGGCGCCGCGCGCTGCGGTTCTGCGCGCAGCAGGAAGGCTGCGCGGCGCCGCCGGGAAACTGAGGACAGGTGCGGCGCCATCGTGATCGCCTACCATGGCGCATCTCCGACGGGCCCGCCGCAGTGACCGACCTCCTTCCGCTGAAGCCGGCGACGCCGCCGTCGCGCATCGCCGCCTGGGTACTGATGCTGCTGGGC
>Ga0182741_1003612_pt1 | contig 16221 bp, 15 predicted proteins | sample eDN5th37CBELigOP_FD_128874 | JGI IMG/M metagenome (GOLD analysis project Ga0182741, IMG submission 128874) | Enriched Organic Plus compost microbial communities from Emeryville, California, USA - eDNA 5th pass 37_C BE-Lig OP (version 2) (version 2) ...
CGCGTCGACGCGAGCAAGTGGTACAAGATCACGGCGGGCCAGCGCGTCCAGATCATGAAGCGCGGCGCGGACGGCAAGCCGGTCCTGCAGTTCGGGACGGAGGTCGTCGCCTCCGCGGACGGGACGATCGCCGGGCTCCTCGGCGCCTCGCCGGGGGCGAGCACGGCGGTGCCGATCATGCTCGACGTGCTCCAGCGGTGCTTCCCGGACCGGATCGAGGCGTGGAAGCGGGAGCTCAAGCGCATGGTCCCGAGCTACGGCAAGAAGCTCGCCGAGGACCGCCGTCTCGTCGCGAAGACCGTCAAGGAGACGGCGAAGGCGCTCGAGCTCGCGTAGTCGCGGCGAGCGCGGCGACCGGCTCGCTCGCGCTGGGGCGTTAGCCTTTCCTCACTGTGACCGCAGCCGACGGAACGCGAGCGCCGAATCGAGCCGAGCATTCGGCTCGAAGCGACTGGGCGAGTCGCTACGCGCGCTGGCTCGCGATGACCGATTTCGTCGCGATCGCGTGGGCCGTGACGGGCGCGCAGCTCCTCCGGTTCGGCGTGAGCGCCGAAGAGGAGGCGCGCATCTCGCGCGGCTTCGACATCGGCCTCAACTACACGCTCATCTCGATCGTCCTCGTCATCGCGTGGATGCTCGTGCTCGTCGTCTTCAAGACGCGCGACGCGCGCGTCATCGGCGTCGGCGCGACCGAGTACCGCCGAGTCGTGCAAGCGACCCTGTGGTTGTTCGGCCTCGCCGCGATCGTCCTCTTCCTATTCAAGATCGACATCGCTCGCGCGTACGTGCTCATCGCGCTTCCCGCGGGCCTCATCGTCCTCCTGATCGGCCGCTGGCTCTGGCGCCAGGGCCTCGTCGAGCGCCGCCGCCAAGGTCGCGACAGCTATCGTGTCGTGCTGCTCGGGTCCTTCGCGTCCGTCACGACGCTCGCTCGCGATCTCGCGCGCGCGCCCGCCGCGGGATATCGCGTCGTCGCGGCGCTCAGCCCGAATGCGCCGTCCGGCGCATCGCTCCCGGGCGCTGACGTGCCGATGGCCTCAGACCCCGCGAGGACGATCGAGCTCATGATCGAGCACGACGCCGACACGCTCGTCATCACGAGCAGCGACGACTTGCCGCCCGAGCGCATCCGCGAGCTCAGCTGGCAACTCGAGCCGGGTCGACAGCACCTCGTCATGGCACCGAGCCTCACGGACGTCGGCGGTCCGCGCATCCACATGCGACCGGTCGCGGGCCTCCCGCTCGTGCACGTCGAGACGCCGACCTACGAGGGATCGAAGTGGTTCGCGAAGCGCGCGTTCGACCTCGTCGCGTCGGTGCTCCTCGTCGTCCTCGTGTCGCCCGTGCTCATCGCGACTGCGATCGCGATCAAGTCGCACGACGGCGGCCCGGTGCTCTTCCGCCAGCTGCGGGCCGGCTATCGCGGCAGGCCCTTCGCGATGCTGAAGTTCCGCTCGATGGTCACGAACGCCGACCAATTGCAAGCCGCGCTCGAGGAAGAGAACGAGAGCGACGGCGCGACGTTCAAGATCAAGCATGATCCGCGCGTGACGCGAGTGGGGCGATTCATCCGTCGCTTCAGTATCGACGAGCTCCCGCAGCTCTTCAACGTGCTCGCGGGCTCGATGAGTCTCGTCGGGCCGCGCCCGCATCCATTCCGGGACGTCGAGCGCTACGAGCGGCACGTGCATCGGCGCTTCCTCGTCAAGCCGGGCATCACGGGGCTCTGGCAAGTGAGCGGGAGATCGAATCTCTCGTGGGAGGATGCGGTCCGGCTCGACCTCTACTACGTCGAGAACTGGTCGATCGTCGGGGACGTCGTGATCCTCTGGAAGACTATCAAGGCGGTCGCAGCGAAGGACGGCGCCTATTGACGGCACGATCCGAGTCGTCGAAGGCTGAGGTCGGGCCTCCGGTTAGGCTCGATGCGTGAGTGCCGTACTCGTCACCGGATCCGGAGGTCTCATCGGCAGCGAGGCCGCGCGCCATTTTGCGGCGCTCGGGCTCGACGTCATCGGCGTCGACAACGACATGCGCAAGGTCTTCTTCGGTGAGGACGCGTCCACGGCGTGGAATTCCCGCCGACTAGAACGCGAGCTCGGGAGCGCGTACCGACACGTCTCGCTCGACATCCGCGATCGCGACGGAGTCGACGCGCTCGTCGAGCGATACGGCGCGGATCTCGCGCTCGTCGTGCATTGCGCGGCGCAGCCGTCCCACGATTGGGCGGCTCGAGAGCCGTTCACGGATTTCGACGTCAACGCGGGCGGCACGCTCGCGCTCCTCGAAGCAGTGCGGCGCCACGCGCCCGAGGCGGTCTTCATCTTCACGAGCACGAACAAGGTGTACGGCGACACGCCGAATCGGCTTCCGTTCGTCGAGCTCGAGTCGCGATGGGAGATCGAACCGGGCCACGAGTACGCCGACGGCATCACCGAGACGATGTCGATCGACCGAACGATGCACTCGGTCTTCGGCGCCTCGAAGGTCGCGGCCGACGTCATGGTGCAGGAGTACGCGAGGTACTTCGGCTTGCGCGCGGCCGTCTTCCGCGGCGGGACGCTCACGGGACCGCAGCACTCGGCAACGCAATTGCATGGGTTCCTCGGCTACCTCATGAAATGCGCGATGAGCGGGGCCGAGTACACCGTGTTCGGCTACAAGGCGAAGCAAGTGCGCGACGCGATCCACTCCTCGGACCTCGTGCGCGCGTTCGAGTTCGTCTTCCGTCGGCCCGTCGAGGGCGGGCCCGTGTACAACATCGGCGGCGGCCGCTTCTCGCACGTGTCGATGCTCGAGGCGATTGCGAAGTGCGAGCGCATCACGGGCCGACCGCTGCGATGGACGTACGACGAGCGCGAGCGCGCGGGCGACCACATCTGGTGGGTCGGTTCGAATGCTCGATTCGAGGCTCACTATCCGCAATGGCGGCTCGAGTACGACGTCGACCGCATTCTCGAGGAGATGTGGGCGACGAACGGGGATCGCTGGGGCGCTCGCGCGTGACGAAGTACAACCTCCTCGGGGTCCAAGTCGATGCGACCGACTACGAGCACGTCGTCGATCGCGTCGTGTCGGCGGCGCGCGAGGCGCGTCCGCTCTCGGTGAGCGCGACGGCCGTGCACGGCGTCATGGAGGGCTTCCATGACCCCCGGCATGCCGCGAGGCTCAATGCCTTCGACTTCGTGACGCCCGATGGTCAACCGGTGCGCTGGGCGCTCAATTGGCTCTACCGCGCGGGATTGCGCGATCGCGTCTATGGTCCGGAGCTGATGCGTCGCGTCCTTGCGCGGTGCGGCGAGGAGGGCCTGCCGGTGTTCTGGTACGGGTCGACGCCAGACGTGCTCGCCGCGCTCGGCGCCCGGACGGTCGAGCGATTCCCGTCGCTCATCGTCGCTGGCATGCTCCCGAGCCGATTCGCGCGCATCGAGGAGGAGGAGCAGGTCGAGCTCGCCGAGCGCATCCGGGCGTCGGGTGCTCGCGTGGTGCTCGTCGGCCTCGGATGCCCTCGGCAAGAGGTCTTCGTGCACGCTATGCGGGATCGCGTGGGCGTGCCGATGCTCGCCGTGGGCGCCGCGTTCGACTTCTACGCGGGTCGCTCGAAGGAGGCGCCCGCGTGGATGCAGCGAGCGGGACTGCAATGGCTCCATCGGCTGGCCGGCGATCCTCGCCGGCTGTGGCGTCGATACCTCGTCCTCGGCCCCGCGTTCTTGTGGCACGTCGCCCGGCAGCGCTTCGGGGACGAGCGCCGAGCCACCTCGCCCTCCCACCTCACGGACGAGGCGATCCCGGCATGAGGCGCTCGACATCGCGATCGCGGGGATCGCGCGCGGACCATGACTGAGCGGGCACGGCTCCGGGTGTCCGTCGTGGTGCGCGCACTCGACGAGGCGCGCCACATCGGACGATTGCTCGACGGACTCTCGGCGCAGACGGTGCGACCGGACGAAGTGATCCTCGTGGACTCGGGCTCGACGGATGCGACCGTCTCGATCGCGCAAGCGGCGGGCGCTCGCGTCGTGCGCGTCGCGCGCGGCGAGTTCTCATTCGGCCGTGCGCTCAATCGCGGGGCCGAGGCGGCTAGCGGGGACGTCCTGCTCATCGTCTCCGCGCACGTGTATCCGGTCGGCGAGGACTACGTAGAGCGGATGCTCGGCCCGTTCGTCCGGCCCGGCGTCGCGATCGCGTACGGGCGCCAGGTGGGGGACCACCGCACGAAGTTCTCCGAGCATCGCATCATGCAGCATTGGTTCCCCGCGGAGAGCATCTGGGATCAGGGCCACCCGTTCAGCAACAACGCGAATGCCGCCGTGTTGCGCGACGTGTGGGCCGAATTGCGGTACGACGAGACCCTGACGGGCCTCGAAGATCTCGAGTTCGCGAAGCGCGCGCTCGAGCGAGGGTACAAGGTCGCGTACGTCGCCGACGCGCCGGTCGTGCACGTGCACGAAGAGACCTGGAAGGTCATTCAGACTCGCTATCGACGCGAAGCGGTCGCATACTCGCGCATCTTCCGGCACAGCGGCATGTCGGCGGGCAAGGCCATCCGACTCGCGCTCGGGAACATCGTCGGGGACTGGCGCCACGCGCTCGAGGCGGGCAGCTTCTGGCAGAATGCGTCAGGCATTGTTCGCTTCCGTCTTGCGCAATTTACGGGGGCCTGGCAAGGGCTTCGCTCGAACGGGCGAGTGTCGGACGAATTGCTCGAGCGCTTCTACTACCCGCCGTCGAAGCGTCGGCCAAGCCGAGCCCTAAGGACGCGCCCGGTCGAGCACAGCGAGGAGGGGTCGTGAATCGCACCGTCGCGGTAGTGCCCATGCGCCACGCGAGCGAGCGAGTCGTCGGGAAGAACTACCGTCCGCTCGCGGGCGTGCCGCTCTACCACCACGTCGTGCGCACGCTCCTCTCGGTCGTCTCGATCGACGAAGTCGTCATCGACACCGATAGCGAGGTCATCCTCGAGGACGCCGCCCGCCTCTTCCCGGGCGTGCGGCTGCTCGTCCGACCCGAGCACTTGCGGGACGGCGAGACGCCGATGACCGACGTGCTGGCGCACACCTTGCGGTCCGTCGACGCGGATGTCGTCGTGCAGACGCACGCGACGAATCCGTTCCTCAAGCCGTCGACGATCGAAGCGGCGCTCGGGCTCTTCGCGCAAGCCCCTCGCGACTTCGACTCGATCTTCAGCGTCACGCGACTGCAAGCGCGGCTCTGGGGATCGGACGGCCAGCCCATCAATCACGACCCCGCGGTGCTCCTGCGCACGCAAGATCTCGCGCCCGTGTTCATCGAGAATTCGAGCTTCTTCATCTTCCCGTCCGCCTTGCTGCTCCAGACGGGCAATCGCATCGGCGAGCGCCCCCGGATGTTCGAGATGTCGCCGATCGAGGCGATCGACATCGACACCGAGGACGACTGGGCGCTCGCCGACGCGATCGCGAGCGGGGCGGTCGTGAGCGAGGCGACCGCGCGATGAGCCACGGCGTCGTGCTCGTGACGTGTCGACAGATGCAGGTCGAGCTTCCCAGGCACCGCGAGCGCATCGAGGCCCGCGGGCTGCGCGTGGTGGCCCCCGAGCTCGGGGGGCGTCAGCACTTCACGTCGCGCGAGCTCGCCGCCTTGAGCGACGGTCTCGTCGGCATCGTCGCAGGTGACGACGAGCTCGATCGGGCGTTCTTCGACGCGGCGCGCGAACTGCGAGTCGTCGTCCGCTGGGGAATCGGGATGGACTCGGTCGACCTCCCTGCCGCGCTCGAACGCGGGATCCGAGTGCGGAACACCCCCGGCGTGTTTGGCGAGGAGGTCGCCGATTCCGCGTTCGGGTACATCCTCAATCTCGCCCGCGGGCACCATGTGATCGACGCGGCCGTGCGCGAGGGCAAGTGGCCGAAGGTCGAGGGCTTGACGCTCGCGGGAGCGCGGCTCGGCATCGTGGGCCTCGGGGTCATCGGGCGAGCCGTCTCCGCTCGCGCTCGCGCATTCGGGATGGACGTCGTCGCGTTCGATCCCTTCGTCGAAGCCTCGCGAGCTGACGCGACGCTCGTCGCGCTCGACGACCTGCTTGAGACCTCGCGATTCGTCGTCCTCTCGTGCCCCCTCACCGATTCGACGCACCACTTGATCGACGCGCAGCGCCTCGCCCGGATGCGCCCGGATGCCTATCTTGTCAATGTGGCTCGCGGTGCAGTCGTCGACGAGACAGCGCTCGTCTCGGCGCTCGAAGCCGGGCGACTCGCGGGCGCTGGGCTCGACGTCTTCGAAGTCGAACCGCTGCCCGCCGAGAGCCGGTTGCGGGAGCTGCCGAATGTTCTGCTCGGGGCGCACAACGCGTCGAACACACGCGAGGGTGTCGCGAGAGCGAGCGCCGCGGCGGTCGATGCGCTCATCGAGGAGCTGTCGGCGTGACCTCAGCGGCGATCATCGTGACGGGATCCGCGGGAGGGATCGGCGTCGCCTTGTGCGAGCGCTTCCGCCGCGACGGCTTCACGGTCGTCGGGATCGACCGCCGCGAGTCGACCGCGGCCGACATCGAGTACCGCGAGGACCTGGCGCGCTCGGATCGGCTCGTCGAGATCGGGGCCGAGGTCGCCTCGACGCTCTCTGTGAAGGCGGTCGTCCACAACGGCGCGACGCAACCCCTCGGAGGCGCCGGCGCTGCCGACTTCGATGCGTGGGCCGAGGCGTTCCGAGTCAACGTCGTCGCGGTCGAAGGGCTCGTCGCGGGCACTCGAGCGAGTCTCGCGGCGAACCGCGGCTCGGTCGTCGCGATCGGGAGCGTGCACGCTCGTGCGACGAGCGAGGGCATCGCCGCGTACGCGACGACGAAAGCGGCGCTCGAGGGCTGGGTCCGCGCGGCCGCGCTCGACCTCGGTCCCGAGATCCGGGTCAATGCGATCGCGCCGGGCGCGATCGATACGCCGAAGCTCCGCGAAGGCTTCGCGCGCTGGGGGGAGCGAGCGCGCGCGCGACTCGACTTCCTTCGCGACCGCACGGCGCTCCGTCGAGTGGGAGCGCCCGCCGACGTCGCCGGCGCCGCGGCATTCCTCGTCGGCGACGACGCCAGCTTCATCACCGGGACCACGCTCGTCGTCGACGGCGGTGCGACGGCGCGGCTCGGCTCGGAATGACCGCGTACGAGTCACCGTCCGCGCCGAGCTGGCGAGCTCGAGCGATCCGTCGCTTGCTCGGTCCCGCGAGGGCCGAGCGTGCGCTCGGCGAGTGGGGGCTCGTTCGCGAGCGCGCGCGCCTCGCCGCGCATCGCCGCGACGACGACTTCGCGAAGCGCAACGCGGCGTATCTGCGCTCGTTTGCGGACGCGTTCGCGGGCGAGCGATGCGTCATCATCGGCAACGGACCGAGTCTCAACGAGACGAATCTCTCGCTCCTTCGGCACGAAGCCACGTTCGGGCTCAATCGCATCTACCTCAAGTTCCCCGAGATGGGCTTTCGCACGACCTTCCACGTCGTCGTCAACCAGCTCGTCGTCGAGCAGTGCGGCTCCGAGCTCGCCGCGCTCGATGCCCCGCTCTTCACGACCTGGCCGAGTCGCGAGCACCTGGAGAGGCGAGACGCGATCGCGTTCCTCGACTCGCTCCCGGAGCCCGCGCATCGGCCAAGATTCTCCCGACGCGCCGATGTCGGCGTGTGGGAGGGCGCGACGGTCACGTACGTCGCGATGCAGCTCGCGTACTATATGGGCTTCCGCGAGGTCATCCTCGTCGGGGTCGATCATCGATTCGCGGTCGAGGGCAAGCCCCACACGGTCGTCGTCTCGGAATCGGCCGACGCGAGCCACTTCGATCCCGCCTATTTCGGCCCCGGATTCCGCTGGCAATTGCCCGATCTCGAGACCTCGGAGTACGCGTTCCGTCTCGCGCGCCGCGAGTTCGAACGAGCCGGGCGACGCGTGCTCGACGCGACCGTCGGAGGCGCCCTTGAGGTCTTCCCGAAGGTCGATCTCGCGGAGGCGCTGGGCAAGTGACGCGACGATCCGTGCTGCTCTACCTCCTGCTCGCCGGTTTGCAGCGTCTCGTCTCCTTCGTCCTCGTGCCCTTCATGTCGCACGCGCTCACGCCCGGCGAATACGGCGCCGCGGCGACGCTGTCGACGAGCACGATCCTGCTCACGACGCTCGTCGCGTCGCCGCTCGAGCTGCTCGTGTATCGGAGCGCGGCGCGCGAGCAAGCCGAGTCGTCCGCGCTCTTGCGCACGATCGCGCTCTACTTGTGCCTCGTCGTGCCCGGGGCGTTCGTCGTGCTCGGCATCGCGACGATGCTCTTCCTTCCCAACTTCCTCGGAGCGACCGGGCTCATGTGGGGCATCGAGATCATCGCGACGGGCCTCATGCCCTTCGCGACGTCGTTCGCGCTCCCGTTCATCCGTTCGCGGCAGCTCCTCCGACGATTCGTGTGGCTCGCGTCCTTCTCGATCGTCGTCACGGCGGTCTCGAAGATCGTGCTCGTCCTGTTGCTCCATCTCGGTGTGCTCGGCTGGGTGCTCTCGGATCTCGTCGCCGCAGCGCTCACGGTCCCGGTCGCGATCGCCCTCGCGGGCATTCCGGGCGGGCGCGTGACGCGCGAGACGATCGATGTCGTCGTGCGCTTCGGTATCCCGTTGATCCCGCACCGGGCCTCGTTCTGGGCGCTCGGCAATCTGAGCCGACCCGTCATGGCCCTCGTGTCGAACCTCGGGCAAGTCGGGCAGCTCGCGTTCGCGACGAACATCACGTCGATCGCGGGCGTCGCGCTCGCCGAGATCCAGAACGCCGTCATCCCCTCGTACGCCGCGGACGACGCGCCCTTGCCCGGTCGCGAGACGCGAGCCGTCGTCCGCTGGCAAGTCGCCGCAGCGCTCGTGATCCCCGCGCTCGTCGCGGCGGCGATCGCCGTGCTCGGCCCGCTCGTCGTCGCCGAGAGCTATTGGGAGGCGTTCCCCGTCGCCGCGCTCCTGATCGTCGGCCAAGTCGCGTACGGCGTCTACCTCATCCCGATGTCGTACATCACGATCTCCTCGGATCACTCGCGGTTCAGTTCGATCGCCTCGGGCGTCGGCGCGGGGGTCATCCTCGCGGGCTTGGTCGTGTTCGCTGCGAGCGGCGGGGCGATCGCGGCCGCGATCGTCACGAGCGCGGGCTTCGTCGTCATGGCGGTCCTCGCGTTCTCGCTTGCGCTCGCGCTCAAGCTTGAAGTGCGATGGCGTCGCGTGTTCGCCGACGGGGTCGCGATCGTCGCGGGATCGCTCGCCGTCGCGCTCGGCGCGACGTCGCTCTTGCTCCCGCCGCTGTCCGTCGCGAGCGTCGCGTTCGCGATCGGCGCGGTCGTCGCCGCGTGGATCGCGGGGGTCCTGCTATGGTCGCGCCGAGAGCTGCGGGGCCCGATGGGTCGCGCGCAAGGCCCCGTGGACGCGATCGAGCTCCCGTGAGCTCGGCGCGGTCGTCGTCGGGAGGGCTGCGACGAGTACCGCGACGGGGATCACGGCCGTCACGGGATTGAGGTTCGACGGCAGCACGCCGACGTCGGTCGCGGCGATCGCCGGGAGCCCGACCGCGATCGCGAGCGCGACCGCGCCGCTCGCGCCGCGCCCGGAGACGTGCCGGAGGACCCCGATTCCCGCGACGAGCGCGCACGCGAGGACGAGCGCGGTCCCGAGGAATCCGGAGGAGAAGAGCAGCTCGAGCCACGCGTTGTGCGGGGAGTGCGCGGCGTTCGTCGTGCTTCCGGAGAGGATGTAGCCGTACGCGGCCGACGCGCCAGAGGGCACATGACCGTCGGGACCCCAGCCGAGCAATTGCGCGTCGGCGCGCGAGCCGAAGAGCACTTGGAACGCGAGATCCCAGATGGTCGTCCGGCCCTCGAGCGTGATCGCGGAGAGCGTGTTCTCGCTTCGAATCGGGAGCAGTCGACTGACGAACTCGGCCGTCGCATCGTCGCTCACGAACGCGGTCCACCAAGCGGGGATGAGCCAGAGCGCCTGCATCGCGGCCCCGACCCCGATCCGCACGGCTCGAGCGAGCGGGAGGAGACCCGCCACGAGCACGGCGACTGCCGCGACCATCGCGGCCCGCCCTCCCGAGCCGATGATCGCGATCGCGTTGACCGCGATCGACGCGACGACCGCGACGCGCAGGACGATCCAGCCCCGGCCCCCGCCGGGAGATCGCAGCACACCCGTTGCGAACGCGCACGCGAGGACCGCGAGCATCGGGATCTGGGACCAGCCCGTGGAGAGCGGTAGACGCCACCGGGGGCCGAAGAAGCCTGGGCTCGAGAGCTCGGCGAGCGTGAACGACTCGATGTAGTCGGCGCGGACCCCGATCACGTACAGCGCCACCGAGGCGAGCACGATGGCCGAGCACGAAAGCCAGAGCACGACGAGCATTTCGATTGAGTTGCCTCGCCGCAGCCACACGAGCACGCCGACCGCGATCACGAGCCCGACGTGCACGAGCGCTCGAACGTCGGCGACGTCGAGCGCGATCTCGACGAGGATCGGGAGGAGCGTCGCGATCGCGAGCGCGTCGAGCCGGGCCCGCGGGAAGACGGGGAGGAGCGCGATCGTCGCGGCAGCGGCGGCAAGGAGAATGCCCGCGGTCTGCTCGATCGAGGTCGACACGATCGCCGCGCAACTGAGGAGCACGTCGAGCACGACGGGGTATCGACCGATGCCGCGTCGCACCTCGGGGCGAGGCGAGCGCATCGCGATGAGCACGGGAAGCGCGATGAGTAGGACGGCCGCGACGATCCCGAGTCGGGGATTCTGCCGCCAGCCATCGATGAGGCTCGCGACGACCACGCTCGCTGCCACGAGGAGGGCGATCGTGAGCGCGATTCGCGTCCCCGGCTCGCGCGGTGCGCGCGCCTCGACGGCGGGTGCTTGCGAGCGCATCGTCGATCCTATGGATTGCGCGCGTTCGCGCCGCGCCACGTGCTCGCGCGCACGTCGAAGCGGAGGATGCGCGGATTGAAGAGCCGCTTGATGCGGTTCGGCGCGATCCAGAACGGGATCTCGCCGATCGCGAGGAAGCGCGTGAGCGGTGAGACGCGACCGCTGATCGTCGCCATCTCTCGCCGATACTCGTTCTTAGCCTCGGAGAGGTGGTTGCCGTGGAACCGGAACCCGCCGAGCGCTGCGCCGACGATGAGCGGCTCGGATCGCTCCGCTAGTCGGGTCCAGATGTAGTGATCCCCAGCGAGGCGGAAGCGGGCGAGCTCGTCGAGGTCCACGTTCGCCATTGCCTCGGCGCTCCAGAACGTCGACTCCTGCTGCACGAACGGCAGCCCTCGGCCGTATACGCCCCGCCGAATCCAAGCTCGGCGATAGCGATACGGGAGGCGCCAACCGATGACTTGACCGCGAGGCGAGTAGAACACGTGGAATCCGCACAACCAGTCCGGGTGACGCGATTCGAAGAGCTCGGCGACGAGGTCGAGCGCGCCCGGCAGGAGCAAGTCGCCCGCGTTGAGGTAGAAGTACACGTCGCCGCGGACCTTGCGGAAGCCCTTCGCGACGGCGTCGTACATGCTCATGTCAGGCTCCGAATCGATTCGCGCGAGCCCCTTCGCGGCCGCCGTCGCCGCGGCGACCGTGCCGTCCGTCGAGGCGCCGTCCTGGATGACGTAGTCGATCTCATGCCGCCCCGTCACGACGGCGGACTGCTGCACGATTGACGCGACGGTCTCGGCGACGAGCGCCTCGCCATTGCGGACCGGGGTCACGATCGCGAAGCGCATAGTGAGCATCACGATAGCGACGCGTCAGCCGAATGCACGGAGCTCGGCTCCGCGGACCTCTGCGTCGATCGCGAAGACGGAGCCCGCGGCCGGCTCCGCATCGCTCGGCAGGTCCTTCCGCGACACCGTGATGAAGAGCGTCCGACCGTCCGCGCCGCCGAATGCGCAAGAGCTGGTCTGCGTTACCCCTGGGACTCGGACGACGTCGACGAGCTCGCCGACCTCGTCGAAATGCCGCACTTCGCCCGCGCCCCACATCGCGACCCAGAGCCCGCCGTCTTGATCGATCGCCATGCCGTCCGGCCAACCCGAGAAGTGGTGGAGGTCCGCGTGCACTCGTGGCGCGGACCAGCGACCGTCGTCGTCGACGTCGAACGCCCGGATGACGCGCGTCCGCGTGTCGACGTGGAATGCCACGCGATGCGCCTGATCGAACTGGAGTCCGTTCGGAATCGACATGGGCTCAATCAGGGTCTGCACGTCGCCGCCCGGACCGACGCGGAGGAGCCGCCCTGCGTTAGGTCGCTCGTCGTACGCCATCGTCCCGAGCACGAGCCCCCCGAGTGAGTCGACGCCGCCGTCGTTCGATCGCAAGTCGGGATCCGACTCGAAGGCCGCGATCGACGCGAAGGAGTCGAAGTCGTCCGTCGCGAGCACGCGATGATCGGTCGCGACGACGAATCCGCCGCCCTTTCGGCGACGCACGATCGTCGCAGCGCGACCGGGCACGGCATGCCTCGCGAGCACCTCGCCCGCGGCGGTGAGCTCGAGCACGCTCGCCGCGAGGACGTCCATGACGAGCAGTCGCTCCCTTGCGGCGTCCCAGAACGGTCCCTCCGCGTGCGTCGCGATCCCAAGGGCGAGTGGCTCGGCGGTCGGCTTGCGCACTTTCACGAGCCTAGTGAGCGCGCGTTTCGCTGCTACCTTGACCCTCGTGGCGAATCGCGTGCTCATCACCGGCGGAGCCGGATTCATCGGATCTCATCTCGCGGACCGAATGCTCGCGGACGGCCACGAGGTAATTTGCGTCGACAACTTCTACACGGGCAGCAGGCGCAATATCGAGCACTTGCTCGTTCACCCCCGATTCGAGCTCTTGCGGCATGACGTGACGTTCCCGCTCTACGTCGAGGTCGACGAGATCCTCAATCTCGCTTGCCCGGCTTCCCCGGTGCACTACCAGCGGGATCCCGTCCAGACGACGAAGACGAGCGTGATTGGCGCGATAAACATGCTCGGGCTCGCGAAACGATTGCGCGTGCCGATCTTCCAGGCGTCCACTTCGGAGGTCTACGGCGACCCGGAGGTGCACCCCCAGGACGAGGCCTATTGGGGTCGCGTGAATCCGATCGGTCCCCGGTCGTGCTACGACGAGGGCAAGCGCGCCGCCGAGACGCTCTTCTTCGACTATCGGCGTCAGCACGGCTTGACGATCAAGGTCGCCCGCATCTTCAACACCTATGGTCCGCGAATGGGCCCAGCCGACGGCCGCGTCGTAAGCAATTTCATCGTGCAAGCGCTCCGAGGCGCCCCGATTACGATCTATGGCGACGGCTCGCAGACGCGAAGCTTCTGCTTCGTCGACGATCTCGTCGAGGGCATCGTTCGATTGCTGAAGACGCCCGGGGAGGTCACCGGCCCCATGAACCTAGGCAACCCCGTCGAGTGCTCGATGATCGAACTCGCCGAGCTCGTCTTGCGATTGACGCGAAGCCCCTCGCGGATCGAGTTCCGCCCATTGCCGACGGACGACCCGAAGCAGCGGCGCCCTGACATCTCGCTCGCTCAGCGGACGCTCGATTGGGAGCCGACCGTTCGAATCGAAGAAGGGCTGGCGCGGACGATCGAGTACTTTGAGCACGCGCTCGCCCATGACGGCGCGACGGTCAAGTGACCGCATGGCCAGACGCGCATTCATCACCGGCATCACGGGCCAGGACGGCTCGTACCTCGCCGAGCTGCTGCTCGCCAAGGGATACGAGGTCCATGGGCTCATCCGGCGGGCCTCGACGTTCAACACGTCGCGAATCGACCACCTCTATGTCGATCCGCACGACCCGTCCGCGAAGCTCTTCCTGCACTACGGCGACCTGGGTGACGGCGCTCGCCTCGTGACGCTGCTGCGAGAGATCGACCCGCACGAGGTGTACAACCTCGCGGCGCAATCGCACGTGCGAGTCAGCTTCGATGAGCCGGAGCACACGGCCGATGTGACTGGCACTGGCACCATCCGGCTCCTCGAGGCCGTCCGGAGCGCCGGCATCTCGCCGCGCTTCTACCAGGCGTCCTCGTCCGAGCTGTACGGGGCGACCCCGCCGCCGCAGAACGAAGAGACGCCGTTCCACCCCCGCTCGCCGTACGCGGCCGCCAAGCTCTACAGCTTCTGGATCACCAAGAACTACCGCGAGGCGTACGGCCTTTTCGCGGTCAACGGGATCCTGTTCAACCACGAGTCCCCGCGGCGCGGCGAGACCTTCGTGACCCGAAAGATCACGCGGGCCGTCGCGCGGATCAAGGCGGGAATGCAGAAGGACCTGTACCTCGGCAATCTCGATGCAGTGCGCGATTGGGGGTATGCGCCGGAGTACGTCGAGGGCATGTGGCGGATGCTGCAGGCCGACGAGCCGGAGGACTACGTGCTCGCGACGGGCGTGGGGTACACGATCCGCGACTTTCTCGAGGCGGCGTTCGGGCACGTCGACCTCGACTGGCGTGACTACGTCAAGTTCGATGAGCGCTACCTGCGCCCCACCGAAGTCGATGCCCTGATCGGTGACGCATCAAGGGCTCGCGAGCAGCTCGGCTGGAGGGCGACCGTCGACGGCCTCCAGCTCGCTCGGATCATGGTCGACGCGGACGTGACGGCGCTGGAGCACGAGGGTCGGCACTGGATCGATGCTCCGGTCCTCGACTGGTGGAGCCGGTCGTGACCGACGAGGACGGCCCCCGCGTCCACGACGACGTCGACTACACTCCCGGCCCGCTCGACCGGAACGCCCGCTTCTACGTCGCCGGGCACCGCGGTCTCGTCGGCTCCGCGATCGTGCGTCGTCTCGAGTCCGCCGGATTCGCCGACGTGATCGGCCGCACCTCAGCCGAGCTCGACCTCAAGGATCGCGACGCGGTATTCCGCTTCTTCGCGGCATCGAAGCCGCGCTACGTCGTGCTCGCCGCCGCGAAGGTCGGCGGCATCGTCGCCAACAACACCTACCCGGTCGAGTTCCTCTCCGAGAACGTCCGCATCCAGACGAACGTCCTCGATGCGGCACTCGAGCACGAGGTGGAGCGGCTGCTGTTCCTCGGCTCCTCGTGCATCTACCCGAAGTACGCGCCGCAGCCGATCAAAGAGGACGCCCTCCATACGGGCTACCTCGAGCCGACGAACGACGCCTACGCGATCGCGAAGATCGCGGGGATCATGCACGTGCAGGCGGTGCGCCGCGAATACGGCAAGGCGTGGATCTCCGCGATGCCGACGAACCTGTACGGCCCGAACGACAACTTCTCGCCGACCGGCTCCCACGTGCTGCCCGCGCTCATCCGCCGGTACGCGGCCGCCGTAGACGCGGGGGCGAGCACCGTGACCAACTGGGGTACCGGCAATCCCCGACGAGAATTCCTCCACGTCGACGACATGGCGGACGCCTGCCTGCACCTGCTCGAGCACTACGACGGTCCGCAGCAGGTGAATGTCGGCACCGGGAGCGACGTGACCATTAGAGAGATCGCGGAGACGATCGCCTCGATCCTCGGCTTCGACGGCGAGACCGTCTGGGATACGTCGAAACCGGACGGGACGCCACAAAAGCTCCTCGACGTCTCGAAACTCGCCTCGACCGGTTGGACCGCCAAGATCTCCCTCGAGGAGGGGCTCCGGTCGACGATCGAGTGGTATCGACAGCACGAGGGCGCGCTGCGCGAGTGAATGACCGGCGCCTTCGGGGAGAAGCCGTCCTGGGCGGCCGGGGTTGTGCGATGCTAGACCCGCCCGAGGCGATGAGGGGACCGAGTGGAACTGCGTGACTATATCCGCATTCTGCGGAAGCGCTGGCTTCTCATCGCCGTGCTCGCCCTCGCGGGCGTCGCGGGCGCCGCACTCGCCTCGATCCTCATCACGCCCAAGTACGAGGCCCGCACCCTCTCGTTCGTCTCCGTGCAGAACGGCGGCACGATCACCGAGTTCGCGCAAGGCACGACCTTCGCGCAGAACATCATCAGATCGTTCACGGAGGCGATCGCCTCGCCGCGCGTCCTCGACGAGGTCGTCGCCGATCCAGACCTCGGTCTCGACGAGACCGCTTCGGAGCTCGCCGAGAGCGTCCAAGCGACAGCCGTCCTGAACACGGTGAACATCGAGATCGTCGTCACACGCCCCGACCCCGTCGAGGCCGCGAATATCGCGAACGCCGTCACCGCGAGCTTCCGGAAGCAGGCCGCCGAGCTCACCCGACCGGCCGAGGACGCCCCCTCGCCCGTGCAGGTGACGATCCTC
>Ga0182741_1003616_pt1 | contig 16207 bp, 16 predicted proteins | sample eDN5th37CBELigOP_FD_128874 | JGI IMG/M metagenome (GOLD analysis project Ga0182741, IMG submission 128874) | Enriched Organic Plus compost microbial communities from Emeryville, California, USA - eDNA 5th pass 37_C BE-Lig OP (version 2) (version 2) ...
CGTCCTGCCGCGCGGGCGCATGACGCTGGCGCTAGCGCCCGCTTGGCGTCCGGCTTCGCCGGACGGTTCAAATGGCGCGGCTGGTGGTAGCGTCCTGCCGCGCTAAGTGACGGATTGATGACGGAAATTCCCGCCCCACCCCATGAACCGGGGTGGCGGCGCGTCAGGGCGCGCGGGGCCCTGCGATATTGCGGAATCGCCAGCTTTGGCTACTCTGCCCGCCATTGCGCCGGGAGTCCTTCCCCGCGCCGGGGCTTTGACTGCTTAAAAGGGGAATATCATGCGCTTCGGGAAACCGTTGCTGGCTGCCGCGGCAGCCGCGTCCGTCCTTGCGACCACCACCGCCTTCGTCGGCCCGGCCGAGGCGCAGTCCTCCATCCGCCGCAAGACCGAGGAGAAGCAGGCGCAGATCCCGACCTGCACCCGCCGCCTGGGCTCGCTGGCGGTGCGCGAGCCGCAGAACAAATGGTGGCAGGGCCTGGGCCTGGAATCGCCGGAGGCGCTGCTGAAGGTGTTCGTGCAGCAGTCCGGCTGCTTCGCGCTGGTGGACCGCGGCGCGGGCTTCGAGCTGGCGCAGCAGGAACGCGCGCTGGCGGCGGGCGGCCAGCTCCAGGGCGGCGCCAATATCGGCGGCGGCCAGATCCGCGCGGCGGATTACATCCTGGTGCCCGACATCGTCTCCAAGAACGCCAATGCCGGCGGCACCAATATCGGCGGCCTGGTGGGCGGCTTCCTGGGCGGCTTCGCAGGCGCCATCGTCTCGTCCATCAACATCTCCTCCAGCACGGCGGACGTGACGCTGACCATGACCAATGTCCGCACCACCGAGCAGGAGGCCATGACCCAGGGCCATGGCAGCAAGACCGACCTGGGCTTCGGCGTGGGCGGCGGCGGCCTGTTCGGCGGCGGCTTCGCGGGCGCGGGCATCTCCAACTACCAGAACACCTCCATCGGCCAGGTGGTGGTGCTGGCCTATATCGACGCCTACACCAAGCTGGTGACGCAGATGGGCGGCCTGTCGGCGGCGGAGCCGGGCGGCGCGGCCGCCGCGGCCCCGGCCCAGACGCTGACCATGTCGCGTCCCGGCCGCCTCTATTCGGCCGCCGACGATTCCAGCGCGCCGGTGCGCCAGCTTTCGCCCGGCATGGCGCTCTATCCCACCGGCCAGAGCAACGGCGTGTGGATCGAGGTCAGCGATGAGGTCGGCAATCGGGGCTGGGTGCCCCAGACCGCGGTCGAGAACGCACGGTAACGCGTCATTCTTCATGCGAAAGGCCCGCGCGTTGCGCGGGCCTTTTTGTTTGACCTCTCCACTGTCATTCCCGCGGAAGCGGGAATCCAGGTGCGGAGATATGGTCTAGAGATTTCGCCCCATCGCCAGATACTTCGCCCGGCGCGCCTTGATCAGGTCGGCGCTTGACTTGCCGTCCAGCTCGGTCAGGCCCTTCGCGATCATGTCGCTGGCGGCGTCGATCGCCTGGCGCGGGTCGCGGTGCGCACCGCCCACCGGCTCCGGCACGATGGCGTCGATCAGCTTGAGCGACAGCAAATCCTGCGCCGTGATCTTGAGCGCGGCGGCGGCCTCGGGCGCCTTGGCGGCGTCGCGCCACAGGATCGAGGCGCAGCCTTCCGGCGAGATCACCGAATAGACCGCATGCTCCAGCATATAGACGCGGTCGGCGGCGGCGATGGCGATGGCCCCGCCCGAGCCGCCCTCGCCAATCACCGTGGCGATGAAGGGCGTCGTGACGTTCAGCCCCGCTTCGATGGAGCGGGCGATGGCTTCGGCCTGACCGCGTTCCTCCGCCGTCACGCCGGGAAAGGCGCCCGACGTGTCCACGAAGCTCAGCACCGGCAGGCCGAACTGGCCCGCCAGGGCGAACAGGCGCACCGCCTTGCGATAGCCTTCCGGAGAAGCCATGCCGAAATTGTGCTTGAGGCGGCTCTGGGTATCGTTGCCGCGCTCCTGCCCCAGGAAGGCGACGGCGCGCCCCCGAAAGCGCGCCAGGCCCGCGACGATGGCTTCGTCCTCGCCGAAGGAACGGTCGCCCGCCAGCGGCGTGAAATCGTCGAAGATCATCTTCGCATAGTCGAGGAAGTGCGGCCGCTCGGGATGGCGCGCCACCTGCACCTTCTGCCAGGGCGACAGCCGCGCATAGGTATCGCGCACCATCTGCCCGGCGCGGCTGTGAAGCCGCTCCACCTCGCCCGCGATGTCGAGATTGGGGTCTTCCTCGGCGAGCTTCTTCAGCTCGACGATCTTGCCTTCCAATTCGGCGATGGGACGTTCGAAATCCAGATAGTGCATGGCTGCCCGCGGAAAAGAGGGGCAAAATGCCATAGGGGCCGGAGCGGCACAACGCCTGAATACTGAAATATTATCAATAGCTTATCAGAAAGACGGTTAGTGCTTTTTGCCGCGTCCCAAAGGATGGGCGCTGCGCATCACCGCCGTCAGCCGGTCGCGCGCGACATGGGTATAGATCTGGGTGGTGGCGATGTCGGCATGGCCCAGCAGCGTCTGCACGCTCCTGAGGTCCGCGCCGCCCTCGACCAGATGGGTGGCGAAGGCATGGCGCAGCACATGCGGGCTGAGCTTTTCCGGGTCCAGGTTCGCCTTCAGCGCCAGCGCCTTCAGCATCTGATGCAGGCGGCGGCGGGTGAGATAGCCCTCCGCGCTGCGCGAGCAGAAAAGATAACGCTCGGCCTTCTTCGCCTTCTCGCCCTTGGGGAGGAATTCGCCGCGCACCGCCAGATAGGCGAGAAGCGCCGCGCGTGCCGCCTCCGACAGCGGCGAGAAGCGTTCCTTGTTGCCCTTGCCCACCACGCGGATGAAGCCGTCGCGCGCCCGCGCCGCCGCCAGCGGCAGGCCCGCCAGCTCGGAGACGCGCAGGCCCCCGCCATAGAGCATCTCCACAATGAGCGTCAGGCGCAGGTCTTCGGGCGCCTCGCCCGCCGCGGCGGCCAGCAAGCGCTCGATCTCCTCCGCCGTCAATATCCTGGGCAGCGGGCGGCGCGGCTTGGGCGCGGCCAGGGTCAGGGTGGGATCGTCCCCGCGAATGCCTTCCGCATAGAGGAAGCCGAAGAACTGGCGCAGCGCCGACAGCTTGCGCGCCTGGGTCGAAGGCGCCGCCGTCTGCGCCAGCAGCGCCAGGAAAGACTGGATGTCGGCGCGGCTCGCCCGCGCCGGATCGGCATGGGACGCGAATTCCGCCAGGTCGCTGCCATAGGCCGCCAGCGTGTTGGCGCCCGCCCCGCGCTCGGCGCTCATCATGTCGAGAAAGGCCTCGATCAGGTTGGCGGATTTGGGGACCCGGCGCGGACTCATGCCCAGAGCTTTAGCACGTCCCCGCTTTCCTGTATGGGACAGGCCATGACTTTGAACCGCACCGTGGCGCTGGTGGGCATGATGGGGGCCGGAAAGACCTCCGTCGGCAAGCGGCTGGCCGCGCGGCTCTGCGTGCCCTTCAAGGATGCCGACCATGAGATCGAGGAGGCGGCGGGCCTCTCCGTGGCGGAAATCTTCGCGCGGCATGGCGAGCCGGAATTCCGCGCCGGAGAACGACGGGTGATCGCCCGTCTGCTGGCCGAGCCGCCGCATGTGCTGGCGACCGGCGGCGGCGCCTATATGGACCCCGCCACCCGCGCGGCGATGAAGGAACGCGCCTTCACCATCTGGCTCAAGGCCCCGGTGGAGCTGCTGCTGGCGCGCACCGCCAAGCGCCCGACCCGGCCCCTGCTCAACAATGGCGATCCCAGGGGCACGCTGGAGAAGCTGCTGGCGGTGCGCGAGCCCGTCTATGCCGAGGCCGATTATGTGCTGGAAAGCGTGGACGGGCCGCATGAAAAAGCCGTCGAACAGCTCGTGGCGGTCTTGAAGGAACGGGGCCTGATGATGCAGGAAGCGGCCCCATGAGCGAGATCGTCCCGGCCGGCCAGGTCATTCCCGTGGGATTGGGCGCCCGCGCCTATGAGATCCATGTCGGCGCCGGGCTGCTGGGCCAGGCGGGACGTCTGCTCGCCCCCGGCGCGCGCGGCGTACTGCCCATCGTCACCGACGCGCATGTGGCGGCGCTGCATCTGAAGACGCTGGAGGACAGCCTGGCGGCGGCGGGCCTGAAGTCGCGCGCCATCGTCCTGCCGCCGGGCGAAGGCAGCAAGAGCTTCGCCGGGCTGGAGCGGCTGTGCGGCGAATTGCTGGACTTGGGGCTGGACCGCGGCGGGCTGATCCTCGCCCTGGGCGGCGGCGTCATCGGTGACCTCACCGGCTTCGCGGCGGGCGTGCTCAAGCGCGGCGTCGCCTTCGCGCAAATCCCGACCACCCTGCTGGCGCAGGTGGATTCCTCCGTAGGCGGAAAAACCGCCATCAACGCCCGGCAGGGCAAGAATCTGGTGGGCCTGTTCCATCAGCCGCGCATCGTCATCGCCGACACCGGCCTGCTTTCCACCCTGCCCCGGCGCGAATTGCTGGCCGGCTATGCCGAGGTGGTGAAATATGGCGCCCTGGGCGATGCCGATTTCTTCGACTGGCTGGAGGCCAGCGCCGTCGCCGCCCTCTCCGGCGACCAGGACGCGCTGGTGCATGCGGTGGCGCAGTCCTGCCGCATGAAGGCCGCCATCGTGGCGCGCGACGAGCGCGAGACGGGCGAGCGCGCCCTGCTCAATCTGGGCCACACCTTCGGCCATGCGCTGGAGGCGGCCACCGGCTTCTCCGGCCGGCTGCTGCATGGCGAAGGCGTCGCCATCGGCATGGCGCTGGCCTTCCGGCTCTCGCACCGCCTGGGCCTCTGCCCCGGCCAGGATGCGGAGCGTTTCGCGCGGCATCTCAAGGCCGTGGGCCTGCCCGCTTCCATCGCCGACATTCCCGGCCCCCGCCCCGGCGTGGACGAGCTGATGGCGCATATGGCCCATGACAAGAAGGTGGCCGACGGCCGCCTCACCTTCATCCTGGTCAGGGGCATCGGCCGCGCCTTCATCACCCGCGACGTCCCGGCGGACGCGGTGAGAGATATTCTCGCGGGCTGAAAACTGGCATTCTGGCCCGCCTTCGAAGGTGGACCATGCTGATCCTCTATGCCATCGCGCCCATCCTGGCGCTTCTGGCCGTCTCGGCCGTCTTCTCGGCGGCGGAAACCGCGCTCACCGCCGTCTCACGCGGCCGCATGCACCAGCTGGAGCAGGACGGCAGCGCCGCCGCGCGCCGCGTCAACCGCCTGATCGCCGACCGCGAGCGGATGATCGGCGCCATCCTGCTGGGCGGCACGCTGATCAACATCCTGGCGGTTTCGCTCACCACGGCGCTGGTGGACCGGCATCTGGACACCGGCCCCGCCGTGCTGGTCACCACTCTCCTGATGACCGCGGTCATGCTGGTCTTCGTGCAGGTGCTGCCCAAGACGCTGGCCATCGCCCGCACCGACGCCGTGGCGCTGGCGCTGGCCCTGCCCCTGCGCGGGGTGGTGCGGCTGCTGGCACCCGTCACCGGCGCGGTGCAATGGCTGGCCTGGTGCCTGCTGTCGCCCTTCGGCGTGCGGCCCGGCGCCCTGGAGGAAGCCGCCGACGCCGCCCATGATGAAATCCGCGGCGCTGTGGCGCTGCACACCCGCGAGGGCAATGTCGAGCGCGAGCATCGCGACATGATCGGCGGCATCCTGGACCTGCGCGAACTGAAGGTGGGCGATGTGATGATCCATCGCCGCCAGATGACCGCCCTCGACATCGCCCGCCCGGCGGGCGAGATCGTGGCGGCGGTGACGGAGAGCGAGCATACCCGCATCCCCTTCTGGCGCGGCGAGCCCGACAACATCATCGGCGTGCTCAACGCCAAGCATCTGGCCCAGGCGCTGGTCGAGCATCGCGGCAAGCTGGAAGGGCTGGACATCGAAAGCCTGCTCGCCCCGCCCTGGTTCGTGCCCGACACCACCACGCTGGAGGAACAGCTCGAAGCCTTCCGCGAGCGGCACAGCCGCCTCGCCATGGTGGTGGACGAATACGGCACCCTGCAGGGGCTGGTCACGGTCGAGGACATCCTGGCGGAAATCTTCGGCGAGATGCCCGACGAGCATCGCCCCAGCCGCCCCGATGTGCGCAAGCGGGCCGACGGCTCCTATCTGGTGGACGGCACCGTGCCGGTGCGCGAGCTCAACCGCGAGCTGGAGTGGAACCTGCCGGCCGAAGGCGCCACCACCATCGCGGGGCTGGTGATCCAGGAAACCGGCACCATTCCCGAGCCCGGCCAGCGCTTCGCCTTTTTCGGCTTCACCTTCGAGATCATGCGGCGCCAGCGCAACCAGATCACGGCTTTGAAAGTGACCCCCTCCGGCCTTCGCGCGCCCGAGGGCGTGCTACGGCCACCTCCCCCTTGAGGCGCTGCGCGCCAAGGGGGAGGCGGGCCGCGGCTCATGGAAAGATTGCTTAGAGTTTCGCTTCTTCCGGCGTCTCGAGCTTCAGCGACAGCGCATGCACCGGCCCGCGCAATTCCTCGGCCAGCACGGCATGGACGCGGCGCTGGCGCTCCACGCGGCCAAGGCCCGCAAAGGCCGCCGAGACGATGCGGATATGGAAATGGGTTTCGCCCACCTGGCCATCGGCGCGCACCGCGCCCGCATGCCCTGCATGGCGGTGGCTTTCGTCGGTGACGGCGAGCGCCACCGGCGCGAAGGCGGCGGTCAGTTTCTGCTGCATGGCTTCGGCGACGCGCATCACCATGCGATCTTATGCGCCGCGGGCAAAGTCAAGCACTTCGTTTTCTTGTCTTTTACCGTCGGCACCCCATAATTGTTCGATGACCGAAACCCGCTCACGCCCGCGCTTCAAGACCGACATGCGCATCAAGCCGGACAAGGGCCCCGCCGTGCCCAGGCCGGAAGAGCGCCTGTGCCAGGCCAAGGGCTGCACCGGGCCCGGTTCCTGCCGGGTGTCCCGCTCGCCGCAGCATATGTCGGAGTATCTCTGGTACTGCCCCGAGCACGCCCGCGCCCACAACGAGTCCTGGGACTATTTCAAGGGCATGGACGACACCGAGATCGAGCGGTTCCGCGACGAGGCGATCTTCGGCCACCGCCCCACCTGGCCCCTGGGCAAGCGCGCCGCCAAGGCCCGCACCGGCGCCCGCTACCGGGACCCGCTCCACATCCATGACAGCCATGCGTTGTTCGAAGAGGATGGGGCCGACGGTTCCGCCGCCCCGCGCCGTCCCGAGCGGCAATTGACGCGGCTGCAGACCATGGCCTTCGACACGCTGCAACTGGCGCACAACGCCACCTTGAACGAGATCAAGGCGCGGTATAAGGAGCTTGTGAAACGGTTCCACCCTGACGCGAATGGCGGCGACCGGGGCGCCGAGGAGCGTCTGAAGCAGGTCATCAAGGCCTATGGCGTGCTGCGCCAGTCGGGCCTGGCCTGAAGGCGGGCGATTTCCCCCGCGCCCTTTTCCTCCGAGAACAGACATGAGCGAACCTGAGATCCTCAATCCGTCCATGCTGCCCGACACCACCGTGGATGTGGCGCAGGTGTTCGGCATCCAGACCGGCATGAAAGTGCCTGCCTTCTCCAGGCCCAGCGAGCATGTGCCCGAGCGCGACACGGCCTATCGCTTCGACCGCGAGACGACGCTGGCGATCCTGGCGGGCTTCGCCTTCAACCGCCGCGTGATGATCCAGGGCTATCACGGCACCGGCAAGTCCACCCATATCGAGCAGGTGGCGGCGCGGCTCAACTGGCCCTGCATCCGCATCAACCTGGATAGCCATGTCAGCCGCATCGACCTGATCGGCAAGGACGCCATCGTGCTGCGCGACGGCAAGCAGGTGACGGAATTCCGCGAGGGCCTGCTGCCCTGGGCGTTGCAGCATCCCGTGGCCCTGGTGTTCGACGAATACGACGCGGGCCGCCCGGACGTGATGTTCGTGATCCAGCGCGTGCTGGAGGCGTCTGGCCGCCTCACCCTGCTCGACCAGAACAAGGTGATCCACCCGCATCCGGCCTTCCGGCTCTTCGCCACCACCAACACGATCGGACTGGGCGACACCACCGGCCTCTATCACGGCACGCAGCAGATCAACCAGGGCCAGATGGACCGCTGGAGCATCGTCGCGACGTTGAACTATCTGACCCATGACGCGGAAGAAGAGATCGTCGCCGCCAAGGTGCCGGGCTTCGACCGCAAGATCATCTCCGCCATGGTGCGTGTCGCCGACATGACCCGCAACGCCTTCAAGGCGGGCGACCTTTCCACCGTGATGAGCCCGCGCACCGTCATCACCTGGGCGCAGAATGCCCAGATCTTCGGCGATGTCGGCTTCGCCTTCCGCCTCTCCTTCCTCAACAAGTGTGACGAGCTGGAGCGCGCCAGCGTGGCCGAGTTCTACCAGCGCAGCTTCGGCGAGGAACTGCCGGAAAGCGCGGCGAAGGTGCTCGTCGCGTAGCCTGCCGTCACGGCCCGCAACTGCGGGCCGCCCAGGCTGCCGTCTGCGCCGCCGGTGGAATGCCGGTCTGGATGGCCGCATTCGCGGGCCATGACAATTATGCTTTAGTGTTCCCATGAAACCCGAATCCCCCGTCGAACCCTTCAAGCGCGCCGTCGCCACGGCGGTGCGCTCGCTGGCGGGCGAGCCGGAGCTGGAAGTCGCCTTCTCCACCGAACCGGCGCAGCTCAAGGGCCTGAAGGCGCGCCTGCCCGCGCCCAGCCGCAACCTGCCCGCCAGCGAGGTGGCATTGGTGCGCGGCCAGGGCGACGCCTATGCCCTGCGCCGCGCCTATCACCAGGACAAGGTGCATGACCGCTTCCGGCCGCATTCGCCCGAAGGCGCCGCCGTGTTCGAGGCGGCGGAACAGGCGCGCGTCGAGGCCATCGGTTCCCTGGCGATGAAGGGCGTCGCCGCCAACCTCAATGCCGGGCTGGAGCACCGCATGCTGGCGCGCGGCCTCGCCCGCGCCCAGACGCGCGAGGAAGCGCCGCTGCCCGAAGTGATGGGCCTTCTGGTGCGCGAGGCGCTGACCGGCGAGAAGCCGCCCGCCGCCGCCGCCAAGGCGGTGGAATTGTGGCGCCCCTATATCGAGCAGCGCGCGGGCAAGGACCTGGCCAGGCTGCGCGAAAAGCTGCGCGACCAGGAAGCCTTCGCCAAGCTCACCCGCACCATCCTGCGCGACCTGTCGCTGGGCGACGAGAGCGAGGGCGACAAGACCAGCGAGGAAGACAGCGAGGGCGAGGACGGCCAGAGCGAAGAAAGCGGCGAGCAGCAGGAGGATTCCGAGCAGACGGAAGGCACCGCCAGCGACTTTCAGCCGTCGGAGGGCGACGACAGCCGGGAAACCGAAGGCGAGGTCCGCGGCGAGCAGCAGGACGATCTTTCCGACGCCACCGAGCCGGAGGACGGCGCCCGCCCGCAGCGGCATGAGGCCCCCTTCGCCCATCAGGACGAATGGGGCTACAAGGTCTTCACCACCCGGTTCGACGAGGAAATCTCCGCCGCCGATCTGTGCGAGCCGGAGGAGCTGGAGCGGCTGCGCGGCTTCCTGGACCAGCAGCTTGCGGCGATGCAGGGCGTGGTCTCGCGCCTCGCCAACCGGCTGCAGCGCCTGCTGCTGGCGCAGCAGAACCGGCACTGGGAGTACGATCTGGAAGAAGGGCTGCTCGACGTCTCGCGCCTGCCGCGCATCGTGATCGACCCGATGTATCCCCTGTCCTTCAAGCGCGAAAAGGACACCGATTTCCGCGACACGGTGGTGACGCTCCTGCTCGACAATTCCGGCTCGATGCGCGGGCGGCCCATCATGGTGGCGGCGATGTGCGCCGACATCCTCGGCCGCACGCTGGAGCGCGTGGGCGTGAAGACCGAAATCCTGGGCTTCACAACCCGCGCCTGGAAGGGCGGGCAGTCGCGCGAGGCCTGGGTGGCGGCGGGCAAGCCGCCCTCGCCCGGGCGCCTCAACGATCTGCGCCACATCGTCTACAAGGCCGCCGACGAGCCCTGGCGGCGGGCCAAGCGCAATCTGGGCCTGATGATGCGTGAGGGTCTATTAAAGGAGAATATAGACGGCGAGGCGCTGACCTGGGCGCACAACCGGCTGATCGCCCGGCCGGAGCAGCGCAGGATTCTGATGGTGATCTCCGACGGCGCGCCGGTGGACGATTCCACCCTGTCGGTGAATGCGGGCAATTATCTGGAGAAGCATCTGCGCCGGGTGATCGAGGAGATCGAGACCCGCTCGCCGGTCGAGCTCACCGCCATCGGCATCGGCCATGACGTGACGCGCTATTACCAGAAGGCCGTCACCATCGTGGATGCCGAGCAGCTCGGCGGCGCGATGACGACGCAGTTGACGTCGTTGTTTGAGGAAGACGGGCGCGGCAGGCGCGGGCGCTGACCGCATGCTTCGACAAGCTCAGCATGAGGTTCCTTTCCACATCCTCATCCTGAGCCTGTCGAAGGATGAGCTTGTCGAAGCATGAGGAGGGTTCAATACCCGTTCATGCCATTCAGCGGCTTCATCGCCGGCCGCAGCAGCCAGTAGGGCGCCAGCAGCGCCACGCTGACGGCGGCGAACAGCAGGAAATGCGCCAGCGCCTCCAGCCCCAGCCGCCCGAAGGCCAGCAGGTAATAAAGCCCGCTATAGATGAAGGACGCCGCCAGCGATGCCGCCAGGGGCGCGCTCCACCAGCGCGGGCCGCGCGCGGCGTCGAAGGCCACGATGGCGACGAAATTGGCGATGCCGAACACCAGGAAGAAGGCCAGCACCGCGCGCCAGGTCAGCGACGGCAGGTCAGGCAGCCAGCCGCGGATGTCCCAGGGGTTGATCAGCGCCGCCAGGATCGCCAGCGAAAGCCCCGCCACCAGATGCCCGAAGGCATGGGCCGGGCCATAGCGGCGGTTGGTGAGATGGATCACCGTCCAGCAGCCCGGCAGCACCAGGTCGCTGATCCCAAGCCCGAAGCCTTCCGCCCCGGTGGGCAGCCAGGCGGCCGGAAGGCCCGCATCGGCGTAGAGATAGACCGCCAACAGCAGCGTGAAGAGCAGCAGCACCGGCACCAGAAGCTGGGCGGCGATGCGGCCGTAAGCCAGCGCCCGCTCCAGCGTCGTCTCTTCCACCTTGCCGCCATAGGCCCGCGCGGGCGGCGGCCAGACCGCGTCCTCGCCATGGCGCAGGCGGTACGGCCCCGGCTCATATTCCCGCGCCGGGACCGGAATGGCATCGTCATGGAACCGGGTGACCCGCACAGCGCCCCTTTCGCGGCCGCGATCGTCCGATTGCGGCACAGCCGGAAACAATTCGGGGCATCCCTCGCAAGAGAGATGCCCCGATTGGGCGTTAAGCTAAACGGGAACTTCAGGCAGCCTTTTCGGCGGCCTTCTTGGCGATGGCCCGCTTCAGGCGCAAGGCGCGCGGCGACAGGGCGCTGTCCTTGGCCTTGAGGATATAGGGGTCCAGGCCGCCATTGCGGTCCACCGAGCGCAGGGCGTTCATGGAGATCTTGAGCTTGTAGCTGTTGCCCAGAAGCTCGCTGGCCAGGGCCACGGTCTGCAGGTTGGGGCGGTAGATGCGCTTGGTCTTGTTATTGGCATGGCTCACCAGGTTGCCCACCTGGGTGCCTTTTCCGGTCAGTTCGCAGCGGCGCGACATGGGCTCTATCTCGCAAAAAATTCGGGATTCGGGCGTGGAATCCGGCCCGAAAGGGCGCTCTCATAGCCAGCTACCCCTGCCCGGTCAAGGCTTTGGGGCTTTTGCGCGCCCCATTTGAGCCATTATAGTGGAAAATACTGTTCCGGCTCACAAAACCATGGAACCTGCCATGACGCTCCAGCGCCTTGCCCTGGCCGCCGCCTTCCTTGCCTGCGCCAGCCTGCCCGCCGCCGCGCAAGGCGGCGCCGGCGCGGCCCAGACCGCCAGCGCCCCCGATTCCCGGCTGCAACTGGCCCTGACGCTGTATGCGGGCGGCGTCACCATGGGCAAGGTGGACATGGACGCCACCGTGCGCGGCGACGAATACCGCGTGGTCTCGCACCTGCAGACCGACGGCGTGGTGAACGCCTTCTGGAAGGCCACCATCCAGGCCACCTCCTCCGGCAAGATCAACGGCAAGAGCCTGTCGCCCGCCTTGTATGACAGCTTCACCATCCGGCGCGACGGCCAGAAGCAGCAGGTTTCGCTCACCTACGAGAATAACGGCCCGCCCAAGCTGTTCGCCGAGCCGATGTACGACACCGCCCGCTGGCCGGTGAAGCATGAGGACCAGCGCAACACCTATGACCCGCTCAGCGCCGTGACGGCCATCGTCACGGGCGCGCTGGCGCAGAACAATCCCTGCAACCTCACCGCGCCGGTGTTCGACGGGCGCCGCCGCTACAATGTCGAGATCAAGAAGGTCCGCGACGTGGACATCAAGCTCGACAATGGCGTGTTCCAGGGCAAGGGCATGCTCTGCCAGCTCCGCTATGTGCAGGTCGCCGGCTTCCGCCCCAGCCTGATCCGGGAGAAGGACCCCTATCCGGTAATCAACGCCTGGTTCACCACGGTGAAGGGGGCGACCCGCGATTATACCGTGCCGGTGCGGGTCTGGGCCGAGACCAGCTATGGCGTGGTGGCGGCGGTCGCCACCAGCCTGAAGGTGGATGGCGGCCCGCCCCGCTCCTGACCCGTCCGACCTTCCGCCTGCGGAGCATCGGCCCGCCACCGGGGCTGGCGGCTATAGATTCGCGCCCCTACCAGATATGGTGGTTAACGCGGTTCCCATGACTCCTAAATGTATGAGAACAAAGGCAGATATTCAATTGGTTAGTGATTCGGCCCCAGTTCGTTCCTATATGGTTCTTTGTGCTAACCATCCATCCACAGCAAGGCTTTGATCCTGCGAAATGAACCGTTTTCCGGCGGCTTCGGCTTGCGGCCGGGCGGCAAAACCCCAAACCTCGCACCGTCATGAGCGCCCGCGACCTGCCGCCCCCCAAAGTCACCGCCGTCCTGGGGCCCACCAACACCGGCAAGACCCATTTCGCCATCGAGCGGATGCTGGCGCACCGCTCCGGCATGATCGGCCTGCCGCTGCGCCTTCTGGCGCGCGAGGTCTATGACCGCGTGGTGCGCCAGCGCGGCGCGAATGAGGTGGCGCTGGTCACCGGCGAAGAGAAGATCATCCCCAAGGCGCCGCGCTTCTGGGTCTGCACCGTCGAGGCGATGCCGCTGGACATCCGCGTCGCCTGCCTGGTGATCGACGAGATCCAGCTTTGCGCCGATCCCGAGCGCGGCCACGTCTTCACCGACCGGCTGCTCCATGCCCGCGGCGAGGAGGAAACGCTGCTCCTGGGCAGCGAGAGCATGCGCGGCCTGATCCAGAAATTCGTCCCCAAGACCTGGTTCGAGACGCGGCCGCGCTTTTCCGACCTGGCTTACGCCGGATCGAAGAAGCTCACCCGCCTGCCCCGCCGCAGCGCCATTGTCGGCTTCTCGGCCGAAGACGTCTATTCCATCGCCGACATCATCCGCCGGCAGCGCGGCGGGGCGGCGGTGGTGCTGGGCGCGCTTTCGCCCCGCACCCGCAACGCCCAGGTGGCGCTCTATCAGTCGGGCGATGTGGATTTCCTGGTCGCCACCGACGCCATCGGCATGGGCCTCAACATGGATGTGGACCATGTCGCCTTCGCCACGCGCGAGAAGTTCGACGGCCACCGCATGCGCGCCCTGCGCACCGACGAGATCGGCCAGATCGCGGGCCGCGCCGGGCGCTGGAAGAATGACGGCACCTTCGGCGTCACCGCCGATTGCGAGCCTTTCGACGAGGAGACCGTCAGCCGCATCGAGACGCACCGCTACGATCCGGTGCGGGTGGCGCAATGGCGCAATTCCACGCTCGACTTCGCCAGCCTTCCGCGCCTGATCGAGAGCCTGGAGGCGCCGCCGCCGGAAAAGGGCCTGGGCCGCGCCCGTCCGGCCAGCGACCTGGTGGCGCTGAAGGCGCTGGCCGAGGATGACGAGCTGCGGGCCAGGCTCACCACCCGGCAGGAGATCGCGCGCTTCTGGGAGGTCTGCCAGTTGCCCGACTTCCGCAAGCTTTCCACCGACGAGCATGTGAAGCTGGTGCGGACCTTCGCCCTCTTCCTGGCGGGCGGCGGCGTCATTCCCGACGACTGGATGGCGCGGCAGGTGGCGCGGCTGAACGAAAGCCTGGGCGATGTCGCCTCGCTGTCGGGCCGCCTCGCCCAAGTGCGCACCCTCACCTATGCCAGCAACCGTCCGGGCTGGACGCAGGATGCCGCGCACTGGCAGGGCGTGACGCGCCAGGTGGAGGACAGGCTTTCCGACGCGCTGCATGAATGCCTGACCCAGCGCTTCATCGACCGGCGCACCTCCATCCTGATGAAGACGCTGCGCGAGGAGGATTTCGCCGCGCTGGCGCTGGATGAAAGCGGCGCGGTGTCGCTGGGCGGCGAAAGCATCGGCCGCCTGGACGGGCTTTCCTTCGTGCCCGATCCGCGCGCGAAGGGAATCCATGGCCGCACATTGCGCGCCGCCGCCTTCAAGGGGCTGGAAGGCGAACTGGCGCGCCGCACCGCCCGGCTGCTGGCGGCGGAGGAGAAGGAGATCGGTCTGTCCGAGCATGGCAAGCTGTGGTGGGACGGCGCCATTGTCGGCATGGTGACGAAAGGCCCCTCGCCGCTCACCCCGCGCGTGGCGCTGGTGGCCGATGCGCCCGCTCCCGCGGTGGAAGCCAGGCTGCAAGCCTGGCTGGAGGCGCGCATCGCCGCGCGGCTGGGGCCGCTTCTGGCGCTGAAGCGCGACAGCGAGGGTAAGAGCGAGCTGGCGGGCCTGGCGCGCGGCGCGGCGCATCTGCTGGCCGAGAATTTCGGCGTGGTGGCGAAGAAGGAGCTGGCGCTGCCCGAGAAGCCGGGCCCGATCCTGCGCGCGCTGCGCCCCTATGGCGTCTGGTTCGGGCGGCGCGACATCTATCTGCCCAAGCTGTTGCGCCCCGATGCGGCGCAACTGACGGCGCTCTTGTGGAATGTATGGAACGGCGCCGCGCCCTTCCATGCGCCGCCCGCGCCCGGTCTCACCTCCTTCGCCGCCGAGCGCGGCATCCCGCGCGCCTTTCTGCGCGCCGCGGGCTTCGAGGTGGTCGCGGGCCGCGCCATCCGCCTGGACATGCTGGAGCGGCTGCAGGATGAGCTGGAACAGGCGCTGGCCTCGGGCATGGATGCGGAGACATTGCTGATGCGCATCGTCTCCTTCCTGGGCTCAGGCCGCGAGGAAGCAGAGGCCGTGCTGGCGGCGCTGGGCTGGAAGCAGGCCGAGGTCAAGGATGCCGCGCCGGTGTGGCGGCGCGCGCCGCAGAACCGGCAGAACAAGCCCGCGCGCAAGGAGCCGCCGCCCGATCCCCATTCGCCGTTCGCCCGCCTTGCCGCGTTGAAGACGAAGTGACCGGAACCCGTCTCGACAAATGGTTGTTCCATGCCCGCTTCTGCCGCACGCGGGAGATGGCGCAGGCCGCCACCGAAGGCGGCAAGGTGCGTCTCAACGGCGCGCGGGTGGTCAAGCCCGGCCATGCGGTACGGCCCGGCGATGTCCTGACCCTGGCCCTGGGCGGCAGGGTGACGGTGGTGAAGGTGCTGGCCCTGGCCGAGCGGCGGGGCGGAGCGGAAAAGGCCCGCAGCCTCTACGAAATCGCCGGATAGCTGCGAATGGCTCGCAAGGCTGGTGCGGCGGCAAATGGGCTTGCCTCGCCCGCGTCACACGCTTAATCAGGCCCCCGTTCGACCGCTCCCGGAGCCTGTTCCAATGACCTATGTCGTCACCGAAGCCTGCATCAAGTGCAAGTTCATGGACTGCGTCGAGGTCTGCCCGGTGGACTGCTTCTATGAGGGCGAGAACATGCTGGTGATCAACCCCGACGAATGCATCGACTGCGGGGTGTGCGAGCCGGAATGCCCGCCGGAGGCCATCAAGGCCGACACCGAGGCGGGGCTGGAAAAGTGGCTGTCGGTGAACGCCGAATATTCCAAGGTCTGGCCCAACATCTCCCAGAAGGGCGAGCCGCCCGAGGACGCCAAGGAAATGCAGGGTGTTCCGGACAAGTTCGAGAAGTTCTTCTCCCCAAAGCCCGGCCAGGGTTCCTAGGCGTCCTCGGGGTTTTATTTTGGTCGCGCGGGCGACGGCTCCGCTGCGCTCCGCCTGCCCGTCGCTCCTGGACGCCAAGGAGATGCAGGGCGTGCCGGAC
>Ga0182741_1003617_pt1 | contig 16203 bp, 11 predicted proteins | sample eDN5th37CBELigOP_FD_128874 | JGI IMG/M metagenome (GOLD analysis project Ga0182741, IMG submission 128874) | Enriched Organic Plus compost microbial communities from Emeryville, California, USA - eDNA 5th pass 37_C BE-Lig OP (version 2) (version 2) ...
CGGTTCGGGTTCAACTCGCACGAGTGGGGGGTGCTGATCCCGCTCGCCGCGGTCGGGTTCTTCCTCAACTACGACACGGGGCTCCTCTCACTCGCCGCGCCGGCCATCGCCGAGGGCCTCGGGGTGTCGGTGGCCAGCTTCGGCATCGGGGTCGCCATCATCCGGGTCGCCGCCCTCGGGAGCATGCCGGTGCTGCGCCTGGCCGATCGCGTCGGGCGGCGGCAGATGCTGCTCGTCTCTGTGCTGGCCTTCACGGTGGCCACGGCGGCCACCTCGCTGGCGTGGGGCCTCGTGTCGTTCGTGGTGTTCCAGATGGCGGCCCGGTTGTTCCTGGCCACCGAGGAGTCCCTGGCCGGCATCGTCATCGCCGAGGAGGTCCGGCCCGACCGGCGGGGGAGCGGGCTGACCCTCCTCGGCATCATCGCCATGGCCGGGTTCGGGCTGGTGGCGCTCATGCTGCTCGTCGTCCCGCTCACCCCGCTCGACTGGCGCATCCTCTACATCGCCGCGCTTCCGCCCCTCGCCGCGGTGGCCTGGCTGCGCCGGAGCCTGCGAGAGACGGCCGCCTTCACCGTCGCCCAGGACGAAGCCCGGGTGCAGACGTCGTTCTGGCCCCATGTCGACCGGTCCCATCGCCCGCTCCTGTGGCGGATCACGCTGGTGCTCGGCACCCACGGGGTGATCAGCACGCCGATGTTCTTCTACGCCGCCGAGCTGGCGCAGGACGGCTACGGCTGGGAGGGGCTGTTCACGGTCATCGTCATCGCGGCCGGTCCGGCCACCCTCCTCGGCTACGTCGCCGGCGGGCGCCTCAGCGATCGGGTGGGGCGCCGACCGATCGTGATCGGCAGCACGCTCGTCGTGGTCCTCGGGGTGGTGCTCGTCTTCAGCGAGCTGCGCTGGCTGTTCGCCCCCGGCTTCTTCGTGATGACCGCGTCGGACGCCGCGCGCATCGCCGTGCGCCCCGCCTACCTCTCCGAGCTGTTCCCCACCGAGGTGCGGGCCACGCTCCTCGCCTTCGTGTTCGCGGTGATCGTGGCGGCCGGCTCCCTCGGCCTGGTGGTGGTCGGGCTGCTCGACGGCGTGGTGAGCACGCCGACCGCGCTCTACGGGATCGCCGCGGTGATGGTCGCCGGGCTGGCCGCCATGCGGCGCCTGCCCGAGACCGCCGGCATCGACGTCGTCGCCGCCCGCCGCCCGGCCTCGTCGCGGCGCCGGCCCGGGGGCGCTCCGGATGACCCGGAGACCGCCTAGCACTCTCACATCGAGAGTGCTAACCTGTGCGTCGCACGCTGGCGCTCGCAGCGCGGGAGGATCCCCCGGCGACGGGGTCGATCTGGGCGTACGAAAGGAGGTCGATCGTGGCGACGCTCGTCGTGCTCGCCGTCGGTTGGGCTGCCGTCGGCGCACTCTGGTTGGTGTGGCGCATCGCCGAGATCCGCGAGTGCCGGAGCGTGGACCGCTACCAGGCGAGCCGCTCGGTGCTGTCAGCAGTCACCGTGCGAGCGTGCCCCGACGCTCCCGCCCTCGCCGCCGCAGCCCCCGAGGCGCACGTGCGGATCGTGGAGGGAGACCGAGCGCCGGTGGTGCTCGCGTCTCGGGCGCCCGCTCGACGCGGGCGTCCCCGCCGGCGGCCCACCCGCCCCGGCCCGGGCGGACCCCGCCAGGCGACCCGTCCGGTGCGCCTCCCCGCGCCGGCGGCGCCGGCCGGCGGCTGCGCCGTCGCCGGTCGCGGCGGCGAGCCCGCCGAGGGGACGGAGGGCGCCGCCCCGGCCACGGTGCGCATCTCGAGCGCAACGACCGGCGATCGCCCCGTGATCCGCTTCGACGACGCCCAGCCCCTCGAGCCGATCGGCGTCGTCGACCCCGGTCAACCGGCGAGCCGCGCCCGCCGGCGCGGGCGGCGGCTCGCCGGGCAGGTCGGCGCCCTCGCCGCGGTGGCCGCCGCGGTGGCGCTGCTCGCCCCGCCGGCGGCAGCCGTGCTCGGCCGAGCCGGCGCGATCCCCACGAGCGGGGTGGAGGTCCTCCCGGGCGACGTGCCGGGCCTCGAGCAGACGCTGACCCCGGTCGTGGCCGCGGCCCGTGACGTCCTCACCCTCGGCGGCGGGCCCGGGTCGGACGACGCCCCCGAGGCGGCCGAGCCCGTCGCCCCGGCACCGCCGTCGGCGCCGGCGCGCGAGCGCCCCTACCTGGAGCCGATCCTGACCCCCGACGTGTGGGCGCCGGGGCGGTCCTGGCCCGCCCCGGCCGAGACCGCTACAGGGTCTCCGCGAAGCTGACCTCGCCCTCGCCCCGCAGCACGTTCTTGAGCAGCTTGCCGCTCGCGTTGCGGGGCAGCTTCTCCTCCTGGATGTCCACGTAGGCGGGCACCTTGAAGGCGGCGAGGGCCTCCCGGACCCACTCCTGGACCTCCTGGGCGGTGAGGGTCTCGCCGGCCTCCACCTGGACGACGGCCTTGACCTCCTCGCCCAGCTCGGCGTGGGGCACGCCGATCACCGCCGCGTCGGCGATCTTCGGGTGGGCGACGAGCCGCTCCTCGATCTCCACGCAGTACACGTTCTCGCCGCCGCGGATGATCATGTCCTTCTTGCGGTCGGTGATGTAGAGGAACCCCTCGTCATCGAGGTGGCCGATGTCGCCGGTGTGGAGCCAGCCGTCCTCGTCGATCGCCTCGGCCGTGGCCTCCGGCTTGTTCCAGTACCCGGCCATCAGGATCGGTCCGGTGATGCACACCTCGCCGGTCTCGCCGGTGGGCACCTCGTTGCCGGCGGCGTCGACGATCTTCACCTTCACCGTGGGCACGGGCGGGCCCACCGAGGTGGGCTTGCGCAGCGCGTCCGGCCCGGAGATCACCGTGGCCACCGACGAGGTCTCGGTGAGGCCGTAGGCGTTCGAGGTGCTCGTCACGTTCGGGAACGTGTCGCGGATCTTGCGCTGCAGCTCGTCGGCCGACGGCGAGCCGCCGAAGGCCACGCTGCGGACCGTGGACGTGTCGTAGTCGTGGCGGCCCGGGAACTCGCAGACCCGCCACACCATCGTGGGCACCGCCGCCCACATCGTGACGCCGTGGTCCTGGATCAGCTGGAGCGCCCGCTCCGGGTCGAAGCGCCCGTAGAGCATCACCAGCTTCACGCCGGCCAGGAGGCCCACCACCAGGTTCGAGTGGCAGCCCGACACGTGGAACAGCGGCGCCGTGAAGAGGCTGACGTTCTGGCCGCCCCCCGAGTCGGGGATCGCGCCGCCGCCGAGCATGGAGCCGGCCACGCCGTTGTAGAGCGTGTTCTGGAGGTTGGCGATCATGCTGCGGTGGGTGGAGATGGCGCCCTTGGGCCGGCCCGTGGTGCCCGACGTGTAGAAGATCACCGCGTAGTCGTCCTCGGCGATCTCGTCGGCCATGAGCTCGTCGGTGGGCTCGGCGGTGAGCTCCGAGAACGGGTGGACCCGGGGATCGTCGGCCATCCCCACGTCGGCCGGCGTGCAGTCGATGAGGAAGACGTGCTCGAGGTCGGGGGCCTGGTCCAGGGAGCCGGCGATGCGCTCGAAGCGCTTGCGGTCCGCCACGAGCACCTTCGAGCCGGAGTCCTGCAGGCCGTACTCGATCTCGTCGGTGGTCCACCACCCGTTGAGGCCGACGAGGATGGCGCCCTGCTGGACCGTGGCCCAGAAGGTGAGGCACCACTCGGGGTTGTTCTGGGACAGGACCGCCACCCGGTCGCCCTTCTGGATGCCGAAACGGCGCAGCGCGTGGGCCACGCCGTTGGCGGTGCGCACGAACGTGGCGAAGCCGTAGGTGCGGTCGCCGTACACGATGAAGTCCTGCTCGTCGCCTCGCAGGAGGGCGACCTCCAAGATCGACCGCAGTGAGGGCATGCGGTCCTTGTAGACCTCCATCTCCCGGCCGAGCACCGTGTCGGTGGTGATCTCGAACATGCCTCCCGGCCCGGTGAGCTGGGCGCGGACCTCGGCCATCGTTGGCATTCGCTTCCCCCTGTGGTCGCGTGGCGGAGCCCCCGAACCTACTTGACCGCCCGGTCAGGTGTGACCGCGCCGAGCGCCGCGGCGGCTCAGCGGAAGGCGGGCGCCACCTGCTCGATGATCGCGTCCATCCGGTCGAGCCGGGCCGAGCCCCGACCGAGCGCGAAGTCGGGGACGATGAGCTCGTCGAGGCCCACCTCCTGCCAGCCCCGGCAGGCCTCGGCCAGGTCGTCGGTGGTGCCGGCCACCGCGGCCCGCCCCCCGGTGCCGGCCAGGAACGCCTCGGCCCGCCCCCGGTCGTCGGTGAGCATCACGAGGGCCTGGGCGGAGCGCTGGACCTCGGCCGGGTCCCGTCCGATCGCCTCGCAGCGCCGGTCGAGCACCGCCGAGCGCTCGGCGATCACCTCCGGCAGGCCCCACATGTTCCAGACGTCCGCGTAGCGGGCCACGATCCCCATCATCCGGTCGCCCTTGCCGCCGATCAGGATCGGCAGCGGATCCTGGACGGGCTTCGGCTCGGAGACCGCGTCGCGCAGCTGGTAGTGCTCGCCGTCGAGGGTGGTGCGCTCCTCGCGCAGGAGGCCCCGGAGCACCTGGCAGGCCTCGGCGAAGCGGTCGAGGCGCTCCCGGGGCGGCGGCAGCTCGATCCCGTACTGCTCGTGCTCGTTCTCCTGCCACCCGGCCCCGATGCCGAGGAGGAGCCGGCCGCCGCTCACGTGGTCCACCGTGGTCGCCCAGCTCGCCACCACCGCCGGGTGTCGGTAGGTGTTGCCGAGCACGAGGGTGCCCAGCCGGAGCCGATCGGTGGCGGCGGCCAGCGCGGCGAGCGATGCGGTGGCCTCGTGGGTGGGGGTGGTGTCCGGCCCGAACTCGCCGCCCGAGCCCATGAAGTGGTCGGCCACGTAGACCCCGTCCCAGCCGGTGGCCTCCGCGTGGCGGGCCACCTCCAGGACGTCGGACCAGGGCTGCTGCAGCGAGGGCCAGATCGAGAACCGCATGCCTGCGACCCTACGCGGGCGGGGGAGGATCGGCCGCGTGCGCCGTCAGCCCGCCCGATCGGGGCCGGCGGTCAGGCGGCGAGGCGCTCCACGACGTGGTCGATGCAGCGGGTGAGCTGGGCCACGTCCTCGGGGTCGATCGCCGGGAAGAGCGCGACGCGCAGCTGGTTGCGGCCCAGCTTGCGGTAGCTCTCGGTGTCGAGGATCCCGTTGGCCCGCAGGACCTTCGACACCACGGTGGCGTCGATGCGCTCGTCGAGGTCGATCGTGGCCACGACGGGGCTGCGCATCGCCGGGTCCTTCACGAACGGCGTGGCGTAGTCCGACGCCTCGGCCCAGCCGTAGATCGTCTCGGCCGACCGGTCGCAGCGCGACGCCGCGAACTCGATGCCGCCGTTCTGGTTGATCCACTCGACCTGCTGGACGGCGAGCAGGATCGTGGCCAGCGCCGGGGTGTTGTAGGTCTGGTCCTTGCGGCTGTTGTCGAGCGCGATCTTGAGGTCGAGGAAGGCCGGCATCCAGCGCCCCGACGCGGCGATCCGCTCGATCCGCTCGATCGCCGCCGGTGACACCGCCGCCAGCCACAGCCCGCCGTCGGCGGCCAGGCACTTCTGCGGGGCGAAGTAGTAGACGTCGACCTGGCTGGCGTCGAAGCGGATGCCGCCGGCCGCCGAGGTGGCGTCCACGAGCACGAGGCCGTCCGCGCCCTCGGGCCGCTGGAGCGGCATGGCGACGCCGGTGGAGGTCTCGTTGTGGGTGAGGCAGTAGGCGTCGATGCCGTCCTCGGCCACCGGGAGGGGATGGGTGCCCGGCTCCGAGGAGATGACCGTCGGCTCGCCGAGGTGCGGCGCGGCCTTGGCCGCGGCGGCGAACTTGGAGGAGAACTCGCCGAAGCTGAGGTGCTGGCTGCGCGACTCGATGAGCCCGAAGGTGGCGGCGTCCCAGAACGCGGTGGTGCCGCCGTTGCCGAGGATCACCTCGTAGCCGTCGGGGAGCACGAGCAGCTCGGCCAGCCCGTTGCGCAGGGCCCCCACCTCGAACTGCACCCGGGGCTGGCGGTGCGAGGTGCCGAGGTACGGGCCGCCGTGGGCCGGGTCGGACGAGCGCAGCAGGGCCTCGACGGCCTCGGGCCGGACCTTGGACGGACCGCTGCCGAAGCGCCCGTCGGCGGGGAGGAGGTCGGCCGGGATCGAGATGTCGCGGATGCTGCTCACCGGCCCATGTTCGCGGACCGGGTCGCCGGCGAGCGACCCCGATCAGGCGCCTGAGACCGAGGTCACCGCAGGGTGCCGGCCCGCCCGCAGAAGCCCTTGGGGATCAGGGACCGCGGCGTGACACGATGGCGGTCGACCGAACCGAACCGCAGGAGAGATCCCCGTTGGCCACCCCCCGCACCGAGCGCCGCGTGTCGGCGCGCATCGCCGCCATCGCCGAGTCGGCCACCCTCGCCGTCGACGCCAAGGCGAAGGCGCTCAAGGCCGCGGGCGAGCCGGTCATCGGCTTCGGCGCCGGCGAGCCCGACTTCCCCACGCCCGACCACATCGTCGAGGCCGCGGTGGCGGCCTGCCGCGACCCGAAGATGCACAAGTACACGCCCGCCGCCGGCCTGCCCGAGCTGCGGGAGGCGATCGCCGCGAAGACCGAGCGCGACTCGGGCCTCGAGGTCGAGCCGTCGCAGGTCCTCGTCACGAACGGCGGCAAGCACGCCGTGTACAACACCTTCGCGACGCTCCTCGATCCCGGCGACGAGGTGCTCCTCCCGGCGCCGTACTGGACCACCTACCCGGAGCCGATCGCCCTCTCCGGCGGGGTGCCCGTCGTGCTCCGCACCGACGAGTCCAACGGCTTCCGGGTCACGGTGGACCAGCTCGAGGCCGCGATCACCGAGCGCACCAAGGCCCTCGTGTTCGTGTCGCCGTCGAACCCCACCGGCGCCGTCTACCCCCGCGAGGAGGTCGAGTCCATCGGCCGCTGGGCCGCCGAGCGGGGGATCTGGGTCGTCACCGACGAGATCTACGAGCACCTCACCTACGGCGACCACGCCTTCAGCTCGATGCCGGTGCTCGTGCCCGAGCTGGCCGACCGCTGCATCGTGCTCAACGGCGTGGCCAAGACCTACGCCATGACCGGCTGGCGGGTGGGGTGGATGATCGGCCCGGCCGACGTCATCAAGGCCGCCGCGAACCTCCAGAGCCACGCCACCTCGAACGTGGCCAACGTGAGCCAGCGCGCCGCGCTCGCCGCGGTGAGCGGCCCGCTCGACGCCGTGGCCGAGATGCGGACCGCGTTCGCCCGCCGGGGCGAGACGATGCACCGGATGCTCAGCGCCATCGAGGGCGTCACCGTCCTCGAGCCCCAGGGAGCCTTCTACGCCTTCCCGAACCTGTCGGCCCACCTGAACCGGCCGATCCGGGGGCGCACCGCGTCCTCCACGGTGGAGCTGTGCACGATCCTCCTCGAGGAGGCGAAGGTGGCGATCGTGCCCGGCGAGGCCTTCGACGCCCCCGGCTACGCCCGCATGAGCTTCGCCCTGGGCGACGACGACCTCGTCGAGGGCGTCCAGCGCATCACCGACCTGCTCGCCGAGTAGGGGAGCCGCCCTCGGCGCGGGCGTCGGGCCCGCGGTGCGTCCGAGCGGATCGCGCAGTGGCCGTCCCGGTGCGGCGTGCCAAGGTGGGGGCATGGCGTCGCAGGTGCTGCCCTACGGGTCCTGGCCCACCCCGATCACCTCGGAGCTCGTCGTGCGGGCCGCCCGCCTGCCGAGCGGGCTCGCCCTCGACGGCGAGGACCTCTGGTGGTCGGAGAGCCGCCCCGAGGAGGGCGGCCGCACCGCCGTGCTGCGCCGGCGGGGCGACGGCACGGTCGAGGAGGTGCTCCCCGCACCCGGCAACGCCCGCAGCGCCGTGCACGAGTACGGCGGTGGGGCCTGGTGGGTGCGCGACGGGGTGCTCTGGTTCGTCGACTGGGCCACCCAGCGCCTCCACCGGCTCGAGCCCGGCGGCGAGCCCCTCGCCCTCACCCCCGAGCCCGTCGTGCCCCGGGGCCTGCGCCACGCGGACGGCGACGTCAGCCCCGACGGCTCGACGATCCTCTGCGTCCTCGAGGAGCACCCCGCCGACGGGAGCGAGGCCACCAACGTGGTCGTGCGCCTCGCCGCCCACGAGCCCTCCACCCCGGAGGTGGTAGTCGAGGGCCCCGACTTCGTGGCCGACCCTCGTTGGCGACCCGACGGCGGCGCCTTCTGCTGGCTCGAGTGGGACCACCCCGACATGCCGTGGGACGCCACCCGCCTCGTCGTCGACGAGGGCGGGACCCGCACCGTCGTCGCCGGGGGCGACGAGCGCGAGTCGATCGTGCAGCCGACGTGGGCGCCCGACGGCAGCCTGTGGTTCAGCGGCGACCGCACCGGCTTCTGGAGCCTCTACCGCTGGACCCCCGAGACCGGCCGTCAGCTCGTCATCGACATCGGCCGCGACATCGGCGACCCGCAGTGGGTCTTCGGCCAGCGGTCGTTCGCCTTCCTCGACCACCAGCGCCTCGCCACGGTCCACCACGAGGGCGGCACCCAGCACCTCACCCTCTGGCGCCTCGGCGCCGGCGAGCCGGTGGCGGTGCCGCTGGACGACCTGCCCTACACCTCCTTCGACGCGATCTGCGCCGACGCCGAGGGGTGCGCCTTCATCGGCGCGTCGCCGACCGCCGAGCCCCACGTCGTGCACCTCCCCGTGTCGGCCCCTCACCCGGAGACCACCGGCGACGCCGACCCGGGCCTCGCCGCCGGGGAGCCCCAGGTCGTCGTCCCGCCCCGGGACCTCGGCCTCGACCCGTCCTGGTTCTCCGTGCCCGAGCCGATCGAGTTCCCCACCGGCGGGGGGCAGCGGGCCCACGCCCTCTACTACCCGCCCACCAACCCGACCTGCGAGGGTCCCGAGGGCGAGCGACCGCCGCTGCTCGTGATGATCCACGGCGGTCCCACCTCCGCCGCCCGGCCGCTCCTCGCGCTGGCCAAGCAGTACTGGACGAGCCGGGGCTTCGCCGTCGTCGACGTCAACTACCGGGGCTCCTCGGGCTACGGCCGGGCCTACCGGGACCTGCTGCGAGGCCAGTGGGGGATCGCCGACGTCGAGGACTGCGCGGCCGCGGCCCGCTTCCTCGTCGAGCGGGGCGACGTCGACCCCGACCGGCTGTGCATCCGGGGCGGCTCGGCAGGCGGGTTCACCACCCTCGCCGCCCTGGCCCGGGACGACACCTTCGCCGCGGGTGCCAGCCACTACGGGGTGGCCGACCTCGCCGCCCTCGCCGCGGACACCCACAAGTTCGAGCGCCGCTACCTGGACGGCCTCGTCGGCCCCTGGCCGGAGGCCCGCGACGTCTACGAGGAGCGCTCGCCGATCAACCACACCGACCGGCTCGACCGGCCGCTCATCGTGTTCCAGGGCCTCGAGGACGAGATCGTCCCCCCGAACCAGGCCGAGATGATCGTCGAGGCGGTCCGGGCCAAGGGCGTCCCGGTGGCCTACGTCCCCTTCGAGGGCGAGCAGCACGGGTTCCGCAAGGCGGAGAACATCCGCGCCGCGCTCGACGGCGAGCTCAGCTTCTACGCCCAGGTCCTCGGCTTCGCCCTCCCCGCCGACGAGGGCATCACCCCCGTCCAGGTCGAGAACCTCTGACCGACACGAGATCTGTGCGGGTCTGCGTGCGGATGGCGCACGGAAACCCGCACAGATCTAGTCCACTCGGTCGAGGACGAGGTCGGGGGCGGGGACCGGGGTGGGGGAGACCTCGATGGCGCCGTCGAGGGCCTCGAGGGCGGCGGGCAGCCTCGACGGGTCGTCGAGGTGCAGCTCGAGCAGCGGCTGGCCCTCGGTGACCGCGTCGCCGACGGTGGCGTGCCACACGACGCCGGCCACCGGGGACACCTCGTCCTCCTTGCGGGTCCGGCCGGCCCCGAGGCGCCACGCGGCCACGCCCACGGCGAGGGCGTCGAGGCGGGCCAGGGTGCCGGAGGCCGGGGCCCGCACCACCTCCACCTCCTGGGCGACCGGGAGCGGCGCGTCGGGGTCCCCGCCCTGGGCCCGCACCATCGCCCGCCACGAGTCCATCGCCCGCCCGTCGCGCAGCGCGTCCGCCGGGTCCGCGTCGAGCCCGGCCAGGTCGAGCATCTCCCGGGCCAGGGCGAGGGTGAGCTCCACGACGTCGGAGGGGCCGCCGCCGGCGAGCACCTCCACCGCCTCGCGGACCTCGAGGGCGTTGCCGGCCGTGCGCCCGAGGGGGACGGCCATCTGGGTGAGCAGGGCCCGGGTGCGCACGTCGTGGGCCTCGCCCAGGGCCACCATCGTCTCGGCCAGCTCCCGGGCCTGGTCGAGCTCCTTCATGAACGCGCCGCTGCCCACCTTCACGTCGAGCACGAGCGCCGCCGTCCCCTCGGCGATCTTCTTCGACATGATCGAGCTGGCGATCAGCGGGATCGACTCGACCGTGCCGGTGACGTCCCGCAGCGCGTAGAGCTTGCGGTCCGCCGGGGCGAGGTCCGGCCCGGCGGCGTTGATCACCGCACCGACCTCGGCGAGGATCCGGCGCACCTCCTCGGTGGAGAGCGTGGAGCGCCAGCCGGGGATGACCTCCATCTTGTCGAGGGTGCCGCCGGTGTGGCCGAGCCCCCGGCCCCCGGCCTGGGGGACCGCCGCCCCGCAGGCGGCGACGAGCGGGCAGAGGACGAGCGAGATCTTGTCGCCCACCCCGCCGGTCGAGTGCTTGTCGACCGTGGGGCGGGGGAGCGAGGACAGGTCGGCCCGGGTGCCGGTGGCGATCATCGCCGCCGTCCAGCGGGCCAGCTCGTCGGGCGCCATCCCCCGGAACAGGATGGCCATGAGCAGGGCGGCGGCCTGCTCGTCGGGGATCTCCCCGTCCGTGTAGGCGCGGATGAACCAGTCGATCTGCTCGTCGGAGAGGCGACCGCCGTCGCGCTTGGTGACGATGAGCTCCACCGCGTTCACGGGCGCTTCCCCTCCAGGTGGTCGGGCCCGAACGCGTCGGGCAGCAGCTCGGCCAGCGGACGCTCGTTGACGAGCAGCTCCGGGCCCCCGTGCTCGTGGAGCAGCTGGCGGCACCGGCCGCACGGCACGAGCGGCTCCCCGTGGCCGTCCACGCACGCCACCGCGACGAGCCGGCCGCCGCCGGTGGCGAAGAGGGCCGACACGAGCCCGCACTCCGCGCACAGCGCCAGCCCGTACGACGCGTTCTCCACGTTGCAGGCGGTCAGCACCCGGCCGTCGTCCACGAGGCCCGCGGCACCGACCGGGAAGTGGGAGTACGGGACGTAGGCGCGCGCTGCGGCGCTTCGTGCGGCTTCGCGCAGGGCGTCCCAGTCAGGACCTTCGGCGGCAGATCCGGGTCGACTCGTTCTCACAGGGCGGCACGCTACCGGGTAGCGTGCGGGCGCTGGCCGCCCGAGTCGGGGCAGCCCCATGAGGAGGAAACGACACATGAATCGACGTTGGCTGCGGCTCTTCGCCGTGCTGATGGGACTGGCGCTCTTCGCGGCAGCCTGCGGTGATGACGACACGGACACCGGCAGCGATGACGGCGGCACCGACTCCGCCGCCACCGACGACGGTGGCGATGGCGGCGGTGCCGGTGAGGGCATCCGCATCGGCCTCGTCTACGACGTCGGCGGCCGGGGCGACCAGAGCTTCAACGACGCCGCCTACGCGGGCCTCGTGCGGGCCCAGGAGGAGCTGGGCGTCGAGATCCAGGACCTCGAGCCCAGCGGTGGCGGCGAGGACCGCGAGGAGCTGCTCCGCACCCTCGCCGAGGACGGCTACGACATGATCATCGGCGTCGGCTTCGCCTTCGCCGACTCGATGGCGTCGGTGACGGCGGACTTCCCCGACACTCACTTCGCCATCATCGACGACGCCAGCGTCCAGGCCGACAACCTGACCTCGCTGGTGTTCGCCGAGCACGAGGGCTCCTTCCTCGTGGGCGCGGCTGCGGCCCTCACCTCGCAGACGGGCAAGCTCGGCTTCATCGGCGGCGTGGAGACCGACCTCATCAAGAAGTTCGGCGCGGGCTTCATCGCCGGTGCCGAGGAGGTCAACCCCGACATCGAGGTCGACGTGAAGTTCATCTCGCAGCCGCCGGACTTCTCGGGCTTCAACGACCCGGGCACCGCCAAGGAGATCGCGCTCGGCCAGTACGGCGCCGGCGCCGACGTCATCTACCACGCGGCCGGCGGCTCGGGTGGCGGCCTCTTCGAGGCGGCGGCCGAGACCGGCGACGTCTGGGCCATCGGCGTCGACTCCGACCAGTACAACACCGCTGACCCGAGCGTCCGCGACGTCATCCTCACCTCGATGCTGAAGAAGGTCGACGTGGCCGTCTTCGGCGCCATCGAGGCGTTCGTCAACGGCGAGCTCGAGGCCGGCGTGCAGGAGTTCGACCTGGCCAACGACGGCGTCGGCTACTCGACCACCGGTGACTTCCTCACCCAGGACATCATCGACCAGCTCGAGGAGCTGAAGCAGCGGATCATCGACGGCGAGATCGAGGTCCCGTCGACGCTCTGATCGGCGTCCACAGCTGAACAGATCGGCCGTGGGCCCGGGGTGCGCCCCGGGCCCACGGCGGTTCCACGAGCGAGCGGAGGAGACCGCTGAGCGAAGTCGCAGTCGAGCTGAGGGGGATCACCAAGCGGTTCCCCGGCGTGGTCGCCAACCGGGACGTCAACCTCGCGGTGGCGCGCGGCGAGATCCACGCCATCGTGGGGGAGAACGGCGCCGGCAAGTCGACCCTCATGAAGATCCTCTACGGGATGCTCCGTCCCGACGAGGGGACCATCTCGGTCGACGGCACCGAGCGGGACTTCAAGACCCCCACCGATGCCATCGAGGCCGGCATCGGCATGGTGCACCAGCACTTCATGCTGGCCGACAACCTGACCGTCCTGGAGAACGTGGTCCTCGGCGCCGAGCCCCGCAAGGGCCTCCGGCTCGACCGGGCCGAGGGGCGCCGCCGCATCCGCGAGATCAGCGCCGCCTACGGCCTGGACGTCGATCCCGACGCCCTCGTCGAGGACCTCGGCGTGGGCGACCGCCAGCGGGTGGAGATCCTCAAGGTCCTCTACCGAGGTGCTCGGATCCTGATCCTCGACGAGCCCACGGCGGTGCTCGTGCCGAGCGAGGTGGACGAGCTCTTCGCCAACCTCGCCGAGCTGAAGCAGGAGGGCGTGACCATCCTCTTCATCTCGCACAAGCTCGACGAGGTCCTGAAGGTGGCGGACAGCATCACGGTCATCCGGGCCGGCACGACGGTCACCACCGTGTCGCCGCAGGACGTCACCGCCCGCGACCTGGCCGAGCTGATGGTGGGCAGCGACCTGCCCACCCCCGAGACCCGCGAGCGCACCGTCACCGACCGGGTGGTGCTCTCGGTGAAGGACCTGACGGTGGCCAGCGCCACCGGCCGGCCGATCGTCGAGGGCGTCTCCTTCGACATCCGAGCTGGCGAGATCGTCGGCATCGCCGGCGTGGAGGGCAACGGCCAGACCGAGCTCATCGAGGCGCTCATCGGCATCCAGCCGCTCGAGCGCGGCTCGGTGGTGCTCGAGGGCCAGGACGTCACCGACTGGTCCACCCGCCGCCGGCGCGAGGAGGGGGTGGGGTACATCCCCCAGGACCGCCACCGCCACGGCCTGCTTCTCGACGCCCCGCTCTGGGAGAACGCCGCGCTCGGGCACCAGACGCTCCCGCCGTTCAGCAAGGGCGTGTTCATCGACCGGCCGGGGGCCCGGAGCCGCACCCAGACGATCGTCGCCGACTACGACGTGCGCACCCCCGGCATCGAGGTGCCGGCCCACGCCCTCTCCGGCGGCAACCAGCAGAAGCTCATCGTCGGGCGCGAGATGGAGGCCTCGCCGAAGGTGCTCGTCGCCGCCCACCCCACCCGAGGCGTGGACGTCGGGGCCCAGGCCGCGATCTGGGACCAGCTGCGGGCCGCCCGCTCCGGCGGGCTCGCCACGCTCCTCGTCTCCGCCGACCTCGAGGAGCTGATCGGCCTGTCCGACCAGCTCCTCGTCATCTACCGCGGACGGATCGTCGCCCGGCTCCAGCCCGACCAGGTCACCCCTGAGGAGCTCGGCTCGTACATGACCGGGGCCCGCACGGCCCAGGAGGTTCCGTGATGCTGCGCCGGGTCGCGCTGGCCGTCGCCGCCCCCCTGCTGGCCGTGGCCATGGCCCTCGGGGTGTCAAGCATCGTGCTCATCATCTCCGACCACCAGCCGCTCGAGATCTACGAGTCGATGTGGCGCTTCGGCACCCAGCTCAACTCGATCATCTCGATGATCAACCGGGCCGTGCCGTACTACCTGGCCGGCCTGGCGGTGGCGATCGGGTTCAAGATGAACCTCTTCAACATCGGGGTGGAGGGCCAGTACTACTTCGCCGCCCTCGTCGCCGCGATCATCGGCGCCGCGTTCACGCTGCCGAGCGTCCTGCACGTGGCCGTGATCATCCTCATCGCCATGCTGGCCGGCGCCTTCCTGGCCGCCATCGCCGGCATCCTCAAGGCCACCCGGGGCGTGAACGAGGTGATCTCCACGATCATGCTCAACAACATCGTCCTCGGCGGCTTCGGGGCGTGGCTCCTCACCCGAGCCCGCTACGACGACGGGTCCGGCAGCCTCCAGATCGCCACCAAGCCGCTGGCGTCCTCGGGGCGCATCCCCAACCTGAACCGGTGGCTGGAGGCCCTGGGCTTCGACGTGCCGGCCGGCTCCCGGCTGACCGGCTTCGTGCTCGTCGCCATCGTCGTCGGCGTCCTCTACTACGTGATCATCTGGCGCACCCGCTTCGGCTACGACCTGCGGGCCAGCGGCATGAACCCGTGGGCGGCCCGGGCCTCGGGCGTCGACTCGAAGGCGATGGTCGTGAAGGCGATGCTCCTGTCCGGGGCGATGGCCGGCCTCGTCGGGCTGAGCACGCTGCTTGTGGAGGAGGGGCGCTTCAAGGGCGACTTCCAGACCGGGATCGGCTTCACCGGCATCGCCGTCGCCCTCGTCGGCCGGAACCACCCGGTCGGCGTGGCGCTCGGTGCGCTGCTCTGGGGCTTCATGGAGCGCTCCGCCCAGCGCCTCGACCTCGAGGGCGTGCCCAAGGAGATCGTCGTGATCATGCAGGGCACGATCGTGCTGTCCGTCGTGGTCGCCTACGAGGTGGTCCGCCGGGCTCGCGCCGCCCAGCAGCAGCGGGAGGTGTCCGCCCAGGTGGAGGACGAACGGGTGGCGGACACCACCCTGGAGGTGCCGGCATGACCGACGTGACCCCCTCCAGCCAGCGTCCCGGCCACGTCATCGACCAGGAGGTGGCGCAGCAGGCGCCGGCCCGCCCGGCCCGCCGGCCGGCGTGGATGAGCTTCGCCGTCTACGCCGGGCTCGCGTTCGTCACGCTGTCCCTGGTCGCCGAGGTCGCCGACGCCCCAGCGCTGACCGGCGACGGCACCTGGGGTGCCGCCCTCCGGGTCGGCATCCCGATCGCCCTCGCCGGCCTCGGCGGCCTCTGGGCCGAGCGAGCGGGCGTGGTCAACATCGGCCTCGAGGGCATGCTCGTGCTCGGCACCTGGTTCGGCGCCTACGGCGGCGTCGAGCACGGGCCCTGGTGGGGCGTGGTGCTCGGCATCCTCGGCGGCGCCATGGGCGGACTGCTCCACGCCGTCGCCACCGTCCGCTTCGGCGTCGACCACATCGTGTCCGGCGTGGCCATCAACCTGCTCGGCACCGGCGTGGCCCGCTACCTGAACATCATCACCTTCGACGAGCGCACCGGCGCCACGCAGTCGCCCCGCATCAGCGGCAACGTGGGCCAGCTCGACGTGCCGTTCCTCGCTGGCGGCGACCTGTTCGGCTGGAGGAGCCCGAGCCTCGCCGGGTGGCTCGACCGCCAGGACTGGCCGATCGTGTCGGACCTCGGTGCGGTCGTCTACGGCCTCACGAACAACATCACCTTCGACGTGCTGCTCGGGGTCCTCGCCTTCCCGCTCACCTGGTGGCTGCTCTGGCGCACCCCGTTCGGGCTGCGCCTGCGGTCCTGCGGTGAGGATCCGGTGGCCGCCGAGTCCCTCGGCGTGAACGTCTACCGGCTGAAGACGATCGCCGTCGTCGTGTCCGGCGCGCTGGCCGGCCTCGGCGGCGCCATCCTCGTGCTCTTCGCCAGCATCTACCGGGAGGGCCAGAC
>Ga0182741_1003618_pt1 | contig 16200 bp, 18 predicted proteins | sample eDN5th37CBELigOP_FD_128874 | JGI IMG/M metagenome (GOLD analysis project Ga0182741, IMG submission 128874) | Enriched Organic Plus compost microbial communities from Emeryville, California, USA - eDNA 5th pass 37_C BE-Lig OP (version 2) (version 2) ...
CTGAGACTGCGGATACGACCGTCAGCTGTCGGTGTCCACGTCCGTGGTAGCGAGAATCGATGCCCGCCATCGACCTTCGGTTCGACGACCGAGTGCGATATCGCGTCCGAAGATGCGGTTGCTCGGTCCGGCACTGCTCCCTAGGGTGGCCCGCATGGCATCGGTCAGGCAGGTACAGGTCACGTTCGATTCCACCGAACCCGAGCGACTCGCGCACTTCTGGTGCGCTGTTCTCGGCTACGAGGTGCCCACGCCGCCCGACGGGTTCGCGACACGGACCGACTACGACGCAAGCCTGCCCGCAGAGTCGCAAGGACGCGCGTTCGTGTGCGCCGACCCGACCGGTGCCGGGCCACGGCTGCACTTCCAGCGAGTACCCGAAGAAAAGGTAGTGAAGAACCGGGTGCATCTCGACGTCCGCGTCGGGACAGGCTTGGAGGGTGACGAACGCCTGTCTGCTCTGCAAGCCGAATCCGACCGGCTGGTCGCGCTCGGCGCTGCGCAGGTGAAGGTTCTGCATGCCGACGGCGTCGACGAGTCCTGCATCGTCATGCAGGACATCGAAGGCAACGAGTTCTGTCCGGACTGAAGGACGCGCGGCAACCGGTGGTGTCGCGATCGAGGAACGGCGCTACACACCTACCGATGGCGTGCCACCGGCGATCGGAAGCCGCAGACGAACCTCGGTTCCCCGCGGCTCGTTCGGAGAGAACTCGATATCGCCGCCGTGACGCTCGACGATGTGCTCCGACACGATCAAGCCGAGCCCGGAGCCGTCCTGCTTCGCGGAGAACGCCCCTGAGACGAGTTGATTTCGCGGGGCTCGTTCCATGCCTCGGCCTTCGTCGGCCACCCGGATGCATGCCCAGTCACCATCACGGCAGGTCGTGACCCTCAATTCCTTCGCCTCCGTTGTGGGCAGGACGATCTCGTCGATCGCGTTGAAGCACAGATTGATGATGACCTGACCGATCAACACGCTCTCCCCCTGCACAGGCAAGCTCTCGACGGTCCGATCGACCACCACCCGCACGCCCCGTTCAGCCGCGCGCAACCGAACGAAATACAGGCTCTCCTCCATCACGTCGTTGAGATCGATGGCCGACGACGTCGATTCGATGCGCCGCACATACCGTTTGACCGACGCCACGATCTCCGCAGCACGGCTCAACTGCTTCTCCGCCATGTCCAGACCGTAGGAGAGTTGATCGCGGTCGAGAGTGCCACCGGCAACGCGCGTTTGGAGACCACGCAGGTAGTTCGACGACGCCGCCAATGGTTGCCCGAGTTCATGGGCCAGGATCATCGCCATGTCACCCATCGCGTTGTAGCGGCTCAGATACTGCAGGTTCGCTACCTGGTATTCGTGGCGCTGCTCCAACTCGACGCGGTCGGTCACGTCCCGGATCACGAGCACCCGCGAGACCATGCCGTCGTGCACCACGTCCTCGAGCTCACCGGCGAGCCAGGTGACGCGGCCGTCCGGCCTCTCGATCTTCTGCCGGATCTTCACCGATCCGGTGCCCGACGCCAGCTTCGACACCACCTGCTCGGAATCCAGCGAGGGATCGCATCGCCCCAGGCCCTCGAGGTGGGCCCCCATCAACTGGTCGGTGGTCGAGCCGAACAACCGCGCCGCGAGTGGTGAGATGTCGTCGATGCAGTTGCCGTCGTCGAGCACCAGGATGCCGGCCGAGGTGTGCGTCATGATCCGCTGCAACGACTGCGACACCCAGCTGAGTTCCTGCTGGATCTCCACCTCCTCGGAAATGTTGCGGAACTCGACCATCACCACCGGACCGTCCTGGAACTGCACCAGGGACGCGTTGGCGTCGGTGAGGAAGTCCACCCCCTCCTTGGTTCGATATTTCCACTGCCGCCGACTCGATCCATGTACGACCGCGGACTGCAGCCACGCCACTCCCAGGGCCCGGCGATACTGACGTTCCTGACTGCTCATGTGGTGCGCTTTGAGCGGCCGCAACTCCTCGAGCGTGAAACCGAACATCCGGCACGCAGCGGGATTGGCCCACAGGATGTTCTTCGACGCAGCCTCGTGGATCAGGATGCCGGTCTGCGTTCGCTCCGCCATCGCCTGGAAGTCACGTCGGGTAGGGAACATCGATCAACACCTCCGGGAGCAGGACGGTCCATCGTCCGACGAGCGACGTCGTCACCGCCATTAGGAATTACTTTATGGCCTCGGGAGAAAGTCCCGATACCGCCGTAACCGGCTCGTCCATAGCGTGTTCATCAGCGCGAACACGTACCGAAACGGAGACGGCATGACCATCCCCAGCACGACCGAACGGATCGAGGCAGCGCCGGCGGGTCCGGCGCGGGATCGCGCGTTCGAGCACGCGCTCGAAGTGCTCCGCGACCGGCGCGACGAGTTCGACCAGCAACGCTTCGTACCCCCCGACTACATCGCATTGCTCAAACAGGCCGGACTGTACCGGGCATCCACGCCGGCACAGTTCGGTGGCGAACCGATGGCGCCGTCGTCCTTCATGCACCTCGTCGAACGGATCTCTGCGATCGATCCAGCCACGGGCTGGGTCGCCAGCTTCGGATCGTCGCTGGTGTACTTCTCCGCTCTCCCGGTCGCGACCCAGGCGAAGATTTACGCTGACGGCCCCGACATCGCCTACGCCGGCGGCTTGTTCCCCATGCAGGAAGCCGAGAAGGTCGACGGTGGCTATCTGTGCAGCGGGCTGTGGCAGTTCGCGAGCGGCTGCCGAGGCGCCGACATCCTCGGGATCGGTCTCGCCGGCGGCCCGGACACCAACGGCATGCCTCTCACCGCGCTGGTGAATCCAGCGGACGTCGAGATCGTCGAGAACTGGGACGTGGCGGGCATGGCAGCCACCGGCTCGCACTCGATACGCGCTGACCAACTCTTCGTGCCCGAGGAGATGACCTTCGTCCGCGGCGGCGCACCGAAAGTCGACGAACCGATCACCCGCTACCCGATGCTTCCCTACGCAGCGCAGGTGCTCGCGGTGGTCACGCTCGGAGCAGCGCGCGGTGCCCTCGACTACGTGCAGGAGGTCGGTGCAGCGCGCTCCAGCATCACCGGCGGTGCCGCCAAGGGCAACCGTCCCGCCTACAAGATCGGTCTGGCCAGGGCCGAGGCCGATCTGCGGTCGGCACGTGCATTCTTCTACGAGGTCACCGACGAAGTGTGGAGTCTTGCGCTTGCGGGCGATCCGATCGCCGACGAACACAGGGCGATGCTCCGCTTGGCAGCGACACATGCCGCGCATGTCGGTCGCACCGTGGTGCTGTCGGCGTTCGATCTCGCCGGCACCGGCGCGATCTACGACAGTCATCCTCTCCAGCGATATCTGCAGGATGCGCTCGTTCCTGCCCAGCACGCCATGTTGCAGACCAACACGTTCGAGGCCGCCGGTTCGATTCTGCTCGGTCTCGACGCCGATATCCCCAGCTTCCCCTGATCGCCTCTCCGACCGTGCGAGCCCGCAAGGCTCACCCGACCGAAAGGACACCTGTCGTGCCCGAACCATTGCGCACCTTGTTCTGCATCGGCAACAACCAGAACTTCTTCGATCTCCCCAAGGCGGAGATCGGCCCGGTCTGGGTCGGCATCTCCACTATGCTCTCCGATCTCAAGCGCATGGACGGCGTCGACATCATCGGCACCTTCGACGACGACGCCCACATGGTCGGACCGTCCGATGGGTGGCCGTGGACGTGCTACGTCCTCGCCGACGTCAAAGACCAGGAGACAGTGAAGAACGCGTGCAACCTGTTGCGCACCACCATGATCGGTGAGTTTGCATTGTGGAGGTATTTCAAGATCGAAGCTCGTATGGGTCGTGAGCTGACCATTCGGGACGACGTGGACGTGTAGACGTGACCGACATGTCGGACCGACTGTCCGCGCTCGAAGTCAAGGACGCTGCCCGGCTATGCCTGATGCGCTACATGGACCTGTGCGACGTCCCCGGTTCCCTGGAGCATCCCGAACAGATCGGCGCGCTGTTCACCGGCGATGCGACTTGGGAAGGCATCGGATCGGAGTACACAGACAAGTTCGGGATCGCTCACGGGCGCGAGGACATCGTCGCTCTGGTCTCTCGATATCTTCCACCAGCCGAACATTTCGTTCGCAACACGCATCTGCTCGGCAGCGAACGGATCCGGGCCGAGCGCGACAGTGCTCACGGTCGATGGATCATGCAACAACTGTCGCTGTACACGGACGGCACGGCCGAACTGCTGTGTGCCCGACTCGAGATCGATTTCGAGATCACCCGCTCGGCGGACATCACGGCCCGCATACGCCGATTCCGCACCCAGCGCATGTTCGCGGCACCCCTACCCGTCGACGCGATGAGTCATCTGCACTGATGCGGACACCCGCACGTGACGAGTTCGAAGGAAGCAAACACATGACGACGATCGAACATTCGATCCAGAACAATTACGGGGATCTCGTCGGCACCGATCTGGTCGCCGGACGGCTCTACACGGACCCGGAGATCTTCCGTGTCGAGATGGAGAAGATCTTCTACCGCACGTGGGTGTGGGTCGCGCACGAGAGCGAGATCCCTGAGCCCGGTTCGTTCAAGACCACTCAGGTCGGGAATCAGCCGGTGATCGTCACTCGTGACCGCAAGGGAAACTTCAACACCCTCCTGAACCGCTGCCGGCACCGCGGCGCGACCGTCTGCGACCAGCGCAGCGGCAAGGCCAACGGCTTCACGTGCCCGTACCACAACTGGTCCTACGCTCTCGACGGTCGATTGCGCGGTATCCCCTATCCGGACGGCTACGAGGGAGTCATCGACAAGAAGGACTTCCCCCTCCAGACGCTGCGCACCGAGAGCTACCTGGGCATGATCTGGACAACCTTCAACCAGGACGCCGAACCCCTCGAGGATTTCCTCGGTGACGCCAAGCTCTGGATGGAGCGCTTCTTCAAGCAGAGCAACGGACTGCCGACCAAGGTGCTCGGCGTCCACAAGTTCCGCTTCAAGGGCAACTGGAAGATCCAACTGGAGAACACCACGGACGGCTACCACTTCCCGATGGTGCACAAGTCATGGATGGCCTCCGTCGACGCGGAAACCGCCGACATGATGTCGTTCATGGACGATCCGGCCGCCGAGACACATTCGCTCGGCAACGGACACAGCGTCGCGATCATGGCCGCTGCCCACGTCGACCTCGATATTGACGACGGCACCGAGGAGATCCAGCCACGTTTCCAGCATCTCGTCGACGAACTCACCGAGGCCGGGGAGAGTCCGGAGCGGATCCGTCGCTACATGCGCTCGATGCACGGCTGCGGGTTCAACCTCAACACTTTTCCGAATGTGGCGATGTCCTCGTCGTTCTTCCGGGTCTTGATTCCCATCTCCGTCGACGAGACCGAGATCTGGCACATGGCCATCGGCATGGACGGCGGCCCTGAATCCGTCAACCGGGAGCGTCTGCGTATTCACGAGCACTTCCAGGGTCCGTTCGGCTTCGGCAGCCCCGACGATGCGGAGGGCTGGACCCGGGTTCAGATCGGTGCCGGCGGCAATCCCGACATGCCCATTCTCGTCAACCGCGGCGAGGGGCGCGAATACATCACCGAAGAAGGTTGGCCCACTTCACATGTCACCGACGAGACAGGAATGCGCGAGGCCTACGCAATGTGGAAGAAGCTGATGAGCGATGACTGACCTGGGCCTGACCGATCCCCGCGTGTTGCGTGCCATAGAACTGGTGTGGAAGGAGGCCGAAGCCCTCGACGCGAAGGACTACAAGTCCTGGGAGCAGATGTACACCGATGATGGCATCTACGTGATCCCCATCGACCCGGACACGGATGACTTCGCGTCCTCGCTCAACATGGTCTACGACGATGCACGGATGCGCCGACTGCGCGTCCAACGCATGCTCCAGGGTTACTCGCCGTCCGCGGTCGCCGCAGCACGCACCGTCCGCGTGATCTCCCGCTTCACCGTGCAGGAACGCACGGATACCTCGGTCACCCTCCGCTCGGCGCAGATCGTCAATGCCTTCAAACGCAACGCGTTCTTGACCCTCGGCGCGGATCTGACGCACACGATCGTGTTCGACGACGAGGGCGACGACAGGATCGCGCTCAAGGTGGTCCGTCTGATCGACAGTGAGGACGCGGTCAGTGCGTCCGGTTATCTGCTCTGAGAGGCCACCATGAATCCTCATGCCCCGCGTATCGCGGTCGTCACCGGAGCCGCCGGCGGAATGGGCACCGCCATCGCCCGTAAACTGCATACCGACGGCCGGCGGGTGCTCCTCGCCGACCTCGACACCGCCGCGGTCGACGCCCTCGCGGCGGAACTGTCCCCCGACGGGTCCACAGCCCGCGGCATCAAGTTGGACGTCGGCCGCAAGGCGGCCTTCGAGGAAGGCCTCGCAGTCTGTGAAGACCTGTGGGGTACGCCCACCATCGTCGTCAACAACGCAGCGGTCACCCGCGCGGCCGACCTGATGACACTCGGTGAAGACGAGTTCACGGACGTGCTCACCACGAACGTCAACAGCGTCTTCTTCGGCTGTCAGGTGTTCGGAGCGGCGATGGCCGACAAGGGATTCGGTCGCATCGTCAACATGGCTTCGCTCGCGGGCCAGAACGGCGGCACCGCCACCGGCGGGCACTACGCGGCGTCGAAGGGCGCGATCCTGACCGCCACCAAGATCTTCGCGCGAGAACTCGCCGCGCGAGGCGTGACGGTCAACGCGATCTCCCCGGGCCCACACGATCTGCCGGTCGTCCGCAAGACGGTTCCGGCCGACAAACTCGACGGCATCGTTGCCGGCATTCCGGTCGGGCGACTTGGCAGTGCATCGTTCGTCGCTGACACCGTCGCGCTGTTGATCTCCGACGACGCTTTCTTCGTCACCGGTGCCTGCTGGGACATCAACGGCGGCCTGTACCTGCGCTGAGCGTTCCATCCCTATCGGCCCGCACCCGTCGCTACACGAGGAGAACCTGACATGACACTCATCGACGTCATCGTCTCCGACATCACCCAGGAAACACCGACCGTCAAGTCGATCACGCTCGTGAAGGCGGACGGGTCACCGCTGGGTCCGTACCTGCCGGGCGCACACATCGACGTCGAGGGCCCGACAGCGATCACACGTCAGTACTCGCTGTGCAGCACCCCGGACGCACCGGACTCGTTCGTCTTCGCCGTCAAGAAGGAGGCGAACTCACGCGGTGGATCCGCTGCCCTGCACGAACTCTCTGTCGGCGACACCCTCCGCATCAGCACACCTCGGAACCTGCTCGCCATCGCCGAAGAGGCACAGCACCACGTGCTCGTCGCCGCCGGCATCGGCATCACTCCGATGCTGAGTATGGCCCGCTACATGGACGTTCACGGCATCAGCTTCGAACTGCACTACTTCGCCCGCACCGAATCCGAAGCGGCATTCCTGCCGCTGCTGAACGACCGCTGCCCGGACAAGCTGCATCAGCATCTCGGAGTGACGCGCGAGGCCCAGGAGCATGTCCTGAAGGACGAATTCGCCGAATTGCCTCCACACACTCACATCTATACGTGCGGACCGGCGGGGTTCATGGACAAGGTCGTTGCCGTCGCGCGTGAGCACGTCTCCCCCGACGCCATCCACATCGAGAACTTCCACGCCTCGGAGCAACCCGACGCGTCGGCGAACGCCGCATTCGAAGTCGAGCTGGACGGAGAGACCTATCGGATTCCGGCCGATAAGAGCATCGTCGAGGTCCTCCAGGACAACGGTTGCGACGTCGACACCTCCTGCCAGGAAGGCATCTGCGGAACGTGCATCATGCAGGTCCTGGAGGGTTCGCCCGAACACCGCGACAACGTGCTCACCCGTGCCGAGAAGGAATCCGGGGAAGTCATGGCAGTGTGCGTGTCGCGCACGAGAGGGCAGCGACTCGTCCTCGACTACTACTGATCGACCGTGGTCAGGCTTCGTTCGGGACCTCTACGCCGTAGCGGAGGAGGTCCCGAACGAAGGTGCCGATGCTGTCGGAGTCGGTCTTGCTCTTGATCCGAGCCCGATGGACATCGACGGTCTTCACGCTCATCCCCAGCTTGCGGGCGATATTCTGGCTCGGCAGGCCTTCGACGACCAAGGCCAGGATCTGCCGCTCACGCGGCGTCAGCCCCTGGAGTTTCTCCCGCAGCGCTACGCGTGCAGCATGCTCCGCGAAACGCGTCCGAGCGCGCTCGACGCCGGACTGAACCGCGTCGAGCAGCCGTTGCGGATCGTACGGCTTCTCCAGGAAATCCATGGCGCCCTTCTGTAGCGTCGAGACGGACATCCTGATGTCGCCGTGCGCCGAGACGAAGATGATCACCACATGCGGCGCGAACTCGTTGATCCGCTCCTGCAACCTCGTGCCGCTCATGCCCGGCATGCGCACATCGAGCACGATGCAAGCGGGATGCGTGCCGTCGTAGGCATCGAGGAAGACATCGGCACTGTGGCAGATGACCGGTCGGATGCCGATGCTCTCCAGAATCCAGTCGACGGAATCGCACAACGCTGGATCGTCGTCGACGACGTACACGGTGGCCTCGGACGCCGGCGCATCGTTGCCGGTCACATGCTCGGCCATGTCAGCTGTCCGCATCCCACGCTGCTTCGGCAGTCCAGTACGGAGCCCCGACTGCGCTTGTCTTCGGCTCCCAGTCGGTGGTGCGGCGGAGCAGGGGTTCTTCACGACGGATCGATACGTCGGCCGCTTCCGGTCCATCCGCCTCCACGGTCCAATGCACCCAGTTGACCTCGCGTCCGTACTCGTCGTGGACGAACAGGTCGACGTGATGCCATCCGTAGTTGAAGATGTCCTCGTAGCAGGTGAGGAACATCCGATGGTGATTGACCGGGCGCGGTTTCAGCATCGAGAATTCTCCAGTCGTCATCAGGGGCATGGTCTTCGAATCACTCGTCCAGCGGGGGACTTTCGCGGAGAATTGCTTCGAGTCTCTCCCCGACCTCGAACAGGTCATCCTCCCTACCTGGCAGGCCGACGAGCTGTATTCCGAGCGGCAGTCCCGCAGTGGTGCGCGCTCCGGGCACAATCACCACGGGTAGGCCCAGCAACTGCCACGGGCGGCTGAGGATCGGCGAACCGGTCGCCGACAATCCCTTCGGTGCAGGTCCGGTCGCGGCAGGACCGACGATGAGGGATGATCCGTCGAGTATCTCGCCCAACAACTCCCGCGAGCGATCCCGTCGGATCAACGCAGCCGTGTGGTCGGAGACCGAGATTGTCTGTCCCTGCTGCAGCAGATCTCGGATCTGCGGGCTCAGATCGTCCCGCTGCCGTTCGAACTCACGAGCTCGGGTGCGTGCGGCCTCGAAGGCCATGATCGTCGCGTGGTCCTCGGCGAGAGTCTGCACGTGGTCGTCCCAGTCGAGCATTTCCGAATGCAGGCCCAGTCCGGCCAGAACAGACGGAAGACGGCCCAGCAGAGCGATCATCGGAGGGTCGAGATATCCGAGATAGCTTCCGCCCCAGACGAACGCACATTCCGGAAGACCGGACTGAACAGCGGCGGCTGAGCCGAGGAACGCATCGTGGACGTAACGCAGATCGGCGACGGTGCGGGTGAGCAGCCCCAGGGAATCGAGGGAGTCGCTCAGGCCGACAATTCCTGCCATCTCGGTACTGCCGTGGGCGAGAACCAGTCCGGCCGTGCCGCAATAGGACGCCGGTCGGGTCAGGGAACCCGCGGTCTGGGTACCGAGCGCCAACGGCACGGTGCCAGCACCGACCGCGGCGGCGGACCCGCTCGACGATCCTCCGGGCGTGTGCTCGGGTGCATGAGGATTGCGTGTGGGACCCGGACGGAAGTAACCGAACTCGGTCGTGACGGTCTTACCTTGGACGACGGCGCCGAGCGAACGCAATCGTTCCACGCAGGGCGCGTCCGCGACAGCTGCCGCGGCGGATGTGACCGGCGATCCCGCACGGGTCGGCATGCCGGCGACGTCGATCAGGTCCTTCACACCGACGGAAATCCCTCGCAAAGGCAGGTCTCGGCGGTCGGCATCGATCGTCGCGACGTCCTCGGCAGTAGTGCTCGACATTTGCACCCACGCCTGCAGTACGGGTTCCTGAGCGTCGATTGCCGTTCTGGCTCGGGACACGAGTTCCGTCGCCGTCGTCGAACCGGTCCGACCTCACCTGATCTTCGATGGACACGTCAACCACGGGCGCGTTCACATCATCCTCCTGCAGTCGCTGACCTCCCCATTCTGCCCAGGAAAAGGACGTACCGACAGTAAAGGTTTCCCTCCTACCCGAGTGACGCAAGGCGACATAGGTTTTCCACACCGTTGGGCTTCCGATCACCAACGGAGCACTCGCCGCTCACTCCAGCCCCATTCCCAGCCCACAAGAAAGGCGGCCTCTCATGGCTTCGACCGTGGCGCCGGACAAGATCATCGATCCTTCCGATCCGAAGGCATCGAAGAAGATCGACTTCGGCAGAATGAACCGCAAGGCCTGGTTGATCACTGCACTCCTCGTTCTTTTTCAGATCGTCGCGTTCGCCGACAAGGCCGTACTCGGACTCGTTGCGTCAGAGGCGATCCCGGACCTGGGAATCTCGGCCGTCGAGTTCGGTTTCATCGGCAGTGCGTTCTTCTTCCTCTACGCCGTGGTCTCGGTCGTTACCGGATTTCTCGCAGCGCGGTTCTCGGTGCGGTGGATCATCCTGACGATGGGCGTCGTGTGGGCCGTGATGCAGTTCCCCATGCTGCTCGGTGGCGGCGCCGCGATTCTTCTGGTCACCCGCATCGTTCTCGGCGGCGCCGAGGGCCCGGCCACCGCGATGTCACTGACCTCCGCCCACTCCTGGTTCGAACCCCGACGTCGCGCGCTTCCCTCCAATCTTGTCGCTGCGGGCTCGACCCTCGGTCCGGTCCTCGCCGCACCTGCCCTGGCCTGGGTCATCGGTGCTTGGGGATGGCGCTGGGCGTTCGGTGTCCTCGGTATCGTCGGTCTGGTCTGGGTGATCGCCTGGTTGATCCTGGCCGGCGACGGACCCTACGCGGGCCACGGGAAGAAGGATTCCGCCGGCAAGGATGCCCCCGAGGCGGATGCCGAGTCCGCTCACGAAATCGCCACGGATGATGTCGACAAACAACCGGCCGTCTCGCTCTGGCGGGCATTCGCGAGCTTGACTTTCCTCGCGGCGGTCATCGGCGGAGGTTCGAACTTCTGGGTGCAGGGGTTCGTGACCACCTGGCTACCCCAGTACCTGGGGACCGTGGTCGGACTTTCGTTGTCCCAGGTCGGGACGGTCACCACGATTCCCTGGATCCTGGGAGCGCTCGTGCTTCTCTTCCTCGGATTCCTCGGTCACCGACTGATGCAGCGGGGATACAACGCGCATCGGTCCATCGCGATCCCCTTCGGTATCGCAGCACTCGTTGCCGGTGTGTGCTTCATCCTGGTCCAGGCGGCCTCCGGTGTCGCCGCCGTCGCGTTGCTCTGCATCGCCGCAGGTTGCAGCCTCGCCTACCCGATGACCGCCTCAGCGCTGGCATTCGCGGTTGGCGCACGGCAGCGTCCGATCATGATGGCCACGCTGGGCGGTGTCGCGTCGATCGGCGCAATCATCTCCCCCACCCTCGTCGGATGGCTGATGACGCGCGCGGGGTACGTCTCGCCGCCCTCGGGCACGCCCCTCACCCCCGAGATGGCGAACAACATGGCCGTAGGCGTACATCAAGCCTTCACGATCACCGGTGTCGTCCTGCTCGTCGGCGGCGTGCTGTGCATCCTCTTCCTCCGCCCCGAAGCCCTCGGACGCACCCTCCAGGCGCGTCACCGCAAAGGCTGAACCGAGCCGGATCGATCGTCGTTCCGACCAAGGAGTGCTTATGTCCCTCGACACCGCCAGTATCAACAAGGGCCTGTTCCGCGAGGTGATGGGCCACTATCCCACGGGCGTTGCAGTGATCACCGGACGCGCGGCCGACGGCGAACTGCTCGCCCTCGTCGTCGGGACCTTCAGTTCGGTGTCCCTCGATCCTCCCCTGGTCTCGTTCATGCCGATGAAGACGTCCCAGACCTTCGACAAACTCCGGCGGTGCGAGTCGATATGCATCAATGTCATCGGGGGCGAGCAGGAGGATCTTGTCGCCACGATCGCCCGGCGCTGGGAGAACAAGCTCGACGGCATCGAATGGTCCACCTCTCCGTCCGGCAACCCGGTTCTCGAACAATCGGTCGCCTGGATCGACGCACGCGTGACGAACACGGTCGATGCCGGCGACCATTGGATCGTCCTCTGCGCCGTGAGCGATCTGGCGGTCACCAACCCCGTGGCGCCTCTGATCTACTTCCAGGGCGGTTACGGCAGCTTCGTGAGTACGTCGCTGATCGCTCGGCTGCAGCACGAGATCACCGATTCGATCAGCGCGGCGGAGGCCCTCCGCCCGGAGGTGGAAGCGCTCGCCCACTCGATCGGTTGCGAGATCGCGCTGTATACGACGATCGGCCGGGACGAGATGGTCCGAGTGCTGTCGGCCTTCGGTCCCGGCGTGGAACAGACGAACGGACTCGCACGACGTATCCCGATCGTGCCTCCGATCGGCGACAGTATCGTCTTCGACCTGTCCGAGGACGAACAGGAACGCTGGCTGTCCAGGGCCATCGGAATCGACGAGGACACGAAGGGGGTCTACCGCCGGCGACTCGGTTTCGTACGCGCCCACGGATACGCGCTCTCGCTTCTTCCTCGAGAAGGCCGCACCGCCTACGAGACGATGTGCGAAGCGACGCGACGCTACGAATCAGGTCTGCTCACACCCATGGAGGAACGTGACATCCGGACCGTGATCCCTGGGTCGGACGTCGACTATCGCGTTCAGGAGCTCGATTCTGACGGTCGCTACGATGTCGGGTCCCTCGTCTTCCCTGTACGCGATCCGGAAGGCCGCTGCACCTCGACTTTGCGTCTGGCTCAACTCCCGCTTCGGAGCACCGGCGCGACGGTCGCTGCATGGGTTTCGCATGCCAGAAGCGTCGTCGCAGCACTCGAGGGCGATAGACACCCCCACGGTTCGTAGGCAGTCGAATGCACCTCTTGTGCCTACATCGATCTCGAGGGAACCGCTGTGGACCGCCCGACGGACGGACTGTGCGTGATCGGACAAACGATCACAGAGAAGCGGTGTGGTCCTCCACGATTCGCTCGGCAATTCGAGCGACGGTGACGTTGAGATCCTGCGACAGCGTCCGCAGCATCACGAAGGCGCGGGCGGCATCGACACCGCAGCGCTGCATCAGAAGACCTTTGGCCTGGCCGATGGTGTCTCGGGTGCCCAACGCCGAGCGCAGATGCAGCTCCGCGCGTGCAGCCGTGCGCTCGGCGGCCGCCTGCGCCGCCAGTGCGATGCCCAGCGCTACCGCGGCACCGTCGAAGGCCTGCGGTTTCGATGCGAACAGGTTCAGCGAACCGGCAATGTCGGTGCGGGTGTGGAGTTGGAAGGACAACACGCTGCCGACCCCGACCATCAGGGCTTCTTCCGTGAACTGCGGCCAGCGCATCTCGGATCGGAGGTCGCTGCTGTAGACCACGCTCGTAACTCCGGCCGCATCGATACAGGGGCCACCGGCGTCGCGTTGGATCCGACCGAGTTCCCGGGACAACGACGAGGTCGCTCCGTGGGATTCGAATGTGTCCTTGCCGATGAGGACGATGTCGGCACACTCGACCCCCGCGATCGTGGCAGCCGCAGCCGCGGTTACTGCGCGCAACGCTTCGCCGAAATCGTGCCGTCCTCTCGGCGGTCTACGGCAGACACCTCAGGAATCGGGTGGCCGACGGTGGGTCGGAGGTCAGAGGGTATGGCCGAGGATGTGGGTAAGGGCGATGAGAGCGGCGAACCAGATGAGAGTTCCGCCGAGTGTGGCGAAGTCTGTGTACATGAGTGGTCTCGATCGTATGCCGGTTGAAGCATCAACGAAGATGTCCGCGGTCACAGTCCGTCACGCACGCGTTCGGCTTCCGCACGCTTGTCCCCACCGGGAATAGATAACCATCGGGTCGCGTTGTGCTGGGCGGATCGGGTGCGTATTCGTGTCCCCCGGGCTCAACCCATTGCCTTCACGGAAGTTCCGTTCGGCTGGAGCCGTGTTGCGCCTTCCGCCGAGAGGCGACCGAACGCACCCGGTCCCTTGACATTTCGAAATTAGATGCGGCACATACCGCAACACGGAATATTCGCTGCCGATGTCCTCCCCCGAGGAGATTGCCGGCCCGTCACGTCGCCCGACAAACACCAGGTTCAGCCGGCACTCGACCGGGTACCTCCGAGAGGACACAACGGTTCGAGAGACGAGCAAGCGCAGGAGGACATGTGCCCACCAAGTTGACCGCCACCGACCTTCGAGAACTCCTCGATTCGACGCTCGACGACCCCGCACTCGTTCTGGAGGAGGGACGGTTCCGCGTTGTCGGAGGTCAGGAGCTGACCGATCAGAACCGACCGTTTCTCGTGGTCACGAGGGAAGACCTCCGGAAGCAACTGCCGCAGGATCGCGACTTCGACGAGAGCGACCTCGAACTGCAGGCGGGCGTGCTCGACTCGACCGTCGCAAACCTCGGCGGGTGAGTACGGAGCCGACACCGGCCGCCGGGTGATCACCTTGTATCGGCCACCGACTGGAACAGTCGGTGACACACTCGAAGAATGAGCGAAGAACCCACATCCGCGCCGGTCTGGAATTACCTGATGGACATGGATGGTGTTCTCGTGCACGAGGATCACCTGATTCCCGGCGCCGACGCGTTTCTGACCGAACTCCGCGATACCGGTACGCCGTTCATGGTGCTCACCAACAATTCCATCCGCACACCCCGAGACCTACGGGCTCGCCTGCTGCTCTCCGGCCTCGACGTTCCCGAGAAGGCGATCTGGACCTCGGCGTTGGCGACGGCGACATTCCTCGCGAATCAACGTCCCGGCGGCAGCGCCTACGTGGTGGGCGAATCCGGATTGACCACCGCGCTGCACGACATCGGTTATGTCCTCACCGACAGCGACCCGGACTACGTCGTCCTCGGAGAGACACGCACCTACTCCTTCGAGGCGATCACCACCGCGATCCGACTGGTCGAACGCGGCGCCCGGTTCATTGCGACCAATCCGGATCCTACCGGCCCGTCACGGGAGGGTTCGCTTCCCGCAACCGGCGCCGTTGCGGCGCTGATCACCCGCGCGACCGGCCGCGAACCCTACTTCGTGGGGAAGCCGAACGCCTTGATGATGCGCTCGGCCCTGCGCGCGATCGGTGCGCACTCCGCACACACGCTGATGATCGGCGACCGCATGGACACCGACATCGTCTGCGGCCTCGAAGCCGGCCTGCAGACGCTGCTGGTCCTGACGGGTATTTCCACCCGTGAATCAGTCGAACGATTCCCCTACCGTCCGACCCGCGTCATCAATTCGGTGGCGGATCTCGTTGGCTCCACAGCTGATCCGTTCTGATTGCGAGATTGTCGGATAGGTCCTGTCGACCCGGTCCGGCAAGGACGCCGGTGACGAGTAGCTGCACCAGACGATCGGCATCGTTGACTGGTCCGCCGCCGCGCCGTGCACCAGACCTGCTCCGCACGCCTGCGGTCGGAACGGTGGTCGCGAACCAGGCAGCTTCGACGGCGAACCCTTCGTCGATGGGCTCGGTGCGCCGTTATGGCTGCGTCCGATCCGGATGGCCCCGCATTGGGTGGCCGACGATCACTCACCGACACCCGATGACACACCATTCGACCACAGCGCGGCCGCACTCGGCAGGGGTACGAGCGCGGCCGCCGCCTATAGGTACTCACGTTTCTGCCAGCCCCACCATCATCGTCAAGATGGCTGGTCCCGCTGCCGCCCTGCGTGCCGAAGTGCCCGCTGCAAGCCCTGCCCGCCGGCATTCGGAACCACCAGTGTCACCACTGGTAAATGACCTGTCTTCGGAAAATGCGGCTCCGTTGCCCCAACCTTCACTCCTACAACATCTGGGATTGGCATCCGCATCCCGAGGCTCGATGTGCCCGGGCCTTAACCCCGGGAGTGTCCGATAAACGGTGGATCCGGCCTGGCATCGGTTAGTTGATGCGTCCTTCGAAAGTGATCGCGAAGGCATTGAGGGCAGGCTTCCACCTCATCGCCCATCGTGCCCTACCCCGA
>Ga0182741_1003622_pt1 | contig 16187 bp, 16 predicted proteins | sample eDN5th37CBELigOP_FD_128874 | JGI IMG/M metagenome (GOLD analysis project Ga0182741, IMG submission 128874) | Enriched Organic Plus compost microbial communities from Emeryville, California, USA - eDNA 5th pass 37_C BE-Lig OP (version 2) (version 2) ...
CCCACGAGCTCGCGCGCCCGGAGCGTCATCGATACCTGGTCGACGGCGGTCAAGCCGCCGAAGCGGCGGGTGAGATTGGTGGTCTCGAGCAACGCCGTCATCGCCAGCCGATCCCCTGACCGTCGACGCGCTTCCAGGCGCCGGCAAGCTGCCGCCGCACCAGATCCAGCGCGGAGACCTCGCCGATGATGCCCTTCGGCAAGAGCAGAATCGCCAGGAACATGACGATGCCGACGGTGATGTTGCGGATGTCGCCGATGACCCGCAGCGCTTCCGGCAGCAAGATCAGCAGCAGCGCGCCGACGAGCGCGCCCGGCAGCGAGCCCAGCCCGCCGACGACGACCATGGCGAGGATCAGGATCGAGGTCGCAAAGTTGAAGTCCGGCGGCGAGATATAGCCGGTCGTGTGAGCCCAGAGACCGCCCGCGATGCCGGCGAAGAAGGCCGAAAGCGTGAACGCCTCGATCTTGAGCCTGACCGTGTCGATGCCCAGCGCGTCGGCGCACTGGTCGTCCTCGCGCAGCGAGCGCAGCGCATTGCCGTAATAGGAATGCGACAGGCGGTGAATGATCCAGATGCTGACCGCGGTCACCATCGCGACGACGAAATAGGCCAGGTGCGGCGCCGACAGGTCGTAACCGAAAATCTCGAGGCCGCCGAAAAGAAGGATGCCGTTCGGCCCCTTCGTCACCTCGACCCAATTCAGCAGCACGAGATAGATCATCTGCCCGATCGCCAGGGTGGCGACCGCAAAATAGATCGAGACCAGGCGCATGGTCGGCAGCGCGACGAGCACGGCGAAGAAGGCGGCGGCAATCCCCGCGGTCGGCAGCGTCGCCAGGAACGGCCAGCCCGCCTCGGTCGCGAGCAGAGCCGCAGTGTAGGCGCCGATGCCGTAGAAGGCGGCGTGACCGAGATGGAGCAGGCCGGCGACCCCGGTGACGAGATGCAGCGAGGCCGCCAGCAGCGCGAAAATCATGGCGATATTGGCGACCTGATAGAGATAGCTGCGCCCGAGCCAGCCGAGGATCAGCGGCACGATGGCGAACAGCAGGACGAGCAGGACCGCGACGATCAGCGAGGCGGAAAAGCGATTGTCAGACACGTTCCCTCCCGGTCCCGAACAGCCCCTGTGGGAAGAACACGAGCGTGAGGATCAAGAAGCCGTAGGCGACCATGTCGGCCCAGACGGACGGCACGAAGGCGGTGGCGAGGCTTTCGGACAAGCCGAGGATGATGGCGCAGATGACCGCGCCGGGGATTGAGGACAGCCCGCCCATGACCATGGCGACGAAGGCCTTGATGCCCGGAATGAAGCCCATCGACGGGAAGATGGCGCCGTAATAGAGCCCGACCAGAAGCCCGGCCGCGGCGCCCATCATCGAACCGATGGCGAAGGTGGTGATGATGGTGCGGTCGGTGTTGATGCCGACATATTTCGCACCGAGCGGATTGTTGGAGACGGCGCGGATCGACAGGCCGACGCGGGTCCGGGTGAGCAGGAACTGCAGCCCGACCAGCATCACGACGGCCAGGGCAAAGATGATGATGTCGCCGACCACGATGGTGACGCCGAACAGGTCGACAGGCTGATTGATGAGATAGTCGAGCGGCACGGTCTGATATTGCGAACCGTAGGCGATCTCCAGCCCCTCGCGGGCGACGATGGAAAAGGCCAGCGACGACATCAGGGTGGATTCCCGCATGGCGCGCGACTTGAGCGAAGCCTCGTCGGTAAAGCGTCGGAACGGTTTGAAGGCAATGCGTTCGAGGCCGAAGCCGACGAAGGCCCCGGCCGCCATGACCAGAACGACGACCGCAATGAGCGGCGGGGCGAAGGCGGTGATGACGAGCAGGCCGACAAAGGCGCCGATCGTGTAAACCTCGCCATGGGCGAAGTTGACGACGTTGAGCACGCCGAAGATCAGCGTGAAGCCGATCGCCATCAACGCGTAGATCATGCCCAACGACAGGCCGATCGTGAGCTGCTGAAGCCAGTAATCCATCGTCCTGCCGGCTGCCCCTGTCCCGGTGGGATGCCCCTGTCAGCGGTGTCCGCGGCGAGCGGGGGGCCCGCCGCGGACATGCTGCCTCAGTTTTCGATCGCGACGAACTGGCCGTCCTTGACGATCGTCTTGGTCAGCTTCTTGGCCGGTTCGCGGTTGGCGTCGAAGGTCGTGTCGCCGGTCACGCCGGGGAAATCCTTGGTCTTGGCAAGCTCGTCCCGGACGCTCTTGCGCGTGACATCGGGATAAGCGCGCGTGATCGCGGCCAGAACGATGTTCACTGCGTCATAGGCCTGCGCCGGGAACTGGCCGGGCTCGTCCTGACCGGTCTTGGCCTTCCATTCCTTGACGAATTCCTGGACGTGCGGCGCCGGATTGCTCGGCAGGAAGGTCGCCGTCAGGAACACGCCCTCCGCATCGGGGCCGGCCAGCTCGATGAGCTTCTGGTTGTAGGCGGCCGAGGTCGAGTGCACCGGGATGGTGACGCCGAGCTGCTTCATCTGCTTGAGGAACTGCGCCCCGTCTTCATAGAAGAAGCCGGTGTAGATCGCGTCCGGCTTGGTGCGGGCGAGCTTGGTGATGATCGGGCGGAAGTCGGCCAGGCCGCGGTTGAAGTACTCGGAGAAGACCACCTCGCCGCCCTTGGCCTTCACTTCGTCGACGAAGTTGGAGACGACCGTCTGGCCCCAGTCGGACTGCTCGGAGATGACGGCAATCTTCTTGTAGCCCTTGGACAGCATCCAGTCGGCGTTGTACGGGCCTTCCTGCGCCTGGGTGGTGATGTTGCGGAACTGCCATTCGGAGATCTTGGCGTAGTCGGGGTGCGAGGCCGACTGCGAGAGCTGCGGCATGCCGGCGCTCTTGTAGACCTGCGCCGACGCCATCGACACGGTCGACGTGAAGTCGCCGAGCACGGCGACGATGTCCTTGTCGTCGACGAACTTGCGCGCGATCGCGACGCCTTCCTTGGCGTCGGAGCGCGAGTCCTCGTAGACGATCTCGACCTTGGCAGGGATCTTGCCGGACTTGTTGAACTTCTCGAGCGCGATCTCCGCCGCGTTCTTGAAGTCCTGGCCGTACTGGGCGGTGTTGCCGGTCAGCGGCAGCTGGTAGCCGATCTTGATCGTCTGCTGCGCATAGGCAGGACCGCCAAGCCCGACCGCGATCGCGGCCGCCAGCAAGATGTTTCTCTTCATCGTCTGATTCCTTCCTGTTTCATTCTGTTCGGATGCCGCATGTCATGAGCAGCGGCGCGATCCCGTTGCGGCCTATGGCGCGGCCGGCCCGGGCAAGACCTTGAGACGGCAGCAACCGCTCTCGCCCGGCGTCCAGGTGTCGCCTGCGAAGGTGAAACCAGCCTCGGTGAAGAGGCCGCGATCGATTGCGCCGGCGAACTTGCAGAGCAGTTCGAGATCCTCGTCGGAACGCCCGGCGGCCTGCCACGCCTCCTTGAGCGGGCAGCGGTGGAAATAGATCTCCAGCATCTCGCCGTCACAGCGCGTGACCTCGGGCGAGAACATGTGGTCGCGCTCCGGGATGCCGTCGAGGAAAGCCGTCTTCAAGCCTTCGAGATCGGACGGGCCGAAATGCTGGAATTTGCGACCCATGGCACGCCCCATGCGCTCGGTCGCCTTCATGCCGAGTTCCAGCGCGCGCTCCTGCCCGAACTCCTCGCGCAGCACGTCGAACATCGCGGCGTAGGATGCGGCGCGCATGGCGAAGGCGCCCCGCAGCATCGTCCGAGCCTTCTCGTCGTCCATCACCTTCTCCTCAGATTTCACGGCTGTCGCGCCAACGGTAGACCGCCAGCATCATCGATGCGAGGCGGCGCGCGATCCCATGGAACGGGATCGGCCGGATCGGCTCGATCGGCATCGGCAGATCGCGCTCCGGCGTTCCGGTCACAGCGCGGGCGAGTTCGCGGCCCATCGCCACGGAGAGCGCGACGCCGCGGCCGTTGCATCCGGCCCAGGCATAGCCGTTCGGACCGAGGCGGTGCAGGTGCGGCAGGTAATCGCGCGTCATGCCGATATAGCCGTTCCAGACGAAATCGAACGAGACCGGGCCGAGCTGCGGAAAAATGCGCGCCAGCCGCGCGCCAATGCGGCGGCGCAGGCGGTCGGCCCCGGCAAGCGGAACGATCAGCGCGCCGCCCGTCACGAGCCGGTTCCGTGCATCGTAGCGGAAGAAGTAGAGATCGCCATGGGTGTCGGAAACGGCCTCGCGGCCGGGCACGATGGTTTGCCGTTGGGCGGCGTCGAGGGGTTCGGTCGCCATCTGCCAGGAGAGGACCGGCACGACCTCGCGCGCGAGGGCCGGCGCCACCGTATCGGCGAAGACGCCGGAATAGGCGTTGGTGGCGAGAACCAGCCCGTGCGCGGTGACGGTCCCCCGTTCGGTGCGGGCTTGCCAGCGATCGCTTTGGCGGCCGATCGCGACGACCGGCGAGCCGGCGAAGATCTGGGCGCCCTTCTCCGCCGCGACGCGCGCGAGCCCGCGCGCCAGCGCCAGCGGATTGATGTGACCGCCGGTGGTCGCGGTCCAACCGCCGTGCCACAGATCGGAGCCGACACGACGGCGGACCTCGTCGCGGTCCAGGAGGGCAACGGAAGCGCCGTGGCGGCGCCATTGCTCGAACCGCCGTTCGCTGATGCGCAGGCGGCCCGGCGTATGCGCGGGCTGGATCCAGCCGGTCTGCTCGGCCTCGCAATCGATGCCGTGCCGCGCGGCGAGCGCGAAAAGGTCGGCGGCGCTGTCGCGCAGCAGCGTGACGAACCGTTCGCCGGCCTCTCCCCAGCGGGCGACGATGTCATCTGGGTCCGGCCGTGTCAGGGTGGGAATGACCTGGCCGTTGTTGCGGCCGGACGCCCCCCAACCCGGTGCCGCCGCCTCGAGAACGACGACGCGCCGGCCCGTTTCGGCCAAATGCAGTGCCGTCGACAGACCGGTGAAGCCGCCGCCCACGACCACGACATCGGCCTCAATATCGTCCTGAAGGGACGGAAAATCCGGGGCGGCCGGGGTCACCGCGGCCCAGAGCGAGGGTGGAAAAGAGGGATTGTGCGTAGACATCGAGAGGAGCGTTCCGGGTTTGACGAACGTCGCCCGGCAGGCTCTTTCGTCGCCCGCATTCTCACCAGCATCGAACCGGAAGCAAGCACACAGCCACACCGTTGTAGCGGCCGACGATGGAAGAATTTTCTGCTTCGGGGCCTTTGCGGAGGAAATCTCCGTACAAATGCCGGTAGAAAGGCCGTGCCGGCGCAACAATCACCGGCCGGGCAGAACCACGATCTGGGGCGTCGCCGGCAGGCTGGCGCGCGACAGCACCAGGGACGGCGTCGGCTGCTGCTCGACCGGCCAGTGCTCGCGGGCGCGGGTGAGGAAACGCTCGAGCGTCACCTGGCTGAAGTAGTGCATCGGGATCATCACCGGCGCCTTCAGCGCTTTCAGCACCTCGACCATGCCCTCCATATCGAGCGTGTAGCTGCCGTCGACCGGCACGAGCACGACATCGACGCGGCCGAGATCGTCGAGCTGCTGCTGGGTAAGCGTGTGGTGCAGGTGTCCGAGATGGGCGATGCAAAGGCTGCCGACCTCGAAGACGAAGATCGAATTGCCGTGACGCTGGGTGCCGCCGCTCCAGTCGCGGATATTGGTCGGCACGTTGCGCACATGGACGTCACGGACGGTGAGATCGTGAACGGCCGGGGTACCGTCGGCACTCCACCCGCGCAGCACGTGCGTGATGGCGGGGTCGGGACGATCGGTATGATGCGTCGAATGCGCCCGGTTCATCGTCACGATGTCGGGCACGACGGGGGGACGGACATAATCGTTGTAGTCGGTGGCGATGCGGACGCCTTCCGGGCTCTCGATCAAGAACGTGGCATGACCGATGAAGGTGAGCCGGACCTCGGTCGGCGCCAGCGCCGCGCGGACGAAGGCCGCGGGGATGGGACGCTCTCGAGCGGCGATCAGGCCGGGGCAGGACTCGCGCATTTCCGGCGCAGGCGCCTGGGCCGGTTGCGCTTGCAGCGACGCGGCCTGCGCCGACCGCGCCCCTGCCGCACCACCCACCGCGGCTAAAATCAGCGCAGCGGCAAGATGGCTGGTGAACCGAACGAGTCGAGGCATCGCGCGCTCCCGCAACAACCCGGCACCGAAGTCTATACCGGATTGTCGCGGAGCGCCCGTTCACGCTCGCGTCAGCGCGCTCAGCGGATGGCGAGGACGCCGCGGCTGGTGACGACGGCCCAGCCGGTGCCGCGCGGCTTGATCTCGTCAATGCGGCCGAGGCCGGGAACGATCATGCCTTCCAGCGCCTCGTAGGTCTCGCCGCCGCCCTTGATGGTGGCGACGCCGTTGACGACGCCGTGCAGCTTCCAGCCGGCAAGCGCCGAACGCCGCACCGGCTTCTGCTCGGGCGCGGCCTGCGGGATCGAGCCGGTGACCTCGGTCGCTGCCAACGTGTCTTCGATCTTGTCCAGGCGGTCGCTCAATGCGGTGATTTCGGCGCCCCGGATGGCGTCGCGCTGGTCTGCGCTCGCGCGCAGCGCGGCGATGTCCTGTGCGGCGGCGGTGAGCTGCCCTTGGATGCCGGCCAGCGTCGTTGGCATCACACCAGGCTGCGCGATGGCCGAAGCGGTCCGCAGCGCCGCGAGCTCGCCGCGAATGGCGGCGATGTCCGCTTCAAGCCGTTGCAGCTCCCCCGGTGCGCTCTTGCCGGCTCCGTTCTTCAGCGCCGCAATCGCTTGCTCGAGCGCCGCGAAGCGCCCCGCCGCGTCGGCTCCCGCGGCTTGCCGCTGGGAATTGAACTCGGCGAATTCGGCGGTCAGGGCGGCAAGGCCGCGCTCCAGCGCGGCGATGGTCCGGTCGTGCTGGCGCGGCTCGTTCGCGGGCCCCTTCAGGTTGAAGGCGTTCAGGATGCCGTCCCACCCCTGGGTTCCTGCGGTGCTGAGCAGCGCCCCGGCTCCAGCGGCGACAGTCAGACCAATGGCAAAGACGGCCGCGAGCAAGCCCGCTCGGCTCCGGCTCCCGCCGGTGGTCCGACTGCCGGTCGGCAGGCTCTCGCGATGACTCCAGGGCATGCGACGCTCCTCGTGCGCTGCGCGTTATCGATTTGGTAACCATGATTCCGATTCGCTTACCGAACCGTTAATCGGGCACCGTCGGCGCGGCACCCGAAACGACTGGTCAGCGGCGGAACGGCGCCAAATCAGCGCGGCACGATCAGCCCGCGGCTGGTCACGACGACCCAACGGCCGTTGATGCGTTTGATCTCCTCGACCCGCCCGGCGCCCGGCAACATGATGCCCGGCTCGACCTCGGCAATGCCGCGACGACCTTCGAGAATGGCGATGCCGTCATAGACGCGCCGCAGCGACCAGTCGGAGATGATCGGCTTGTCCGCGTCGCGTGCGGCCGGCTTCGGAATGGAACCGGTCACGTCCGGAGCCGGCGCGGCCGCGGCCTGGCGCTCGAGCTTTTCCACGGTCTCAAGAATCTTCGCCAGCTTCGCGGCCGGTTCGGCCTGGGCCTTGTCGGTGCGGTCGATGCGTTCGGCAAGCTTGGCGAACTGCCCATTGGCCGCCTTGCCCGCCTGCTCGACGCTTGTTCGCAGGGCGGCGAGTTCCTGGCGCAGGGAGCCGACGGCGGTCTGAAGTTCCGCAATGGTGGGCGCGCGCGCGGCGGCTGATTTGGGTTCAGGCGGCGCGGCGCTGCCGTGAACCAGCGTGACCGCCAGGGAGCCTGCCACCGCGCCGATAAGTGCGGCGGCAGCAACGCTGGCTGCAAGCAGCGCGAAGCGTCCCGACCGCGGGGCAGAAGACCGAGCCTGCGATGCAGAAGAATCGCTATTCGCAGCTTCGGTGCCGGAACTTGCGGTTGGGTTGTCCGAAGCGCTGTCGATCGTCGCGGACGTGGTCTGCGGAGGCGGCGGTTCGACGACGGCCTTTTCCGTCGGCGGCGTGAGCGCAGGTCCAGCTTCAGGCACGGCCATGACACGGACTCCCGGGCTTCGCATTCAGTCATTGGTAACCATGCTTTGCTTACCAAGTGGTTACCGCGGCCCGCCCTCCTCCCCCGGCGCTCCGCGCTCCGCATCTTTGCGCCGCAAGCCGTCGCGGGCGCGATTTCGCCCGATCGAACGGCTAGATTGTCCTCCCTACCACAGATCGAATGCCGGCCATGACCGACCTCGCCGACCTGTTTCCCGGGTTCCAGTCGCACTGGATCGATACCGCGATTGGACGAATCTTCGCCCGATCCGGGGGGAGCGGACCGCCCCTGCTGCTGCTCCACGGCTATCCGCAGACGCATGTGATGTGGCACCGCGTCGCGCCGCTTCTCGCCCGGCACTTCACGCTGATCATTCCCGACCTGCCCGGCTATGGCTGGTCGGTCGCGCCGCCGCCCGACGAGAACCATGATCCTTACAGCAAGCGGGCGATGGCCGCGGTCATGGTCGAAGCGATGGAGCGGCTCGGCCACGTGTATTTCCATGTCGCCGGACACGATCGCGGCGGCCGGGTGGCCTATCGCCTGGCGCTGGATCATCCCGGCCGCGTCACCAGACTCGCCGTTCTCGACATCGTCCCGACCTGGGCGATGTGGCGGCAGTTGGACCGGGCCATGGCGTTCAAGGTGTTCCACTGGACGTTTCTGGCGCAGAGCTATCCGCTGCCGGAGACGCTGATCGGCCAGGATCCGGTCCGCTATCTCGACTGGCAGATGGCGCAGTGGACGCGGACCAAGGACCTGTCCGCATTCGACCCGCAGGCCCTCGCGCATTACCGGGCCTTCTTCGCGGTGCCGGAGCGGCTCCGCGCCACTTGCGAGGACTACCGGGCCGGATATTCCGTGGACTACGAATACGACGATGCCGACCGTGCCGCCGGCAGGCAGATCGGCTGTCCGGTGTTCGTCCTGTGGGGCGGGGCCGGCGGCATTCCCGGCTACGGAACCGATCCCCTGTCGCTGTGGCGCGAATGGGCTCCCGACGTGATCGGGCGGGCGATCGAGGCCGGACACTTCCTTTGCGAGGAGCGCCCCGAAGCGACGGCCGCGGCGCTGCTTGGATTCTTCAAGGAGGGCGATTCCTGACATGAACTTGCGCGACGCCCAGCGTGAAGAGGTGCCGGAGATCGTGCGCATGCTCGCGGACGATGTCCTGGGATCGAGCCGCGAGCAAGTCGTCGACCCGCTGCCGCAAGCCTATTGGGACGCGTTCGATGCGATCGCACGCGATCCGAACAACCGGTTGCTGGTGGCAGAGGTGGATGGGGTCGTGTCGGGGTGTCTGCAGCTCACCTTCATTCCCGGCCTGTCGCGGCTCGGTGCCTGGCGGGCGCAGATCGAAAGCGTGCGGGTGGCACGCCACACCCGCGGCGAAGGCCTCGGCCGGCGCATGATCGAGGCGGCAATCGCGATCGCGCGGGAGCGCGGCTGCAACCTGGTGCAATTGACGAGCGACAAGAGCCGGGGCGATGCTCTGCGCTTCTACGAGAGCCTCGGCTTCGTGGCTTCGCATGAAGGCATGAAACTGCCGCTGGCGTGACGACGCCGGCGGCGACCCAATCGGAGCGGCACGGATGAAGATCGACCGGCAGGAGGCGTTTTCCGGCACCAGGGACGTGCCCGCCGCACTGCAGTTCGATCCTTCGCGGTTGGAAATCTATCTCGCGCGAACGCTGCCGGGCTTCAGCGGCCCGCTGACGGTGCGCCAGTTCAAGGGCGGCCAATCCAATCCGACCTATCTGCTGGAGACGCCGGCCGCGCGCTATGTGCTGCGCCGCAAGCCGCCTGGGAAGCTGCTGCCGTCGGCCCATGCCGTCGATCGCGAGTTTCGCGTGATCAGCGCGCTCAGTGGAGAGGGTTTCCCGGTGGCGCAACCGCTTCTTTATTGCGACGACGAGAGCGTCACCGGCACGCCGTTCTACGTGATGACGTACGTTCCCGGCCGCGTGTTCTGGGAACCGCACATGCCGTCCTCGTCGCCCACGGAGCGCGCCGCCGTCTATGACGCGATGAACGACACCTTGGCGCGGCTGCACCGGCTCGCGCCGGCGGCGATCGGACTGGCGGATTTCGGGCGCGGCGAGGACTACATGGCGCGGCAGGTGGCGCGCTGGTCGAAGCAGTACCGGGCATCGGAAACCGAAACGATCGGCGCCATGGACCGGCTGATGGCATGGCTACCGGACAATCTGCCGCCACCATCCCCGGTGCGGCTGGTGCACGGCGACTACCGGCTCGACAACCTGATCATCGCCGCCGATGCACCGCAGGTGGCAGCCGTGCTCGATTGGGAATTGTCGACGCTGGGCGACCCGCTGGCGGATTTCACCTATCACCTGATGCAGTGGGACATGCCCGTTTCGGAATTGGGTGCCGGCGTCGGTTCTCTGCGCGGCCACGACCTTGCCACTCTCGGAATTCCCTCGCGCAGCGACTATGTCGACCGCTACGTCGCGCGGACGGGATTGGATCCGCGGCCGCACCTGCCGAACTACCTTGCCTACAACTTCTTCCGTCTTGCCGCGATCCTGCAGGGCATTATCGGGCGTGTGCGCGACGGCACCGCGACCAATGCCAATGCCGCCGCGATGGCGGCGATGGTCGAGCCGCTGGCCGAAACCGGGTGGCGCTTTGCCCGCGAGGCGGGAGCGCGCTAGTGCAACCGCCGCCCGCCGGCAGCAAGCGCAGCTTCGCGCTGGCACTGGGCGGCGGCGCGGCACGCGGGCTGGCGCATATCGTCGTGCTGGAGGCGATCGACGAATTGGGCCTGAAGCCCGCGGCGATTGCCGGCACGTCGATCGGCGCGCTGCTGGGCGCCGCCTATGCCAGCGGGATCAGCGGCCGCGAGTTGCGACGGCATGTGATCGCGGCGGCGCATGACAGGGCCGAGACGTGGCGACGGCTGATGGCTGCGCGTGCCGTTCCGATCGCGAAACTGTTCTCCGCCGGCCTCGGCAATCCGATGCTGATCGACGCGGAGAAGTTCTGCCGGCAGTTTCTCCCCGAGGCCGTGCCGGACACGTTCGAGGCGCTACGGATCCCGCTCACCGTGGTCGCAACCGATCTGCATGGGCGCGAAGAGCGGGCCTTTGCCGCCGGGCCGCTGCGGCCGGCGATCGCGGCCTCGCTCGCCGTGCCCGGGTTGATCCGCCCGGTCGAACAGGAGGGGCGCGTCTATGTCGACGGCGCCGCGACCAATCCGCTGCCGTTCGATCACCTGCGCGGCGCGGCTGACGTGATCGTCGCCGTCGACGTATCCGGCGGCGCCGATCCGGAGCGGCGCTCCGTGCCGGACCCGTGGAACTGCCTGTTCAGCACGTTGCAGGTGATGGGCCACACGATCATCGCCGAGAAGCTGCGGCGGGACGCGCCGGATATCGTCATCCGGCCGCGCGTCGAGATCTTCCGCATGCTCGATTTCTTCCAGGCAAGCGCGATCCTGCGCACCGCCGAACCGGCAAAGGCGGAACTGAAGCGCGCGCTGGCGGAGCGTCTCGCCATCCCGGCCGGCGCCGATGGGCCCTGATCAGCGGCGATCGCGAAAGAAGTCGCGCAGCAGCGCGGCGGCCCGCTGCTCGCCGAGACCGCCATAGACGTCCGGCCGGTGGTGGCAGGTTGGCGAGGCATACAGGCGCACGCCGCTGTCGACCGCCCCGCCCTTCGGATCCTGCGCGCCATAATAAAGGCGGCGAATGCGGGCAAAGGACAGCGCAGCCGCGCACATGGGGCACGGCTCGAGGGTGACGTAGAGGTCGCAGTCGACGAGGCGCTCGGAGCCGAGCGCCCCGGCGGCGGCGCGGATCGCCAGCATCTCGGCATGGGCGGTCGGGTCGGCATCGGCCAGGGTGCGGTTGCCGGCTCGGGCGATCACGGCACCGTCGCGAACGATGACGCAACCGATCGGCACTTCGCCGCGCGCACCGGCGGCGACGGCCTCTTCGAAGGCCAAATCCATGTAGGACGGCGCGGCCATGGCTCGTGTCGGTCCCCGAAGTCTGCTATCAGGCGCCACGCTTATTGACGACCAAGGCCATGGCCCGCAAGACCCGCGATCAGAACCCGAAACCGCCCGCCGCCCGCAAAGGCGGCCGCCCGTCCGTGCGCTTCAAGCCGAAGGCGCTTAAGACCGCGCTGGCGCGGCCCGCAGTGGAGACGCCGCTGCCGCCGCGCAAGGACGCGGACCGCATCGCGAAGGTAATCGCGCGAGCGGGTCTCGGCTCGCGCCGCGAGGCGGAGGAATGGATCGAGGCCGGCCGCGTCGCGGTCAACGGGGCGGTCATCACCTCCCCGGCCCTCAACGTCACCGCGCGCGATGCGATCACTGTGGACGGCCAGCCGCTGCCGCAGCGGGAGCGGACGCGGCTGTTCCTCTACCACAAGCCGCGCGGACTGGTGACGACGACAGCCGACCCCGAGGGACGGCCGACGATCTTCGACGCGCTGCCGGAGAACCTGCCGCGGCTCGTGTCGGTCGGGCGGCTCGACCTCAATACCGAAGGCCTCTTGCTGCTGACCAATGACGGCGGCCTGGCGCGGGTCCTGGAACTGCCGGAAACCGGCTGGCTGCGGCGCTATCGCGTCCGCGCCCATGGCAGCATCCGGCAGGACCAGCTCGACACGCTGCTGCAGGGGGTCACGGTCGACGGGATCCACTACGGTCCGGTCGAAGCGGTGCTCGATCGGGTGCAGGGCTCGAATGTCTGGCTGACGGTGGCCATTCGCGAAGGCAAGAACCGCGAAGTGCGCAACGTGCTCGGCCATGTCGGGCTCGAGGTGAGCCGGCTGATCCGGGTGTCGTTCGGACCGTTCCAGCTCGGCGACCTGGCCGAGGGTGCGGTGGAGGAAGTGAAGACGCGGATCCTGCGCGAGCAGATCGGCGAGCGCCTGGCCGCCGCGTCCGGTGCCGATTTCAGCGCCCCGATCATCGAACGCGAAGCGCCTGCCGAGCGGCCACGGCCGCAACAGGAGGAAGGTGAACGGCGCGAACGGCGCGGCCACGTCGAACGCAAGCGAGAGGATTCGCGCGGCGGGCGCCGCGGCGCCTCGGCCGGCCCGCGCCACGAGCGCGAGAGGCCGGAACGGACCGACCGTCCCGAACGCGCGGAGAGCAGCCATCCGGGCACTGCGCGCCGGGGCAATGTCTGGCGGGCAGCGGCGGCCAGCGAGGATCAGGCGGGCGAAGCCCCGCTGAAACGCAAGTTCCACGGCTCGCGCCGCGATCAGGCCGAGGCGCGTCCCGACGCACCCGTCCGGATCAAGAGCGCGGCCCTGCTCACGGACAGGAAGGGGCGAAGGGTTTTGGTGCAACGGATCGGTTCCGACGCGCCCAAATCGGAGAAACCGGAGCGTTCCAGCCGGCCCGAGCGCGGCTCACGCTCCGAGCGCCCGTATCGCGCCGACCGCGCCGCCGCGGAGGGACGCAGCCGGCGCAGCGACGCACGCCCGCGCCGTTTCGACGACACCGGGGCCCCTCGACGCGGTCGAGACGGCGGCGGTGAGGACCGGCCACGATTCAAGAGCGCCGAGGGCCGGCCGCGGCTCAAAGGTCGTGACCAGCCCAGCGGCGAGCGGCCGGGTCGTCCGCGCTTTCGCGATCGCGACGTGGCAGGCGGAGAGCGGCCCAGCAAACCCCGCTTCCGCGACCGGGACAGCGCACGAAGCGAAGGATCCGGCAGGCCGCGGTTCCGCGAACGCGACAGCGCAGCCGGCGAGCGGCCGGCGCGGCGCGAGGGCGAGCGTCCCGCGCGGCGCGAGGGTGAGCGGCCGGCGCGGCGCGAGGGCGAGCGGCCCGCCGCCAAACGCGGGTTCAAGCGGCCGGGCAGCGCTCCCTCGGGCGGCCGCCCGATGCGCGGCAAAGGCCCTGGTGGCAGGACCGGCCCCGGCGGCAAGGGTCCGCGCGGCAAACCTCCGCGGCGCGAGCGCTGATGCGCGTCGTCGGCGGAAGGTTGCGCGGGCGCACGCTCGCCGCACCGCAATCGCAGGCGATCCGGCCGACGGCCGACCGTCTGCGCGAGAGCCTGTTCAACATTCTGACCCACAGCTACGATGATCCCTGCGCCGGGGCGCGGGTGCTCGACCTGTTCGCCGGCACGGGCGCGCTGGGCATCGAGGCGCTGTCGCGCGGCGCCGCCTTCGTCCTGTTCGTCGACGATGGCGCCGAAGCGCGGGCATTGCTGCGCGCCAATGTGGAAGCGCTGGGCCTCGGCGGCACGACCCGGATCTTCCGGCGCGATGCCGCCAAGCTCGGTGCGGCGCATCCGCTGCAGCCGTTCAACCTCGTTTTTGCCGATCCGCCCTACGGCAAGGGCCTCGGAGAGAAGGCGTTGGTCGCCGCGCGCGACGGCGGATGGCTGGTGCCCGGCGCACTGGTGGTGGTGGAAGAAGCGGTCGCCGCGGCGTTCGCGGCTCCGGACGGCTTCGTCGAGCACGAGCGGCGGCGCTACGACACCACCGAGTTCATCATTCTGCAGACGGAAGAAAAGACCTGACGAAGCGAACGCGCTCGGAGACCGATGCGCACGGCAGCGTCACCAGCGTGTAACCGTAGCCCGTATAGGCCGCGACCATCGCTTCATAGGTCCGTTCCGCCTCGGCGAGGGTCTGCTTGCGCTCGGCGTCCTGAACAAAAATGTCTGGCCAAGGCGGCGCGATGAACACGCGCGCGTGATAGCGGAACGCGCGGCAGGCACGATCAAGCGCTTCGGGAATCGGCAGCGCGCACAGACGGCGATAGCCGACAATGTCCGGCAGTGCGCGATCGAAGAAGACCGGGCCCGCATGCGCCTGCGCAGACTGGTATTCCTGCAGCTCGAAGGCCAGCATCGCATCGGCGAAGGCTGCACGATCACCCCAGGGCAACGCATTGCCGCCGCTGGCGACCTGGTCGCGGATAATGGCGCGGCCCGCCTCCTGCGAACGGGCGAAGCCGGCGGCTTCCAACGCTTCGATCAGCGTGGTCTTACCCGAACCCGGCCCGCCGGTGAGGACGAAGAAGAGGTCGGCGGTCCGCACTTCCTGCATCGGCCTGTGCAGCCCCTGGTCAGCGGCGTCCGAACAGGCGCTCAATGTCGGCCAGCTTGAGTTCCACATAAGTCGGACGGCCGTGATTGCACTGGCCGGAATTCGGCGTTGCTTCCATTTCGCGCAGCAGAGCGTTCATTTCCTCGGGCTTGAGACGACGCCCGGCACGGACCGATCCGTGACAGGCCATCGTCGCGGCCACGTGCATCAGCCGTCGTTCCAACGGCAGGGTTTCGTCCCATTCGGCAAGATGGTCGGCCAGGTCGTGCAGCAGATCACGGATATTCACCTCGCCGAGCATGGCCGGCGTCTCGGCCACGGCGACCGCGCCAGGGCCGAACGGCTCGACGACGAGGCCGTAGCGCGCGAGTTCCTCGGCACGGCCGAGCAGGCGCTCGACGTCCGCCTCGCCGAGTTCGACGATTTCGGGGATCAGCAGCAACTGGCGCGCAACGCCGTCACGATCGAGCGCCGCCTTCATCCGCTCGTAGACGAGGCGCTCATGCGCGGCGTGCTGGTCGACGATGACGATCCCGTCACCGGTCTGGGCAACGATGTAGGTTTCGTGCAGCTGCGCGCGCGCGGCGCCGAGGGGTCGATCCTCGTGACCGGCCGGCTCGGCCTCGAATGCCCGCGCATCGGCGACGGGCGTGCCGACGTCGAACGCCTTTTGCGGTGGCTCGGCGCAGCCTGGCGCGGCGACCTCGGACGCCGGGGCCGCGGCGGGCCACGGCGCACGCCTATCCGGCCATGGACGAACCGTCTCCGCCGCGCGCATGCGCAGCGCGGCGATCGTCGCTGCGCCGCCGGTATCGGCGACGCGCTGCGATTCACGACCGAGGGCGTCCTGCAGCGCGCGCACCAGGGAGGCGCGCACGAGGCCCGGGTCGCGGAACCGCACCTCGGTCTTCGCCGGGTGAACGTTGACGTCGACCTCGCGCGGATCGATCGAAAAGAACAGCGCGAGGACCGGGTGCCGATCACGTGGCAGGTAGTCGGCATAGGCGGCGCGGATGGCCCCGAGCAAAAGCCGATCCCGCACCGGCCGGCCGTTGACGAAGAGATACTGGCCGAGGGCGTTGGCGCGCGAGAATGTCGGCAGTCCGGCATGGCCTTCGACGAACAGCCCGTCCCGGCCGCCTC
>Ga0182741_1003624_pt1 | contig 16185 bp, 11 predicted proteins | sample eDN5th37CBELigOP_FD_128874 | JGI IMG/M metagenome (GOLD analysis project Ga0182741, IMG submission 128874) | Enriched Organic Plus compost microbial communities from Emeryville, California, USA - eDNA 5th pass 37_C BE-Lig OP (version 2) (version 2) ...
GCGTCCGCGGCGCCTGCGTGACCGCAGGGGTGGACTCGCCCACGCTCACCGAGGCGCTGGAGCAGGCTGGCCTCGAGGTGGTGGACGCCGACCACGTCTGCACCTACTGGCGCTGGGGGCCCGGGCGGGCCGAAGCCGCCGGATCTGCGTGAGCCACAGAGGGTCTGGCATCATTCACGACCCCCGGGCGCCGCAGTCGTCAACGTCTGGGAGGAAGGGTCCACGGTGAAGCGCGTAGTCGTGATGGGACAGGGCTACGTGGGACTTCCGATGGCCATCCGTGCCGTCGAAGTGGGCTTCGACGTCGTGGGCTTCGACGTCGATTCCACCAAGGTCGAAGCGATGGCGCGCGGGGAGTCCCACGTGGAGGACGTCACCTCAGACCGTCTCCGGTCGGCACTCGCCACGGGTCGCTACCACCCCACAACCAACCCTGAGGACCTCGCCGGCTTCGACATCGCCGTCATCAGCGTCCCGACCCCGCTGCGCGACAGCCTTCCGGACATGAGCTACATCGAGGCTGCGACCGCTCAGCTCGCACCCCACCTGAGGCGGGGAGCCACAGTGGTGCTCGAGTCCACGACCTACCCCGGGACCACCGAAGACCTCGTGAAGCCGCAGCTCGAGCGGGGATCCGGACTGCGGGCGGGTCCCGACTTCCACCTGGGCTACAGCCCCGAGCGCATCGACCCCGGCAACGCCACCTGGACCTTCGAGAACACCCCGAAGATCGTGTCCGGGATCGACGAGGCCTCGCTCGAGGCCATCGCGGCCTTCTACGGACAGCTGGTCGAGGAGGTGGTCCCCGCGAGGGGGACCCGCGAAGCAGAGCTCGCCAAGCTCCTCGAGAACACCTTCCGTCACGTGAACATCGCGCTGGTCAACGAGCTCGCCGTCTACGCCGCCGAGCTCGGGATCGATGTCTGGTCCGCCATCGACGTCGCGGCGACGAAGCCCTTCGGCTTCATGAAGTTCACCCCGGGACCGGGTGTGGGCGGCCACTGCCTCCCGATCGATCCCAGCTACCTGTCCTGGCAGGTCCGCCGCTCCCTCGGCCGGAGCTTCCGGTTCGTCGAGCTCGCCAACGACATCAACGAGCACATGCCCGACTACGTCGTCCAGCGCCTGATCGCTGGGCTGAACAAGCGCGGCAGGGCGGTCAACGGATCACGAATCCTGCTCCTGGGACTGGCCTACAAGAAGAACACCGGAGATGCGCGCGAGTCACCGTCGGTTCGCGTTGCCGAGCTGCTCTCCGTGCTCGGCGCCGAGGTGCGAGCAGCCGACCCTCACGTCGACCCCTCCCGACAGCCGGGCGGATGCGTTCGCGTGGAGGCGACGCCGGAGGAGATCGCCGCGGCTGACGCCGTCGTGCTGCTCGTCGATCACGACGCGTTCGATCTCCGGACGCTCGAGACGCACGACGGCTATGTGCTCGACACGCGCGCCGTGCTGGACAGCCCCAACGTGGACCGGCTCTGACACGCCAGGCCCTCGCCTACAGCGATCGGGATCGGCGGCTACTCACGCTGCGGCCGATCCCCGGGCACGACCCAAGTCTCAGCGAGCACTTCGCCCGGCGGTGGAGGGGATAACGTCCACAGCCATGCCAGGCTCCAACGCCCAGGAACGGACGTCAGGAGCACGAGCAGTGCTCTGCCGCCGCGACCGGGGCCAGCTCGTCGGTGATCGACAGGGCTACTGCTCACTGGCTGCATCCCCCTTCCCTACGGCGGACGTGATCGTCCGACACGATCTCCTCCACGTGCCCTACGCGCACGCCATCGTCGATGCCACCGGCTGAGCACCAGCAGCCTGGGCGGGGCCAGGAGCCGCCGCAGCAGGACGTCAGGCTGAGCGTCGTGATCCCCTGCTATCGGGATGCGGACAACGTCGACCGGATCTTCGAGCGCATCGCGTCCCTCTTCGATCAGCTCGACGGGGTGTGTGAGCTCGTCCTCGTCGACGACGGGAGTCCCGACGGGACAGCCGGGGAGATCCTTGGGCGGATGCCCGACTTCCGCCACCCGGTCACCTTCGTGCGGCTGGCGCGGAACTTCGGGCAGCACCCTGCTGTCTTCGCAGGGATGGAGCAGAGCCGCGGTGCCGTCGTGGTCACGATGGACAGCGACCTCCAGTACCCGCCCGAGGAAGTGCCGAAGCTCCTCGCAGAGCTGAGCGACGAGTGGCCGGTGGTCTCCGGGCAGCGAGCAGCCCGGAAGGACCCGATCGCACGGAAGCTCATCACCCGGGCGCTCGGGTGGTGGCTCACGCGTCGGACCGGATCGACGCTGCGCGACGTCGGGTCGATGTTCCGTGCCTATGACCGCTCGGTGGTGGACCAGCTGCTGCAGTTCCGCGAGCAGCGCCGGTTCCTGCCCGGCTTGGTCGCCTGGCTCGGGGTCCCGGTGCGGGAGATCCCGGTACGACACGAGCCCCGAGGCGCGTCCGGCAGCAGATACCGGCTCGGTCCGCTGATCGACATGGTGCTGGACCTGGTCACCGGGTACTCGATCGCTCCGCTGCGGGTCCTCAGCGTGCTGGCCTGCCTCGGCTCGCTGGCGGGCTTCGCCGCCACGATGACGTTCCTCGCCTACCGCGTGCTGGTGGGTGCCGGGGTCTCCGGCACGGTGAGCGCCTTCGCGCTCGTGTTCCTCCTTCTGGCCATCCAGCTCGCGATCACCGCGCTGCTGAGCGAGTACGCGGGGCGGACCTACAACGAGGTGAAGCACCGCCCCTACTTCATCGTCGGCGCCGTGGAGCGGAACTGGTGAGGCCCCGGCGCGACTCAAACAGGATCTGGAAGGAGCACGAGTGACCCGCATCCTCCTCGTCGCGGGAGCCCGTCCGAACTTCATGAAGGTCGCACCGATCCTGGCCGAGCTCGACCGCCGAGGCGTGGACTCGGTGCTCGTGCACACCGGGCAGCACTACGACCCGGCGATGAGCGACGTCTTCTTCGAGGAGCTCGGCATCCGACCTCCCGACCACCACCTCGAGGTCGGTTCTGCCAGCCATGCGGTGCAGACGGCGCGGATCATGGAGGCCTTCGAGCCGGTGGTCCTCGAGGAGGCGCCGGACTGGGTCGTCGTGGTGGGTGACGTCAACTCGACCGTGGCGTGCTCCCTCGTCGCCGCCAAGCTGCAGATCGCGGTTGCGCACGTAGAGGCCGGTCTGCGCAGTCGCGACTGGTCGATGCCGGAAGAGGTGAACCGGCTCGTGACGGACCGTCTGAGCCAGCTGCTGCTCGCACCCTCACCCGATGCGGTCGAGAACCTGCTGGCGGAGGGCTACCCAGACGACATCATCGTCTTGGCCGGGAACGTGATGGTCGACACGATGCTGATGAACCTCGATCGAGCGCTCGCCCGGCCGATTCGACGCGACCTCGGTCTCGACGACGGCGCCTACGGCCTGGTGACCCTCCATCGACCGTCCAACGTCGATGTCCGCTCGGTGCTCGAGGGCCTGCTCGAGGGGATCGGCACCGTCGCACAGGACCTTCCGCTCGTGTTCCCCGTTCACCCGAGGGTCAGGCGGGCCCTGGCCGAGGTCGACGTCCCGTCAGAGATCCGGCTCATCGACCCCGTCGGCTACCTCGATTCCATCGCGCTCCAGGCCAGAGCCCGGCTCGTGCTCACCGACTCCGGAGGTGTCCAGGAGGAGACCACCGTGCTCGGGGTTCCCTGCCTGACGCTGCGCGAGAACACCGAGCGTCCGATCACGGTCACCGAGGGAACCAACCAGGTCGTCGGGACGCGGCCCGAGCGCATCGTGGCCGCCGCCCGGCGTGTGCTCACCGATCCCCCCGCGCCGCGCCGGCCCGAGCTGTGGGACGGTCAGGCCCGCGTCCGCATCGTGGACGCGCTGCTGACCCACTGACACGTCACCTCGCGGGCCAGCCCGCAGCTCCCGGGCGCGCCCCGTCGGCCAGAGCCTCGTACCAACATCCGAGCAGGCGACCTCGGTCGACCCAGGTGTGGCCGGCTCGCACCCACTCCCCAGCAGCCGCACCCAGACGCGCACGCAGCTCCGGATCCTCGACGAGCTGCTCCAGCTGATCGGCGAGGGAGCCGACATCGCCCTTCTCGTGGACCAGCCCGGTCTCACCGTCCTGGACCACGTCGGTGAGCACGGCCACCGACGAGACCAGGACGGCCTTCTCCATGGCCATGGCCTCGAGAGGCCGAAGCGAAGGCACCGCCTCCCCGACCGGGACCGGGCGGCGCGGCACGGCGAGCACGTCGACCACCGACAGCAATCCAGGGACCTGCTCGTGCGGCACCGCTCCGAGGTGACGGACCACCTCAGACAGCCCCAGCTCGCTGACGAGCTCGCCCACTCTGCGGCGCGCCGGCCCATCCCCGGCCATGAGCACCGCCACCTCTCGCCCGGAGCCGCGATCGACGAGGAGGCGCACCGCTCGCAGCAGATCCGTCACTCCCTCGTGCCGGGCGTGGCGCCCGAACCATCCGATCACGGTCCTCCCCTCGATCCCGAGGCGAGCCGTGAGCGATGCATCGGCCGGCCGCGGCCGGAAGCGCTCGGCGTCGACGGCCTGCGGCAGGACCTCGATCTGCTCTGGGGCCACGCCGAGCCGGATGAGCTCGGACCGCAGCTGGGCCGAGATCGCCAGCACGAGATCGACGCTCTCGCAGGCTCTGCGCTCAGCGGCCTGCTCCAGCTCGCCCACGACGCTCAGGTCCCACTGCGGGTCCCGCGACGTTCGCGCCAGGTGGTAGAGGCCTCGCACCTCGTAGACGGATGGGAGTCCAGTCCGTGCTGCCGTCTCCGCGACCGCCAGGCCGGAGGATGAGAACGACGCGCTGTGGAGCACCTTCGGCAAGTAGCGGCCGACGAGCTCGGCGAGGCTGTCGGCGGTGCGGGAGATCTCGATCCGCCCGGCAGGTCGGGAGTGCGGGAGCCGGGCGTAGTCGACGTCGTCGAACCGCTCGAGCCGAGCGCCCCGACGGAAGCGGGGAGGCCGAGCACGGTGGTCGGCCAGTGTCACGCCAAGCGATGGCACGCCAGCCTGATGGAGCCCCCGGAGCAGGCCGTGTGATCGGGTCGCATACCCACCCAGAGCTGGGCTCGAGTGCTCGATGAGCATGAGCGCCGCCACATCCGGCATGCCCGCTCGGGTTGGCCGCATGGCCCGACGGATCGGTGAGCGTGCCGGGCGTCCGGTGGAGGCCGCCCGACGCCAGGCCAGCTCGTCGCGCCGGGCAGCACCCCGGGCGATGTCGCTCACCAGGTCCGCTCGTGGCGATTCCTCGCCATCCTCGACGTCGTTCTTGCGAGTGGCTGTCAACAGCGCGCTGGCCGTGTCGAAGTCACCGAGCGCCGCCACCGCGGACGCCGCCGTGAATCGCACGCTGCGGTCGCGCTTGTTCGCCGCGACCGCCTTCAGCCAGGCCCCCTGCTCATCGGGTGTGCCCTGAGCCTTGGCCAGCTGCGCACGGAGGAGCGACGTGCGTTGCAAGCCGGCGCCGAGATGCTCGGCCTGCGCCAGCGCGCGAGCCGCTGGGCCGTGACGAAGCAGGCCGAAGTGGGCTCGTGCGAGCCAGTACCAGGCCATCGCATCCTGGCTGTCGAGGTCGAGCGCCTCCTCCAGCAGGGCGACCGCGGTTGCGAAGTCGCCCGCCCGCACGGCGTCGGCGCCTTCGCGTCGCCGGTCCCGAGCCCGACCCGCCTCGACATCGGCGGGTCGCGCCCGCTTCGGACTGGGATCCGGCACCGGCTGCGGCCAGGTGCTCGGGTTCACGGGGATCTCAGCAAGCGCCGGCCAGAGTCGCCCGATGACGTGGGTGTGCACGAGATGGCGCTGCTGCCAGCGGCGGGGCAGGGAGAGGATCGCCGTGAGCAGGCGGCGGTCCGAGTACGGGGAGATCGTGTCGTGAGACATGTCCGCCTCGGTGGCGAGCCACGCGTTCCACTGGGTGAGCCGGTGCTCCCAGTAGAAGAGGTCCGACGGGTCGAATCCGAGGAGGGAGCGGGCGTTGAAGGCGGTCACCTCGACGAGCTCCTCGAACGCCTTCACCGCGGTGTCGTCACCGAGCGCCGCGGTCCACCACGCCGCCATCGACGCCGGATCGAAGCGGTTGCTCAGCCGCTTTCGGAAGTGGCCCTTCGCGGCGCCGATCACCGTGGAGGGCATGTGCGTGGCCCCGTCTGGCCAGCTCATCAGGTAGGCGAGGTTGAGCGCCGGCATGCCCCTCGGGAGCCCGAGGTTGGCGCGCCAGACTCGCTCGAAGTCGCCGAAGTCCGCACGGCGCCGGATGGGCGTTCCCTGCTCGAGCACCTCGTGGCGCAGCCCGTGGCGCGCTGCGAGGTCGCGCGCCACGGCGACATCGACGGCGTGCACCGGGGCCTCGGGGTCGACGTAGGTGAACCAGGTGATCTGGTCTCGGACCTCCCTCGCTGCGGAAAGGGTGAGCCGGGAGTCCCTTCCGGCGGTGAGCGACGCCCGCAGCGGACCCCCGGAGGCGAAGAGGCCGATGGTCGACCGGAGGCGCTCACCGACTTCGTGCGCCACGTTCGCTAGGTCGAGACGGAGCTCACGGGAGGAGCGCGGGAAGATCCGCTCCACGCTGCAGCCGGCGAGGTGGAGCCGCGTGTTCGGGGTGAGGGGCCGCACCCCGACGAACGGGGATCGCAGGCCAGGCAGGTACTTGACGCCGGGGGCGTCGGCCAACCGTTCGAAGAGACGGACCGACACCTCGTCGGTCGGCGCGCCCACGATGTCAGCGGCGAGCGGTGCGTGCGAGGCCACGACCGTGCCATGTCTGCCCGTGGTGTAGAAGACCGAGCGAGTGCCGCCGGCGTCCTGGGTCAGCCACGCATCGGCGCCATCGATCACGACGAGGACGAAGCGACCGACGAGGTCGTCGAGCTCGTCGAGGAGCGCGTCGTCGCCGTGGGCACCCACCAGGCGCGCCACGATCGCACCCGGGTCGGCGGTGGCCGCGGCGGGGTTCACCGCGCTCCCGACGAGGGCCAGGGAACGTGCACCGCGGCCGGCGACCGACACGGGGACCGACGGGTCTGTGTGCAGCACCCACTCACCCAGCTCGACGGTTGGCCACGAACGGGTGACGGTGGGCCACTCGTGCGTGGGCTGCCCCTGGGGGCGGACGACGAACCCACGACGGTAGAGGAGGTGATCGAAGTCGCCCGCTGCCACCGTCAGATGAACACTCGTGATCTCGGTAGCCCGGGTCCGACCACCTCAGATCTGGCGAGGTACTGCTTCTCCTCGATCGCCCATGTGTGACGACGGGGGTCCGCATGTCGTTGCTGAACGAAGTTGTACCGATCGGCGGAGAAGATCCGCAGCCCGGCCGCCCGGCAGTCCTCGAGGAAGAGGGTGTCGGTCCCTCGCTGGACTGGGGTGAAGAGGATGCCCGCTGTCGCCCGACGATCCGCCACGATCGTCCCGCCAGCGACGAGCTTGACGTAGCGGAACTCCTGACCGGGGTGGCGGAGCACCGTCAGGTCTCGGCTCTCCAGGTACGAGTAATGGGTGCGCTTCCCGGCGACGGCCGCGCCCGAGTAGTCGAAGGTGAGGAGGAGGTCTGCGAGGTAGTTGGGGCCGTAGTGGTCGTCGTCGTCGAACTTCGCGAAGTACTCGCCCTCTGCGATCTCGAGGGCCTCGTTGAGGCAGTCGGCGAGCGTGGCGGACTCATCGATGAACAGTGCCCGGGCACCGGGCGTCTGCTTCACCTGCTCATCGACGGCGGCCGGGTCGATCGAGCTCGAGTTGGCGACGTAGATGAGCTCCCCTCGGATGCCCTGCTGGCGCCGGTAGCTCTCGAAGGCATGGACCAGCTGCTCGGGACGGTTCGACACGCACACGACGCTCACGAGCGGCACTGGTCGCTTGGGCGCGGCGATCCCGGCGATCTCGAGCACGGTGTCGAGCCGCTTCTCGTACGTGTGATGGGAGTGGACGTAGCGGTAGCCGAGATGGCCCCGGCGATCCCGGGCTTCGGGATCATGGACCATCTCCTCGACGGCGGCACGTGTCTCCGCCTCGCTCGTCGTCAGGATGACGTGCTCACCGAGCATCTCCTCGATCCCTCGCGACCAGGTCGAGATCACTGGCGTGCCGCAGGCGAGGATCTCGAACACCCGACGGGAGAACATCGTCGGCGACTCCGACACGGAGTTCACGTTGAGGAAGGCCGCATACCGGCGATAGGCCCCGACCATCTCCGAGTACGGCAGCGAGCCGACGACCGCACGCCGGTAGGGCTCCGGAAAGCCGAGGGCCCCAGCCTCCTTCGTGTTCGCATAGCGGTCGTAGATGTCGAGCACGCCCGCCTCGAGCGCCGGGTCGAGCAGGATGCGGAAGTCGGAGCCGCGCTTCGCATACTTGTCGCCGCGCCAGGCACCGGCGAAGCACACCCGCGGAAGGACCTCGCGCCGGATTCCGATCGGGTTGTGGAGGCGCGGTTGCGCAGCGAACGGCAGCGCAGCAACTCGGTCATGGCCCACCTCGCGCACGTAGTCCGCAACGATGGCCGAGTCCGTCGTCAACACGACGTCGAAGATCCGGGCAGCGTCGAGGAACACCTTGAAGTTGGCGGGATCCTCCTTGTTCCAGAAGACCGTGGGGATGCCGTGCGCCTGACACGCGCGCACCAGGTCCAGCAGGTGGTTGGGTGACCGGGTGGCGAACTTGTTGATCGCGTAGCGCCACTGGCCGCCGTTGCCCCGCCAGGCGGACTCGACGAACAGCAGAGACGGCGTGGTCTCCTCGAGCTGCTCCTGCCACCGGTCGATGTCGAGGGGGAGGAGGGCGGCCTCTGGTGCGAAGCAGTCGTGGCTGAACTCGTCCAGCACGGTCGCGATCCGCACCATCCGCCGAGGCGGTGCGGGTGGCGGGCCGGCCTCGAGCGAGGCCCGCTCCTCTCGGTTGCGGCGGTAGACGTCACGCAGGCTGCGCGGGAGAGACGGGATCGTCCGTGGCTGCCGCACCGCCTTCATCAGCGTGTCCCCGAGCAGGTAGCGCGAGCTCTGCTTGACGGCTGCCTCCCGCTGAAGCGCCATCTGTCGGATCGTGCGGGTGTGGTCAGCAGCGACCGCCCGGGCGGTGCGCACCGCCTCCTCCGCTCGATCGGCTCGCTCACGCTCCTGGTCGAGCGCCTGGCGCAGCTGGTCGAGGAGCGCGTCGAGGACCATGGATCGACTCACCTCCGTCCGCTCGACGCCGCGGCGCCACGCGAGCGCCGCGCCCACGATCTCGATGTCGCCGGGCGGCAGCGCGGCCGCGATCCGAACGGCCTGGCCAGCGGCATCCACCTCGTCGAGGGGGATCAGCACCACCTCGACCTGATCGCCGAGCTCGGCAAGGGCGGCCTCGTCCCCCACGATCTGGACGGACGCGTCGGACGCAACCGCGCCACCCTGCTCGACCACGGCCTGGGCCAGCTGGCGGTCGTCGATCCGTGCCGCCCGTCCGTCCAACGCAGCTACGATCCACGCGGCGCGGGCGCGCAGGAGCGTCGGTGTCGTCGCTGCTGGTTGCACGTGCGGGCTTCCTCCGGTCGATCAGGGTCTGGGCGATCCTAGGCAGCGCTGGCGCGCCGCCCCACCCGGGCCCGCGTTCGGACCGCGGAGAGCGCGCCGATACGATCCTCGGGGCGCCGCCGACCGGCGGGCGCAAGGAGCAACGTGACCGGCACCGATCCCCGCGCAGACCTCATCGTCCTCGGCGGCGCACCCAGCGCCATCGACTACCTGCGAGACGTGTGGAACCGACGCGAGTACGCCATCGAGGTCCCGTTGAGCTCGGTGCGTGCTGCCCACATGAACACGCTCTTGGGCAACCTCTGGCACGTCATCAACCCGCTGCTCCTGGTTGGCGTGTACTACCTCGTGTTCGGCGTGATCATCGGCACCGACCGAGGGATCGACAACTTCCTCGCCTTCCTCGCCATCGGCGTCTTCACCTTCCGCTTCACGCAGAACGCGGTGCAGAACTGCGCCGGGTCGATCGTGGGGAACGACGGGCTGATCCGATCCATCTACTTCCCGAGGGCGATCCTGCCGCTCAGCGTCGTCGTGGAGCAGCTCCTGGTCCTCGCCCCGGCAGTGGTGGTGCTCCTCATCATCACCGTGCTGACCGGCCAGCCGCCGATGCTCAGCTGGCTCGTGATCCCCGCCGTCTTCCTCCTTCAGGCAGCGTTCAGCCTGGGCGCCGGGTTCATCGCCGCCCGGGTCACCGACACCTTCAGGGACTTCCAGAACCTCCTGCCCTTCGTCTTCCGCATCCTCTTCTACCTGTCCGGCGTCCTCTACTCGGTCGACCGCTACGTCGAATCGGAGAGCCTCCGCCGGCTCTTCCACGCCAATCCGATGTTCGCCTTCATCACCCTGGCCCGCTGGGCGCTCCTCGGCGAGCCACTGCCTGGCTCTGTCCTCCTCTCGGCGGTCGCTTGGACCGCGGTGCTCCTCACCGGCGGCTTCCTCTTCTTCAAGGCCGCCGAGGCCCGCTACGGCCGTGGCTGAGGCGAGGCAGGTGACCGAGGCTCCGGGGGCGGAGCGGCCGCTGGCGGTGGTCGTCGACGACGTCCACATCTCCTATCGGGTCTACGAGCAGCGTCGCACCTCCGTGCGGGATGTGTTCGCCAACGGCTTCAAGCCGCGCGCCTTCCGCTCGATCCACGCGGTGCGGGGGGTGTCGTTCTCAGTCCCGCTCGGGCAGGCGGTGGGGCTCGTCGGTCCGAACGGATCGGGGAAGAGCACGCTCCTCCGGTCGATCGCCGGGCTGCTGCCGCCGACCTCAGGGACCGTGATGGCCAGGTCTCGGCCGATGCTCCTCGGTGTGGGCGCAGCTCTCAAGTCGACGCTGTCGGGACGGCGCAACATCCGCATCGGGTGCCTCGCCCTCGGGATCCCGGGCAAGCAGATCGACGAGCTCGAGCCGAAGATCATCGAGTTCGCGGGCTTGGAGGACTTCATCGACCTCCCGATGCGGACCTACTCGTCCGGGATGCGGGCACGCCTGCACTTCTCGATCGCCACGGCCGTCGCACCCGAGATCCTGCTCATCGACGAGGCGCTCGCCGTCGGCGACAAGGAGTTCAAGCGGAGGAGTGCAGCCCGCATCCGGGAGATCCGGGACAAGGCCGGCACCGTCTTCCTGGTGAGCCACAACCTCTCCGAGATCCGAGGGACCTGCGATCGAGTCATCTGGCTGCAGGACGGCCAGATCGTCATGGACGGGCCCACCGAGGAGGTGCTCGCCGCCTACACCGCCGACGACCCGACCGACGAAGGCTGACCGCGATGCGCGTGGCGATGCTCCTCGACAACCACCACGCGCCTGACCGCCGGGTCCGCGGCGAGGTCGAGCTCCTCGGCGAGCGCGGGATCGAGGTGCGAGTCCTGGCCTGGGATCGCCGAGCGGGAGGTCAGGTCGGCCTCATCCGACGATCCCGCTCCGACCCTCACGAGGAGCTCGTCCGCATCGAGGTCCCGGCCCCGCACGGCGACGGCCTCAACGCGCTCCGCCAGGTAGCCCGCTTCGGGCGCCACATCCTGCGCGAGCGCGTAGCGCTGCTCGCCGACTGTGCCGCTGTGGTCGCCCATGACGTCTATCTGCTCCCCCTCGGGTGGCTCCTGGCCCGCCGGCTGCGGATCCCGCTCGTCTACGACGCCCACGAGGAGTTCGGGGCGATGACGGGCAGCCGATACGGCCACGTGTTGCGGACAGGGGTGACGCGACTCGAGACGGCGCTCGCTCGGCGTGCCGCGATGATCGTCGTGCCCGGCCGGTCGAGGGTGCCGCGGTGGGCCGCCGTGGGCATGGAGCCCCTTGTCCTCCCCAATGTCGGCGACCTGACGCCGCTCGAGCGCCGTCCGCCGAGCTGGGACCTGACCTACTGCGGCATGCTCACCGCGGCGCGGCGCATCGACCTCCTCCTCGATCTGGCTCGAGCGCGACCGGACCTCAAGGTCGCCGTTGCCGGCACCGGCGCGTGGGCGGAGGCAGCCGAGCGGGCCGCTCGCACCTGCGACAACCTCGACTTCCTGGGCTGGTCCTCTGACCCCGACGACCTCCTCGCCCGCAGCCGCGCCGTCTACTACGGGCTAGATCCCGCGCACCCGTACTCGTCGAAGGCCTGCCCCAACACCCTCTACCAAGCCCTGCGGGTCGGACGCCCCCTCGTCTTCCACTGCGGCGGCGAGCCAGCCGACCTCCTCGCCCGCTTCGACATCGGCGTCCGTTGCGCTGCCGACGTCACCGCCCTCGCCGCGGCGGTCGACGACGCGCTCGCGCGGGACCGCGCTCCGGCGATCGCCGCCGCTCGGACCGCCGTCGAGCAAGAGTGCCGCGGCGCCCAGGAGGCCTATGTCGAGCGGATGGCGAAGGTGCTGACTGGAACCACGCGTTCCGCCCTCGGGAAGCAGGGTCCGCGATGACCGATCACCCCACTGGGCCCGCACCTACAGTGAGAGGCGAGGGCGGTACGACGTCTAGGGAGCTTCGAGCGAGGATGACCGTCACGCTGCTCGACTGGGACAGCGCCTTCTTCGGGGTGCGGATCGGCCGTGCCCGCGTCCAGCACTCGGAGGATCTGGCCCGTCTGGACGCCGCGGCTCACGAGCTGCGCCTCGACTGCCTGTACGCCCTGCTCCCCCAGCCGGCTCCTCCGACGCTGCCGGCAGCGCTGCAGGAGGCCGGGTTCTTCCTCACCGACGTCTCCCAGGTCCTCGCCGCGCCGCTCGCCTCCGAGCACGGCGACCCTTCCGTGCCAGAGCCCGGCACCCTCGAGGACGCCGGCGCGCTCGGCGATCTCCTCGACCTGCTCGTTCCGTGGAGCCGCTTCGCCGCGGACCCGAGGTTCGGAGCCGACGCGGCCAAGGCGATGTATGTCCGCTGGGCAGAGCGAGCCGCCGTGTCGGACGACGAGCTCATGGCGGTCACGCGAAGCCCCGACGGGCGAGTCGACGGCCTCATCACGGTGTCGGCGTCCCCGACGCCGCGGATCGGCCTCCTCGTGTCGGCCCGTCGCGGCGGAGGGTCTCACCTCGTCGCCGCAGCGAAACGCTGGGCCGCAGATCGCGGCGGCGACCGCCTCGAGACGGCCACGCAAGCCCGCAACGCGCTCGCACTCGCGTTCTACGAACGCCATGGGTTCCGCACGACGAGCAGCACCTACGTGATGCACCGGTGGTTCACCGCAGCGGCGAGCAGCTTCGCAGGACCGCGCTCGTGACCCGGCCGATCCGCTTCAACCGGCCGTCGATCGAAGGCCACGAGCTCGACTACATCCGTGCAGCCGTGGAAGGGGGGCACACCTCGTCCTCGGGGCCGTTCGGTTCGAAGGTCGCCGCGCTGCTCCGGGAGTTCCACGGCGCTGCCGACGTGCTCCTGACCACATCGTGCACGGACGCCCTCGAGATGTCGGCGATGATGCTCGACCTGGGACCTGGCGACGTGGTCGTTGTGCCGTCGTTCACGTTCGTGTCGACCGCGCTGGCCTTCGCCCGTCAGGGCGCGACCCTCCGGTTCTGCGACATCGAGCCGCTGACGCTCGGGCTCGACCCGGTACGTCTCGAGGAGCTCATGGACGAGCGGGTCAAGGCCGTGGTGACCGTGCACTACGCCGGCGTCGGCTCCGACCTGATCGGCATCCAGGCCGTCCTCGCGCGGTGGCCGCGCGCCGAGCTCATCGAGGACAACGCGCACGGGCTCTTCGGCCGTTACCGGGGGCGGCCGCTCGGCAGCTTCGGTCGGTTCTCCACGCTCAGCTTCCACGAGACGAAGAACTTCATCTGCGGTGAGGGCGGAGCGCTCGTCGTGAACCGGGCCAGCGACGTCGACCGAGCCCACGTGCTGCTGGACAAGGGCACCGACCGCCGGGCGTTCCTGCTCGGGCAGGTGGACAAGTACAGCTGGAGGGACATCGGGTCCTCCTTCGGGCTCTCCGACGTCCTCGCTTCGTACCTGTGGGGGCAGCTCGAACAGCGGGATCGGATCCTCGCACGGCGTCGGGAGGTCTTCGAGCGATACCAGGCTGCCCTCGAGCCGCATGCCGCCGAGCTCGGCTTCCGGCTCCCGGTCGTGCCTGGGGACCGCGAGCAGGCGTACCACATGTTCTACGTCCTGCTGCGGGACCGGCAGCAGCGCGATGCGGTGCTCACCTACATGTCGGAACGACAGGTGCAGGCCACGTTCCACTACGTCCCGCTCCACTCGTCAGAGGCGGGCGGACGCTTCACCGACCGGCCGGCCGACTGCCCGGTCACCGAGCGGGTGAGCGACACGCTCCTGCGACTGCCGTTCTACAACGACCTCGACGGCGAGACAGCCGAGGTCGTCATCCGAACCTTCCTCGACGCAGTCCGGGCGAGCGAGCGTCGATGAGCGCCACCCCTCGTACCGCCGCCGCCACCGAGGACCCCGAGGAGCCAGCAACGACCACCCCCGATCCGGCCTGGGCGGCACCGCTGTGGGTGATCACGGGCGTCCTGGGAGCCGTGCTGGCGCTCGCACCGACGACGATCGCCGCGGCAGCGGATCGGCTGCTCCCCTTGGCGATGACCTCCGGCGGTCGCGGGACCAACTACCCGAACATGGAGGTCGCGCTGCCCGAGGGGCTGCGCCTCACAGGGCTCGTGCTGATGGCGACCGCCGTCCTCACCCGCTTGGCGACGCCGCAGCTTGCCTCGACGCTGTTCGCGCGCACGGGGCGCAGGACGACCCTCGTCGTGGGAGCGGCGCTCGCCGCGATCGGCTTCGCGACCTACCTCTGGTATGCGTCACCGCCCAACATGTTCCCGGCGAACGCGCGGATCCACTGGGTGGACATCTGGTTCGACCGCCGGGACGACTGGTTCTATCCGCTCATCAAGGTCCACCGGTTCTTCTACGACGTGCCCCACCTCTTCCAGGCGGGGCTCGGCGCACTGAACACGGTCCTCCTCTACCTGATCGGCCGCGTCCTCTTCGACCGCCGATGGGTGGCGGCACTCGTTGCCCTCTCCTTCCTGGGCTCGGCATTCATGCTGCTCTTCGCCGGAACGGCCGAGGACGTCCACCTCGCCCTGGCCACGCTGCTCCTCGCGTTCTTCGCTCACCTCGAGCGCCGGCCGATCCTGTGGGGCGTCGCCGTCGCGATGGCCTACCTCGCTCGACCTCCGTTCGTGCTCCTCCCCCTTGCCGTGGTGATCGTCGAGGGGATCGCCGACCTCCTCGATGGTCGTCCAACAGGACTCCGCATCGCCGTCTCAGGTGTCCTCCGCAACCGGTTCCTCGTCGTCGGCAGCGTCGTCGGTGGCGCGCTGATCTTCCTGTGGAACCTCGGGCTGATCGTGGCCGGGGTCAGCTGGATCACCGGAGACTCGGTCTCGAGCGAGTCACTGAGCTCTGCGATGCCGCAGCCAGTCGATGGGTTCACGCTGACCAGGATGAGCGGGGCGTTCGTGCTGCACCTGCTGTGGATCGGCGGCCCGATCGTGATCGTTGCGAACGTCGTGACCGCTGCCGGGCTGCGGACGTTGCCGGCTCCCGTGGCCAGGGCCATCGCCAGCGGATGGCTGTTCACCCTCCTCACCCTGCTCACGCTCGAGGCACAGCCGATCTACGACTTCTCGTACGTGAACGTCCGCTACCTGAGCTACGTCTGGCCGCACCTCCTCATCGGAGGTTGGGCCGCGCTCCTGGTGCCGACCGTGCGCACGCGCCACACGCTCCTCCTCGGTCTCGCCTTCCTCTTGACGGCGGCGCCGGCGGCTGCCTACCGGGCGGACCTGCGGCTGCGCGATCAGGTCGTCGACAACCCCTATTCCGACCTCTTCGCCCACCGCCGTGAGCTCCGGGAGGCGGCGGGCGACGGGCCGGTGGCGATCGGTTCCGGCGACAAGTGGGTGCGCAACTACCTGGCGTACCTGCTGAAGCGGCCGGTCCAGGACGTCAGCATCGACCCCGACGAGGTACCCGATGAGGGTCTGATCGTCACGCTCCGGGACGAGGAGATCCCGGGTGAGATCGTGATCGACACCGGAGAAGTCGTCGTCCTGCGCCCCGGTTGATGCCCCGGGGGGGCTCGTCGCCCGCAGCCGGGTCGCACCGCGCCATCCGCAGCGCGCGGGCGAGGAACCCCGCCGCCCAGGCGTGGTGCATCGTGGGGAACACGGCCAGCAGACGGGCGGTGCGTCCCGGGGACCCGCGAC
>Ga0182741_1003630_pt1 | contig 16163 bp, 15 predicted proteins | sample eDN5th37CBELigOP_FD_128874 | JGI IMG/M metagenome (GOLD analysis project Ga0182741, IMG submission 128874) | Enriched Organic Plus compost microbial communities from Emeryville, California, USA - eDNA 5th pass 37_C BE-Lig OP (version 2) (version 2) ...
CGGCTCGACGCGATCATCGAGGTCGACGCCTTCGACCTGTCGGCGGTACCGCTCACCGTCGTCCCCGACCGGCCCGAACCGGAGGAGGACGAGGAGCCCGGATCCGGGGCCCGCGACGCCGAGATCGACGAGGCCGCCGCCGCGCTGGACGCCGCCCGCGACGCGGCAGTGGAGGCGCACCGCGGCCGCGGAAGCCGAGGACGAACTCGCCCGCCGCGAGGACGAGGTTGCCGAACTGCGCCGCGCCCTCGAACACGCCGAACAGAAGCGCACATTCGCGCGGCGTGCGGTGACCGAGGCGAAGAGCAAGGTGGTCGCCACGGAACGCGCCGTGGCCGCAGCCGAGGCGCGACTCGCCCGGGCACGGAACTGACGCCGCGTCAGGCCGTCCGCTCGACGAACCGCCGCTGCCAGGGCGTCTCGACCGCGCGCGGATGATAGTGGCGGCGCACGTAGTCGATCGCCTCGGAAGGTGTGAGGCCGTCCACGACGGCGAGGCAGGCCAGCGCCGTCCCGGTGCGTCCGCGGCCGCGCCCGCACGCGATCTCCACGCGGTACCGCCCGGCCCGCACCCACGCCTCGTACAGGACCTCCCGCGCCAGATCCGGGTCGCGGGGTGTGCGGAAGTCCGGCCAGCGGATCCAGCGCGACTCCCACTCCATAGGGATCGGGGGACCGGCGAGCAGATACACGCCGAAATCGGGGGGCTCCCCTTCCGGAAGCGACCGGTGCAATCCACGCCCGCGGACGAGCCGACCGGACGGCAACCGCAGCACGCCGGTCTCTGCTGGATCCCACTCGCGTCGCACGGGTGAAAACGTACTCCCCGAAGGCGACGGCATCGCGGTACGCGTATCGCTAGTGTCGGGATCATGACAGAGCGGACCGAACCCGAGATCCGGATCCTCGACACGGAAGCCGAACTCCGGGAGGCATCGGCCCTGTTCCGTACGGCGATGGTGGGGTTGCCGGCCTGGCCGGAGGTGCCCGACGGCACAGTGGACCGCTATCTCGAGTCTGGACGCACCTGGGGTGCCTTCCTCGACGGCAGGCTCGTCGGGACCGTCGACGCCACCTCCGGGCGGCTCGTCCTCCCCGGCGGCGCGCGGGTGCCGCACGCCGCGGTCACCCACATCGGGGTGCTGCCCACCCACACCCGCCGCGGTGTGCTCTCCGGACTCGTGCGCCGGCAGCTGCGCGACGCCCGCGACCGCGGTGAGGTCGTCTCCACCCTCCGCGCGTCGGAGGCGGTGATCTACGGCCGGTTCGGTTACGGCGTCGCCTCCCACTCCGTGGCCCTCGACGTCGAGACCCGGCGGGCGACACTGCGACCCGACGTCCCGGACTCCGGGCCGGTGCGGCTGCTGACCTATCCGGATGCGTGGGATGTGCTGGCGGCGATACATTCCCGGCACCTGCCCGACCGGCCGGGCATGATCGACCGGTCGGAGTACTGGTGGAACTCGCGGCGCTGGCGGGCCGACTCGCTCACCGACCCGATGTACGTCGCGGTACACGGGGAGCCGGGGGAGGAGAACGGATTCGTCCGCTACCACCCGATCGACACGCAGGCCTGGTTCACCAGCCGCGACCGGACCGTGGTGGTCGACGACTTCTTCGCACCCACCCCCGACGCCTACGTCGGGCTGCTGCGGTTCCTGCTGGGTCTCGACCTCGTGGACCGTCTGCGGTTCGTGGCGACCCCCACCGACGACCCGCTGCCGCTGCTGTTCCACGACGCCCGGGCCGTGCAGGTCCGGTCGGTCTCCGACGAGACGTGGCTGCGCATCCTCGACCTCGACCGCGTGCTGTCCGCCCGCGCCTACCGCGGGGCCGGGACGGTCACGCTCGCGACGACCGACCGTCTCCTGCCCGAGAACGAGGGCACCTTCGTGATCTCGCCCTCCGGCGCGGGCCGTACCTCCGGGTCCGCCGACCTGACCGTCGACGTCGCGGACCTCGCCGCGGTGCTGCTCGGCGGGACCACCTGGCGCCGTCTGGCCGCGGCCGGTCGGGTCCGCGTGCACCGGTCCGGGGCAGTGGACGTCGCCGACACGTTGTTCGCGTGGCCCTGCGCGCCTTTCGCGGGTACGTCCTTCTGACCTGAGCCGGTCCTCCGGTGTGTTCGGCTCCCGCCGAAGGCGTGTTTGCCTCCCTCCGAAAGGGGGAACCTCATCGTCGGATCATGCGACGGCCGACAGCCGTCCCGCCGACCCGAGCGGAGGCCGATATGAGACGCACGGTGGGTCGGCACCTCACGGTCGCTGCGGTCGCAGTGCTCCTGGCGGCGGGTCCGGTGGCGTGCGGCAGCGACGACGACGACGGGATCGTCCTGAACTTCTACACCGCCGCCGACGGCGCCGAGCAGTACGCCCAAGCCGCCGAGGTGTGCACGCAGGAGGCCGCGGGCCGATATCGCGTGCAGCAGCGGACACTTCCGAAGAACGCCGACGATCAGCGCCTGCAGCTGGCCCGCCGTCTCACCGGCGGGGATCCGGGACTCGACCTCATGACGCTGGACGTCGTGTGGACCTCGGAGTTCGCCGAGGCCGGCTGGGCGCTGCCGCTGCCCGACGACGTCGCCGTCGCGGTCTCCGAGGGCACCCTCGCCGGACCGCTCGAATCCGCGACCTGGCAGGACCGCCTCTACGCCGCACCGCTCAACACGAACACCCAGTTGCTCTGGTACCGCAAGGATCTGATGCCCGACGGGCAGCCCCCGGAGACCTGGGACGAGATGATCGAGATCGCGAGCGGGCTCGCCGCGGAGGGTCGCCCCTCGTGGATCGGGGTGCAGGGGCGGCAGTACGAGGGCCTGATGGTGTGGTTCAACAACCTGCTGTCGAGCGCCGGCGGTTCGGTGGTGGCCGACGACGGTGTCACCGTCACCCTCGCCGACGGTGATGCGGCGGTGACCGCTCTCGACATCATGAAGCGGGTCGCCACGGCTCCCGGCGCCGATCCCTCCCTGAACCAGGCCGACGAGGCCGCGGTCCGCCTCGGGATGGAGAGCGGCCGCACCGCCTTCCAGGTCAACTGGCCGTTCGTCCTGCCCGGCATCATCGAGAACGAGGACGCCCTCCCCTTCATCGACGAGAACGGCAACGTCACCGCGCAGAACACCGGCAACACGGTCCTGACCGTCGACGGCGAGCAGAACTTCCTTCCCGCACCGTATCCTTCGGTGATCCCCGGCGAACCGGCGAAGGTCACGATCGGCGGCTTCAACATCGCCGTCGCCCGCACCAGCACCCACCCCGACCTCGCATTCGAGGCGTTGCAGTGCCTGCGCAACGAGGAGAACCAGCGCAACAACGCCATCGGCGGCGGTGTACCCCCGACTCTCGCTGCGCTGTACGACGACCCGGAGTTCCAACGGGCCTATCCGGCCTGGCGGGAGGTCCGCGAAGGATTGGAGAACTCCGCCGTCCGACCGGCTTCGCCTGCCTATCAGAGCATCTCGACGCTGGTGACCGCGACCCTCAACCCGGTCGACAGGATCGACCCGCCCCACACCGTCGACGAACTCACCGAGCAGGTGCGCAAGGCAGTCGACTCGGAAGGACTGATCCCGTGACCGCCGTCGAACCGCGACCCTCCGACGACACCGCAGCACCTCCTCCGAGGAAGAGGAAAGCGGCGCTGTCCGAAGGGAAGAAGGCCGAGCGTCGCCTCGGGCTGCTGCTCGTCGCACCCGCGGCGCTCGTGATGGTCGCGGTGACGGCCTATCCGGTGGTGTACGCGATCTGGCTGAGCCTGCAGCGCTACGACCTCCGCTTCCCCGACGATCGCCGGTTCGTGGGGCTGTCCAATTACGTCGCGGTGCTGAGTGACGGGTTCTGGTGGCAGGCCTTCTTCGTCACCGCGATCCTCACGATCGTCTCCGTGGCGATCGAATTCGTCCTCGGCCTGGCGATCGCACTGGTCATGCACCGCACCATCGTCGGCAAGGGCCTGGTGCGCACCGTGGTGCTCATCCCGTACGGAATCGTCACCGTCGCCGCCGCATACAGCTGGTACTACGCGTGGACCCCCGGAACCGGCTATCTCGCGAACCTGCTGCCCGACGGCAGTGCGCCGCTGACGGATCAGATCCCGTCGCTGGCGATCATCGTCTTCGCCGAGGTGTGGAAGACCACGCCGTTCATGGCGCTGCTGCTGCTCGCCGGACTCGCGCTGGTGCCCGACGATCTGCTCAAGGCCGCGCAGGTGGACGGGGCGGGTTCGTGGACCCGCCTGGTGCGCATCATCGTACCGCTGATGAAGCCCGCCATCCTCGTGGCGTTGCTGTTCCGCACCCTCGACGCCTTCCGCATCTTCGACAACATCTACGTGCTCACCCGCGGGTCGAACGGCACCGGCTCGGTGTCGATCCTCGGCTACGACAACCTGTTCAAGGCCTTCAATCTCGGGATCGGATCGGCCATCAGCGTGCTGATCTTCCTGTGCGTCGCGCTCATCGCATTCGTGTTCATCAAGCTGTTCGGCGCCTCGGCACCCGGCTCGGACGAAGGGGGACAGTGATGGCCGAGACCAGGCGGCGCACCCTGTCGTGGTCGGCGGTGAACCTGCTCGTGCTGCTCTACGCGCTGATCCCGGTGCTGTGGATCGCGAGCCTGTCGTTCAAACCGCCCGGCACGATCCAGGACGGGCGGTTCGTCCCGCAGGAGTGGACCCTCGACAACTACCGCGGCATCCTCCGCACCGACGCGTTCACCAGCGCCCTGATCAACTCCATCGGCATCGGCCTCATCGCCACCTTCGTCGCGGTGATCCTCGGGACGATGGCCGCCTACGCGATCGCCCGGCTCGACTTCCCGGGCAAGAAGGTCCTCGTCGGCGTGGCACTGCTCATCGCGATGTTCCCCCAGATCTCGCTCGTGAGCCCGCTGTTCGAGATCATGCGCGGCCTCGGGCTGTTCGACACCTGGATGGCCCTGATCCTGCCGTACATCACGTTCTCGCTGCCGCTCGCGATCTACACGCTCTCGGCCTTCTTCAAGGAGATTCCCTGGGAACTGGAGAAGGCCGCGAAGATGGACGGCGCAACCCCCGCACAGGCCTTCCGCAAGGTCGTCGCTCCGCTCGCCGCACCGGGCATCATCACCGCCGGCATCCTCGTGTTCATCTTCTGCTGGAACGACCTGCTGTTCGCCATCTCGCTCACGTCCACGGAACGGTCGATCACCGCTCCGGCCGCGATCGCGAACTTCACCGGCGCCTCGCAGTTCGAGGAACCCACGGGATCGATCGCGGCCGCGGCCGTGGTCATCACGATCCCCATCATCGTGTTCGTGCTGATCTTCCAGCGTCGTATCGTCGCCGGCCTGACCTCCGGCGCAGTGAAGGGGTGAGTGCCGTGGCCGAGATCGTGCTCGACAAGGTGACGAAGGAATATCCGGACGGGGCGCGGGCGGTCAGCGACGTCGACCTCGAGATCGCCGACGGCGAGTTCATCATTCTCGTCGGACCGTCCGGATGCGGAAAGTCCACGACCCTCAACATGATCGCGGGCCTCGAGGACATCTCCGACGGCGAACTGCGCATCGGTGGCGAGCGCGTCAACGAGAAGGCGCCCAAGGACCGCGACATCGCGATGGTCTTCCAGTCCTACGCGCTGTACCCGCACATGACGGTACGCGAGAACATCGCCTTTCCCCTGACACTCGCGAAGGTGCCCAAGGACGAGATCACCCGGAAGGTCGACGAGGCCGCCCGCATCCTCGATCTCGGGCAGCATCTGGACCGCAAGCCGGCCAATCTGTCCGGCGGTCAGCGACAGCGTGTCGCGATGGGACGCGCGATCGTGCGCAGCCCCAAGGCGTTCCTGATGGACGAGCCGCTGTCGAATCTCGACGCGAAACTGCGTGTGCAGATGCGCACCGAGATCGCGCGCCTGCAGAAGCGGCTGGGCACCACCACCGTCTACGTCACCCACGACCAGACCGAGGCGATGACGCTCGGCGACCGCGTCGTCGTCATGCGCGGCGGTCTGGTGCAGCAGGTCGGGGCGCCCCAGGACCTCTACGACCATCCGGCGAACCTGTTCGTCGCCGGGTTCATCGGCTCCCCGTCGATGAATTTCGTTCCGGGACAGATCGAGAACGGGTCGATCCGCACCCCCTTCGGGGAGTTCCGGCTGCCCGACGACCGGTGGGAGCGGGTGCGGCGCCACGATCCGTCGCGGGAGGTCGTCGTCGGCATCCGGCCCGAGCACTTCGAGGACGCCGACCTGCTCGACCCGGCCCAGCGGGAAGCGGGCGTGATCTTCCCCGCCGAGATCGACGTGCTCGAGTCGATGGGCTCGGACAAGTTCGCGTACTTCTCCGCGGAGGGACCGGGGGTGCGGTCGCGTGATCTCGACGAACTCGCCGCCGACGCCGGGGCCGATCTCGCCGCCGACTCGCTGGTCGCGCGGTTGTCCGTCGAATCGCAGGCCCGCAAGGGCGGCACCGTCCGGCTGTGGTTCGACCCCGCGAAGATCGCCCTGTTCGACCAGGAGACCGGGGAGAACGTCACGCTCTGACCGGATCCACCGAAGTCGTCAGCGGGGAGCGCGGCCCCGCAGTTCGTCGACGATCTCCTCGTTCCACACGTGCCGGCGCACCAGCCGGTACCGTTCGCCCGCGATCCACAGGTAGACCTCGGCGTCGGTGCGCGAGGGCAGCATGTCCGCGCGGCGGGCCATCGCGACGACGGGCACGAACTCCTCCTCGTACCAGCGCCGCGCGACCTCCTCGCGGGTGAGGTACTCGCCGAGTTCCTGCATGAGCCGGTACCCCCACGCCTCGACGGTCTCGGCCAGCTCGGCGTAACCCCACGGGTCGGCGACACGGATCGCGTCCTGCGCCGCACCGGAGAGGGGAACCCGGCCGAGGAACATCCGGAAGTGGTCCTTGCGGACGAGATCGGACCGGCCGTGGATGCCCTCCGGCGGCACCTTGGTGGCGACCTCGGTGACGTATGCGTCGATGGTGCGGTCGCCCTGCGCGCAGGCGATGGACACGCGGTGGTGCCCGTCCTGCACGAAGTGCATCGAGCCCACCCGGTAGACGGAGATCGGCGGCATGGCTTCGCCGCGGCGCCGGGCCGCGGCGATCCGTTCCCAGCGTTCCCGCAGCCGCGCCGAGGTGGGCCGGAACCGGCGGTCGAAGTCGTCGGCGCGGTCGACGCTGCCCACGATGGAGTCGACGTCGATGATCTGCAGTCCGAGTCGCCGTTCGCCGAGCCGGCCGAGCGCCGCGACGACGTCGTCGAAGGGCAGCACCGTGTTCACGTCGGCGGGTTCGCGGCGCAGCCACGTGATCAGCCGCGCGTACTCCGCACGCCGCCGCTGCCGGGCGAAGTCGTCGCCGGCGTCGGAGACCGGAAACCCGGTGTCACGAGCCACGCTTCGACCGTACCCACCGCAGCCCGGAGGCGGTCGGAAATCACGACGGCCGCGATGACGCTAGATTGCAGGAGTGACCGACGCAGTGCTTTCCGCAGTTCGCGCCCACCTCACCGACCACCTGTCCGCGCCGGGGGACCCGGAACCCGAAGCGGCCTCGGTGACCTTCCTCGGTCTCGAACCGATCGAGGTCCTGCGTTTCCGTGGCTCGGATCTCCTGCGGTACGCGACGCTCGGGTGCTCACGCCACCCCATGAGCGACCCCACGGCGATGGTCGCCGACCCCAGCCGCGGTCCCCGCGCGGAGTTGCTGCTCACCGTCCGCGACCACGAGGGTGTCACCAACGGCGTGCACCGGGCCCTGGCGGTGCTCGCAGCCCTGCCCGCGGTGGAGGGCGTGGTGCTCACCGACGACGCGCTGCTCGACCTCGGTGAGCCGCTGTGGCCGGGAGCGCCGTTCACCGCCGTGCTGCTCGAGCCCGCCGACGTGCCCGACCTCGACCTCCCCGAGCCCGCCGACCCGGTGTGCTTCTTCGAGGCCCGGCCGATCACCGGCACGGAGGCGGCGTGGAAGCGGCTCAAGGGCACTCCGGCGCTGCGGGAGGCCTGGGAGGAGGCGGGGATCGACCTCAGCGATCCTCGCCGCGCGCAGGCGCGTTTGTGACACCGCCGCGCGCAGACGCGTTTGTGACACCGCCGCGCGCAGGCGCGTTTGTGACCGGCTGGAGAAGCGTGCGGTCCGTGCGCCCCACGACCATCGGCAGATCGGCGGAGGTCCGCACCCCCGGCGGAGCGGCGACCACGTCCACCCCGAGGTTGTCGGTGACCATGCGCACCGCCTGGCGGTAGCCGCCGTCGAGCAGGCCGAGCATCGGCCCGGCGGCCGCCTCGTCCCGCCCGCTTCGCAGGCGGCGTTCATCCGGTCGAGTTCGGCCCCGGTCGGATGGAACCAGCCGACGGGGGTGACGATGTTCTTGCCCGACCGCAGCAGCTGTTCGACCTCCCGGCCGCGGGGGACGAGCGGCGCGTACATCACGGCGTCGGCGTCCAGCGCGAGGATCTCCTGCACGTCGGAGGTGTTCGTCAGTTCCGTGGGACGACCACGCCCAGTGCCCCGCCGTCGACGCACACCGTGGTGCCGGACGCCGTCACCTGCAGCGCCGGCCCGTCGCCCGACAGCCGCACGTACACCGTCCCGAGTCCCTCGGTGACCGGGACGGTGACGGTCTCGTGCCCGGGGAAACCCACGTCGAGGGTGCCGTCGCGCGCGGCGAGATGGTTCAGTTGCACCGTCCATTCCCAGTCGCCCGCCGGGGAATCGAGGGGCAGCGCGGTCACGGCGCCCTCGCCGATCCGGTGCCCGCAGCCCGGCTCGGTTCCGGGGCGCAGGGTGCGCAGCGAGAACAGGTCGGCGGGAACGCGGTCGCCGCGGTCGTCGAGCACCCACAACTCGGTGGTGTGCTCCCCGATGTCGGACCGTCCGGGCAACGCCGAGAACACCGACCCGATCAGGTTGTGCGGGTGGGTCACCGGCAGCAGGATCCACACCGAGACCGGCTGGTCGAACAGCGCGAGGTCGGGCCGGGCGGTGAGCGCGGCCTGCGCGCGGGCCAGATAGTCGCCGGTCGGGTTGTCCACCCAGCTGCGCGCGAAGGTGAACGTCGACCACAGCGAACCGGCCGTGAACACCGCCGCGCACACGACGGTCACGGCCCGCGTGTACCGGGACGGGATCCGGGTGGGAGCCTCCCGGGCTGGGGCGCGCAGGATCAGCGCCGCGGCGATCGCGACAACGACCGACGAGTCCGCGAAGTAGCGCAGGGTCTGCGCCAGTTCGTAGGTGGTCTCCGGCCCGAATCGGGTGCAGATCATCGCCGCCAGGGAGGCGAGCACGTAGGCGATCGCCGCGAGCCACACCGCGCCGGTCCGCCTACGCCGCCGCAGGCTCCATCCGGCCGCGACGAGCACCGCCACCCACGCCGCGACGACGAGCACGGCCGGGGGATCGGCCCAGGGCGGGCTCGGGTTCCACCGTTCCCACCGCCACGGTCCACCCAGCAGCGACGGCAGCAGCCCGTACGACAGGCCGTGGTTCGTCAGCCCGTCGACCATCGACCAGGGCGGCACCCCGAACCGCGACGACACCGTGCTCGTGTAACCGGCCGCCCACACGGCCAGGAGCGCGCCGGTGCCCACCCACAGCGGGCGTGCGTGACGCCAGGCGTACCGGACCGGGCGGGCGACGCCGTCCACATGTGCCGACAGTGCCACCGTGGCGAACGCGGTGAACGGCACCACGACGGCCTTCTCGAAGAACATCAGCGCGACCGCCGAGACGAGCACCGCGCTCACCAGATGCCGTCGCCGCCCGGTGCGGGAGTACCGCAGGGCGTCGCCCGCGACCCACGCCAGCGCCGCCTGCAGGGGCAGTGCGTTGAGCCCGGCCGCCCACCAGGCGAACGCCGGCAGCGTGAGCGGGGTGAACAGGTAGAACAGCAGCGGCCCCCACAGCGCGCGCCGCGGTCCCAGCAGCAGCCACAGCACGCGCAGTACCGCCAGCGACGCGAGCACCTGTCCCGCCACCAGCGTCACCGCGGCCGGCCACCACTGCAGCGGTGCCAGCGCCGTGAGCACCCCGGCGACGAGGAACGCGGCGGGCATGAGGTGCCCGTCGTGGTCGTAGCGCAGGAACTCCTCGGACAGCAGCGGATACGACCCGGCCCGTCCGACGAGGATCAGGTCGTCCCAGTAGAAGTCGCCCGAGACGGCGACCGCCGCGCGTGCGACGGTCTGGACCGCGACGAGCAGCAGGGCGACGGTGAGCACCCGCTGCGGGGACACCGGCCGGCACAGGGCCGGCGGAAGACGGTCGAGCAGGCCGGTCGTCACAGCCACTTGTTGCGGCGGAAGGTCACGAACAGGGCGGCGGTGATCGCCACGATGACCGCGAGCACGACGTAGTAGCCGTACTCCCAGTCCAACTCCGGCATGCGGTCGAAGTTCATGCCGTAGATCCCGGCGATCATCGTGGGCACCGCGGCGATCGCGACCCACGCCGAGATGCGGCGCATGTCGGTGTTCTGCTGCACGGTGACCTTCGCGATCGCCGTGTCGAGCAGGGTGCCGAGCGTCTCGTCGAAGGCGGCGATGCGGTCGGCCACGGTGGTGTGGTGGTCGGCGACGTCGCGGAAGTAGCGGCGCACGTCCTTCGGGACCAGGACGCCGGGTGCCCGGATCAGTTGCTGCAGAGGCTCGGCGAGCGGGACCACCGCCCGGCGCAGTTGCACGATCTCGCGTTTGAGCATGTAGATCTGCTCGACCGCGATCCGGCTGTCGGGGGCGAAGACGAGTTCCTCGAGGTCGTCGACGTCCGGCTGCACGGCCGTGGTGACCTCCAGATAGGAGTCGACGACGTGGTCGGCGATCGCGTGCAGGACGGCGGCCGGGCCGCGTCTCAGCCGCGCCGGGTCGGCTTCGAGCCGTTTGCGCACCTGCGACAGTTCCGAGTGGTCGCCGTGCCGCACGCTGACGACGAATCCGGGACCGGTGAAGAGCATGATCTCGCCGGTCTCGACGATGTCGTTGGTGGTGGCGACGGATTCGTGCTCGATGTAGGCGACGGTGCGCAGCACGAGGAACAGCACTTCGTCGTACCGCTCGAGCTTGGGACGCTGGTGGGCGTGGACGGCGTCCTCGACCATGAGTTCGTGGAGGGCGAAGGTGTGTGCCACCTCGGTCATCTGCTGCTCGTCGGGATGGTGCAGGCCGAGCCACACGAATCCGTCGCCGCGGCGGCGCACCTCCTCGACGGCCTCGGCGTGCGTGAAGCTCCCCGGGAGCCGGTGCCCGTCGACGTAGACCGCGCAGTCGACCACGGCGCTCTCGGCGCGCGCACTCGGCTCCGGGTGCAGCGCCGGGCCTCGACGCGCCGCGCGGGAGGGCAGGTTCGGCATCGGCTCCCTTCCTCGCGCGACAGTCGCTGCGACCCTTGCGGCAGCGGCTGCGACACGGTCCGGTGGTCCGTCGCGGACGCGGCCGGTCGCGTCGTCATGCTAGCCCGCCGACCCCGACGGACCGACCTGACAGACTGGTGGCGTGCGTATCGACCTGCATACCCATTCGACCGCGTCGGACGGCACGGACCGTCCGGCGGCACTCGTCCGTGCTGCCGCGGAGGCCGGCTTGGACGTGGTGGCCCTGACCGACCACGACACGACGGCCGGATGGGGTGAGGCGGTCGAGGCGCTGCCGCCGGGGTTGCGGCTGGTGCGGGGGATGGAGATGTCCTGCACGGGTCGCGGTGAGGACGGCGCCCCGGTGGCCGTGCACCTGCTGGCCTATCTGTTCGACCCGCACCAGCCGGTGTTCGTCGCCGAACTCGAGCGGTTGCGGGGGGAGCGGGTGCAGCGGATCCGGGCGATGGGGGAGGCGATGGCCGCCGACGGCCTGCCCGTCGACGTCGACGCGGTGCTCGAGGAGGCCGGGCCGTCCGCGGGACGGCCGCATCTGGCGCGGGCGCTCGTCGCGGCGGGGGTGGTGCCGACGGTCGCCGACGCGTTCACCGACCTGCTGTCGCCGCGGGGGCGTTACTACGTGCCGAAGGCCGACACCCCGCTCGCCGATGCGGTGGCGATGGTGCGGTCCGCCGGTGGGGTGACGGTGGTGGCGCACGCCCGGGCCCGGGCGCGTGGACGGATCCTGGCGCTGGACCACATCGAGGAACTCGCCGAGCTCGGTCTCGCGGGTGTGGAGGCGGACCATCCCGACCACGACGCCGACGACGTGCGGACGATGCGGGATCTCGCTCGCGGGCTCGGGATCGTCGTCACCGGGTCGTCCGACTATCACGGGGCGAACAAGGAGGTGCGGCTCGGCCGGTTCACCACCCACCCCGCCGCGTACGAGGAGTTGCTGGACCGGGCGACCGGTGTGGAGGTGGTCGTCGGATGAGGCGCGGAGGGCGAGGCTCCGGGTGGGGGCACGAGGCGTGGGAGGACGAAAACCGCTACGACAGTGACAACTACGCGGACGAGTACTACACGAATGAGTACTACGACGACGGGTACGCCGAGCCGCCCCGGCGCGCGGGGGTGCTCGTCCGCGCCGGACGGGTGGTCTCCGGGGTGGTGTGCGGCGCGGTCCTCGTCCTGACCGTGGCGGTGTGCGTCGCCCAGTACCTCGCCGACGGCCGCGGATTTCCCGGCCCCGGGACCACCTCGGTGGCCTCGCACGTGGCGGGAACGGTCGTGGCGGTCGCGGCGCAGGTGACCGCGGATCGTCGCCGTGGCGCATCCTCCCTGGTCGCCAGTGCTGTGGTCATCTTCACTGCATCGATTCTGATGCTGACGCAGTGGTGGGGTTAGGCCGCGGGGTGAGCTCGGGCGCTACCCGCCGGTAGCCGTGGCGGAACTGCAGAAATCGGATGGCCGAACCGCATCGGGGCGTGATTCGCGGCCGTAAACTCACAGGTGAGACAGCAAAACCGTGAGACCTTCGCAATCGATGCCGATTTGATTGTTCGTCTGCGAAGGTGGCAAACTTGCGGTCAATCCGAAGCCGGAAACCCCCGGCGGCGGACGCAGGATGGCAGAACCCCAGGGCTCGATATCACCCAGGGCACGACGCCAGGGCCACCCGCCCGGTTCCATCACGTTCCGGAAGTCGTACAGGTTGTGCAGCGGCAACCATGATCGCGCCCGGAAGCTCAAACCGAATATGTCCTTGGCGAATCGCCGGCAGATCGAACATCCCACGTACGGAAAAAGCCGAAATGCACGCGATTTCGTAGCAACCGGGCCTCACCGGTATCGGAACACGCAGGAGTGTCATCGTGTCAATTGTGTCTGATACATCCACCCCCGAGAAGCTCACGCTGACCGACGAAGAGATCTTCAGCAGTCACGTGGACGGCAAGCTCTCGGTCGAGCTCACCGCTCCCCTGGAGAACCAGCGCGACCTGTCCATCGCGTACACCCCGGGTGTCGCACAGGTCTGCCGGGCGATCGCCGCCGACGAGACCCTCGTCGACCGCTACACCTGGACCAACCGCCTGGTCGTCGTCGTCTCCGACGGCACCGCGGTCCTCGGCCTCGGCAACATCGGCGCCCGCGCCTCCCTGCCGGTCATGGAGGGCAAGTCCGCGCTGTTCAAGAAGTTCGCCGGTCTGAACTCCATCCCGCTCGTACTCGACACCACCGATCCCGACGAGATCGTCGAGACCCTCATCCGGCTGCGCCCGTCCTTCGGTGCCGTCAACCTCGAGGACATCTCCGCGCCGCGCTGCTTCGAGATCGAGAAGCGCGTCGTCGAGGCACTCGACTGCCCCGTCATGCACGACGACCAGCACGGCACCGCGATCGTGGCCCTCGCTGCCCTCAAGGGCGCGCTGAAGGTCCAGTCCCGCGACATCGCCGACCTGCGCATCGTCATCTCCGGCGCCGGGGCCGCCGGCGTCGCCTGCACCAACATCCTGCTCGCCGCCGGTGCGCGGGACGTCGTGGTGCTCGATTCCAAGGGCATCATCTCCGCCGAGCGCGCCGACCTCGGTGACATCAAGGCGGACCTCGCGGCGCGCACCAACCCCAACGGCCGCACCGGTGGCATCGCCGAGGCTCTCGACGGCGCCGACGTCTACCTCGGTGTCTCCGCCGGCACCGTGCCCGAGGAGATCGTCGCGACGATGGCCGACAACGCCATCATCTTCGCGATGTCGAACCCGGATCCCGAGATCCACCCCGACATCGCCCACAAGCACGCCGCGATCGTCGCGACCGGTCGCAGCGACTTCCCGAACCAGATCAACAACGTGCTGGCGTTCCCCGGTGTGTTCAAGGGTGCGCTCGACGCGGGCGCCCGCCGGATCACCGAGGGCATGAAGCTTGCCGCCGCCGAGGCCATCCTCTCGGTCGTCGGTGACGAACTGGCCGCGGACAAGATCGTCCCGAGCCCGCTCGATCCGCGGGTCGCTCCCGCTGTCGCCGAGGCCGTCGCGGCCGCTGCGAAGGCAGAGGGTGTCACCGCCTGACGGCGACACCACCCCCGAGATCGCACCGTACGCCCCGGCCGGAACCGCACAACGGTTCCGGACCGGGGCGTCCGGCGTTCCGGGCAGTAGGCGACAATGACCGCCGTGGCGAAGAAGGCAGCACGGTTCCGGCCCGCAGCGATCGCACTCACCGTCTGTGCGGCGGTGGTGCCGGGCTGCTCGTCGTCCGTCCTCGACGACCCGGCCGCGTCGACGACGGTGACCGTCGGAGCGGGCGACGCCGCCGACGAGACCCTGCTCGCATATCTGTACGCCGGCGCGCTGCGCACCACCGGGATCGACGTGGAGGTCCGTACCGGGCTCGACGACCCGGCCGCTGCCCTGGACGCCGCCGAGGTCACGCTCGTCCCCGGCTACACCGGGCGTCTGCTCGATCGCTACGACCCGGGAGCCGGGCAGACCGACGCGGAGGACGTCTTCGCCGCGCTTGCGCGGGCGCTGCCCGACGAACTCACCGTCTCCGACTACGCCTCCGCCCAGGATCGTGCGGTGCTGCTCGCCGACACCGCGGCGCTCGCCGCAGGGTCCGTCGCCGCAGGGTCCGTCACCACGGTGGCCGACCTCGTACCGCGCTGCCCCGAACTGACCTTGCTGGTCACCGAATCCTTCGGATCCGCAGGTGGACTCGACGCCCTCGACGCCGTGGACTGCCGTCCGCGGGAGATCCGGACCGTCGACGACGAGCGGGCCGTCGCGGACCTGACGGGACCCGGCCTGCTGCTGGGGACGACCACGACCCTGCCGGCGTTGTCCGGAACCGGCACCGACGCCACGGTGAAGGCGGTCCCGGACGTACCGGACCGCACCTCCCGCGACGAGGCGGACGCCGACGTGACCGCCGCCCCGGTGTTTCCCGCACAGAACGTGGTTCCGGTCCTCCGCAAGGGGATCCTCGGCGAACCCCAGCTCGACGCGCTCCGCACGATCGCCGGGGAACTGACCACCGCCGACCTCGCCGAACTACGGGCCCGCATCGACGACGGCGAGGATCGCGAGACGGTTGCGCGCACCTGGCTCGAGGAACACGCCTGAGTCAGACCGAGCGCGCACCCATCCGCTCGCGGAGGAACACACCGAAGTCGGTGATCGCCGCGGCCGCCTCCGGTACCAGGGAGGCCTGCAGCGCCGCCACGTGCCACAGCTCGGGCTGTTCGACGAGGGTGACATCCACCCCCGCCGTCCGCAGCTTCTCCGCGTACCGGCACACCTGCGGATGGAACATCTCCTGCGTGCCCACCTGGATCAGCGTCGGCGGGAAACCGGTCGGATCGGCGTGCATCGGCGCGTAGTCGGGATCGGTGGGGCCCCCGTCCCCGAGGTAGGCGTCCGCCGAGGAGTACAGCCAACCGGTGTTGATGACGACGTCGTCCACCGTCGGCAGGTCGCGGGCGCCGGGATCCGTCCACGGCGACAGCAGGCCGAGCGCGGGCGGCGTGATGCCGTGGCGGTCGATCAGCCGGCGGATGGTCGCCGCGGCGAGGCCACCCCCCGCGGAGTCTCCCGCGACCGCCGTGCCCGCCACGTCGAAGCCGTGCTCGCTCACGAGCTCGAGATAGGCCGCCTCGGCGTCGTCGACCGCTGCGGGACAGCGGTGTTCGGGGGCCAGCCGGTAGTCCAGGACGTACACCGCCGACTCCGCTGCCGCGGCGAGATGGGCCGCAAGCGACCGGTGCGTGGCGGGGGAGCCCGCCGTGTACGCGCCGCCGTGCAGATACAGGATCGCGGTGC
>Ga0182741_1003635_pt1 | contig 16146 bp, 18 predicted proteins | sample eDN5th37CBELigOP_FD_128874 | JGI IMG/M metagenome (GOLD analysis project Ga0182741, IMG submission 128874) | Enriched Organic Plus compost microbial communities from Emeryville, California, USA - eDNA 5th pass 37_C BE-Lig OP (version 2) (version 2) ...
CCTTTCCGTGCCGTAGGCGAACGGACCGCCTTCCTCCTCATGCTGCACGAAGACCACCGGCGCGCCGCTGTCGCGCGCCCGGGCGGCCAATACGTTGATGTTGTCGATGACCCGGCCGACGTCGAACGCGGCCCAGTCGCCGGAGCTGAGGGCGCGCTGGACATCGATCACGAGTAGAGCGGTAGTCATGGTCCGTTCGGTGAGTGATCAGTTCGCGTTCGGCGAATGGACGGTGACAGTGCACTCCGTGCCGGCCTCGGAGCCGATCCCGAGTGCCGCAACGGCCGCGTGCTCGTCCGCGGTGAGGCACAGCACTCCCTCGCCCTCGTGAGAGAGAATGCCCAGAAGCAGCTCGCCCGCCCGGTAGATGGCCAGATCCTCGAACCAGCCGTCGGGGCCTGCCGCCGAGTGGAAGAGCCCCAACGGGAAGAAACCGAGGAGTAGCGCCAGGCTCTCCTCCGATAGGGTCCAGAGGCGCACCACGCGGGTGGAATCCAGCGACGCGGGCGAGCTCGGGACACGCCGGGGAGCCCGCGCAAGCTCGAACGATCCCATCGCGTCCTCGAACGCATCTGCGACGGGCGCGGGCACTCCCTGCAGCGCCATGACGGTGATGGAAAATTCGTCGGCGCCGTGGTCGAGCAGCCATCGCAGCAGTGTCTCGCCGCGGCCGCCACGCAGGCTGCGCTCGAGAACGTAGCGGGTCACAGTCTCCATGATCGAGGTGCGTGTGTAAGGAGTCGTGGACATCGTGGACGACGATGCCCTGAAACGTAGCTCGTGCCGCTGCGGATAGCCGCAGCGTCCAGGTACCGACTGCGAGGCAGATTGCTCGAACCCGCACTCGACCTCGGGCCGCTAGGAAGCAGATGTGCTCGCAACGTGGCGAGCGTGGCTGAGAATCCGTAGCGAGCACTGATTATCCAGACGCCGCAACGCTCGCTGTCAGCAACTCCCACCGTGATCTCGCAAGGATGCCACGACACGGTCGCGCGGCGCAACGACTCGCCGACCCACCGGTGCGGGCACGCTGATCACGAGCAGCGCTCGACCCAGTCGACGTACGGCCGCAGACCGGCGCGATATGAAGTGACGCGCTGCCCATCGGTCTCGAACACCAGCCGGTGCAGCGTGTCGTCCTGCGAGGTGACGATCAGGTAGTGGCCCTCCGGGCCAGTGTATTTGTGCGGCTCTACGCGCACCTGCCCAGCATGGCGCGCCAGGACGGCAGCCTCGCTGTCGCCAACGCGATCACCCCAATGCGTCGCGACGGGCAGCGAATCCACATCGATCCGGACGATCGTGTCATCGACCACCATGAAACCGATCCCTCGCGTCACCGGGCTATCGGGTATGCCCATGTACGCACAGGACTCCGTAGCAGACTCCTGCCCGCGCCGCGGCGGCATCCCCAACGCATCGAGAACATCGGCGCGTGAGCTTCGTATTCGGATCGGACCGTACGCCGAAAAACTCACGGTCCACGAAGCCGTGTCAGGCGCCACACCACGTGTCGCACGAACCGTATCGGAACGATCTCCGGGCCGATGCTCACCGCATGCAGCGAGCAGGAGAGCACCGAGGAGCAGCATGGATCTCTGCACGAAAGACTCCCGTCTCCATCACAGGTCGACGCCAATTTCGCCGGCAGACACCCGCCAGCCATTTACGAAAATGCCTGCTTCGCCCTCGGCGAGCGCACTGCCCCTTCATGAACGCGTTCGCCGCGCCGCGCGATGACTCTCGAAATCACCTTCCGCTGGCCCACGGAACAGGAGCCAGCCGTAGATCCCGGCGAAGAGTGCCGCAGGAACGAGAAGCAACCAGAGTGCCGCAGGCACATGCTCTCGCATCGCTGCCTCGAGCAATACCGTCGTGGCTATGAAGAAGATGGCACGCCGCCACCGATCGTCAATTCGCTCCGAAGAACTCACCACGCACGCTTCGCGGGACGACCAGCATGGCAAGCGCCAGGACCATGGCCGCTATGTAGGCGCAGCCGCGGCCAGGGCGCGCTTCAGCAGCGCGATCTGACCAGCATGATACGAGTTGTGCTGCGTGACGCCGATGAACTGCGTGTACGCTGTGTAGGGAACCTCCGGTACGAGGAGGTCATCCAGCCGTTCGTCCGGAAATTCCCGCACTGCCTGTCGCAGCTTCTCGTTCAGCGACTCGAGCTCGCGCACGGTTTGCCGCCAGTTCTCCTCGGTCGGCGCCGGGCATGTAGGCCAACCTTCAGCCGCCGTGAGCGGGCGCCCATCGCCCGCCAACCTCCGGAGTACCAGGCCGTAGTCGCTGCGAAGATGAAGCACGATCTCCCAGATGCTATGCGCCCCAGCGATGGGATGACTGGCCGCTTGCTCCGCGGTGATGCCGGCCAGCAACTCGAGCACCGAGGGCCCGTGCCACGCCCCACCCTCGAGCACCCGCCTGAGCTGCTCCTCCAATCGATTGACTTCTCCGGTCATTCGATCCACCACCTCTCGATCATCGTAATGCCATGTTCTGCCGCGAGCGGCAACTCTTCGAGCAAAGCCAAGCGGCGAGCGATTACCACCAGCGAGAAGACACCGATCATCACGGGTACTACCCCGCTACCCAACCGTGGTGACTTCCGTATCCTTCGTCAGCCTTCCAGGCGCGAAGATGGTCGCTCAAACCCGACTTCACCAGCCACTCGCATGGTGGCCCTCACGCGCTTGCCCGGTGGAACGATTCCTCAGCTGGCCTGCGGTCCAGACCAGAACTGCACGTCCTCAGTATGCAGCGGCGTGCGTCGCCATTCGAAAGCCCGGAGCACCTCTTCCTCAGTCGCATCCCACTCGCCGTGGTAGTGCAGCGCATGCGGGTACGGAACGGCGGGCGCCGCCCACTCGGCCACTAGCTGGATGCCGCCGCCACGGAGGATCCGCTCGAATCGATCGAGCGGACCGTACGCATAGACCATGTTGTAGCGATCCAGGACCAGCGTCCCGCCGTCTGTCATGGAGTGCAGCCAGATGTCGTGCCGCGAAGCGGCGTTGGCTTGAATTAATTGTCAGGCCGCACTTTCTGCGCCATTTCTTTGCCCCCTCACGACTGCGGGTCGAACCCAAAGACGCGCAGTTCCTGCTCGCAGCGGCAGGCCTTCGCAAAGCGTGCGGCCCACGCAACAGCCTCCTCGCGCGAGGGCAGTTCGAGCACGGTGAAGCCGCCATCGAGCGTAGGCGCCCACGGGTATCCGCCCTCGGCGACCGAACCGTCGGCCGAGACGAGCACGGGCGGCACGTTTTCGTCGATCCCGCCGCTGAAGACGTAAACGCCGGCCGCCTTCGCCTCATAGATCACGGCGTGCGCGTCGCGGCTCACCGCTTCCCACTCGCCGTCGGGCACGACCGCCGCCGCGCCAGCCCCATCATCGAATCCGAACTACTGCAACCAACCGAGCGCAGCCGCCCGGTGCCGCCAGCATGACGCCCACCGACCCTTCCACTCCCCTCCCCCTCCCGCTCTATCTTACTACAGTCTTCCCCTGCCCGTACCGGAGGCCGACGTGAACGAATCGATACTGCGCGCCCACCTCTCCAGGGCGCTCGATTGGGCCGATGCGCACGTGGACTTCGACACCGCGGTCGAGAACATGCCCGCCGACCTCCGCGGCAGCAAACCGGATGGCGCAGCTCACACGCCGTGGGAGCTGCTCGAGCATCTCCGCATCGCTCAGGAAGACATCCTCGACTTCTGCCGCAACCCGGAATACTGGGAGCGCAACTGGCCCGACGAGTACTGGCCGCCCTCGCCCGAACCTCCCGATGACGGGGCATGGGCCCGTAGCGCCGATGCATTCCGGCGCGACCGCGAAAGCCTCAAGCGCCTGACGCTCGACCCGGAGATAGAGCTCTTCGCGCCGATCCCGCACGGCACCGGCCAGACTTACCTGCGCGAGCTGCTCCTGATCATCGACCACAATTCGTATCACGTCGGCCAGCTCGTAGCTCTCCGCATCCAGCTCGGCTGCTGGCCGCCCAAGTAGCTCGCCCCGAGCCGCGACACCACGCCTCACCGAGAGCCCCACCGAGCGCCCCACCAACGTCAATGGAGCACGAGATGGGAAATCGAGACCCGAGAATAGACACGTACATCGAAGCCTCCGCGCCCTTCGCCAGACCGATCCTCACCCATATCCGCGACATCGTCCACGAGGCCTGCCCCGAGGTGGAAGAGACGATGAAGTGGCGCTTCCCCCACTTCATGTATCACGGAATACTCTGCAGCATGGCGTCGTTCAAGAAGCACTGCGCGTTCGGCTTCTGGAAGAGCGCTCTGGTATTCGGCGAACACGGTAGCGACTCGAATAACGCGATGGGTCAGTTCGGCCGCATCGAATCTGTCGATGACCTTCCCTCGAAGGCGATCCTCACCGGCTACGTACGCAAGGCGATGCGCCTGAACGAGGAGGGTGTCTCGAAGGCCGGACCGAACGCCGCGGGGGCGAAGAGCGCGAGGAAGAACCCTCTCGTCATCCCCAACGATCTCAGGAGCGCGCTGCGCCGCAACGCCGCCGCGCACGCCGCCTTTACGGGCTTCTCACCGAGCCAGCAGCGCGACTACGTCGAGTGGCTCACCGAGGCCAAACGCGAGGAGACGCGCAAGCGCCGCCTCGAGACGGCCATCGAATGGATCTCCGAGGGAAAGACGCGAAACTGGAAGTACGTCAAGAGCTGAAGCTCACCGGCCCAAACTCACTACCCCTCAACCACTTCCTCGCGCTCCGCCGGCGGCGACTGCACCGCGCCCGCGCGCCAGGTGAGCCGCCACTCGCGCGTCTCGCCCGGCTCGATCCACGCCGCGTCGCGCCAGCCGCTCAGCGCCTCGGTCAGCGAATCCGGAGCTCCTATGGACGGCGCCAGCGCTATCGTGCGCGCCGAGCGCCGCTTGCCAAAGGGACTCCATGCCGGCTTGTCGATCGAGATAGCTACGTGCGCCACCTGTTCGATGTCGAACGAAAGCTCCAGACGCGCGCCATCCGCCTCCACCGCCGCGCGCCCCGCGCCCGGATCCAGGTAGATCCTGCAGGCGTACGCCCGCGCGACTTCGTCGGGTCGCGTCAGGTCCACGAGCTTCCCACCCACCAGCGCGCGCGGCCAGCGCAGATGCGCGCCCGGCCCGCCCAGCTCCACCCCGTCCTGCGACCAGACCCGGGCGCGCGTCCCCTCCGGAAAGACGAGCCGCGTACTCTTCGAGAGCGGGAGCAGCGCCTGCCCCGACCATACGAATGGAAGCCGCGCGTCGCCGTCGTTGGTCACGGCATAGTGCATCTCCACCGAGTCGGTGTTGCTCACGAAAACGCCGCGCACGAAGCGGTACGGCATCCTGCGACCCTGCCATCCTGTGGCGGCGAACATCCCCTCGGACCGCGTCTCCAGAGCGAAGGTAGCGGGCTGCGACCAGAGCTCGCCATGATCGGGGAGCGAGAGGCCGCCGTAGCGTGTCACGTGCGACGGGAGGGTACACGGCGCGATCGTGGGGAAGTGCTCGTCGTACCCGCCGCCATCCACGCGCGCGTCGTACGGCGCGCCATCCACAGGCGTACTCCGGCCGGCGAGCTCGCCGCCCCAGAGCCACTCGCGTCCGGCGAACTGCAGCGACACTATCTTTCCGCCGAGCGCGGGTACGATCACCGCCTTCGTGCTGCCGGCATGCAGCTCGGCCGTTCCAAACGGCACGCTCGTCGCCGGAGCGCGTGCCGTCATTCGATGGTCGCCGGGTCGATCCCGCGAGTCGCGAAGATCCGCGCCACCGCTTCGCCGATCTTGTTGTTCGGCGTGCTCGCCCCGGCAGTGATCCCCACGCGCACCGGCCCATCCATCGAGAGCCAGCCGGCGGTCTCCACCTCACCGTTCGCCGCGTTGCCCGCCACCTTGTGACGGATGATGCCGCTCTCAGGATCGAGGCAGGTCGCGTCTTCCACGTGGTAGGTGCTCACGTGCTCCGCGCAGATCGCCGCGAGCGACATCGTGTTGCTCGAGTTGTAGCCGCCCACCACCACCATCACGTCGAGCGGCTCGGTGAGAAGCTCCTTCACAGCATCCTGCCGCTCCTGCGTCGCGCTGCAGATGGTGTCGAAGGAGCGGAAGTTGGCGGCGCGGTACTCGGCGCCGTGCGCCCGCTCCATCGCCGCGCCCACCTCGGCGGCTATCGCGAGCGACTCGCTCGCCAGCATCGTGGTCTGATTGGCCACGCCGATGCGACGCAGGTGCACATCGGGATCGAAGCCCGGCGATGCCGCGTGCGCGAAGCGCTCGAGAAAGCGCTCCCGCTCACCGCGCCCCTCGATGTAGTCGCACACCAGCTTCGCCTCGGCCATGTCGCGCACCACTAGGAAGGAACCGCCCTCGTACTTCTCCACCTGCGACGCCGTGGCGCGCGTCTCCTCGTGATAGTGCTTCCCGTGGATGAGCGCGGTGAAGCCGTCCTTCGCGTAGCGCTCCACCCGCTTCCACACGTTGAGCACCGACCCGCACGTGGTATCCACCAGCACGCAGCCGATCCCGCGCAGGATCTCGAAGTCGCGGATCGCCACGCCGAAGGCTGGAATGATCACGACATCGTCGGGCTCGATTCGCGAGTAGTCGAAGCGCGGCAGCGCCTTCGCCCTGGCGAGCTGCGCGCCGCCGCCGTGCCCGTGCGGCTCCTCCGCCACCGGCATGAGGATCTCCACTCCCATCGCGCGCAGCTTGGCATTCACGTGTGGGTTGTGAATGATCTCGCCCACGAGCACCACCCGGCGCCCCGGGAACTTGGCCCTCGCCTGGTAGGCGTAGTCCACCGCGCGCTCCACCCCGTAGCAGAACCCGAACTCGCGCGCCAGCCGCACGGTGGTGTCACCCGCCGTGAGCTCGAACTCCCGCTCGCGCATCAGATCCACTAGACGCCCCGAGTAATCGGCGTCCAGCGTTCCCTGCACCTCGGCCTTGAGTCCTAGTCCCTTGCGGTAGTAGGTGATGGGCTCAGACATACGAGGGAAGATAATCTTCCTTTCCGCCCCGTGCCTCCCGTTCCCCAACCCTACTCGTAGATCAGGTACGGCTTCACCTTCCCACCCCACTCCTTTGCCTCGCGCTCCCAGCGCCCGAGGAGCGCGTCGATGGCAGCCGTACCGGCGGTGTCGGCCAGGAGGGCCTCGCGGAGCGTCGTGGTGCCGGCGAGACGGTCGAAGTGCGAGGCACGCCACTCCCACTCTTTCGCGTGGCGAGAGTAGATCGCCTGGAGAAGATGGACGCCCACGCTCACCGGCTCCACCGCATTGCGATCGGTCACCTTCACCTCGACCATCGGTATCGTCTGCCCGCCCCACTTCTGCCCTTCGGCGACCGCGCGCGAGATGGAGTCGAAGCTCACGCCGGGGAGGTGCTCCGCGTTCAACGCGGCAGCGATCGCGCCGGCGTCGTGGAGCCAGCCGGCGCCCACCGCCCTGAATGGGCGGTCGGTGCCGCGCCCCTCGCTCAGGTTGGTGCCCTCGAAGAACACCGTGCCGGTGTACAGGAGCGTCGCGTCCAGATCGCGCAGATTGGGCGACGGGTTCACCCACGGGATCCCGGTCTCGTCGAACCACATCGAGCGGCGGTAGCCATCCATCGGCACCACGGTGAGGTCGGCCTTCACCTGCCCGGTGCCCACGAGGTAGCGCAGCAGTTCGCCCGGCGTGAGGCCGTAGCGCAACGCTACCGGATACTGACCCACGAAGGAGCGCTGCGTGGTGTCGAGCACTCCGCCGCCAAAGCGGTCGCCGCGGACCGGGTCGGGACGATCGAGCACCACGAACGGCTTCCCCGCCTTCGCGGCGGCCGCCGCGGAGAGCACCATCGTCCACTGGAAGGTGTAGACTCGCGCCCCCACATCCTGGATGTCGTACACGAGAACGTCGATCTTGTCGAGCATCTCCGGCGTCGGCACCCTGATGTCGCCATACAGCGAGTAGATCGGGATCCCGGTTGCCGAGTCCACGCCCGACGCCACCTTCGCCCCCGCTTCGGCGGTGCCACGCAGGCCGTGCTCCGGCCCGAAGAGCGCCACGAGCTTCACTCCCGGCGCGCGGTACAGGAGATCGATGGTGCTCCGCCCCTCGCGGTCGCGACCCGAGGGGTTGGTGATGAGGCCCACGCGCTTCCCCTCGAGCAGATGCAGCGAGTCGCGGAGGAGCACCTCCACACCCGGGACCACCGAGCCCGCGGCGGCCTGCGCGGCCGGTGCGCGATCCTCATTCGTGTCATCGCTGGCCGCTCCGCGCGCGCACGCCTGCGCGCCGCCGAGTGTGATGATCGAGGCGAATACGAACGCCGGGAGACGAAGCATGGGACGATGGCCGGGTGGTTGGTGGGAAGCGCTCCGCACGATCCGACGCCGCAGCCGCGTCGAGGAGTGCACGCGGGGTGCGGTGCGGCGGCAGTGGGTCGAGGGAAGGTCGACCAAAGCTGCAGCATTCCGCGTGCCGCCGCCAGCGCCGCCAATGCGTATCTGGAAGCGGACAACACGCGCGGCTAGCTTCACCGCGTGCCGGATCCCAGCGATTCAGAAATACCTCAGCCGCTGCTTCGACCGCCCGCGCTTGTGAAGGGCGACGCGATCGGCGTGGTGGCGCCATCCTACGCGCCGCGCCCAGGCTGGCTCCTGCGCGGCATCAAGTCGCTCGAGCGCGCGGGGTTTCCGGTCGTCCTCGATCCCGAGATCTCGGAGGGCCGCCACTTCACGCGCGCCGAGGATGAGCGACGCGCCGAGAACTTCATGGGCGTCTGGCTCGACCCGCGCGTGAAGGCGGTGATTGGCGGCACCGGCGGCTACGGCGCCGTGCGCATGCTCCCCTACCTCGAGCCGGAGATCTTCCGGCGCAACCCCAAGCCCTTCGTCGGCTACTCCGACATCACGGCGCTCCACCTCTGGCTCATGCGCCGCTCGGGATTGCGCGTCTTCCACGGCCCCACGGTGGATGACCTCATCCCGTCCATCCGCGACCCCACCATGGCGTCGCTCCTCGCGGCGCTCACCACTCCGTGCCCCGCCACGAAGCTGGGACGCGGGATAGCGCGCGCCGTGCGCCCCGGACGCGCGGTTGGTCGCCTCATCGGCGGAAACCTCTCCCTCGTTCAGCAGACCATCGGCACGCCGTACGAGGTGGACACGCGCGGCGCCATCCTCTTCCTCGAGGAAACGCGCGACCCGATGAGCGTTCTCGACGAGCGCCTCGTCCACCTCCGCGCCGCGGGCCTCCTGCGCAAGGTGCGCGGCATCGTATTCGGCCAGCTTTCGATCGACCGCTCCGAGGAAGACGAGTTCGAGGACTTCATGCTGGATCTCGTCTCCGATCTCGACGTCCCCGTCCTCACCGACTTCCCCGCGGGCCACGAGGTTCCGAACATCACGGTCCCCATCGGTACGGAAGTGGAGCTCGTCGCCGAGGAAACCACGGGCTGGATCGCCTACGCGGAGGAAGCTCTCGACGATACCGAGAGCAGAAGCCGGCGCGTCACGCCACCTTTCTCGCCTCCTCGCACTGCATGAGGTAACGCTCGGCGGCGCGGGCGACATCGTCGGGGAGGGGGCGCTTCGCGAAAGTCGAACGGGAGACGCACACCAGCACCTGGTAGGCGGAAGCGTGGAGCTGGTGCTCGACGGCGCTCATGACGTCGAAGTTGATCGTGAGCGAGGAGTGGCCGATGTGACTGAAGTAGGTCACGACCTGCAACCGCTCATCCAGACGCGCCGGCGAGTGGAACTCGGTGTGCATCACCTTGCGCGGGAGCCAGATGTCGTAGCGCTCGAACATGTCGCGGAAGGGGAGGCCCAGCGAGCGGAAGATCTCCGTCTCGGCTAGCTCGTAAAAGCGGATGTAAGCGCCGTAGCAGATGATCCCCGCCAGGTCGATGTCGCCCCAGCGAACGTACTCCTCGATTACGAATGGCTTCTTCATACGGCTGCTATGGCCCGGAAGGATGGCATGATGGAGAGAGCGCGGCTCTTCGCCGCGACCGCACATCCAGCAATATGATCGGGACCATCGCGCAACGGCAGAGCCGCGGCGCGGGGAGTGCTCCCTGAAACGGCGTTCAGCGAGCGCCCGGTGGCGGCAGCATCGCCGTGATGCTCGTATCGGGACGCGTGCGCGTGGTGTCGCGCCTCGTGGTGTCCAGCACGGCGGTGTCGCGCGGCGTGACGGCGGGTGAGGGACCGGAGGTGGCGCGCGGAGACGTCGCGCACCCGGCGGCGATGGCGAAGGTGATGACGGTCACGATTGGAAGCCGCTTCATATAGCGCTCCTGCAAGTGGGCAAGTGGGCCAGCTACCGGTGATCGCCGTACAGGAGGGCAAGCTTCCGGCCAGCCGAACGGGGCGGCCGCCCTCTCCCGACGCCCGGGGAGGAGTTCCACGGTCCCGGCCAGACACCCCACCGCTCCTTGCCCCGCCCGCCCGGCGGGGCTAGACTTGTCTCCCCGTTTTTGGTTCGCGCTATGAGCAAGTCCAACGGTGTCTCGACACTCGCCCAGCCGTTCGTGTTCGTAGGCGAGCGTCTCTGGCTTGACTTCATCAATACCGATGATGTCAGACGAGGCGTTCGCGTGGATGTGCTGCGCGACTTCAATCTGCTGGTGCAGTGGCTCGAGGCGGCCGACATCCTCGATGCGGAGCGCGCGGCTGGAATGCGCCGCCGCGCGCGCCAGCAGCCGGCCGGCGCCACCGCCGCCCTGGCCGACGCGCGGCGCGTTCGCGCGGCGCTGCGCGCGCTCGCCGAGCGCGGAGCCGCCGAGGAAGATGTGCGCCGCGAAGTCGTGACGGAAATCAATCGCGTACTCGGACGCAGCGCCGGCACGCGGCGTCTCGAGACGCGAATCGATGGCTCGTTCGTGCGCAGCTTCGTTCCCGTGGGAGACGCCTTCGCCGGTCTGATGATCCCTCTCGTGGAATCGGCTGCCGATGCGCTGGTGCTCGGCGAGCTCTCACGCGTGCGGCGCTGCGCCGATCCGCGCTGTCCACGCGTCTTTCACGACAGCACCAAGAACGGGCGGCGCCGCTGGTGCGACATGGCTACCTGCGGCAATCGCGCGAAGGCGGCACGACACCGGCGCAGAGCGAACGGAGCGCACTCATAGCTCCACCGTCGGCCGCTTGATGTATCCCATCTCCAGAGCGTAGTCCACGAGCTTCTTCTGGAGGATGCGACGGCCGCGGAAGAGACGCGACTTCACCGTACCCTCGGGGATGTCGAGCACCGCCGCGACCTCCGCGTAGCGCAGGCCGTGCAGGTCGCTGAGCACCACCGCCGTCCGATACTCCTCGGGCAGCTCGTCGATGGCCCGCGTCACCTCTTCATCCACGAACGAGTCGTAGAAACTCCCCTCGGGGTCGGCATCACCCACCACCTCGCGCGCGGAGCCGCTCTCCGATTCCTCGGCGAGGGGAAGCTCGCGCGCATCGATGCGGCGCTTGCGGCTCACGAAGATCCGGTAGAGGATCGTGAAGAGCCAGGCGCGCGCGTTGGTGCCGAGCTGGTACTGCTCCCACCGCTCCAGCGCGCGCAGGATGGTTTCCGATACTAGGTCCTGCGCCTCGTCGCGCGAATGCGAGAGCTTGAGCGCGAAGCTGTACATCGCATCGAGATGCTCGAGCACCTCGCCCTCGAAACGCTTCCTGCGTTCACGGGCGGTCGACTGCCGCGGCACCTCGCGCATGGCGATACCCGCCGCGCCGTCCATCGTCAGTGCACCCGTCGATCCATTCGTCGCCATGCAAATCATCGAGTTTCCCCCTCCCGCCTTTCCGCGTCGGCCGCGCTCGCACGCGGCGTCTCCAGCAACTGGGCCGTCACGTAGCGCTTGAGCTCCGTGGCCACCCCGGCCAGTACCGTCGATTCCCGCTTCACCCGCGACATGAAGAACGCGCCCTCGAGGGTGGCGACGATGAACCTGGCCATCCGCTCCGGCTCGCTGTCGCTGCGGAGCCGCGACCTCGCCTCCCAGAGCAGCGCCTGGAGCTGCGCCGTCCATCCCTCGAATACCGCGTCCACCTGCTGCCTGAAGCCCTCGTGCTGCCTGGCCATCTCGGCGGCCAGCCCACCGCACGGGCCCATCACGCTGCAGTCGCAGTCACCACCACTCTCCACCACCCAGTCGAAGAAGCGATCGAGCCGCACCACCGGATCCACCAGCGGGTCGCGCAGGATCCCGAGCCCTTCGTCGGCGAAGGACTCGAACTGGTGACGCAGCACCGCGTACCCCAGCTCCTCCTTGGACTTGAAGTAGTGGTAGAAGTGCGCCTTCCCACACAGTCCGGCCTCGCGGATGACGTCATCCACCGAGGTCTGCTGAAAACCCCGGCTCGTCATCACGGCCGTCGCGGCGTCGACTATCTGTGTGCGGCGATCACCCATGCCACGATATTTAGGACCGGCCGGTCCAAATGTCAAGGGCGCTGGGTGAAACGTGTCTAACTATTTTATTGGCAATATCTTGGATGATAATCGGTGGCGCCGCCCCACCCCGCCACACCACCCGACAGCACGGCGCCACTTGGACCACTCCGTCCACGCTTTCACCCCGCTCGCGGGGCGCTATCTCCCCGCGACGCAACCAGATAGCGAGCTCCGGGCCGCGGCCGACTGCGTTACCGAAATCACCCCCATTCGGCCGCGCTCTCCCTACCCCCGCCCTACCGCCTCCTGCCACCCCGGCCGGTGCGGCCGGTGCGGCGGCCACGCCGTCGAGGGGCGGCGGACGCTTCCACCTCGGCGGGGGTCCAGGGACGCTCGAGCAGCTCCTGGAGATCGGCGAGGGTGGGCGCCCGGACGGCGCCGCGCTGGCCGCGGGTCACGATGAAGCGGAGGGGGCGGTCCAGCTCGGGGAGCTCGGCGTCGACCAGCGTGCGCGCCATCTTCTCCGGAAGCCGGAGACGGGCCACGCCCGTACCATCCTCGACGTCGTAGTCGATCGGGACCTCCCTGCCCCGGACGGTGGCGAAGGAAGGGAGCTCCATGAGAAGCGCCCGCTCGGCTTCGCCGATCTCCACCAGCGGACCGAGCGCCAGGTCGGCCGCGCGGAAGTCCGACATCGAACGAACATCCAGCTCGTCGAGCCTGCGCTGGTACAGCGCCGCGAGATCGTTGAAGCCGAGTCGCGGAGTACGCCCGCCGGAGCGACGATACAGCTCGCGCACATCCTCGATCGCCGCGTGGTTGCGCCTGGCGGCGGGATGCCGCGCCTCGCCGCGGGCGAGCGCCTCGGCGAGAGCGCGGCGTGACTGCTCCACGAGCTCGGCCGGGAACTCCTCGATCGCATCGCGCTCGCGACCGAGCTCGAAGCCGAAATACTCGAGCGTCCGCTGAACCCCGAGCGGATGGTTCTTGCGGCGCGGCTCGTAGACCAGCTCCGCCGGCCCGTAGCGCGCGTGGCGTTTGATGCGGTCGAAAGAGATCTGAGTCCCCTCGATCGACGCGCGCGGGATCCCGAAGCGGTCGGCGAAGTAGCGGAGCTCCCCCGCCACCGCACCCCAGCTCCCGCACACGCTCGTGCGCGAGACACGCGCTTCCTCGCCGCTCGCCGTGCGCTCGCCGATCACGAGATCGAAGGGCATTATCCGGGCGAGCAGCTCGGCGAACTCTCCGAGGATGCGATCGTCGGCGTAGGGCATCCGCTCCGGGAGCGGGAGGCCGAGCGCGCGATAGATGCTCGCCATCCCGAGAGCAGCGTCTTCCACGGCTTTCACCAGCGCCCCGCGCTCCTCCGCCCACTCGAAGATCTCGTCATCGAAGAGATGGCGCGGCAGACCGTACACCTCGCCGATGTAGCCGTGCAGGCGGAAGGCGTCGGCGTAGAGGTTGTACGCGGTGAGATGGTCGCTCCCGGGGACGATGACCCCGTCGAGGTTGCGCTCGTCGCGCGTCATCCGGTGCAGCGACTCGATCGATGCGGCCACCGCCAGGTACGGCACGAGCTCGTCGTCGGCGTGCACGATCAGCTCCGCCCACGCCCTCTCCACGGGGAGCGACTCCACCTGCGCGCCGTAGGCGGAGAGCCGGCCGTTCTCAATGATCCCGCGCGCCTCGAGTAGGCTGACCGCGGCGCGATAGGCTGACCGGTCTAATGGCACCGGCAGGTCGAGCTCGTCCGCGCGCACCCCCAGCGCCGCACAGGTCAGGGCGACCCGCTCCGAATCGCCGGCGAGCTGGAACTCCGGCTCGGTGGGCGTGAGCGAGCGGAAGTCTATGTGCCGGTCGCTCAGGATGAACACCCGCCCGCCTTCCACCCGGCCGTGCACGCGACCGGCCATCTGCAGAATCTCGTTCGCGCCGAGGTGGAGCTTCGTGAGAACGTTCTTCCCGCCCTCGATGATGTTGGTGAAGCGCGTGTCGTCGATGACTACCGTGTCCAGCCCCTGCACGTTGAGCGCGCTCTGCCCCGCCGCCGTCATCGCCAGCAGATACGGCTTGCGCGCCTCGCCCGAGAGGAAGGGGCGGATCACGCTTATCGGCTCGCCGCCGTGGTAGAAAGCGGTGCTGATGCGCGGCCAGCGATGCTCCACGTACTCCGCCACCTCCTCCACGCCGGCGCGCGTCGGAAGGAAGACACCCACCCCGCGCCGCTCGCGCTGCACCTGCGAGAGGAAGCGCTCGTCGAGGAAGGCGAGCGGCGGCCGGTTGATGACGCGCACCTTCGCCGCGCGCGCCGGGTCGAAGGCGTACGTCTCGAGCACCGCCGCCGAGCCCAGATAGCGCGCGTAGAAGTCCGGGTCCACCGTGGCCGAGAGCCAGATGAAACGACAGCCCACGCGTTTGCCGAGCGCGAGGCAGAGCTCCAGCTCGGCCGACGTCTGGTGGATCTCGTCCACCACCAGCGTGTCCTGCGGCGTGATGTCGCCATCCTGAAACCAACGTCGCGCGATCCCGGTGGTGACTATCACCACGTTCCAGCTCGGGGTCTCCGGTGTGGCTTCGCGCTCGCGGTTCACCACGCCGACTTTCAGGTCGGTGAGGGAGAGGATCGTCTCGGAGATGGGGCGGATCGCGAGAGTCTTCCCCGTACCGGTGCCGGCCACTATGCCGAAGCCCTTCCCCTCCCCGGCCAGCCGCCTGATCTCCCCGCCATGCTCGCGCTCGAGCAGCGTCTCGATGTGCAGCCCGAGCGCCAGCTCGATGGTCTCACACGCCGCCCTCGTCGGCGCAATGACGATGATGCGCCCCGTAGTGGGCTCCGCAGCCAGAAACGCCTCGCGATCTGGAGGTAGGTATCGGTCGCGGATGTCGCGCATGGGCATCGTCGGGTCGAGGGCTGGCTACACTGCTGCTCCGTGGCTATGTGCGGAAAGTATACCGGTGGCGAAGCTCGTGGCTCACACGGGCCGGCGGATGCGGCCCGTCTCGGGCACGCTACGCCGAGGCGCGGGGCTGCGAGGCGCGGGGCTGCGAGGCGCGGCGCGGGGTTGGGGGTCCTTCGGCTGGACGACCCGCGGCTGAACTTCCTTCGGCTGCACGGCTCGCGGCTCCGCACGGCGCTCCGGCTGCCTGGGCTCCGGACGCACCTCCGGCTGCTCTCCGCCGGGCCGCCCGGCCTCGGGGGGAGGGCGCCGCGGCGCGGGGGCGGAGGTATCGCGCGGACGCACCGGCACCAGGTTCGGCGGAGTGTCGCTGTCGCGCTTGGCCGGAGCGCGGTCCGTATCGGCGGCTTTGCGGCGGTCATCCACCAGCGGCATCGCCTGTGGGATCCGCGCCGGCGTGCCGCCCTCCCTGAGCTCCTTCCCGAAAATCACCTTCGCGTTGGGCGGGCGGCGGCGGATCGCGGTGGAGCAGTCCGTGGGCGCGGGCTGTCGAGCGGCGGGCACGTCGTCTATCCAGATCCGGCACATCCCCGGCGGCGGACGATGATCGGCCGGGACGTCGCCGGTATCGGCGGCGTTCCGCCTACCCTCGGCGCCCGCGTTCTGAGCCGCGAGCGGCGCGGCTGCAGCGAGCATGAGGATAAGCAGCGAGCGAAGCATCGGTCCTCCAGTACGAGCGAAAATGACGGCTCCCCTCCCAGTGCACGCCCGGTGCCATCCGACGACCCGCGCGGCGTACGCGTAACACTGCACGCATCAACAACTTACCAGCCCCGCGACCCACCGCTCATCAGGTGTGTCCCCACC
>Ga0182741_1003638_pt1 | contig 16145 bp, 17 predicted proteins | sample eDN5th37CBELigOP_FD_128874 | JGI IMG/M metagenome (GOLD analysis project Ga0182741, IMG submission 128874) | Enriched Organic Plus compost microbial communities from Emeryville, California, USA - eDNA 5th pass 37_C BE-Lig OP (version 2) (version 2) ...
CTGGCCGGGGCACGGCTAGAGGCGATGTATCCACTCTCGATCATCTCCGACGGGATCGGGCTCAACGTGACCGTGATGAGCTACCGCGACTCGGTCGACATCGGAGTCACCGCGGACCGCGAGCAGACGCCCGAGGTGCAGACGCTGGTCGACAACATGCGGGCGGAGCTCGCCGACCTGCTCGCCGCCGCCGAAGCCGGCTGAGGCGCCGCCGCCGCTGGAAGTGGCTCGGCCGGGCCGCGGCCAGGGGCCGACGCCGCCCCTCAGCTCGAGGCCCGGCTCACGATCTGCTCCAGCTTTGCCTCCTCGAGGTCGAGGACGCGCTGGGCGTGGTCGATCACGTCGGAGCTGTAGGTCCCGATGGCGCGGTGGTGGAGCAGCCGCTCCCGCTCGGCCGCGAGCACCAGCAGGCGCAGCTCCACGTAGCGCTCGCCGTAGCGGTCGTACTCGCCGAGCGACGGCGCCTCGTCCCGCCGGAGCAGGCTGTCGCGCCGCACCCTCTCGACGAGCCCGGCGTCGCCGCCGTCCGTCGCCGCATCGTCCAGCGCCAGGTTCCCGGCCTCGGCCATCTCGCCGACGAGCTCGCCGTACTGCTCGCGTATGAACTCCGGGTCGTCGCCCTCGATCTTGAGCCGCCTGATGACCCACGGCAGCGTCGACCCTTGGAGGAGCAGCATGAAGGCGGCACCGACGTAGGCGATCAGGACGAGCTCCGCCCGGTACGGGGTGTCCACCGGCAGCGTCAGCGCCGCGGCCACGGTCACGGCGCCCCGCATGCCGGACCACGCCAGCACGGTCCCCGCCCGCCAGCCGAGCGACTCCCGCATGCGGAACTCGATGTCGGCGCTCACCATCGCGACGCGCCGCTCCAGGCGGTCGGCGCGGTGGGGAGGGAGATCCGCCGGGATGTCGTCGTTCTCGATCCGGTCCTTCCATTCCTCGACGTGCGGCCTAGAGTCGACCGCCTTCCGGTCGTCGCGCCTGATCACCGCGACCATCGGCACGACGAACAGGAAGCGGACCAGGATCAGGAAGACGGCGGCGATCAGGCCGTACAGGAACGCCTCGCCGATGTCGACCCCCTTGTCCCCCGCATAGGTCAGGACGTCCTCGAGGCTGATGCCCATCAGGAGGAAGATGAAGCCCTCCATCAGGAAGGCCAGCGTCTTCCAGTTCGTCTCCTCGCTCACCCGGTCCTCGGCCCTGAGGAAGCGGCCGGCCAGGTCGCTGGTGACGAGCCCGGCCACGACCACCGCCAGGACGCCGGAGAAGCCGAAGTCCTCGGCCGGGATGTAGGCGACGAACGGCACCACGAACGAGATCGCGGTGTTCATGACCGGGTCGTCGATTCGCCGTCTGATCCGGACGTTCACGATGCCCACCACTACGCCGACCGCCACGGCGCCCAGGACCGCGAGCACGAAGTCGCCGATGACGCCGCCCGCCGTGACGCCGGCACCCATCGCCGCGACGGCCGAGCGGAGCAGCACGAGGGCGGTCGCGTCGTTCACCAGGCCCTCGCCCTCGAGGATGGCGAGCAGCCGGGAGGGAAGCCCGAGCCGGCGGCCGACGGAGGTGGCCGCGACCGCGTCGGTCGGGCTGAGCACGGCGGCGAGGGCGAAGGCCGCCGGCCAGCCGATCTGCGGGAGCAGCGCGTGGAAGAGCGCGCCGGCGGCGCCGGTCGAGACCACCACGAGGACCACGGCCAGGCCGGTGATCGGCTTCAGGTTGCGGCGGAAGTCGGTGTTGGGGATGTTGATCGCGGCCGAGTAGAGCAGCGGGGGGAGCACGCCCCCGAGGATCCACTCGGGCTCGATCGCGGTGGCCTCGACCCGCGGCAGCGCGCCTATCGCGGCGCCCGCGAGCACGAGGAGCAGCGGCGACGCGACGCCGAGGCGGCGCGAGAAGAGCGCCACCGCCACGACGCTAATCACGCCTCCGACCGCGATCACCGAGAGTTCCACGGTCCGGCAGGTTATTGGCCGGAAACAACGGAAGCCGCATCTCCGGCGGTAGCATCGCGCCATGGAGCTGGAGACGATCGTCCGCGAGAAGGGGGAGGGGATCGGCCGGATCGTCCTGAACCGCCCGGAGCGGGGCAACGGGCTCACGCCGACGCTGATCCGGGAACTGGCCGAGTCGGTCGAGGCGCTCGACCTGGATCCCGACGTCAGGGTGATCGTCCTCTCCGGCAACGGCACCGGGTTCTGCGGCGGCTACGACCTCGTGGCGAGCGCCGAGAAGATGCTGGAGGGCGAGTTCGGCAGCCCGGACGCGCCGAAGGGCTCGCCGCTCGACCCGGGGGTCCAGGCCGCCAACCACGATCCCGAGCGGACCTGGGACCCGATGGTCGACTACTCGGGTATGAGCCGCAACGTCCGGGCCTTCATGTCCCTCTTCCACTGCACCAAGCCGGTCGTCTGCAAGGTGCACGGTTTCTGTGTCGCCGGCGGCACCGACCTCGCCCTCTGCAGCGACCTCCTGGTGGTGGCAGACGATGCCAAGATCGGCTACCCGCCCGCCCGGGTGTGGGGATCGCCGACCACCGCCCTATGGGGATACCGGCTCGGCGCCCAGCGCGCGAAGCGCCTGCTCTTCACGGGAGACAGCTTGACCGGCCGGGAGGCCGAGGAGGCGGGCCTCGCGGTCGAATCCCATCCGGCCGACGAGTTGGACGAAGCGGTCGAGCGCCTCGTGGCCCGCATCGCCATGATGCCGCTCAACCAGCTGCAGATGATGAAGCTGCTCCTCAATCAGCAGCTCTACGCACAGGGCCTGCACCAGACCCAGGTGATCGGCACCGTGTTCGACGGGATCACCCGCCACACGCCCGAGGGCTACGCCTTCCAGCGACGCGCCGCCGAGGCGGGCTTCAAGGAGGCCGTGCGGGAGCGGGACGAGCCCTTCGGGGACTTCGGGATCGGCTAGGTCCGGGGATCCCGCCTGGGGCCCTCGGGAAGGGCGCGCCGCACGTCCCCCGCCACCGCCACGATCCACAGGCTTCCGCGCACGGAGGGATCGCCCAGGTCGATCCCGGCGATCTCCGCGGCCCGGTCGATGCGCTGGGTGAGCGTGTTGCGGTGGATGCCGAGCTCGTCGGAAGTCGCGGAGCGGTCGAAGCCGCTCCGCGCCAGCGACGTGAGCGTCCGGGCGAGGTCATCTCGGCCCGCCTCGACCAGCGGATCCAGGAATCGCCGTTCGATCTGCCGCACCTGCTCGGGCGAGCGGGCGATCATCACCTGGACGGCGTAGAGATCCGGGTCGACGAGTCCGCGCCGGCCCTCGCCGACCGCGAGTCCCACGGCGGTCCGCAGGTCCTCGAACCTGGCCGTCAGCGCCCCCTTGGGGGTGGTGGAGCCGACGGCGATGACCACCGAAGGGGGCAGCGACCCCAGATCGGGCCGCTCGTGGGCCAGTCCACCGACGATCATCGCCTCGGAGCGGGCGAGGGCCCCCTGGCGTCGCAGGTCCGCGGCGAGCCGGAGGTGAGCCGAGGCGGACGACCCGGGCAGGGTCGCGACGAACGGCCGGTACTCGGGGGCGAGCTCGAAGCCGAGGCCCTCGGCCAATCGTTTCGCGTCCCCGTCGTCGTCGCGGCCCGTCGCCACCAGCTCCAGCAGCCAGCGGGCGCGCCGCTCGTGCGCGGAGACGCGGGCGTCGCGCTCGGCGGCGTACGCGGCCTCGTACTCGTCGGAGACAAGGTCGAGCCAGTCGAGCGGGACCTCGAACGCGCCGCCGAGAGCGACCCGTTCTCGTTCGTCGGCTCGCGCCAAGACGGCCTGCCACGCGGCCCGCATCGCGCGGCGGTAGACGATGAGCCCGTCCCGCATCGGCCTGCCCTCGGACGCCCGCACCCCCATGAGATCCCGCACCCGCTGCAGGTCCTCCTCCGGCGGCGGGCCCTCGCTCGTCGCCCAGGCAAGGAACACCTCGAGGTTCTGGCGGATGCTGGTCCGGCCCCGGTCGTCCTGCTCGTCTCCCGGCCCGACGAAGCTGCTGTACTCCGGGAGGATCTCGATCTCGGCCTGCACCTCGTCGACGAGCCGCTCGACCTCGATCCGATCGATCAGGCGCCGCAGTATCGCCCGGTTCTCGTCTTCGAATCCCACCGTCGGAAGCTAGCGGGCGAGGGCGACGACGAAAATCGTGGCGATGCCGAGAAGGATGCCGCCGGCCGCGAGGAAGCCGCCGCTCGCGGGCACGACCGGCTTCTCCGGGTCGGGGTCCGCGGAGAGCTTTCCCCGTTGGACGCCAAAGTAGATCAGCCCGACCCCGAAGGCACAGTAGGCGATCCCCAGGGTCTCGTAGGGCCAGCCGGCGGCCCCGCTGTCCAGCAGCGGAACGACGCGGGCGAGCCCGACCCCGACCGCGATCGCGGTGAGTCCGGTCCGCACCCAGGAGAGCTGGGTGCGTTCCCCGGCCAGACGGGTGCGGGCGAGATCGTTCTCGTCACGGGTGGGCATCGCCCCCATGGTATGGGGCCGCGACCGAACCGATCGGTTAGAGGCGCCGCATTCCCTCGGGGTCTGCCACCGGTACCGGCCCTCGACTCAGGGCTCGCCCTGCACCTCGCTCTGGGATTGACGATCCCCGCCAGTTCGGGAATTTCTTCGACGTGCGCGTAAGTTCCGCGCTCCCTCCTCGTTATCGGCACAGAGACGCCATTCGGATAGGGAAGGGCCGGGTAGGACCCCGACGGCCCCGAGACGAACCGAGCGGCGCCCAGGCACCGACTTCCAGAGAACTACGAAACGAGGAGACATCAGATGAAGAAGTTGAACCAGATGAAGCGCCCGAGGATCGCGACCATCCTGGCCGCGCTCGCCCTCTGCATCGCCCTGGGCGGCACCGCCACGGCGGCGTCCGGCCTGATCAACGGCAAGAAGATCAAGCGGGGCACGATCACCAGCAAGCAGATCAAGAACAAGACCCTGAACAAGGCCAAGTTCTCCCCGGCCACCGTCGCGGCGCTGAAGGGCCCGCAGGGACCCAGGGGCGACAAGGGGCAGACCGGCCCCAAGGGCGATCCGGGCGCCCCCGGCCCCGAGGTGGTGACCTCCTACTCGATCGACGACAGCGTCACCAACGTCACCGAGAAGACCCAGGTCACCGCGTTCAACGCCATGCCCTCCAGCAAGTACCTGGTGATCGCCAAGGCGATCATGTTCGCGAACACCGGCGGCAACATGTCGCGCTGCTCGATCGAGACCAGCGGTGGCGACGGTGACGAGGCCCAATGGACGTCCCCGGCCAACCTCACCCGCACCACCGTCCCGATGGTGCTCGCGACCACCAAGAAGGTCACCCAGATCAAGTTCTCCTGCGATCCCGGCAACGGAACCGGCTCCTTCACGGTCGACGCCATCGCCGTCCCGATCGGCTGAGCCCGGGACGAAGAAGGAGAGACCATGAGCAAGTTCAACCCAACAGGCCTGATCGCGCTGCTGGCGGTCTTCGTCGCCATCGGCGGCACCGCTACGGCGGCGTCCGGCCTAATCAACGGCAAGAAGATCAAGCCCGGAACGGTCACCGGCAAGCAGATCAAGAACGGTTCGCTCACCAAGGCCAAGATCTCGACCTCCGCGCTCGCCGCCTTCGCCGGCGCCGCGGGGCCCCGGGGGGAGCGCGGCCCTCAGGGCGACAAGGGCCCGAAGGGAGAACCCGGGGCGCCGGGCACGTCCGCGCTCACCGTGAGCGCGTCCAAGGTCGCCCAATCTCCCAACGTGACCGTGCGGCAGGCGACGCTCGACGACCTGCCGGACAGCCGCTACGTCGTGATGGCGAAGGTGAGCGTCGTCTCGCAGACCGCCGGTTCGCTGGTGACCTGCACGCTCGACGGGAACGCGGGCGCGACCGAGGACACCGCGGAGTGGACCAACCCGGTCAACAACTCGCGGACCGTGCTCTGGATGTCGCTGGCGACGCAGCCGGAAGTCAACGAGCTCTTCGTCGACTGCTCGGCCGGCAACTCCTCCGCGTCGTTCAAGACCAACGTCACCGCGGTTCCCGCCCTCTAGCTCTCGTCCGAGAGCGAGGCTTCGCGGGCGCCGGGCGCCGTCCCTCGTCACCAAGAGGGGCGGCGCCCGGCGCCCTTCCGGGGATTGCCCGGATGGATCGCGGGTACCCGACTCGTCGATGAGGGCCATCTTCTTCGTCTATCTGGCCGGGATCGTCGCCGGTCTCGCATACGCCGTCACCGTCGGGGTGAACAGCGCGTGAGGGGCGTTCGCAACCAGAGCCTCGCGATCTTCTTCGGGGTCCTCTTCCTGGTCTCGCTCGGAGGCCAATCGATCGCCGGGTACCACTCCTACAACGAAGAGGAGAAGGCGCGGGCACACCTGGCGCACGAGAAACCCGAGCTGCTCGACTACGGCAGCTATCTCACGTCTCCGGACTTCTCGCGAGACGTGATGGAGAACTGGCAGTCCGAGTACCTGCAGTTCCTGCTATTCATCCTCGCCACGATCTGGCTGGTCCAGTGCGGTTCCCCGGAGTCCAAGAAGCCCGGGGAGGCGGGGACCGAGAGCGACCGAAAACAGAAGGTCGGCCCCTACGCGGACGAGGATTCGCCCCTGCCCGCGCGCGTCGGCGGGCTGGTCACCGCGCTCTACTCGAACTCGCTGCTCCTGCTGATGGGAACCATCTTCGTCGCGGCCTGGTTCGCGCAGTCGCTCACGGGCTGGAGCGCATACAACGAGGAGCAGACCGCCTATGGGCTCGGGACCATCGACTGGCTCCGCTACGTCGGAACGGCCGACTTCTGGAGCCGCACCCTGCAGAACTGGCAGTCGGAGTTCCTCGCCGTCGGATCGATGGCGGTCTTCGCGATCTACCTGCGGCAACGAGGTTCGCCGGAATCCAAGCCCGTCGGCGCGAGCCACGAGGCGACCGGGGTCGAGGGCTGAGGGTATCGCCGTGAGCACCGAACTCGAGCGGAGATCGGCCCGCGAGGTGTTGGAAGATCACCTTGCGCTGCGCGAGAAGGGGGACCTCGATCTGGACATCGAACGGAACTATCACCGGGAGGTGGTCGTGCTGACGCCGCTCGGTACCCATCACGGCTGGGGCGGGGTGCGCGAGTGCGCACAGACCCTCTACGAGGCGATCAAGGACGCGAGCACGTACGAGTACGACTCGGTGGTCTGCGATGAACGAGGGGCCCTGCTCGAGTGGTCCTCCGAAAGCGACGGGATGTCGATCACGGACGGCGTCGACAGCTTCCTCATCGAGGACGGGCTGATCTGCGTTCAGACGATCCGCTACACGGTCGTATTCAAGGACCTGAGCCAGGCGTTCAACGCCTGAAGGGTATCCGCCGAATCGCGACGTCGAGCCGGGTTTGGCATCCGGCGGCGCTCCTATGGTCCGGAGTCATGCGTTACGAACTTTTGGAACCCAGCGGAGACTGCATCGAGGCCTTCGACTGCCGCGACAAGGCCGTCGAGGCCTTCCTCGTGATGGTCGCGGACGCTCCCGACTCGGCGGTCGAGTTCGAGATCATCGAGATCGACGACGACCTGGGCGAGACGTACGGTTCCGTCGAAGTCGAGAGCGATCTCTACCTCGCTTGAGCCGCGGTATCGCCTACCGCTCCCACTCGCGTTCGGCCGCCACTGGTGGCCAGATCACGACGTCCTGGGGGTCGGCGAGGTGAAGGCGGGGCGGCCCCTCGAGGACGAGTCCGAACGGATCGGCCATCGAGTTCACTCGAACGTCCGCCTCGGCGGTGTGGAGCCGCCACGGTCGGTGGTGGATGCCGGCGACGAGCACCTGGGAGCCGTGGAGGGTGAAGAGCCGATATCGCTCCGTCGCCCAGGCCGTGAACGGGTCGGTCGGAGCGAGAAACGGCGGGCCGTCCGCCCGGTAGGACACATCGAGTTCGGCCGGCGGCCCGGACAGCCTGCTGCTGCGCCAGTGATTCACGCCTGAAGGGTCGGTCCCGAGAGAGGCCTCGGAATCGAAGTATGGAAGCCGGTACGCCCGTCGTGCCGCACGTACCGCGAGCGGGGAGGCGGCGTCCAGCGAGAGGAAGTAGATGCCGGGGCGTCCCCGGTGCTCCACGTAGGTCCTCACGTTCACTTCGGCAAATCGGGAAAGGAGCGGAGCCGGTGGGAGTCCCGGCCCCCTCAGGCCGACCACGCGGAACGGGGTGATCCCCACCCAGGGCACCCCATCCCAGCACTGAACCTCCAGGTCCGCCGGCACGATCCGGCGGAGGGAACGAGAATCCACCGGCCAGTGGGCGAACCCCCAGGGGCGCCCCCGGGTCGGGCGGCACGACGGTCTTCATGAACCGGGTCACCGGCGTCTCGGGCTCGCAGAGTCGCCTCTCCGTCGTGGAGGACGAGGTGCTCATCGAGCCGGTGGGTTTCTCCTACGCCGACGCCCGCACGCCGCTCGGATCGGCGTCCAGCTTCGGTGGCCTCAGCGCCACGGTGATCGGTGCCGACGAGGGGGATGCCACCTTCACCTTTCAGGTCTGGGCGAAGGAAGGCGGCCTGTTGGGTGAGTGCTCGCTGGTCATCGACCAGACCAAGCCCGCGCAGACCTGCAGTTCGTCGCAAACCGGATCGGTGGGGGCCGGCTCCGAGATCTACGCGAGGGTGATGGTCGTGGGCCCCGGTGCCGACGAATTCCTCGCCGACGTGAGCTTCTCCTTCCTCCTGACCACCTAGCGGCGGCCCTCGAGCCGGTTCTCCGCCGGAGTGACGGCTCGGGTCAGGGGAGGCAGATGGTGAGGTCGCCGCGCGGCGCGGCCACGCGCCAAGGGAACGCTTCGGCTTCTCGGTCGGGCAACATCTCCACCCTCACGGATCCTCCCGGCCTGATGCTTCCCAGCCGCTGCGACGGCACGTCGGCGAAGCGGCCCGCGAACAGGTCGGGCACGCCCGACTCGCTCCCCAGCGTCGCCCCGCGCGGACCAAGCGTTGCGACCGTGACTCCCTCGGTGGACGGGACCCGGCGGCAGCCGCGGGCAAGGTTCGCGGGGGCGGGGAGGAGCTTCATCTGCTGGGCGCCGAGGTAGGCGCCGTCGATCGCCTCCCGCACCTCCTCCGGCGCGGCGAGGAGTTCCTCGCCGCCGATGCCGAAGTCGCCGTACGGCACGTCGGCCATCGCGATGGCGGCACCCATCTGTTCGGTGACCAGGCGGTCGAGATCGCCTCGTTGCTCCGCGGTTCCCTCCTTCACGCGAGTGTCGGCGACGGATCTCACCACGCCGGCGTAACCCCGCGCCAGGAGCGCCCGCTCCCGGTAGAAGTCGCCGTTACGTTCAAGCAGGACGAAGTTGGCGGCCAGGCCGATCGCCCCGAGGACGTAGACGGGGGCCAGCATCCAGGTGCGCCACTCGACGCCGCGGGCCGCCTCGGCCAGGATCAAGACGCAGGCCACCGCCCCGGGGTATAGGTACCGGGCGTCGTCCGGGAGCCGCCCGCCGGTTTCGCTGACCAGCGCCTGCATGCCCCAGAGCGAGAGGCCGATTGCGAGTGCGACCAAGAGCCCTTTACCGGCGCGGCCCCTCAACACGCAGGCCACGACCGCCCCGACGAGCAGCACCGCCAAGAGCGCCGCGACCGGGTCGATCAGATCCAGGGCGTCGCCGGCGTCCGACTGGAACCCGGAGCCGATCAGCGCGTAGAGCGCGGCCCCGGATGCCTCGAAGGCCCACCTCGGAATCTCGGCAAGGTCCGAGAGCGCAACCTGCCCGCCCGGATCGGCGGTTTCCGTGGTGGTCGACCAGGCGAACCAGCCCAGATAGAGGACGGTGGGCACCGCCGGCACCCAGAGCCGGCGCCAACGGCGCCCCACGAGCAGCGAGACCAACGCCCCGGCGACGAAGGGGATCCCGACCGCGTAGGTCGCCACCGCGACCGTCAGGGCCACGGCCGCCACGGCGTCGCCGAGCAGGTCCTCGCGCTCGATCGCGAGCAGCGCGAGCAGCCCCATGGCCAGCGAGAAGCAGATCGTGAAGCCGTTTCCCTGAAGGGTGTGGAGATGGTCGGAGCCGAAGAAGAGCAGCACGACGCAGGGCACGATCGCCACCGCGTCGGGGACCCTTCGGCGGATGTAGGTGAAGAGCAGGCCGACGGTCAGGCAGACCGAGAGGCCGGTGAGGACGCGGTAGGGGAGGTAGTCGAGGCCGAACAGGTCGAGCAGCGGGGCGTAGGCCAGTCGGGAGACCAACAGCAGGTGCCCGGCGTGCGGCTGGAGCGCCGTGTCCAGGTCGAGCCCGGGGCTCGTGACCACCCAGACCATCTCGTCCCCCGAGAACGTCGTCCCGCGGCCGAACCAGAGCATCGCCGCGAGGGCGAGCGCCATCGCCCCGGACAGCACTGCCCAGGCGGGCGAGATCCTCCCAACGAGTCCACTGATCGGCCGGATCGGGTCAGCGTACCGCGAGGGCCGGACCAGGCTGCCGGCGGCTACGAGGCCTCGTACAGCGTGCCGCCGGGGTCCAGTCGGAGCCGGGCCCTTTCGGGTGGAAGCTCCTGGTTGGGCTTCCCGTCGAACACGAGCGTCGAGCCTCCGAAGCGGCGGTAGACCTTGGCGGTCCAGCTCTCGCTCTTCGATGACCGATCCCAGCCGATCTCATCGTCCCCCAGCAGCCCCGCGGTGACCGTTCGCCAACGTTCGACGACCTGGTCGAGCAGCGCCGTCGTGATCTCCTGACTGGTCCGTTCGTCGGCTCCGATGTCGATGATCCCGAACCTCGATCGCTCGGCGCCGTACTGGTACATGACGACCACCTTGCTCTTCTTCTTGCCGCCGTAGGTCGGGGAGACGTTGTTGACGCATTCGAGGGGGATGTGGGCGGCCTCGACCGCCGGTCCCATCCCGTCCTCGAGCTTGCCGAGGACTCTGCTCGCGGCCTTCAGTCCGAGCCGCTGCAGGGAGTTGGCGCGCTGAGGGCCCCTCGAATCGCCGTATACGAGGGCCCACTCCTCGGGCACCACGACGACGAGCCTCCTGTCGGTGAGCGTCACCCGGACGCGGGACTTGCTCGCGATCGCCTTCGAGACGAACTTTCGGTCGTCTCCCTGCTTCGCCTGGGTGACGCCGGGGACCACCCACTCTTCGACGATGGTTTCGTCCGGGCCCAGGATCAGTTCTCGCTGATCATCGACCATCGGGAAGGACCCGTGGATGGGTCCTCCGTCGACGGCCTCCCCGGCCGTCATCGTCTCGAAGATCGGAAACGAATCCGCGCTCTGCACCTCATGCGTCATCTGACGACGGCCTCCCGTTGCTCTCCCATTGCTTCTCTCCCTCGCGGATCGTGGCGACCCGTGCCGCGGCAACCTAGCAGCCCCGGGAGCGTCCAACGAGTTGAGATCCGCCTGGGCGCTCCGTCCCCGATGTATTGTTCTCCCTAGTTCGTCCAACGGGGGCGAGCGGGGACGCGACGGGAGAGTCGATGTTCGATCGCATCTGGAAGGGATCGAGGACAGCCAGCGGGACGTTGGGCTGGGTGATCTTCGCCGCCAGCTTCATGTGCCTTGGGTCGGTCGGCAACGCCGAGGCGAGCGGCTTCGACAAGACGATCACCGACATCGAGAACCCCACGGTCGAGGCGAGGGTGACGACCCTCGACGTCTCGGCCTCGCGCTCCCTCGTCTCGGTCAAGCGTTGTGTCTTCGAGTTCTGCCCGACGCCTGGCGTCCTGTCCTCGGAGAGCTGGACCCATTCTCTTGCCGGCAGTACGGGGGAGGGGCTGAGCGCCCAGCAGCACCCCGTGGTGACCGTCCAGCGCAACCCCACCTTCGTCACTCTTTCGGGGGAACTCTCGACGGACGTCGCCGAGGGTCAGGAATCCTACGAAGACATGGAGTTGTGCTCCGGCAGTCGCCACACGACCAAGAGCGAGCGCCTGGACGTGACGCTCGAGGGCTTCTACCAGGCGGGGAACTCCGCAGCCCCGGGCAATCCGGCCATCTCGCTGGCAACCCAGATCGAGGACCCGTGGAACGACAGCTGCGGCCAAAGCACCGGTGCGATCGACACGTCTACCCGGACCACCCGCATCGACCTGCTCTCGGCATTCGGTACCTCCGGAACCAGCGGATCGTGGGTGCCGCAGGCGGGCAACCTGACCACCACCGAGAACGGTTGCTCGGACTCGTACTGCGACTTCACCATCACGGGCAGCAACTCGAACGGTGCCAGCACCTACTCGGGGCACGCGGAAGGCTCCTTCGTCCTGGGGCTACGCCTGATCTACCCGGAGGAGGGGAGGGGCACGTCGGTCGTGCCGGAGACCCGGATCGCCAAGGCACCGAGGAAGCTGGTCAGGACCAGGAAGGCCAGGACCACCGTGAGGTTCCGATTCGCCTCCTCGGGGCCGCGGGGAACCAGCTTCAGGTGCCGCCTCGACAATGGCGCATTCAAGCCATGCCGCCCCAGCATCAAGCGACGGGTAGGCAAGGGCAATCACCGCCTGGCCGTCGCCGCCACATACAAGGGCAAGACCGACAAGACCCCGGCGGTCTACAGGTGGAAGGTCAAGAAGATTCCTGGATCGCGCTAGCCGCTCGACTCAGCGGCGCCGCGGTTCCGAGCGTTTCCCTTGGAGGCATCGATTGATCAAGGTCGACGACCGATTCAAGACGGAAGCACTCACCGCGAAAGCGATCGATTCAAGGTGGGAGAAGGTCGCCAGGCAAAGATCGTCACGCCGCATGTTCATGGCTCAGTCTGCGGGGTCTGGCTCTTGAGGCAGACCTTTCGGCGCCGACGGTTTCGCGGATTGTCGAACAACAGCGTTGTCCTCGTCCGGCCGCCGCGAAGGCGATCTCCGATATCTGGCATCTTGGTGTGCTGGAGCTCTTCGAGATCGACTGGACCGACGATACGCTCGTCCCGAGGTCCGTTGAAGGAGTTCTCGAGGCTATGGCCGAAACCGACAAGGAGGAGGGGCCGTCAGCGTGGCTGCGAGCGTCAGTGTGGGTCGAGGACAGCGACGACCGTCGACTTTAGGCTCCTGCGGCCGGTAGAGGAACCTGTCTGACTTTCCTGGGGCCAGGGTCGTAGTGGCAAAGTTGCTCCGCACCTCGAACTGGTGAGAGAAGTCGCTTCCTTCTGAGCCGTGTGGCCGCCTGGATGTAGCTGTCACCACAGCACCATGCCACCTCACTTCGTCGCTCTGTGAAGTGACGCAGCAGCGCCGTCGGGCAACGTTGCTTGTCACCGAAACGTCGACCGGGCGAGAGAGCCCCTGGACCGGAGTCTTGGCCGGCAGCGGCTCGGCAATCGCACCCGTCAGGTGGGGTCTGGAACGCTGGCGCCTTTTGGAAGCCAGACGGAGATCGTTGCGGCAATGAGAACGAACCCGACGGAGAACCAGAGGCATCCCTCGAGTCCAAGCCATTGGTAGACGGCGCCGGAGAGGATGGTGCCGATGAGTCGTCCGCCTGCGTTTGCCATGTAGTAGAAGCCGACGTTCTTTGCGACGGTTTCGTTTTCGGCGTAGGCAAGGACGAGGTATGAGTGAACGGCAGAGTTGAGTGCGAAGACGATCCCGAAGGCGATGAGCCCTACGACCAGGACGAGAGTTGGGTCCAGGTTTGTGGCGAGGGACAGCGCGATCGCTGTCGGGAAGGCCGCGAGCAGGAAGGCGAGCTTGGCCGCGGTTCGTCCGGTCGGTGTTTCGCCGGTGTCGGCTGCTCGGCGGGCGAACATCGCGGGCGCTGATGCCTGGACTGCTCCGTAGCCGATCACCCAGATCGCGAGGAACGCTCCGGCCTGCCAGAACGACCAGTCGAGGACGGTTCGAAGGTAGACGGGTAGGGCGACTACGAACCAGACGTCTCTGGAGGCGAAGAGGAAGAGTCTCGCGGCCGCGAGCAGGTTGATCTCACGGGTGTTGGAGAACATGTGGCGGAACTTGGCGCCCATGTCCGCATGGCCGAGGGTGCCGTGCATGAGTGATGCCGTCGTGATGAGCGCGGTGGCCACGATGGCGAGGAGGATGATCATCGCGGTCTGGAATCCGACCAGGGTGAGGAGGACGCCTCCAAGGAAGAACCCGACTCCCTTGAGTGCGTTTTTGGAGCCGGTCAATACGGCGACCCACTTGAAGAGGGAGGACTCCTTGTCCTGGGGGACCACCAGTTTGACCGCGCTCTTGGAGCTCATTTTCGTGAGGTCCTTGGCGATGCCGGAGAGAGCCTGAGAGGCCATTACGTAGGGGACGATCAACCACGCTCCCGGGGCGAAGCCGAGCATCCCCAGGGCGATGATCTGGATCGTGAGTCCGGAGAAGAGGGTGGCTTTGAGTCCGAGTCTGGAGGCGATCCAACCGCCGACTAGGTTGGTGACGATTCCGAAGAACTCGTAGAAGAGAAACAGTGACGCGACCTCGAATGCGCTGTATCCGAGCTGGTAGAAGAAGAAGAGAACAAGGATGCGGCTGGCGCCGTCGGCGAGGGTGTCGGCCCAGTAGGCGGCGGTGACCAGGATGTAGTTCCTGAGGTCACCTTCTCTTCTCGCGACGGCGGCCATGGTCACACCGCGGTGGGAGAGGAGGCCATCATTCTCGCGATGTCGATCATGCGGTTCGCGTAGCCCCACTCGTTGTCGTAGAACGCGAGGATCTTCACCTGGGTGTCGTCGATCACACGGGTAGAGGTCCCATCGACTACACCTGATCGAGGGTCGCCCTTGAAATCGACCGAAACCAAGGGACGAGTCTCGAAACCAAGAATCCCGGCCAGTTCTTCGCGGGAGGCAGTCTCGAGAAAGCCGTTGACCTCCTCGACCGAGGTTGGCCGCTCTACTTCGAAGCAGCAGTCCGTGATCGAGGAATTCAGAAGCGGCACCCGAACAGCAAGTCCGTCGAAGCGTCCCACGAGCTCGGGGAAGATCATGCCGATAGCGGTTGCCGACCCCGTGGAGGTTGGAATCAAAGAAGTGCCGGCCGACCGGGCCCGCCGGAGGTCCTTGTGATGGGCGTCGACCACGACCTGTGTGTTGGTCAGGTCGTGAAGCGTCGTGATTGATCCGTGCCGGATTCCGATCTCTTCGTGGACGACCTTGACGATGGGGGCGAGGCAGTTGGTGGTGCACGAGGCCGCGGTGACGATCCGACCATCGGTCGGGTCGTACAGGTCATGGTTGACCCCGTAGACGATGTTGAGCGCCCCGGTCTTCACTGGCGCCGCCACCAGCACCGTGTTCGCGCCTCGGTCGAAGTGCCCGGCGAGGCTCTCCGGAGAGCGGAACGCACCGGTGGCCTCGATCACAAGGTCGACTTCTAGGTCAGTCCACGGGATGGATACTGGGTCCGCATGTGAGGAGTAGGTGATCTCGGCGTCGCCAATGTGAATCGCTTCGCCCGCGGCGTCGGTCTTGTTCTCCAGCCAGCGGCCGTGAACCGAGTCGAAGGCCAGGAGGTGCGCCGCCGATTCGACGTCGCCGGCGATCTCGTTGACGTGGACGAACTCGAGTTCCTCGGTCTCCCAGCCGGCACGGAGCGCGAGCCTTCCCATGCGTCCAAAGCCGTTGATTCCCACCCGAATCGACCGTCCCATGCCAGCACCTCCACCTATCGCCGTTTCCATTGAAAGTCATCGTATCTATTGACAAACATCAATCGAACTGTTTTGATGGATATCGATGAGCCCAGAACTCACCCTCACCCCAAAGCAGAAGAGTCCTAACGGTCAGCCGTGTTGCGAGCCAGTCGTCTACCCAGATGTCGACCGGGCCGAGGCCGAACGAATGGCCAAGATCGCCAAGGCACTGGGGGACCCGATTCGCCTGACCCTGGTCGACGTTCTCCGCAAGCACGCCGGCAAAGTCTGCGTCTGCGAACTCGTCCCGCTGTTTGACGTCAGCCAATCGACCCTCTCTCATCACCTGAAAAAGCTGAGGGACGCCGGCATCGTCGACTCTGAACGTCAAGGGCTGTGGGCCTACTACTACGTCAACCCAGAAGAACTTGAGGAGTTGAGCGCATGGCTGAGCTAGACCAGGCGGCCGATTGCTGTACACCTGAGGCCCAGGCGACTTGCTGCGAGCCAGAAGCCAAGAGTGAATGTTGCGGACAGGGCCCGGGTTGTGGGTGTTCCGCCGGCTCGGAGCGAACGGAGTCGGAGCTCAAGGAGATAGTCCGGGAGCGATACGCGGCCGCGGCCGTTGACGCCGGCTCC
>Ga0182741_1003641_pt1 | contig 16138 bp, 15 predicted proteins | sample eDN5th37CBELigOP_FD_128874 | JGI IMG/M metagenome (GOLD analysis project Ga0182741, IMG submission 128874) | Enriched Organic Plus compost microbial communities from Emeryville, California, USA - eDNA 5th pass 37_C BE-Lig OP (version 2) (version 2) ...
CATCGGCGACGCGCAGAATCCGACGCCCGTCTCGTCGAACAGACGGAAGGCACGGATGCAGGTGAGCGACTGCGCCTCGAGGTTCGAGTGGGTGAGGACGGCGCCCTTCGGCCGGCCCGTCGTGCCCGAGGTGTACATGATGAGCGCCGGGGTGTCGTTCGGGATGTCGACCTGCGGGTGCGGCTCCCCCTCCTCGGCGACGAGATCCTCGTAGGCGACCGAATCACCCTCGGGCTCGGCACCGACGACGATCGACAGCTCGATCCCCTCGGCCTGGCTGCGCGCGGCAGCGGCGAGCGGCACGAGCGGGCCCTCGGACACGATCGCCTTCGCGCCGGAGTCGGCGACGAGGTAGGCCACCTCGGGTGCGGTGAGGCGGAAGTTGACCGGCACGGCGATCGCGCCGAGCGCGTTGGCCGCGAGGACGATCTCGATGTACTCGGGGCGGTTGAGCATCAGGATGATCACACGATCGCCGAATCCGACGCCACGACGGGAGAGAGCATCGGCGAGCTTCTCGACGCGCGTGTGCAGCTGCGACCACGTGATCGTCTCACCGCGGAAACGGAAGGCCGTGCGCTCGGGAATCATCAGGGCGTGGCGAGCCACCTGATTGTTCCAGTTGTTGTAACGGAAGCGGGTCGCGTCCGCGCCGACTGCTTCGGAGACGACAGTGGGTGGAACCATCGATGATCCTCTCGTGACGGGGAATACCGGCGCGGCAGACGCCGAGCCGTCGATGTGTGAGGCACATTACATGAACGAGACGGTTTGCGCCAGAGCATTTGTTAACGCGGATTCCGTCGATCCGAATACGGGTGGGTATCCGTGGAACGGGGAGCACAGAAGAGAAAAGACCGTGTTCAACGGTGGGTTCACCGGGCGGGAGCGTGTCCGACGAGAGCTGCGCCGCGCACTGCTCCCGCCCGGGAAGTGTGTGCGGAATCCCGGTGTGTGAAATTCCGGGGTCGATCCGTTTACGTCAGGCGAAACGTGCGGGTCGTTTCTCGAGCATGGCCGCCGCGCCCTCCGCGAAGTCGGGGGAGACGAGCAGTTCCACCTGCCCCTCCTTCTCGCGGGCGAGAGCGGCGTCGAGCTCGGGCAGGGTGGACGCGTTGAGCGCCTGCTTCGTCAGGGCGAGCGCCCGGCGGGGGCCGGCGGCGGTACGCGCCGCGACGGCGTCGACGTGGGCCGCGAGCTCGGCGTCGGGCAGCGTGCGCGCCACCAGGCCGAAACGCTCGGCGTCGGCGGCCGATACGCGTTCCCCGAGCAGTGCCATCTCGGCGGCACGGGCGCGTCCGATCGCCGCGGGCACGAGCAGGCTCGCCCCGCCGTCGGGCATGAGCCCGATGTTCACGAAGGCGAGCAGGAAGTAGGCGCTCTCGGCGGCGTAGGTCAGGTCCGCGGCGAGCGCGATCGAGACGCCGACACCGGCCGCGGGACCGTTGACCGCCGCGACGACCGGCACCGGAACCGAGGCGATCGCGCGGACCAGCCCGTTGGCGGTGTCCATGACCACGCCGGGATCCTGCGGATCGGCCGCTCCCGCAGCGAGATCGGCGCCGGTGCAGAACGCCTTGCCCTCGCCGGTGATGACGATGGTGCGGACCCGGTCGTCCTCCCCCGCCGCCGACACGGCCTCGCCGAGAGCGCGCATCGTGGACAGATCGATCGCGTTCATCCGGCGCGGACGGGTGATCGTCAGGCGCAGGATGCCGTCCGCGAGTTCGGAGCGCAGGCTCTCCGTGGTGGCCGCCGTCATGCCCGCACCGCCTCTCCGACGATGCCGTTGAGCCGGCCGGTGATGATGGACTCGGCCTCGGTGACCATCCGCTCGACCAGTTCGGCGACGGTCGGGATGTCGTGGATGAGACCCTGACTCTGGCCGGCGGTCCAGATGCCGGCGTCGAGATCGCCGTCCTCGAACACCTTCCGGCCGCGGGCACCCGCGACGAGGTGGGCGATGTCCTCGAACTTCGCTCCGCGGGACTCGATCTCGACGACCTCCTGGCTCACCGCGTTGGTCGCGACACGCGCGGTGTTGCGCAGCGTGCGGAAGATGAGCTTGGTGTCGAGTTCGGTGTTGCGGACGATCTGTTCCTTGACCTCCTGGGCCACAGGGGATTCCACGGTGCACATGAAGCGGGTGCCCATGTTCACGCCCTCGGCGCCGAGTGCGAGCGCGGCGACGAGACCGCGGGCGTCGGCGATGCCACCGGAGGCGATGACCGGGATGGACAGTTCGCGCGTCGCGGCGGGGATCAGGATCAGGCCGGGGACGTCGTCCTCACCGGGGTGACCGGCGCATTCGAAACCGTCGATGCTCACGGCGTCGACGCCGATGCGCTCGGCCTTCACGGCGTGCCGGACGCTGGTGCACTTGTGGATCACCTTGATACCGGCGTCCTTGAAGTGCGGCAGGTGGTCGGCCGGGTTGAAGCCGGCCGTCTCCACGATCTTCACCCCGGAGTCGATGATCGCCTGGCGGTACTCGGCGTACGGCGGCGGGTTGATCGACGGGAGGATCGTGAGGTTCACACCGAAGGGCTTGTCGGTGAGCTGCCGGGTCCGTTCGATCTCGCGGACCAGGTCCTCGGGGGTGGGCTGGGTCAGGGCGGTGATGAAGCCCAGGGCCCCGGCCTCGGCAACGGCGGCCACGAGTTCGGCCCGGCCGACCCACATCATGCCGCCCTGGACGATGGGGTGTTCCACCCCGAACGTTTCGGTGAATCGGGTTCTCACGAGTCCTCCTCGGGTCCTTCGAAAAGTGCCGCCGTCGAAACCGTTTCGTGCCACGATCGTACCGACGCGGTTGAAGAATCGGTGTTAACTTTGGTGTCTGCATGCTGGTTTGTCAATACGTTCTGTCCTGCGGATTTGCGGCTTCCTACCAGGAAGTAGAGTTCGTGCCCGGAGGGTGGTGCTGTTACCTTTGAGACCGGCGGACCGCGGAGCGACGCCACGACCCGCCGCAGGACCCACGACGAGGAGGCACGGTGCCCGAACAAGCCCAGGTCGGGATTCGTGCGCGCGCGAAGACCGAGGCGGCGGCCCCGGCCGTGCGACGCCGCCCGAAGAACCGCAAGGCGCAGATCGCCTCCGTCGCGGCCGAGGCGTTCAGCGAACGCGGCTACCACGGGGTGAGCATCGACGAGATCGCCACCGCCGTGGGCATCTCCGGACCCGCCCTGTACCGGCACTTCCCCAACAAGTACGCCTTGTTCCGCCACGCCGTGGTCACGCTCGCCGACGCCCTCGGCGGGGCACTCGCGGAGTTCGACGAGCAGACCGCCGGGGAGAACGCACTCGAACCGGCCGAGGAACTCGACCGCAAACTCCTCGCGCTCGTCCGCACCACGATCGACAACCGGCGCACCGGCGGGCTGTACCGCTGGGAGCGCCGCTATCTCACCGGCGAGGACCGGCACGAGATCCGTGACAAGATGACGGCGCTCAACCGGCACCTTGCGCGCAGCGTCGCCCGACTGCATCCCGACCTCGGCCCCGACGACTACGTGCTGCTCAGCAGCGCGATGCTCAGCGTCATCGGCTCGATCACCACGCATCGCGCACCGATGTCCAACCGGCGCCTACAGCAGCTGCTGCTCGACGCCTGCCGCGCCGTGGCGGGCACCGAACTCGTCCCCGACACCGACGAACCGGCGCCGCGGGCCGAACGGCAGGGTCTGTCCGTGGTGAACAAGCGCGAGGTGATCCTCCACGAGGCGGTGCTGCTCTTCGACGCCCGCGGCTACCACGAGGTGAGCATCGAGGAGATCGGCGCGGCTGCCGGGATCAACGCATCCGGGGTCTACCGGCACTTCCCCAGCAAGGCCGAGCTGCTCGCCGCGGCGTTCCGCCGGGCCGGCGACCGCGTCGCGATGGCCGTCGGGGCCGCCCTCGCCGAGTCCACCGATCCCGCCCAGGCCCTCGAGACCCTCACCGACGTCTACGTCCGGTTGTCCTTCGAACACAGCGAACTGATGTCGGTCTACTTCGCCGAGATCGGCAACCTGCCCTCCCATCACCGCAGCGAGCTGCGCAACATCCAGCGCCTCAACATCGAGGAATGGGCCCGGCTCGTCGGCCAGCTCCGTCCCGAGCTCTCTGCGGTCGACTGCCGCTTCCTCGTCCACGGGGCACTCAACCTCGTCCTCGACACCGGCAGCCTGCTGCACTTCGTTCCCACGGAGTCGCGGCAGCGCCGGGTGCAGCAGCTGATGCTCGCGGTGCTGCTCGGGGACACGAACGGAAAGAGCACGGCATGACCCGGACCGCGACCGCCGCGGTGCTGCGCGAATACGGCACCCCGCTGCGACCCGAGCAGGTGCTGATCCCCGAACTGCGCGACGACGAGGTGCTCGTCCGGATCCACGGGGTGGGTATCTGCCACACCGATCTCACGGCCGCCGCCGGCGGTGTCCCGCTGCCCGTCCCGGCCGTGCTGGGCCACGAGGGTGCCGGCGTCGTCGTCGAGACCGGCAGCGCGGTCACCGGTCTCGCGGTCGGCGATCCTGTCGTCCTGGGCTTCGACTCGTGCCGCTCGTGCCGGAACTGCGCGCGGGGCCGCTACGCCTACTGCACGCACTTCGCCGCACTGAACTACGGCGGCAGGCGGGCGGACGGCTCGACCGTCCTGCAGGACACCTCCGGTGCCGCGGTGCACGGCAACTGGTTCGGCCAGTCGTCGTTCTCCTCGCTCGTGGTGGCCACCGAACGCAACGCGGTGCGTCTGCCCGCCGACGTGCCGGTCGCGCTCGCCGGACCGCTGGGCTGCGGGCTCGCCACCGGCGCCGGGACGGTGCTCGAGGTGCTGCGCCCCGAATCCGGTTCGTCGATCGTCGTGTTCGGGCTCGGCGCCGTGGGCATGGCGGCGATCATGGCTGCACGGATCGCGGGCTGCGACACCATCATCGGTGTCGACCCCAACCCACGTCGTCACGAGCTCGCGCGGACGCTCGGCGCCGGTGAGGTGCTCTCCCCCGCCGACCACGACGATCTCGGCCGTCACCTGCGCCGACTCACCGGCGGCGGCGCCGACCACGCGGTCGAGTCCGTGGGCACGGAAGCGGTCATCCGGCAGGCACTGTCGTCGCTCGCCGGCCCCGGCGTGTGCGCGACGCTCGGCTTGCGCGCGGGCCGCAACCCGGTGACGATCGACCAGACGCACCTGCTGTCCGGACGCACACTGACCGGGGTCATCGAGGGCGACGTCGACCCGCAGCAGTTCCTCCCGCGCCTCGCGGACCTGTGGCGCGAGGGCCGGTTCCCGGTCGACGCACTGGTCCGCACCTTCGATTTCGTGAAACTCGACGACGCGTTCGCGGCGGTGGCCGCCGGCGAGGTCGTCAAGGCGGTACTCACCTTCGACCACGACAACTGACCACGACGATCAGGGGGACACATGGACGTCGTCCAGCGACTCGCGGAACTGCGGGCACGCACCGACCGGATCGATCCGCGCGAACTCGACGCCCTCTGGAGGGAACTCGCACCCGCGCGCATCGACGATCTCGTCGGATACCGGTGGAAGGGCTTCGGTTTCGACACCGGCCACCGCACCGGCCGGCTGCTCGACAGGATGCGGTGGTACGGCAAGGCGTTCGTCTCGGCGTCCGAGGTGCAGCCCCTGGTGTGTTACGACGACCACGGGGAGTTGTTCTCCGACAAGGAGACCGGTCGCGGCGAGGCGAGCCTGTGGGAGGTCGTCTTCCGCGGTGAGGTCACGGCGACGATGGTCTACGACGGGATGCCCGTGTTCGACCACTTCAAGAAGGTCGACGACGACACCCTCGTCGGCGTCATGAACGGCAAGGGTTCGCTGGTGTTCGACGACGGCGAGCACTACTGGTTCGGCCTCGAACGCGACACGGCCGTCCGAGCGGCGACCTCCGGAAACCGCGGAACGGCCGGGTGATTCGCATCGCCCGGCCGCTCCGTCGAGGGAACCCGGTCAGATGATGTGGCCGTTGCCCTTCAGGCGACGACGCATGTCGCGCAGGTAGTAGGTGGCGGTCAGCTGACGCACCGGCCGCGGGATCGCGCGGTAGACCGGCGGGAAGACCTTCCAGAACAGGTCGAACCGACGCTGGTCGCGCGGGCTCCAGGGCAGCGCGAACTCCTCGCGCATCCGTTGCGGCAGAAGGCCGATCGTCATGAACCGCTGCAGCGGCATGAGGGTGCGCACGGGCAGCGGGGCGTCGCCGCCGGTGAGGAGGTTGCGCGTGAAGGCGCGCACCTTGGCGTCGACCTCGACGGTCGCGATCATCTCGTCCCAGTAGCGGTCGAACTCCTCGCGCGTCTTCGGCCACATGTGTTCCTTGACCTGCAGCGCCGTGCCGTAGACCGCGGACTGGCGGTAGATGCGCTCGATGTCGGCGTCGGTGAGCGGGCCGAAGATCCGCTCGTACATGTTGACGCCGTTGCGGTACAGCGTTGCCGCAACCCACAATTGGAGTTCGGGATCGAACGCGCTGTAGGTGTCGGACCGCACCGGGGCGTGCGCCTTGTTGACCAGCCGGACGATCTGCTTCTTCTCCTCCGGCGTACCGAGGGTGACGGCGTAGACGTAGGTCATCGTCGTGCGCAGCCGGTCGAGGGGCCGGTCGAGGGTGGTGCTGTGGTCGGCGACGCCGTGCCCGACGCCGCGCAGCGCGAGCTGCAGCAGCACGGTGGCGCCGGCGCCGAGCAGCAGCATCGACTCACCTACGAAGTCGGACAGATCCACCGATCCCGGCGGCAGCGGCGCGGGGCTCGCCGCCCGCTCCTCGGCCGGGCCGTCCACGACCTGCGGGTCGGCCGCGAGAGGCGGAACCCTCTGTTCGGCGTGAGTCGTCATGGGGATCTCCTGACAATGAAAGTACGGGTGCAGCACTGTCGTACAAATTGTGCACACCCGTACTCAGATAGGCAAGTGCCTACGTCGTCTTCGGGTCGATCCCCACCCGCTGACGGTGCGCGGCCAGGCGTGCGGCCGCATCCTCGAACTGCAGGAGGGTCTGGGTGATCACCTCGTTGTGGTCCTGCCGGCCGAGCGCGTCGATCAGGGCGGTGTGCGACCGGACGGCGAGCGTGCCCCAGTCGGTGTCGCGCGCGTAGAGGCGATAGGGGATCGTGCGGGCGGCGGCGTTGAGGAACCAGGCGAGCTTCGGGCTGTCGGCGATGCGGTTGAGTTCGCGGTGGAAGTCGAACTCCGCGTCGGCGATCCGCTCGACGTCCGGGGAGACCCCCTCGGGCAGGGAGACGAGCATGCGCAACCGCTCGTTGAGTTCGGTGAGGCGCCCGAGATCCTCGGACGTGACCCGATCCACCGCGCGCAGCGCGAGTTCGACGGCGATCTGCCCCTGCAGCCAGAAGATGTCGTCGATGTCCTGCCGGGTGAGCGGTGCGACGCGGTAACCGCGGTTGGGGGCGGATTCGACCATCCCCTCGCCCCGTAGGGTCAGCAGGGCCTCGCGCACCGGGGTGACGCTGACACCGAGCTCGGCGGCCGTCTCGTCGAGACGGATGAAGTCCCCCGGGCGCAGCACACCGGACATGATCGATCCCCGCAGGTGCCGCGCTACCTCGTCGGACAACTGGGGACGCCGGCGCATCGGCGCCCCCGATCGTTGCGAGGCCGGGATCCTGGGGGTCTGAGCCGGTGCCGCCATCATCTCTCCTGAAGTAGTCCGGCCAACTGCACACGGGGGTTGTCCAATTGGCCCGAGAGCGCCTAATGTGATGTCCACTACAGCTATCACATCAAATATATGTGATGTGGTCCACCAGGAAGTGTCGAACATGACCCAGAACCTCACCCGACCGAAGAAGGCGAACGCAGCCTCGGACAAGAACTCTGCGGCCGCAGCGAAAAGCGACACCTTCGCGAGCCTCGACCCCCGAAACGGCGAGGTCATCGCCGAATACCCTATCGCCGACGAGGCTGCCGTCCGCGAAGCCGTCGAGCGTGCCCGGGTCGCCGCCCGCTGGTGGGAGGCACAGGGATTCCGGGGCCGCCGCGACTGGCTCCTCGAGTTCAAGAAGGCCATCGCCTCCGACGCCGCCTCGCTGTCCTCCGTGATCTCCAAGGAGACGGGCAAGCCCTACGGCGACGCCTTCCTCGAAGTGATGCTCGCCGTCGAGCACCTCGACTGGGCGGCCAAGAACGCCAAGAAGGTCCTCAAGCCCCGCAAGGTGCCCTCGGGGGTCGCGAGCTTCAACCAGTCCGCGATCCTCGAGTACAAGCCGCTCGGCGTCATCGGCGTCATCGGCCCGTGGAACTACCCCGTCTACACGCCGATGGGTTCGATCGCCTACTCGCTCGCCGCGGGCAACGCCGTGGTGTTCAAGCCGAGTGAGCTCACCCCCGGCGTCGCGAAGTGGCTCGAGGACAAGTGGAACTCGATCGCCCCGACCCAGCCGGTCTTCCAGGTGATCACCGGCCTCGGCGAGACCGGTTCCGCCCTCGTGCGTTCCGGTGTCGACAAGGTCGCCTTCACCGGCTCCGGCCCCACCGCCCGCAAGGTCATGGCGGTGTGCGCCGAGTCGCTGACCCCACTGGTCGCCGAGTGCGGCGGCAAGGACGCGATGATCGTCGCAGCCGACGCGAACATCGACGAGGCCGTCGAGTTCGCCGCCTTCGGTGCGTTCGGCAACGCCGGCCAGACCTGCGCGGGTGTCGAGCGGATCTACGTCGAGGAGCCGGTCTACCAGGAGTTCCTCGACAAGCTCACCGCCACCGTCAAGCGCGCCAAGCCGGGCGGCGACGAGAACTCCACCTACGGCCCGATGACGCTCCCCCGCCAGGTCGACATCGTGCGCAGCCACATCGAGGACGCCCTGAAGTCCGGCGGCAAGGCCGTGCTCGGCGGTGTCGAGTCGGTCGGTGAGCGCGTCGTCGAGCCGGTCATCCTCGCCGACGTGCCGGAGACCTCGGCCGCGGTGTGCGAGGAGACCTTCGGCCCGACCGTCGTGGTCAACAAGGTCCGCGATCTCGACGAGGCCGTCGAGCGCGCCAACGGCACGAACTACGGTCTGGGCGCGTCGATCTTCACGCGCAACAAGAAGAAGGGCCGCCAGCTCGCCGAGCGTCTGCGCAACGGCATGGTGTCGGTCAACTCGGTGCTCGGTTTCGCCGCCATCGCGGCGCTGCCCTTCGGCGGCATCGGCGAGTCGGGCTTCGGCCGCATCCACGGTGCCGACGGCCTGCGCGAGTTCAGCCGCCCGAAGTCGGTCACGGTGGCGAAGTTCAGCTCGCCGCTCAAGCTCATGAGCCTCGAGCGTCCGGAGCGCGACCTGAAGATCTCGCAGGCGATGCTGAAGTTCATGCACGGAAGGTGACCCGATGACCACCACTCCCCCGCGCACCCGCAGCCGGAAACCGGCCGTCGTCGCCACGCCCGAGGCGCGCATCGAGAAGGCGGGCAGTTTCCCGCCGCCGAACCGGGATCCGCATCCGAAGCGGGGCCGGATGGGCTGGGTCGAGGTGATCGAGGGTCTCGACCCGGTGACCCATCACCAGGACATCGTGCGGATCACCGCCGGCTACGAGTTCCCGTGGGACTACCAGCGGTCGCTCGAGTTCGCCCTCTTCCGCACGTACTGCGTGCCCAGCATCTCGGAACTCCTCGCCCGCACCGGCGAGTTCGAGAAGCGGCCGCAGAAGCGGTACGACGACACCGCCCTGCTCATGGCCGAACTCGTCGAGCACGGCTACGACTCCGACCGGGGCCGTGAATCCCTGCGCAACATCAACCGGATGCACGGCAAGTACTCGATCGACAACGACGACATGCTGTACGTGCTGTCGACCTTCGTGTACGACCCGCTCGACTGGATCGACCGCTACGGCTGGCGTCGCCTGCACCCGAAGGAACGGCTCGCGTCGTTCTACTTCTACCGGCAGGTCGGCATCCGGATGGGCATCAAGGACATCCCGGAGTCGTTCCAGGAGTTCCACCGCTTCAAGCTCGAGTACGAGCGCGAGAAGTTCGTCTACAGCGACGACAACCACGCGATCGGCACGTACACGCTGCGGCTGTTCCAGTCGTGGTACCCGAAGTTCCTGAACAAGGGCATCGAAAAGGTCGTGTTCGCGCTGATCGACGACCGGATGGCGTCGGCCTTCGGCTTCCCCAAGAGCTCCCCGCAGCTCACGGAGGTCGTCGAGGGAGCCCTGCGGGCGCGCTCGGCGTTCGTGCGGCGGCTGCCGAAACGACGGGTGTCGTTGTCGGCGGGCAACGCGACCAACAGGACGTATCCGGGCTACCCCCTCGGATACCGTCCGAGCGATCTCGGCGTCGAGCACTGACGCCACTCCTACCTGGGGGACAGGGGATTCGGCCCCGCATTCCGGTCACGTCGCCGGGATGCGGGGCCGAACCCGTTCCGGAAGTCAGTCCGCGACGAGCGCGAGGGCGCGGCGCGACGGCAGGAAGAACGCCGAGGCGAACACGACGACCGCGCAGCCCGCGCACACGAGATAAGCGATGACGAAGGCCGAGGTGTCGAACCCGAGACCGCCGGCGACGGTGTGGGCGGCGAGCACCGAAGCGACCACCGCGCTGCACACCGTGCTGCCCACGGTGCGGAGCAGGACGTTGACGCCGTTGGCGGCGGCGTTCTGCGACAGCGGGACCGCGCCGAGCAGCAGCACCGGCAGCGTGCAGTACACGAGCGACGTCCCGACCGCGGCGACGAAGACCGCGGCCACCACGAGCCACAGCGGCTTGCCGGGCACGGCATGGATGCAGTAGCCGCCGAGCAGGAAGAGCGCACCGGCCATGATCGTGATCTTGGCGCCGAAACGTTCGGTGATGCGCGAGGCGACGATCGCGAAGATCATCATCGCGAAGCTCGCGGCGAGCTGGCACAGCGCCGCCTGCAGGATGGTCAGGCCGTAGCCGGCGCCGTGTTCCGCCGAGGCCTGCAGCAGCTGGGTGGTGATGAGGGTGTTGCCGTAGAAGGCGAACCCGACGAGCAGCGCGCACAGGTGCGGGGCGAGGACAGACGGCCGCGAGGAGACCCGCAGGTCGACCAGCGGGTTGCGGTTGCGCAGCTGCTGCACACCCCACAGCAGGAACAGCACCACGGCGGCGGCGAAGGTGGTGAGCACGGCGGGGCTCGTCCACCCCCACGTACTGCCCTGCGTGATGGGCACGAGCAGGCAGATCAGCGCGGCCGAGAGCCCCACGGCACCGACCCCGTCGAACCGGCCGCCGGTGCGGGTGCGCGATTCGGGGATGACGATCCACGCAGCGGTCGCCACTCCGGCACCGATCGCCGTGGTCACCCAGAACAGCAGGTGCCAGTCGGCGAACTGGACGATGGCGGCCGCGAAGGGGATGCCCACGGCGGTGCCGATGCCGAGGGTCGAACTGAGCATCGCGATCGACCGGTCGACCTTCTCGCGCGGCAGGACCTCCCGCAGGATCGCCATGCCGATGGGCAGGACGGCCGCACCGGCGCCCTGCAGGCCGCGCGCGAAGATGAGCAGCGCGATGTTGGAGGTCAGCGCGCAGATCAACGATCCGGCGGTCATGAGCGTGAACGCGATGAGCAGCATCCGCCGCTTGCCGACCATGTCGGCGAGCCGCCCGAAGATGGGGGTCATCACCGCGCCGACCAGCAGAGTGCTCGTCACCAGCCACGACACGGCCGTAGGTCCGGCCCCGGTGAAGCCGGGCATGCTCGGCAGCAGCGGGACCATGACGGTCTGCATGATCGCCTGGAAGACCGCGCCGACGGCGAGAACGGGGAACACCAGATGCCGCAGATCCCGGCGCCTGACGGTGGAATCCGCGCCGGAGCGCGTCGCGAGCGCACCGGTGCGTCCGGGAACGTGCAGGCGGAGGGGGAACGACACCGACACGACGCCCTCCCCTCGCCATAGGTAAATAGTCGTTCACCACTCTAAGGTGAACGGCTATTTACCCTCAAGGGAAGTGACCCAAGTCATTCGTGACGCTAAGAACCGCCTCCGTCGATAAGTCGCTGGACCAGAGGGGCGTACACGGCGACCACCTCGTCGATCGTGCCGGTCGCGCGGTCGCGCATCATCCGCCGCCGCATGATCGCCAGCCCCATCACCGCCGACATGGCCAGCTCCGCGCGCAGACGGGCGTCCGGCCCCGGTAACCGTGCGGCGAGGGTGTCGATCATCTGCGTCGAGAAGTTCTCGCGCAGCTTGCGGTTGCTCTCCTCGCTGCCACCGCTCATGAACAGGATGTTCATCGAGAGCGGCTTGTGGGGTTCGAGTGGCCGCGCCAGCAGCGCCACCATCCGCTCCCCCAGGTTCTCGAGCGGCCCGTCGAACAGCAGCTCCGCGGCATGGTGGAAGTCGACGAGCTCGTCGTACAGCTGTTCCTTCGAACCGAAGTACTTGATGATCAGCGGTGCGCTGACCCCGGCGTCCTCCGCGATGTCCTTGAGGGTGATCTCCCGGTAGGGACGCGTCGCGAAGGCCTTGCCCGCCGCGTCGAGGATCAGCGCCCGCGTCTCGTCGGACGTGCGTCGGCGCTGCCTCTCGGATTCGCCACGATGCGAGGTCTCCGTGCTGCGCACGGTCACATCGCCCGCCTCCCCGACAGGGCTCGTCCCAGGGTCAGCTCGTCGGCGAACTCGAGATCGCCACCCATCGGCAGACCCGACGCGAGGCGGGTGACGCTCAGCCCCGGGAAGTCGCGGAGCATCCGCACCAGATAGGTGGCCGTGGCCTCCCCCTCGGTGTTCGGGTCGGTCGCGATGATCACCTCGGTGACGTCGACCCCGTCCTCCTGGTTGCCGATGCGCGTGAGCAGCTCGCGGATGTGCAACTGCTCGGGACCGATGCCGTTGAGCGGATCGAGTGCCCCGCCGAGCACGTGGTAGCGCCCGCGGAACTCGCGGGTGCGCTCGATCGCCTGCACATCCTTGGGTTCCTCGACCACACAGATCACCGTGCGGTCGCGCCGCGGATCGGCGCAGATCCGGCACCGCTGCTGGTCCGAGACGGTTCCGCACACCTCACAGAACTGCACGCCGTCGCGGATGCGCTGCAGCGCCGCCTGGAGCCGGTCGATCTCCGACGGCTCCACCGACAACAGGTGGAAGGCGATCCGCTGCGCGCTCTTGGGCCCGACACCGGGCAGTTTGCCCAGTTCGTCGATGAGGTCCTGGACCGGTCCTTCGTACAACGCCGACCTCTAGAAACCCGGAAGACCCGGGATACCGCCCCCGAGACCACCGGCGAGCGGGCCGAGCTTCTCGGCCGCGATCTCCTGCGCCTTCGCCGAGGCATCGGCGATCGCGCCGACCACGAGATCCTGGAGGGTCTCGACGTCGTCGGGATCGACGACCTTCGGGTCGATCTTCACGGACACGACCTCACCCGTGCCCTTCACCGTCGCCGTGACGAGACCAACCCCGGCCGAACCGGTGACCTCCGCCTGGGCCATCTCGTTCTGCGCGGCGACCAGCTGCTGCTGCATCTGCTGGGCCTGGGCGAGGAGTTGCTGCATGTCGGGCATTCCACCGGGTTGCACGGACACGTCCTTTCTGCAAGTTGTCTGCCAGCCTAGTCGCCCGGCAGGGCGGTCGGTACGGACCGGCGAACGGGCTCTAGTCGAGTTCCTTCTTCAGGTTCTCGAGCAGCTGCTGCTGGATCTTGCGCAGACCCAGCGGAGCGAAGGTCTTCTCGAAGAAACCCTTGATGCCGCCCGCACCCTTCCACTGCGTGAGGACGACCACGGTCGAACCCGTGCCGTTCGGGACCACGCTGTAGGTGGTCACGAGGGTGGAGTTCGCGTCGGTCTCGGTGACCGTACTGCCCTTCACCGACACGGTCGCCTGCACGTCGCGCTGACGGCTCTCGGTGGCCTGGAGGATCCAGTGCACGACGGTGCCGTCGCCCCGCCCACCGGAGATCACCCGGTAGTCGCGGTAGTGCTCGGTCAGGATGCGCGGACGCACCGTCTCGTAGTCGGCCAGGGCGGTGAGCACCGCCTCCGGGGCTGCTGCCAACTGGATCGAGCTGCTTGCGCTGACCTGTGCCATCGACGGCTCCTTCTGCGTGTTCGGACCGGAATTACCTCGTGCGACTCACCCCTATCCTGCCCTGTCGCTACACGGACGGATGCGACCGCCGGGTCTATTGTGGATGTGCCACAACGATGCGCCGTTCCAGGGAGTCGAATGCCGATGCCGAGATCGTCACGCACCAAGGGCCCCTACGGAGAGGCCGTCCACCGCGAAGGTGTCGAACGGCTGCTGCGCTCCTATCACGCCATCCCCGCAGACGCGCCCGTGCGGCTGGCGAAGAAGACCTCGAATCTCTTCCGCGCCCGCGCCGCCGTGAACGCTCCCGGTCTCGACGTCTCCGGCCTCGCCGGCGTCATCTCCGTCGACTCCGAGGCCCGCACCGCCGACGTCGCCGGGATGTGCACCTACGAGGACCTCGTGGACGTCACCCTGCAGTACGGCCTGGCCCCGTTCGTGGTGCCCCAGCTCAAGACCATCACCCTGGGCGGCGCCGTCACCGGCCTCGGGATCGAGTCGACCTCCTTCCGCAACGGCCTGCCCCACGAGTCGGTGCTGGAGATGGACATCCTCACCGGCGGCGGGGAGATCGTCACCGCACGTCCGGAGGGCGAGCACGCCGACCTGTTCCGCGGCTTCCCCAATTCCTACGGCAGCCTGGGCTACGCGACACGCCTGCGCATCGAACTCGAGCCGGTGAAGCCGTTCGTCGCGCTGCGTCACCTGCGATTCGACACGATCTCCGATCTGCAGGACGCGCTCACGAAGGTCGTCGACGAACGCGTCTGGGACGACGTGCCGGTCGACTACGTCGACGGCGTCGTCTTCTCCGCGGACGAGAGCTATCTGACCCTCGGCACGCAGACCGACGAACCCGGCCCCGTCAGCGACTACACGAAGGACGACATCTACTACCGGTCGATCCAGCACATCTCGGTAAACCATCCCAAGCAGGACCGCCTGACGATCCACGACTACCTGTGGCGGTGGGACACCGACTGGTTCTGGTGCTCACGGGCCTTCGGCGCCCAGAACCCGAAGATCCGCCGGTTCTGGCCGAAGCAGCTGTTGCGCAGCAGCTTCTACTGGAAGCTCATCGCGATCGACCACAAGTACTCGGTCGCGGATCGCATCGAGGCACGCAAGGGCAACCCGCCGCGCGAACGGGTCGTGCAGGACATCGAGGTGCCCATCGAACGGACGCGGGAGTTCGTCGAATGGTTCCTCGAAGAGATCCCGATCGAACCGATCTGGCTGTGCCCCTTGCGTCTACGCGACGGCAGCTCGGAGGGCGCGACGGATCCGCAGCGCCCATGGCCGCTGTACCCGCTCGAGCCGGGCCGCGCGTACGTCAACGTCGGGTTCTGGTCCTCCGTTCCCAAGGTGCCGGGCGAGATCGAAGGAGCCGCCAACAGGCTGATCGAGAAGAAGGTCGCCGAGCTCGACGGACACAAGTCGCTCTACTCCGACTCGTACTACAGCGAGGACGAGTTCGAGAAATTGTATTACGGCGGTGGTGAATACCCCGCCCTCAAGAAGCAGTACGACCCTCGGTCCCGTCTACTGGACCTCTTTTCGAAGGCGGTGCAACGAAAGTGACCACATTCAAGGCGGAGAGCACGAGATCCACCGAGGACAAGCTCGCTCTCGCGGATATCGTCGAGATCGTCACCGGCGGCGACATGCCGATGCGGTTCACGGCGTACGACGGATCCGCCGTCGGCCCCGAGGACTCCCGGTTCGGGCTGCATCTCGCCACCCCGCGGGGGGCGTCGTACATCGCAACGGCCCCCGGCGATCTCGGCATGGCGCGCGCGTACATCGCCGGCGACCTGCAGGCGAAGGGCGTCCACCCCGGTAACCCCTATCCGCTGCTCGCGGCGCTCGGCGACCTCCACTTCGAGCGTCCGCCGGCCCGGGTCCTCGCCCAGATCGTGAAGTCGCTCGGCACCGAACTGCTCAAGCCGGTCTCCCCGCCGCCGCAGGAGCACCTGCCGCGCTGGCGGCGCATCGCCGAGGGTCTGCGGCACTCGAAGTCCCGTGACGCCGAGGTCATCCACCACCACTACGACGTCTCCAACGAGTTCTACGAGTACGTGCTCGGACCGTCGATGACCTACACCTGCGCGGTCTTCGAGTCGGA
>Ga0182741_1003642_pt1 | contig 16134 bp, 21 predicted proteins | sample eDN5th37CBELigOP_FD_128874 | JGI IMG/M metagenome (GOLD analysis project Ga0182741, IMG submission 128874) | Enriched Organic Plus compost microbial communities from Emeryville, California, USA - eDNA 5th pass 37_C BE-Lig OP (version 2) (version 2) ...
CAGCGAATTATGGATCGCATGCAGAACGAAACGCCCTTCAGTGCGATGAAAGAGTAGAGAGAACTGGCGTGGGGTTTTCGCGCAGGCCCCCAGCAGCCAAAGTAGCAGTTCCAGCAACACTTAATGACCCACTACCCATGGCCACTCTCCGCCGCATCCTGAAGTACACGCCGGCCGTAGTGCTGGGGCTGCTGGTCGTTGCGTGGGTGGTGAATCTGTACGGACATTTCGGCTATAAACTTCAATTTGGCAAACGGTACTGGCAGATTGACTGTCGTCTCCAGCGCTTCCGCATCTATGTAAGCCCGTTTCGCGAATCGCAGAAATGGTTTCGCCTATCCCCAGGGTGGTTTTGGCACCAGCAGATCCCAGCCCTGGATAAGCAGTCCGATTTGATTCTCGGCTGGCATGCTGTTGGCGGAGAAGGTGCGTCGGTTTTAACTCTGCCGCTTCCTCTGGTCCTGACGGCGATTTTTCCCCTCGCCATCGGCCCCTTCATCTCCTTCCGATTCCGCCTCTGGCACCACCTTGCGTACACGGCAGTCGTCGCCGTCGAACTCGCGTATTACTTGCGGTGGCAGGAGTAGCCGATGGACAATGCCCGCATGGACGAGAACAAGACCCGCCGACATTGGCTGAGCTTCGGGATCCGGGATTTGCTGTGGGCGATGGTTGTGGTGGCGGTTGCGCTGGGATGGTACCTCGAATACCGATACGATCGCCGTCAGGTCGCACTCATCAAGGCAACTCAACAGTTCCTCGTTCCCTACCATCGAAAGGTCGGGGTAATTAGCGGAACCATTGAGTATAGAGACGGGTCTGTCGTGAATGTCGACTTTTTCGTGCGCGATCAGCCGGCGACGTCGAACACGACGCGCCCGTAAGCCAACCACTATGATGCAGAACAGCAACTTCAAGCGTTTGTCGTTTACTCAGCCATGCCCACCCTCCGCCGCATCCTAAAGTACACGCCGGCCGCGGTGCTAGGGCTGCTGGTTGCGGCTTGGGTGGTGAGCATTTTTTTCGTCACCGCGGTTGCTGAACCCTCTAGTCGAGGGCCCGCGCAAGGAACGTCGGTGCATCTGATGCAGGGAAGCATCATGTATCACCACCTAAGGGAGTTTCGACTGGGGCGACAGTGGGTTTTCAGACGGGAGCGGATGTGGCGTTTTTCGTTCGGTACTTTGCACGCTGCGACTCAGCCTTTCCATGGTCGTGGTGCCGGTCCCATTCCTGATAACGATTCTGCTCCCCCTTGCCATCGGCCCTTTCATCTCCTTCCGCTTCCGCCTCTGGCACTACCTCGCGTACACGGCGCTAGTCGCGGTTCAACTCGCCTATTACTCGCGATGGCAGGGATGACAGTCATGGCGGCTAAAGGTCTGGCAAACTAGAAGCTAAACTGACCGACCTCTCGTTGCGACTGCTGGAGATTCACTCAATGCTGAGGAAAAAGCTTAGAAGCTTCTCCGTACGTACCCTTCTTTTAGTGACCACGCTGCTGTGCACCCTGTTGGCGATTTGGATATATAGAGCCAAAGAGCAGCAGCGATCGGTTCAAGCAATTCGAAAAACAGGGGCAAGGGTGCGTTACGACTACGAAATGTCCACAAGCAGCGGGAAGGTAGCCAAGCCCCCAGTATGGCCTTGGTTCATTGCCTCGTTGGGTCCTGATTACTTTTGTAATGTTGCTGCGGTAACGTTCTACCCGGAGCCACCGCAAGAGGCAGACGAACTAGTCAAACTTCTCGACGGCCTTCCTGTGAGTCATGTCGCAATTTGGCCGGGCGGCAAAGGTCGCAGAACGTCGCCGGCGATCGCGAGTGGAGGCTTAACGGACAAAGGACTGACTCATCTGATTTCGGAACACCCGAACTTGATTCACTTATCTTTGCTTCATGCTCGCCTATCGCCAGCGGGCGTTGACATGCTTGAAAGCCAGCGAAACCTTGCCTGGCAAATAGACCCAAATCCAAACAACATCAAGCGGCCGATGGGACACGAGCCGATGCCAGCTTCAAGATTTAGCGAGGACGACTTATTCGCACCAGTACGCGACTAAGCTGTTACGGGAAGCGACCGCCGCTTACTAAGCGGCTCGGCCCCGTTCCGGCGGGGCTTTTTCGTGCGCGTGGGGTAGAATCGGGGGCATGAAATACTCGACTCGTGACCTGTTTTGGCTGTGCCTTGTGGTGGCGATCTCCGCAGGATGGCTTGTGGATCGGCAACGGCAACGTGTGCTTTCCGAGCAAAAGCAAAAAGCTGTTACGACTGAGCTTGAGATGGCGAAGGCCGAGCTTGAAACAGCGAGGGAGAAGGCAAAAGACCTTGCGATTAACTTGGACTATATGTATGCGGAACACAAGCTATTCAAAAGCCGAGCCGATGAATGGCTGGAGGCGCTTATCAAGCACGGGTTGGTTACCCTCCCAACCCATGAGCCGCAAAAGCATCCCGCCGACTAGCCAGCAACACATAATCGGTCACTACCCGCTGCTGGGTAGTGTTCTATTGATTCCTGCGCTGCTAATCGGCTTCCAGTTTAGCCCGGCGGAGGAAGGATTTGAGGAGTGGCGGTCGGAAGTGTTGGTCGTTGAGGGACTGGCCGACCAGGTCGCAGAGCTGGAACATATTGTCGGGTACCCGGTTGGCCAGGTCCGAGTACTTGGCATGGTTCCAGACAGCTTCGACTGGATTGAGGTCAGGCGCGTAGGGCGGCAACCACTCGACGCTCAGCCAGTCGGCTCCTTGCTCCTTCAGCTGTCGCACTGCCGAGCGATGCGCATTCAGGCGGTCGCAGACCAGGATGATCGGGCGGCGGGTCAGCCGCCGCAGTTCCAGCAGGAAGGCCTGGAAGTCGGGCGCTTTGACGTTGTGATCGAGCACCGAGAAGTGCAGCGACGTTCCACCCGAGCGCGGTCGATAGATTAGCGCTGCGATCACGCTCAGCCGGTCATGCCGATTCCAAGCGTACTGGATCGGGGTCTTGCCGCTGGGTGCCCAGGTGCGGCGGTTGAGCGGTTGGAGCATGAAGCCGCTTTCATCGACGAAGGCGATGATAGCTTTTTACGCTCGGCTCCCTTTTTTTATCCGCGGCCACTCGCGCTTGCGCCACTCGTCGATCCTAGCTTCGTCACGCTCGCGGGCCCTCCGCTCGGGCTTCTGACAGGACCAGCCGAATTTGTGGAGGATTCGCGAGACGTGATCGGGATGATAGCCGACGCCGAACCTCCCTGTGCCCAACCCTTTTCGTAACCATTCTCTGATGGGCGATTAGCGCAAGTGGTTGCGGCGCGGCAGCTTCGAGAGTTCGCGTCCGTTTCGTGGGGGTACGCGAATCAACGCTCTACGGAAAATCGGGCAGGGGTTGCGTTCGACCCCCGAACCCATCTCTCTCAAAACAGAGAGCGCTGCCAAGCCGCATCAAGAGGGAAGGCATCGCGCCAGCAAGGGACAACGCGCGGCCGATCCTGCCGACCGTAACGTATGTTTCAGCAGGCGGCGAGCGCCGACCGGGGTGCCAAAATTCGTGCACTCCCATGATTTCCCGCGGCAATTCCCAGTGTAATTCGATGACGAATGTGTTTCAGTCCCTTCTGCTGGTGATTGCCGGCGCGACGCAGAAAGAACTGGCCCGCCAGGTCAAATACCTGAAGGTCGAAAACGAAATCCTCCGCAGCAAGTTGCCCAAACGCATCACGATCACCCCCAAAGAGAAGCATCGACTGGTGCGGTTCGCCCAGAAGCTCGGCGGGAAGGTCCTGCGCCAGCTGACGACCATCGTGGCCCCCGACACGCTGCTGAAATGGATTCGCGCAGAAAAGAAGGAAGGAAAGAAAACGCCGGCCAAGCGCGGCCGCCGCCGCACGCCCGAACAGATCCGTCGCCTGGTCCTCAAGCTGGCCAAGGAGAACCAGTGGGGCTACACCCGCATCCTCGGCGAGCTCAAGAAGCTGGGCGTCCGCTCCCTCTCGCGGAACACCGTTAAACGTATTCTGAAGGACGCCGGCCTCGACCCCGGTCCGAAGCGTGGCGAAGGGACTTGGGACGAGTTCCTCAAGCAGCACGCGGCGTCGCTCTGGCAATGCGACTTCTTCTCGAAGCGCATCCTCACGCTGAAAGGCATCCGCGAAGTCTTCGTGATCGCTTTCCTGAACGTGAAGACGCGACAGGTGATCCTGTCGCCAGCGACGCTCCATCCCAACGAAGAGTGGGTGGTCGCCCAGGCTGAGTCGTTCGTGCGCCAGGCCCGCGACGGCGGCCTGCCGGTTGCGCTGCTGCAGCGCGACCGCGATACGAAGTTCACGAAGTCGTTCGACGCCAAACTGAAAAGCCTGCGAGTGAAGGTGAAACGCGGGGCCTTTCGCGCCCCGAACACGAACGCTTTCGTGGAGCGATTCATCCAGTCCATCGAGCAGGAGTGTCTCGACCGGTTCGTGATATTCGGCGAGCAGCACATGGATCGCGTCTGCCAGGAATACTTGGCCCACTATCACCAGGAGCGCCCGCACCAATCGCTGGAGAACGAGCCGGTCACAGCGCCAAAGAAACGGGGGCGGCCGAAGACCAAGCAAGGCAAGGTCGAGGACGAGATCGTGCCGCTGGCGGATGTGCGCTGCACGCAGCGACTCGGTGGGCTGCTGAAGAGTTACAGCCGCAAGGCGGCGTGACCCCCACTCGGCAAATCGTCGGTCCAACGGAAAACCAACGTCGGGCCAACGCATTTCCAACGCATTTCCAACGTATTTCCAACGCTTTCCCAACGCAAATCCAACGGGCGACCCAACGCTTTTCCAACGCTGGCTGCAGCCGGATGTTGGTCATCGAGCGTCGTACCGACTCATCCCAGGGCCCACGGGTCGCCGGCCCCGTTACCCGTTGCCACCCACGGCGTGCGGTGATTGGTCCTATACCACTCCGGCGTTCGGCCGTTTTCGCCCTGTTCGTAACCGATATTCTGGATGCGGCTAAGCGTCGGAAAGACCTCGCGGCGGGTGCGGCGGTAGTGCGATTTGAATTGGCAGGTGAAGCACTTTTTGTTGCGAGTGCACCAGTTGGCGATCAGCCAGACCAGGCGGCGGCGATCTACGGCCCAGCCCCAGGGCGACCAGATCGGGCGGGTCTGGCACGAGTGGCTTTGCTCGGGTCGCGGCTCAGTCTTCGGCTTGTTATAGCCCGACGCCAGCAGAATCTGGTGCCCGTCGGACGACTTCACGTCGGGGATCAGCAATTCCCGCACCGCCCAGTCGAAATACTGCAGCGCGTCGGGGCTGGGCACCGTGTCGTCCTCCAGGTGGACGACCACGTCCGCCCGCACCTGGAACGCGCGGAACAATGCGTCGTGCGTGTTCTTGTTCAAGCCGAGCCGATTGCGGTTGACGAGCAGACGCGATTCGCAGGCTTTCCATTCACGGAACGCCCCGATCACCTCTTCGTAGCCGGGCTCGACATTGGGCAGCAGAATCCAGTCGCCGATGCCGACGCACTTCGAAAGCGCATCCAGCACCTCGCGGGTGTAGGCGGGGCGGCGATAGGCAGTCATAGTGATCACGCGGAGCATGGCTTTTCATCCTTGTGAACGTAGATGACGTCCTGGTGCGTCGCGTGGCGGTTGTATTCGGCCACGCGCTTGTATCCGCTCTCGGTGAGAAAGGCGTGGAGCTCGCCGGGATCGCACCAGCCTTCGGCGGGCCGGTGACCGGCGCGGCGCTCTTCGAGGTTGATCCACCGCACCCGACCCGACGCCAGGAGACGAGGCCCGCTACGAAACGCCGCGAGCTCACTCCCCTCGATGTCGATCCAGAGCAGGATGCGGTCGGGCTGGCCCATCTCCCTGTCGAAGCGGTCGAGAGTCCAGACCTGCACTTCGCAGGTCTTGTTGGCATAAGGCACCGGGAACAGACTGCAGCACTTGAGGTCGTGCGTCGGCACATGCAGCGTCGCGACGCCTTCGATCTCGCCGATTGCAATCTGGGCCAGCGGGCCGGGAAACTTGGCCTTCATCAGTTGGGCGTGCTGCGCCGGATGCGGCTCGCAGCCGAAAATGCGCATCGCCGGGAACTTGGCCGCCAGCGTCCGCCACTCGGTTTTCGTGCCCGCGCCGATGTCGTACATCGCGGCGGGCACGCCGCGAATGAAGCGGGAGATATAGGTCTCATTGAGCGCTTGAATGTTCATGCGATTCCTCCATCTTCGTGGGCGAAGCGGCAGCATGCAGCGCAAGCCAGTCGTGTGACCAGCGAGGCGTAATCGTGGCGGCGCGGCCGGCAGCGACGCGGCCGAGACGTTCGTAGCCATCTTTGCCCAGCGCCGAGATGTGTTGCGAATGGGCCGTGTACCAGCGATAGACGTAGCTCGGCCGCGGGTCGTGCTGGATTGGATCGGCGCGGCGCAAGTTGGCGGACTTGAATCGTTTGAGCAGCCCCTGGTCCTGGCCGCTCTGCATGAAGGGATAGCCGCAGACGCGGTCGAACGCCTCGCAGCGAAACGCCCACGCGCCGTGGAAAAGGTACTGGTTGGCCTTCCGCTCGAGGCGATTCCGCTTGTCGCTGTAGATGACGGTGGGGATCGTGTAATCGGAGTCGGACAGCGCCGCGACGGCGGCGCTCATGTGCCAGGGGAGATAGATGTCGTCATCGTCCCACACGCAGTAGGCGTCCACGTCGGCCGAGACCAGCGCCGCCGAGGCGTTCCGCTTTTCGCCGAGCGTGCGGAAGCGAACGGGGAGCGAGACGACCCGCCAGCCGTCGCCGCGCTGGCTGCCGTACTGGCCGGCGTCATCGAGCACGATCAGCTCGCGCTTTGCGGCCGGGTAGTCTTGTCGGACGAAGCACTCGATGGCCTCGGCCAAGAGCGTTGGGCGCTTATACGTGCAGCAGATCGCGGCGATCTTCATTCGGTGATTCTCCTTTGAGCCAGGCTTCGCAGGCGCGCATCAGGCGGCTGCGATGGGCAAGATGTTCGGACCAGTTCCGACCGTGGATCGAATGCGGCGCGGGCAATTCGGTGACTGGCAAGCGATGCACGCGGTTCAGTCGGCCGGTGTAGCGCATCGCCGTGTAGCTGAAGAGGATGTCCTCGCCGTTGCCGACGGGTTTTCCCTCGCGCTGGATCGCCTCGAACTGAGGTGCTACGTCGAAGAAGTCGGCGGCGTAGCGCCGCGACGCCACGAGCGCCCGCGTCAGCACCACTGGTACATCGCCGTTGGCCACGTTCCGCGCGTCGTAGGCACCGTCGGCCTTGGGGCGACGCCCGAAGATGCCGTGCAGCACGTCGGGGTCTTGCCGCCAAGCGTCGTACAAGCCACGCAACGTTTCGGTCGGCAGTTCGAGATCGTCGTCCTGGATGAGGATACACTGGTGCCGCGCGAGGCACGCCGCCGCGAAGCGGGTATAAAGCCCCAGGTCCTGTTCGGCATTGACCACCTTGGCCCAGTCGTGGAGGAACCGCTCGGCCGGATTGTTGTTCCAGACGATGGCCTCGGTGACGACGCCGCCGGTGCGCCAGCCATCGACGATGCGGGCGACGTTCGCGGGGCGTTTCCAATTCAGAATCACGCCAGTTATGCCGCTATCCATTCGCGCATCCTCCTGAGCTTCGTCGCACAGTCGCCGAGCGCATGCCGCATGCGCGGGTGACTGGCGAGGGACGTGGTATCCGCCAGATGGGCGTTCCAATGTGCCGGCAACTGGAACGTGCGCAGGTAAAGCTCGTTCGGCTCTGTTGAGGGCGATGACATGATGCCGCGGAGCGCATAGCCCATCAAATCGATGATCGCCGCCTGCTCCCACCAGGGATGGTGAATGTGCTGCGTCATTTCCCACGCCTGCGCGAGGTAAGGAAGCATGCCCGACCGGACCAGCCACACGCCCGTGTTGGGCACCACGCTGCGAGTCTTGTTGACGTGGACGGTGAGCGCCTGCAGGCTGGCCTCGGGCACGAGCGAGGCCAGATCCTCCTCGGGTGAGACGATCAGCACGTCGGCGTCAAGCCACAGCACCTCGTCATAGGCGACGAGCAGGTTTTGTAGTGCCGGTATCTTGCCCCACGCTGGCGGGCGACCGTCGCACTTGCACGGAACGACGTGGAGGTCGTAGCCGTGCAGCGCCGCGTAGCGCTCGAAGGTCGGCAGCGATAGTTCCAGAAGCTCGGCGTGGCCTCCCACGCCGTAGGTTGCGATTGCCTTGTTTCCCTGCATTAGGCCGCCTCCTTGCGATTCGACGCGATGCTTGCAAACAGTCGCTTCCAGCCGGTCCAGATCACGTCGGGGCTGGCGAGTTCGTTGATGAGCCGCTCGCGGGCGGCGTGAATGATCCGCATCCGCAGGTCTTCGTCGTAGGCGAGCATGGCAGCGTAGTGGGCGAGCTCCTCGTCGCACTTGCCGAGGAACCCGGTGACGCCGTGCTGGATCATTTCCCGCCAGCCCCATTCGTTCTGGGTGACGACCGGCACCCCCATCGCCATCGCTTCCAGGCCGACGCGCGGCCAGTTCTCGCGAGCGCCGCCGTTGACCGGCAAGGTGCAATGCAACTGGCGGAAGAAGTCCTGCGCTGTGATCGCCATCGGCTTGAGGCAGTCGGACCAGGCCGGCGCTTTGCCGAGCTTGGCGTGCGTCCGCTCATCCATGCCGAGCATGAGCGCTCGCTTCGGTCGGTACTGGATGCGTTCGTAGATCGGCCAGGTGTTGCTCGACCATTTATCCTGGTCGGGACGGGCGGCGCGACCGACGACAAACGCTTCGCCGGCGACATGCGGTCGAGGATTGAAAGGCCACTCGTCGGCGTCGAATGCGCCGCGGATCAAGTGCCCTTGCGCCGGCTGGTAGCCGAACTCGGCCAACTGCGGTTCGAGCTGCCCGCGTTGGAAGTCGCTTTGGAACACTAAGGCGTCGAACGGGCCGCAGGAGCGATAGAAGTCGCGCTCGGCGTTGAACAGCCAGGTCATGCAGTTGACCCACACCATGCGGCAGCCCAGTTCCCGCAGCCGTTTGGCGTTGGCCAGGAAGGCGATATTGCAGAAGCTGACGACCGTGCCGCCGGCCAGGCCCGCTACCTTCCCCAGCGTCTCGGCGGTCGCCTCGTGGGTAACGCAACCGAGGGCGTCGAGGCGAGCCTTCCATTTGTCGTCCGCGCCCCAGGTCGGAATGAGGTGGACCTCCACGCCGAAGCGCCGCCAGATCTTCACCGTGTGCCAGGCTTCGGTGCAGGCCCCACCGAGATCGCCGGGATAGCCCATCAAAAACACTCGCATTGAACGGTTGCTCCTTAGGATGACGAACTGCCCGGCGGCGGACCGCTCGACGGCGCAGAACTGGGGGGACTCGATGGCGAAGGTGGGCCGCTCGACGGTGCCGAGCTCGTCGGCGGGGTGGATGGCGTATGCCAGTCGCTCGATGAGGACGAGCTTTCGCTAGACGAACCTTCGCCCGAAGGCGTGGGGGGCGAACTGGATGTCGGCGGCGTGCTCGGCGTCGGGGGTTCGCTGCTGGGCCAACTGCTTGTGGGCGGCGAACTGCTTGTCGTATGCCCGCTACTGCTCGGAGAACTACTGGTCGGCGGCGAGCTACTTGTCGCCGCGCTGCTCGAAGTGGGATCGCTGCTCGATGGCGGCAGGTCGGAGGAACTGTCGCTGCTACTGCCGGGCATCGACGGGGACGATTCACTCGACGACATATCCGAAGCGGAACTTTCACTCGAACTGCTTACGAACGAGTCACTACTGGATGCCGAGGGTGTGGATGGGGTCGAGGGATGGGACGATGCTGACGGCATGGATGACGAAAGGCCGCTGGACGCTGAGTCGCTCGACGATGGCGAACTGCTGCTGTGCCCACTCGACGATTCGCCGCTCGACGATGATTCGCCGGATGATGATTCGGCGGATGATGAGGGCTCGCTGGATGATGAACTGGCCTCGCTGGAACTACTCGACGAGGAACTACCGCTTTCGCTCGACGAGGAGGAACCACTGCTACTGCTCAAACTGCTCGGCTGCGAACTGGACGACGAATGCTCGGAGCTGGAACTCGACGAAGGACCTGAGCTCGATGAGGAGCTTGACGAAGAACTGCTGCTCGGCAAGGAAGAACTCGAAGAGGACGAGCTCGACGAACTGCTGCTGGATGAACTGCTGCTGGACGAGGAAGAACCAGACGAGCTGCTCGCGCTGTCCGACGAACTGCTTTCGCTGGAACTCGACGAGGGCGGTTCGGACGAACTGTTGCTGCCCAATGACGACGATGACGAACCGGAGCTGGAGGAACTGGATGAGCCGCTCGACGAGCTAGAACTGCTCGAACTCGACGAACTGCTTTCGCACGGCTCGCAGCACTCCTCACGCACCCACTCGCCGCGCTCCACGCGGGTGGCGTTGTGGACCTCCACCGGCCGCTTCATGAGCTTGTTCTCAGACAGGCACTGCACCTCGAAGAGCTGCAACGTGCTGTCGCTGCTGCTGCCGCTCGATGAATCGCAACAGACGGGCACCGTGCAAGGCGAGCCAGGCTCCACGCTCCGCAACTGGCCGCAGACGAACGACCAGCGTTCGGTCGGGAACGTGATCGAGTCGCCGCTCCGCACCGGGCAAGGGATCAGGACCTCCAGCACCGCCGTCAGTCCCTGGCCGGGCGGGCATGGTCCGCTGCTCGACGGCTCGCTGCTGGAAGGCTCGCTCGTGGACGATTCGCTGCTGGAGGACTCGCTACTTGACGGTTCGATCGATGACGGCTCACTGCTCGACGAGAACGATTCACTCGAACTGCTGGACGAACCGCTCTCGCTCGATGAAAGGCTCTCGCTGGACGAACTGCTGCTCGAAGATTCCGACGAGGACGAGCTTGACGAAGAGCTGCTCGATGAAGAGGAACTGCTACTGGAACTGGATGACGAGGACGAGCTAGACGAATCGCAGCAACCTTCTCCCAGCTGCACGACCTCCCATTTCTGGCTGTCAGCCAGCCACTTCGCCCAGCCATAGGTGCCCGCGGGAACACTTTCGGCCTCGGCGCAGGCGCAGTCGCCGCCCGATGTGCCGCCCGCTGGGCACACCTTGGGGCAGACGACGCCCAGCGAATCGTAAAGCGTGAACGGGCAATCTACTTCGCACCACTTGGGCGTACCGTCGTCGGTTTCGCTGTACACGATCCGCACCGCCGCCGCGCTGCCGCAGCGAGGCAGGGGCGAGAGCAACTTGAAGCGGCGGAAGTCCTCGGGAAAGTTCGACAGGCGAACGACCGCCCATTGTTTCCCGAGCCCGCCTTCGCGCCACAGGATGCGGGCGGAACCGACGGGCCGGCTCAATAGCACGGTCGGATCGTCATGCTTCACGTCGGCGAACTCGTGGCATTCGTCCTCGACCTCGATGTAGGCCGGGCAGGCGCCGCTCACCCAGGCGCGGCCGATCTTGCCGTCGCGAAGCGGGTCGAGCAGGATCATGAAGCGGCCGAAGTGGTCGGGATGCTTGGGCTTCACGCCCACTAGCGCCACCTGGTTCTTGAATTCCCGCAGGTGCGAACCGGGCGTGATGATGGGCGACGAGATGCCCAGCACATGGAACCGCAGCCGGTCTTCGCCGCTGCCGTTGCGCATCTTGATGATGTCAGCCTGGCGAATCTGGTCGAGGGCGTCGGCCAGCTGGTCGTGCTTCTTTCCTTTCTGGGCGCGCACCGTATCCAGAAAGGAGTTCCACACTTCGGAGGAGAACTCCAGCGGCTGGCCGGTCTGGGTCTTTTTGAAGCGGTCGCCCATTTAGGTTCCGATCCCCAGGCCTGAAAAATCGCCATACTCGTAGACCTGCTCGACGTAGGCCGCGATCGGTTTCTTGATGAGCGTTTTGGCCGCGTTGTCCTCCTCGTCGGCGAATCGAATCCAGAGGTAATGCCAACCTTCCTTGCTGGCGACCGTGATATTGCCCAGCTGCAGGTTGGTGACATTGGGGCTGGCGGCGAAGCGATAGGTGATCTCCCAATCGTCGAAGCCGCGCTTCGCGCCGCTGGCTCCCAGGAACAGCACTTCGCCGCGGGCGAAACCCTTGAACCCGCTGGCGTTCACTTTGCCGGTCAAAAAGAAGATCGCCGCCTTGTATGCGCCGGTGACCAGCGCATCGTCGATCTGGTGCGTCTCGGTGAAGTTGTAGACCGGGACAGTAATATCCGTCCCTTCGATCTGATCCTGATTGACGCCGATTGCGCCCTGAAAGTCCGGCGCGATCTCACCCGGCGCGGCGTAGCGCCCGACCGTCGTCAGGCTCTGGCTGATGTGCTGGTTGCCGCCGCCGGTGTCGAACGTGAACTGCGACTCGTCTTCGAGCTTCACATAGCGAACCGAGCATTCCCACACGCCGCCGCCCACGGTCGAGATCGTGAAGCTGTCGCGCTTGAGCCCGTCGTAGAACGCCGGCGCTGTGGCCGCGACGAGTCCTTTGACGAGCAGATCGTCGTCGGTGCCCTGGACGACGTACAAGAGCTCCGTGTTCGGGTCTTCGCTCTCCGTCGCCTCGCGGCTGTTGTATCGTTCGTCGATGGTGATCGGCATGCGGCATCCTTACGGCGCGAACACGAGCTTCCCTTGCTTAGCCTGGGCCAAGAGGTCCTTGGTGTTAACCACGATTTGCTCGGCGGCGCGGGCGGTGCGCTCGGCTAGACTGTCGGCGCCCAGGCCACGCGCGGCCAGCGCGTTGAACGTGCCCTTGGCCTCGACCTTCCGCTGCTCCTCGGCCAAGACGCCGCCGCTGGTGGAAAGGCTGTCTTCGACCTGCTTGAGCCGCTCGGGGTCGCTGGTCTCGGCAGCGGCCCGCTTCTTCGCTGCCTCGGCGATAGCGTCTTGCCACTCCTTCCGCGCGCCCGCGAGCTCGCCTTCCGTCTCGGCCAGGTCGTCAGCGAACTGTTTCTGCCGACGGGCGTGTTCCTCGGATTGCATGTCGCCCATCGCCTGCTCCGCACCAGCCCGATCCCGCTCGATCTGGTCACGGCGATCCTGCCGCTCGCGGTCCCGCTGGCCCACGGCGTCGAGCATCTGCTGGTCGGCCGCGCCGGTCGCCTCGCTCACTTCGCGGTTGATCCGGTTCACTTCGGCATTCACATCGACCTCGTCGCTGAATAGCGACTTGAGCCGCACCCAGGCCTTCTTGATGAAGCCGATGGTGTTGTGCCAGGTGTGCGTGAGCAGATTGGTGAAAACGCTCCAGGCGTCGGCGAGGAACCCGACCGTTTCAGTCCAGCCGACTTCGATGGCCGCCCAGCCGTTGTTGAGAATCTTGGCGACGCCGAATACCGCGTCGGTCCAGAGCGACAGAAAGAAATCCTTGGCCCCGATCCACAGCCCGTTGAGGAAGTGAATTCCGCGCCGCCACTCCATCTTCAGCGTCAGCCAGACGATCTTCGCCGCCAGCGCCAGGTCGCCCGCGGCCAACGCATCACTGATCCCCTGCCACGCCGCCAGGGCGTCGTTCTTGAGCGTCTCGAACCGCTCCCCCAGCCACGCCAGCGCCTTGGCCCCCAAACCGGACGCATATAAGAGGTATGCGCCGAGCGCGACCGCCGCGACGATCACCAGGCCAATGGGCGAAAGCAGCAGGGCGATGATCTTGCCCAGGATGGCGATGGCCGTGCCGATCGCCCCAACGACTGTGACCACGGCACCAATGGCCGCGCCGAACCCCGAGATGATGCCTCCCAACACGATCAGCGCTACGCCTGCTGCGACCACCGCAGCGGCGATCTTAAACACCGTGACGACCAGCGCCTTGTTCTGCTTGATCCAGTTGACGGCCGCGACTACGAACTTGGTTGCTTTGGCGATCAGATCGGTGAGCATCGGGGCCAGCGCCGCACCGATGGCGAAGACGCCCGCCTTGATCGATTTCCACAGGTCGTCGAGCGTGTCGCCAAACAGCGTGGCGGCGTCGGCATCCTCCTTCGAGATCGTCAGGCCCAATTCGCGGGCCCGCTGCTGCAGCTCCTCGATCCCCTTGGCCCCGCCCGCCATCAGCGGCAGCAACTGCGTGCCCGACTTGCCGAAGATCTTCATCGCCATCGCCGCTTTGAGCGTGGGGTCTTCGATCCGCGACAAGCGATCCGCGATCAGTTTGAATTGCTGGTCGGGCGACAGGCCGGCGAGCTGCTCGACCGTAAGGCCGAGCATGGCGAGGTTTTCCTGGGCCGACTTCGATCCCTTGGCGGCGTCGAGCACTGAGGCCTGCATACGCCGCAGGCCCCCTTCGAGCGTTTCTAGGTTCGCGCCCGACTGATCGGCCGCGTAGGCGAGCTCGGAGAGCGTCTCGACCGCGACGCCGGTGCGTTCCGAGGCTTTGTTGACCTGATCGCCTGCCGTGGCGAAGTGCTGCACCGCTGCCAGGAGTGGCGCAATCACCGCCCCGCCGGCGGCAACCATCTGGAAACCCATCGCCTGCACGCTCGCCCCGAAGGCTTCGAGCTTCTTCGAAGCGCTGCTCAGTCCTTTGACGAGTTTGCTGTCCTTGGTGAACAGCTCGATGTAGGCCGCGCCGGCGCGGATGGTATTTGCATTGGCCATTTCAAATCAACCTAAAATGACGCAAGGCATTAAGTATCAACGACTTGGACTCGTAATGCGATTGCTTGTAATGGCTTACAATGGCATTAGCCATTGACAATCGTTGCGATAGCCGCTCTATTGGCACTCGTTGGCATCTATACTCACTCTCTAGCTACACAGGAGTTCGGACATGTCGAACGAAGACCTAGTTGCCGTAATGGTCCCGAAGAAGCATTTGGCGAAGGTTTATGGCTTGATTGCCCGGTTGGACGGCGCTGACGAAGTGGAATCGCCAGTTGAGAATGTCGAAGCGCCGGCGATTGAAGCCGTGCCCGACGAGTGGACGCCGTCGCGAATCCGAACGGCTGTCGAGCAGTCGCCGCCGGCAATGCGCGATATCCTTCGTGCCTTGGCTGATCGCGCAGGCGAATGGTTGACCACGCACGAACTGGCGCAAGCCATCCAAGCGAACCCGAATGCTGATTGGAAGACTGTTGCTGGAACCCTCGGTGCATTCGGCCGCCGCATTTCCAGTCGTTATGGGCTTGAGAGTCTGCCATTCGACGGCAAGTACGACCACACCGCTGGTTGCCGCGTGTATCGCATGTCGGCGGATATGGCTCGTCAGGTTTTGCAAGCGTTGGAAAACGGGGAGTAGCCATTCACAGTCTCCTCAGCGGGTGCAATCCACAAAGATGGTTTTCAACGTCCGAACTCCCGTCTTGACCTTCGGCTTCCGCTCGTTCACGAGCGGATTGAACTCCGCGGGCGTGAACGGCTGGGGTTTCTTCTTCGGGTTGCGATGGACGTTGGCGAGCATGGCGAGCACAGCCGACGTGTGCTGCCACTCGTCGCGCCTACAGGCGTCGACCATCCAGACCAGTTCCCGCAGCGTCAAAGGGCCGGGCTCGACGCCGACGATGCCGGCGAGTTGCCAGATGAGTCGCCAGGCGTCAGCGCCGGTAACCCGTCCCCGCTCAAGATCTGTTCCAGCTGCCGGTCCAGCTTCGGATCGTCCAACCGCTTGCTGGCTGTCTCGACCGCCTTCGTCTGAAAGGCCTTCAGCTTCGCGAGCGCCTTGGCCAGCACCTGACGCTTCGCCAGCGGGAAAAAATCGACGAGTTCCTCCAGGAGGCAAGTCGTGCCGAGATCAATGGCGTCGCCTGCCATCGCCCGGCCGAAGTCTTCGTCCGTGACCTGCTTGGCGTCCGCCTCGGGCTTGCACAGCACATAGAGCACGTCGCAGAGCATCACCGGATCGGAAACGAGCTGTTCGATCAGCTTCCCCTCGACCGCTTCCAGCAAGTTGACGCTCAGCAGCGACTTCACCCGTTTGATGGCATCGACGTTGATCGCGACGGTCCAGGTGCGGCCGGCGTTGTCGTTGAATGTTTTCATGCGGTGACCGCTCTCCTATCAGGCCGAGGAACTACCGGTGCCATTGATCCACTGCGGAGCGCTCGCCGCGTAAGTCGGCTTGATGGTCACGTCGACCATGATTGCCTCCTCCAGCGCCTCGTTGCGCGTGAAGCTGAAGATGTCGAACGTCGCCCGCAAACCCTCGGACGACGGATCGTTGATATCGCCATCCATCACGGCGAATTCGATCGGCGTGTTCCCGAAA
>Ga0182741_1003643_pt1 | contig 16123 bp, 11 predicted proteins | sample eDN5th37CBELigOP_FD_128874 | JGI IMG/M metagenome (GOLD analysis project Ga0182741, IMG submission 128874) | Enriched Organic Plus compost microbial communities from Emeryville, California, USA - eDNA 5th pass 37_C BE-Lig OP (version 2) (version 2) ...
CCCACCGTGGTGACGAGCCTTCGCGAGGTGAACTGGGCGCGCTTCGAGCCCAACTTCTTCGTGCTCTTCCCTCCCTCCGCGCTCGCGGATGCTCCCCAGACCTTCGTCCTCCTCACGCGAGTGGACGGGGCCGAGCGCGCGGCGCGCAGCGCGGCGCTCCAGCGCGAGGCGGTGGACGCCTATCCCAACATCTCGAGCATCGATCTGTCGATAGTCCAGCGCACGGTGGCCGACATCCTCGGGAAGATCTCGGTGGCGGTTCGCTTCATGGCGCTCTTCAGCATCGCGACCGGCGCTCTCGTGCTCCTGAGCGCTGTAGCCGCGACGCGCCGACAGCGGCTGCGCGAGGCCGTCCTCCTCAAGACCCTGGGCGCCACTCGCTCGCAGATCCGGAGCATCATGCTCTCCGAGTACGCGATCCTCGGCCTGCTGGGGAGCGCTGTCGGGCTGCTGCTCTCGGTTGCCGGCGCGTGGGCGCTGGTCCACTTCGTTTTCGAGATCCCCTTCGCCCCGCTCGCTCCGCCGCTGGTCGGGCTGGCCGCTCTGATGACCATCCTCACGCTCTCGATCGGGCTCTGGAGCAGCCGCGACGTCTTCGCCGCGACGCCCATGGCCGCGCTTCGCTGAATCGCCTCGCGCGCGCCTACTTCACGCGCACGATGGCGGTCCGCACGGGGCTGTTGGCCGGGAGCGGCTCCCCGCTCGCCGCGGTGATCTCGATCGGCTGGCGCTCGGCGGTGGTGCTGCGCAGGTCGTAGAGGGCCACGCTGCCGCCCGGCAGGGCGCTCACGCTCCTGCTGAAGTCTCCGAAGGAGACGGTGTCGGGGACCAGCGGATACACCAGCGGGAACGCCGGCTCTCCCGTGGATGCGAGCACCAGCTCGTCGTGCATCCCCGCGAAGATCTCGCCCTGCTTCCAGCTCGGGAAGGAGAGGAGCGCGCTCTGCGGCGTGAAGCCGCCGACGCCCGCGACCGCGCTCGTCAGCGACCAGCCGGCGACCAGCTCCGGGAAGGTGGCGTTTATGCGGCTCACGATGTTGTTCACGCCGAAGACGTTGGTGCTCTGCGTCATGTCGTGCAGGAAGCCCGACTCCGATGGCGCGTACTGATCGATGGTCCAGCGCACGAACGACCAGGCGCCACCGTAGTACGTGTTCCCCGACGACCCTATGGGCGATTCGGAGCGGCCGCCGTCGAGGTAGTCGTACAGGAAGGTGAAGTGGTGCAGCATCACCTGCGGATGGTCGCCGGTGCAGCCATTGCGCGCCGTGAGCGGTGGCTCACACCCCACGCTGGCGAGGAAGGAGGTGGGGTTCTTCCAGGGCGAGTGCGAGAAGTTGCGCTGGTAGATCTCCGACGCGATCTGCGCGGTCGACTCCTCGAGCCAGCCCTCCTCGAGCGAGCTGGCGCCATTGGCGAACTTCGCGGCGTACGACGCGAGGTGCTTGGTCTCGTGCGCGAGCACGCCGCGCACGAAGGCCTGCCAGCTCTGCACCGATCCCATGGTGGCATCGTCCGGGACGTCGGCGTAGAAGATGGCGGCCTCGTTCCCCACCGTGTTCTCGTCCGGGCCGGGGTCGGCGCTGTACGGATAGAAGTCGCACCCGCTCACGAAGCCGGCCACGCCGCCGAAGTGCTGGTTCAGCACCGGGGAGAAGAGTATCAGGACCTTCCCCTTCGCGCCCAGCTCGGGGTCGAAGGCGAGCGGGTCGCCGAAGTTCTCGACGAGCATCGGATAGATGACGTCGTCGAACTCCTTGCCGATGTTCTGATAGAACGGGTCGATCTGCCCCTTCACCGGCGAGTTCACATCCTCGAAGAGGATGCTCTTCTCACCCACGTACACCGTACGTGCCTGGACGTCGTAGCCCTTCACGCAGACGGTGTCCCCCACATCGTTGGTGAGGTCACGGATGTGGAAGGGGAGCACATCACCCGGCTGCGGCGTGAGCGCTCGCGACACCGGCGCCCGCCGCGCTCCCGCGCCGGCCAGCTCCGAGCGCCGGCGGATACGCGCGATGGCGCCGGCCGGGTTGCCGCGACGCTGCACCAGACGCCGGTCGGCCTCGAGTACCTCTCTGTGCACGCGATCGGCATTGAGCCGTTCGTTCTCGCTCGTGCCGATCAGCCAGTTCCGCAGATTCCCCGCTCCGCTGGCGCGCCCGCGCCCGAGCGCGGCGACATTGGCCTGCACCGCTCCGGGCACGCCGCCGCTGAGGGCTACCGAAGCGGTGGCCGATGCGCGCGGCGTAACGTTGAGCACACCGAGTATGTAGCGGCTGTTCGCCTGCGGCTCGATCTCGAGGCAGCCGGCCGCGGCGGCGGAGGTCAGGAAGCTCACCGACTGACCCGGCTGCAGGTCCACCACGGACGCCGTCTGCCGCGCGCTGCCAGCGGTGGCGCAGGTGATCGGTGCGGGGCCGGAGCCGCCGTCGCCACAGGCGACAACGAGCGGAAGGAGCCAGAGAAGGTGCTGCGTGCGCATGGGATCCCGGTCCATTAGGTGGGCGGCGCTCCGGCGTGCACCCAGCGTGGCGCGCCGGAGCCGGCCCGATCGCGTTCAAGCTTACGCGCCGAGCGCGGTTTGTCGAGTTGTGGCGTACACTTCCCGTGGAGGAGCGCGCGATCCGGCCCGCGTTCCGCGTAACTTTCGGCGTCGCGCACCCGACTCACCGCGGAGATCGATGATATCCATCCTCGTAGCTCACGACCTGCTCTCGCGCCTCTCGCACATGTGGGGCTACGTGAGCCTGGGTCTCACCAGCATAGTTGCCGAGGAGGCGGCTCCCGTGCTAGCGGGCTTCGCCGCGCACCAGGGGCACATGCACGCCGGGCGAGCGCTGGTGGCGTGCGCCGTGGGGAGCTGGGTGGCCGATGTCGCGCTGTACGGCGTGGGTCTGACCCGCGCGGCGGCGACCGTGAGCCGCTGGCGCTGGCTCGCGGCACCCACCGAACGGCTCCTCGCCGCGGTGCACCGGCATCCCTGGCGCGCCTCGCTCGTGACGCGCTTCGCGTACGGCGCGCGCCTCGTCCTGCCGATCACCTGCGGCGCGGCCCGCGTGCGGAGCGGCACCTACCTGCTCGGCAGCTTCACGAGCGCTTTCGTGTGGAGCGCGCTCTTCACGGCGCTGGGCTGGATCTTCGGCCGGACCGCCGTGGAGCTGATCGGCCACATCCACAGGCACGAGGACCTCATCGCGATCGCTCTCGTGGTGGCGGTGAGCATCGGAGTATGGGTGATAACCAAGCGCAACGAGAAGCGCGTGGCCGAGGAGATCGGCGGCGGAGCGGATGACGACGGCCGCTCGCTCGCCAGTACGAGCGCTCCGCACCCCGACCCGGACACGCCGGAGAGTCGCTGAGGAGAGCGAACGCGGCGCGCGAGGCGCCGCGCCGCTTCAGAGCAGCGTTCCGCGCAGGATCACCAGCGCCACGCTGAAGTAGATGATCAGCCCGGTCACGTCCACCAGCGTGGCGACGAAGGGTGCGGATGCGCTCGCGGGGTCGAAGCCCAGACGTCTGAGGATGAACGGCAGCATCGATCCCGCGAGCGACCCGAAAGTCACCACGCCCACGAGCGCGGCGGCCACGGTGCAGGCCACGAGCACATGGTGCGGTCCGTAGTCCTGCCAGCCGAGTGTCTGCCAGAGGCTGATCCTGGTGAAGCCGATGATGCCGAGGATGAGCCCGAGGATCACGCCCGAGGGAAGCTCGCGCAGAGCCACTCGCCACCAGTCCTTGAGGCGCAGCTCGCGCAGCGCCATCGCGCGGATGATCAGCGACGTGGCCTGCGAGCCGGAGTTACCGCCGGAGCTAATGATGAGCGGCACGAAGAGGGCGAGCACCACCGCGCGGCTGATCTCGGCCTCGAAGAAGCCCATCGCCGTGGCAGTGAGCATCTCTCCCAGGAAGAGCGCCGAAAGCCAGCCGGCGCGCCTGCGGATCATGGAGAAAAGGGGCGCCTCCATGTACGGCTCCTCGAGCGCCTCCATGCCGCCCAGCTTCTGCACGTCCTCGGTCTGCTCTTCCACAATGGCGTCGATGACGTCGTCCACCGTGACGATGCCGAGCATCTTCCCGGCCGGGTCGAGCACCGGGACCGCGAGCAGGTTGTACTTGGAGATGACGCGCGCCACGTCTTCGCGGTCGGTATCGGGCGCCACTCCCACCGGCATCTGCCGGTCTCCCACCTCGCCCACCGGCAGGTTGCGCCGGGCGAGCACCAGCTCGCGCAGGGAGACGACGTGCTGGAGACGCTGCGTGGCCGCATCTATCACGTAGATGGCGTACACCGTCTCCTTGGCGCCGCCCACCTGGGCTATGTAGTCGAGGGTGCGCTGAACGGTCCAGTCGGGCGGCACTGCCACGTACTCCGTGGTCATGATGCCGCCCGCCACGGTCACCGGGTAGCGCAGGAGGAGCGAGAGCTCCTCTCGCGTGCCGGAATCGAGCGAGCGGAGCAGCCGCGCGCGCTCGCGCTCCGGCAACTCGCGGAAGAGCTCCGCCTGCTGGTCGGCCGACATCGCTTCGATGATCGGCCCAGCGGCAGCGGGGTCCATGCGTTCGAAGATCTCGGTACGGTCTTCCAGCTCCGGTTCGTCGAAGACGCGGACGGCGAGATCGAATGGGAGCGCCGCGAGCACGCGCGCCGCGGCCTCGGGGCGCAGCGCGTTGAGCGCCTCCGCCACATCGGCCCCGTGCATGGACGATAGCGTTTCCGCGAGCTCGGCGGGGTCGCCCGCCAGCAGGTAGAGAAGCTCCGGTGGTGCCGTCATGCCATCTTCCCTCCTGTCGCAACCGCCGGTAGCGCGGGAGCGGATCGCCCGCTCCACGCGGCCCAGCACCATACTATGCCGCCCACCAGCACCGCCGCCGGGATGAGCGTCACGGCGAGCTGCAGGTCGCGGGCATCGGAGATCGCCCCGATCAGCGGGGGAGACGGAACGTCGCCGAGGATGTGAATGGTGAAGATGCAGAGCGCCATCGCCGACGCGCGCATCCCGGCCGGGACCTCGCTCACCACCGCGGAGTTCACCGGTCCCGTGCAGGCGAAGACGAGCAGCTCCGCCACCACGAGCGCCGTCCAGTAGCCCGCCGGATCCGGCAGGGTGAGCGCGAGCCAGGCGGCGGGCGCGGCGAGGAGCGTCGCCACGCCGGAGACCCACAGGTAGGCGCGCGGCGTACGTCGCAGCAAGTAGTCGCCCACCCAGCCGCCCATGAACGTGCCGACGAAGCCGGTGACCACCAGGATGGCTCCGAGTCGCACGGTGGCCTGGTCGCGCGGCAGGCCGCGCACGCGCTCGAGGAAGGTGGGCATCCAGATCGCGATGCCCCCCAGAGCGAAGGTGTACGCCGCGTACCCCAGAATGGTGAGGCGGTAGAGCCGATTCCTGGCCAGCTCCACGTAGCGGCCGAACGCGGAGGGCTCGCTCGCGAGATCCGGCGCGCCGCTCTCGCCCGCACCGGCGCCGCGGGCTGCCGCGTTGCGCGAGCGCGAATGCGAGCGCGAATGCGAGCGCGAATGCGAGCGCGAATGCGAACGCGGCTCGTAGAGGCTGAGCGCGAGCAGTGCGAGGAGCAGCCCCGGGAGACCGGCCACGTAGAACGCGTGCCGCCAGCCGTAATGCTTGTCCACCAGCCCGCCCACCACGTAGCCCAGCGCCGAGCCGACCGGCGTGGCGGCGAAGAAGACGGCGAAGACGCGTCCGCGCAGCCGCTCGGGGAAATAATCGGCGAGGAGCGCGGGGGCGATGGTGCCGTACGCCGCTTCGCCTATGCCCACCGCGGCGCGCGAGGCGAGGAGCGCGCCGTAGCTGGCCGCCAGCCCACCAGCCGCGGTCGCCAGACTCCACACGGCCACGCCGAGCGCGAGGATGCGCGGGCGCGCGCCACGATCGGCGAAGGCACCGATGAACGGAGCCGCGATCATGTAGACGATGATGAACCCGCTCGCGAGGAGGCCGAACTGCTCGTCGGTGGGCCGTATCTCGGAGTGCTTGAGGCTCTCGCCGATGGCGGGGACCACGTATCTGTCCAGGTAGTTGAACAGATTGATCAGCGTGAGAAGCGCGAGGCCGGTCCACGCCGCCCGGGTCGGAGTGACGGAGGCGCCGTCCGTGAATGCTGTGGTGTCCTCGAGCAGCGCCTGGGCCACGGGAGTACTCCGGAGGTGGGTGAGCAACGACGTGGATGCGATTCATCTTCCTCGTGGAAGGCGAAAAGCTAGTGCCGACGACCTTGACGCGCGAGGCGCCCGATGCCGAGCTTACCTGCTGCCCGCCACCGCACACCGTACCGGAGCTGACATTGAGAGCAGACTACGACGCGATCATCATCGGTGCTGGCCACAACGGCCTCGTCACCGCTGCCTATCTGGCGCGAGCCGGAAAGCGAGTGCTGGTGCTGGAGCGCCGCGAGATGGTGGGCGGAGCATGCGTGACGGAAGAGGTATTCCCGGGCTTCAAGGTATCCACCGGAGCGTACGTCAACAGCCTGCTCCGCCCCGAGATCATCCGCGACCTGGAGCTGCACCGGCACGGCTTCGAGCTGCTCCCGCGCAACCCGTCGTCGTTCACGCCCTTCCCCGATGGCCGGCATCTCATGCTCGGCCCCGATCTCGCCTTCAACCAGAAGGAGATCGGAAAGTTCTCGGCGCGCGATGCGGAGGCCTTCCCGCGCTACGAAGCGATGCTCGAGCGCGTGGCGGATTTCATAGAGCCCACGCTGATGCAGACGCCGCCCGATCCGTGGTCGAAGCGGCCGGGCGACCTGCTGCGCCTCGCCAGGCTGGGACTCGGCTTCCGGAAGCTCGGCCCCGAGCTCGGCGCGCGCGCCATCGAGATCCTCACCGGCGATGCGCGCTCGGTGCTGGAGCGCTGGTTCGAGTCCGAGCAGCTGCGCGCTCCACTGGCCACGGACGCCATCATCGGCGCGGCCGCCTCGCCATCCACGCCCGGAACGGCGTACGTCCTCTTCCACCACGTGATGGGCGAGTGCAACGGCGCGCGGGGAGTGTGGGGATACGTGCGCGGCGGGATGGGCGGGATCTCCGACTCCATAGCGGCCGCCGCGCGCGAGCGCGGAGTGGAGATCCGCACCAGCGCGCCGGTCGCGCGGATACTCACCCGAGGCCGCACCGCGTACGGCGTCGCGCTCGCCGACGGGACCGAGTTCCACGCGAGGCAGATCGCATCGAACGCGGACGCGCACCACACCTTCGTGAAGCTCGTCGAGGCCGACGCGCTCCCGGAGCAGTTCCTCGCGGACGTGCGCGCGATCGACTACTCCAGCAGCACGCTCAAGATCAACGTCGCGCTGAGCGAGCTACCCCGCTTCACCGCGATGAACGGCGCGGCGCGCGGGAGCGAGCCGGGCCCGGAGCACCGCGGTACGATTCACATCGCGCCCACCATGGATTACATGGAGCGCGCGTTCGACGACTCCAAGTACGGACGCCCCTCGCGCTCGCCGATCCTGGAATGCACGATCCCGTCGGCGGTGGATCCCACCGTGGCACCGAATGGGAAGCACCTGATGTCCATGTTCATCCAGTATGCGCCCGCGCGCCTCGCGGAGGGGAGCTGGGACGAGGTGAAGGAGTCGTTCGCCGACCGCTGCTTCGAAGTGCTCGACGAATACTCGCCCAACTTCAGCCGCTCCGTGATCGACCGGCAGGTGCTCTCGCCCGCCGATCTCGAAAAGCGCTTCGGCCTGTACGGCGGGAACATCTTCCAGGGCGCGATGAATCTGGACCAGCTCTTCTTCATGCGGCCGCTCCCCGGCTACGCCGACTACCGCACGCCGGTACGCGGGCTGTACCTCTGCGGCGCGGCCACTCACCCGGGAGGAGGAGTGATGGGGGCGTGCGGCTACAACGCCGCGCGCGAGATGCTGAGGGACGCGTGAACGTCCTCGAACTGAGCGTCCTGATCTTCGGCGGGGCGCTCGCCGCGGGACTCCTCGGCTCTCTCACGGGGCTCGGCGGAGGGATCATCATAGTCCCGCTCCTCACGCTCGTGTTCAAGGTCGACATCCGCTACGCGATCGGCGCGTCGCTCGTGTCGGTGATCGCTACCTCGTCGGGCGCGGCGGCCGCGTACGTGAAGGAAGGCTTCACCAACGTGCGGGTAGGGATGCTGCTGGAGGTCGCCACCACGGTGGGCGCGCTCACGGGCGCGTTCGTGGCCGGACTCGTGTCGCCGCGCGTGATCGCCATCATCTTCGGACTCGTGTTGCTGCAGTCCGCGTGGCAGACCACGCGCCAGCGCGTGGAGCACGTGGCGGGCGGCGTACCAGATCGGGTGGCTACGTGGCTGCGCCTCGATTCGTCGTATCCCACCAGCGACGGACCGCAGCACTACCAGGTGCGGCACGTCCCGCTCGGCTTCGGGATCATGTACGTGGCGGGAATCCTCTCGGGACTCCTGGGGATCGGCTCGGGCGTGGTGAAGGTGCTGGCGATGGATCGCGCGATGCGGCTTCCGTTCAAGGTTTCCACGACCACGAGCAACTTCATGATCGGCGTCACCGCGGCGGCGAGCGCCGGGGTCTATCTGCACCGCGGCTACATCGATCCGGGGCTCGCCTTCCCCGTGATGCTCGGAGTCCTCTGCGGCGCGCTGGGCGGCGCGAGGGCGCTTCCCAACTTCAAGACTCCGCGCCTACGCCTCATCTTCGCGACGGTGGTGGTGGTGATGGCGTTCGAGATGCTCTACAATGGCATCACGGGGAATATCTGAACCCATGACCACCGCCTCCGGACACCCAGCATCCGAGGAGCACGTCGAGCAGATGGTGGGCAACCTGCTCCGCATCGGAGTGCTCGTGGCGGCCGCCGTGGCCCTCGTGGGTGGGATCGCTTTCATGACCCATCACGGCTCGCTCGTGCCCGACCACTCCGTGTTTCGCGGTCAGCCAGCGATGCTCAGCTCTCTCAGCGGTGTGATCTCGGGCACACTTGCGCTGGAGCCTGCCGCGATCGTGCAACTGGGCATCGTACTGTTGATCGCCACGCCGGTTGCCCGCGTCCTCCTCACTCTCGTAGCCTTCGCCGTGCAGCGCGACTGGATGTATGTTCTCATCTCGGCCATCGTGCTGGCGCTGCTGACCTACAGCTTGATAGTGGGATAGAAACCGCGGCAGAGCTTTTGCGGAAGAGCTCGAGTGTTGCGCCCACCCCGGCGGGATGGACGCCCGGCGAAGGACTGAGCTGGTTGCAGCCACTCGGATCACGCATTGGAGGAGACCATGCACAAGGTGATCATCGCCGCTGTTGCGGCGACGATGCTACTTGGTTGTGGGAAAGACAGCACAGGACCGGACAACGTCAATCCGAATCCGGACCCGAAGCACTACACGATCACGGTGAAGGGGGCCGATTTCACTCCGGACACCACTCGTGCGCTGATCGGTGACGTCATCTACTGGGAAGTGGCGGCGGACGACCCGGGCCAGCATCAGATAACCTTCACCGAAGTTCCTTCCGGGGTACCGACTCCCAGCCCCACGAAGACGCTTTCGGCCGGACAGCGCGACTCCACGATCTTCCTGAAGCAGGGGAACTACAAGTACGAGGACCTCATCGACCAGGGCGGCTCGAAGGGAACGGGCGTCGTCGTAGTGAGTCCCCTTCCCTGATCGCCGACGATACGAGCGGCGGCACCGGCGGCAGTCGTGGTCGTGGCCGGAGCAGTACCGGAGGGGCGGAGCTTCGTGCTCCGCCCCTCTTCATTTCTCGAGATAGCTCTGGTAGGCGCCACGCAGCCAGGAGAGCCCCGCGCGCACCTCGGGCGGACCGGCGGCACCGGCCCGCTGCGTGACGCGACCGCCGAGCGCGTCGTAGACGAGGCGCCCGCGTTGATCCACGAAGCCGAAGCCGTCGAGGTACGAGAAGCTGGCGAACGACTCCCCGCGCTCCCCCGACGCCAGGAGGTCGCGCCCCCAATGGTAGTCATCACTCGCGAGGCCGAGCTGGTCGAGCAGCGTGGGTGCGATATCGGTCTGGGAACCGATGCGGTGCACCACGGTGTCTCGCACCGTGAGCGCGCCGCCGAGCCAGAGCATCGGGATGTGGTAGCGGGCCGAGGCCTGCTCGCCATCGCCAGGATGCACGCGCGGAAGAGGGTGGCCGTGATCGCCCACGATGACTACCAGGGTGCTGTCCCACCAGGGCTCGCGCTCCGCAGCGCGGATGAACTGCCCCACGCTGCGGTCGGTGTACGCGTGCGCGCTGAGGAACTTCTTCTCGATGTCGTCGCCGGGGAATCTCGGCGCCATGGGGATCTCGAAAGGCTCGTGGCTGCTGAGCGTGAAGATCGTGGTGAAGAAGGGGCGCGGAAGGCGAGGGACATCGGCGAGGAGGCGCTCCAGCACTACGTGGTCGTGCGCGCCCCACTTGGAGTTGCGGTCGCGGCTGGCGAAGGCATCTTCGCCGATGATCCGCTCGAATCGAGCGTTGATGAGATAGGCCTTGATGTTCGCGAAGGCGAGCTCGCCGCCGTAGTAGAACGAGGTCGTGTACCCCGCCCCGTCGAAGCTGCGGCCGAGCGCCGGGAGCGCGGCCGCCTTGTCGGGCGTGTTCATGATCTGAACGTGCGGGAGTGTCGGGAAGCCGCTGAGGATCGCCACGAGACCCTGCGCGCTCCGGTCGCCTGATGCGTAGAGGCTGTCGAAGAGAATTCCCTCGCGCGAGAGCGAGTCCAGCGACGGTGTCACACCGCTAACCCCTCCCAGCCGCCCCACCACCTTCGCGGTGAGGCTTTCCCAGATCAGGATGATCACGTTGGGCCGGGAGATCCCGAGGAGCGGCGGCGGGGGGGCGTCGCCGATGGCCAGAAGGCTGTCCACCACGCTCGCGGCCTCCGTCGCGGACACCTCGGTGTACGGGTTCGATTCCGGCGCATCCCTGCCGTAGGTGAGGGAGCGGACGAAGTTCCACGCCACGTTGAGCGCGGCCAGGTTCGCGAACTCGTGGCTCGAGAAGTACACGCTGCTCTGGTTGAGCGGCGTCCACTGCAGCCCTCCGCGTATGGGGATGACGAGTAGCGCGGTGGCGAGCAGCATCGCGGCGAAGACGCCCAGCCGCCGCGCCGGTGCTCGACTGCCGCGTGCCACGGCGCTATCGTTCCGGACCGCCCACCCGACCACGAGCCGGAAGAGCACCGTCGCGAAGAGCGCGAAGGTCACGAGGATGAGGGCGAGCGGTATCAGCGGTGCGGACTCGCTGGAGATGAGCATCTCGTGCGGCGTGCGGATGAACTGAAGCGGCGTGGCATCCAGCCGGGATCCCCAGGCGTCGAAGATTCCGAGATCCACGACCGTGAGCAGCGACACGACGGCGACGGCGATCCCGGAGTAGATGCCGATGATCCGGCGCACGGATACCGGCGAGCTCCACGCGCTGGCGGCGAGGAGGAGAGCCGGTATCACGCTCAGGTAGCCTGCCACCGAGAGGTCCATGCGCAGGCCATGCAGCACGGCGCCGAACGCGAGCGACGGTCCCAGTGCCGCCGTTCGCGAGTGGTAATAGAGCAGGAAGAGAAGTCGTGCCGCGGCGAAGAGTACGACCCAGAAGAGGTAGTATCGGAGCAGGAGTGACAGTCGGGCTCGCATCGATCCTTGCGCGGGAGCGGAACAGTCGAGCGCTCGCCGGCGTATATGGTCTGGTGTTCACGTGACGGTACGGGGCCTGAGAAGGATGACCCCTGCACTTGGTCGGTGCCAGTGCGCGAGCCGGGTGGTACGAGATGACGTGAAGTGGGCCTCGGCGCGCGGTGGGTGGTGGGAGGCGGGAAGAAGAGTTGACGCGCTTGGTATGTTGCTTGCGCGGCTCAGGAGGGACGTGGCGTTGAGGTACTTCCGTGAAACGAGGATGACATCCGTGTCGAGATCGCGCTGTGGCTCCGCATGGAGCCTGGCAGTCGCCAGCATGGTGGCCGTCGCCGCCACCACGCTGGCCCCCGGTAGCGCGGCGGCGCAGTACTTCGGCCGCAACAAGGTCAATTATCAGTCCTTCGACTTCCGCGCCATGCACACGGCGCACTTCGACCTCTACTACTATCCGGCGGAATCGCTGGCGGTGGCCGAGGCAGGCCGCATGGCCGAGCGATGGTACGCACGCCACTCCGCGGCGCTCGGCGACGAGTTCGAGCGCCGCGCGCTGATCTTCTACGCCGACCCGCCCGACTTCCAGCAGACCAACCTGGCGGGTGGGCTCATTCCCCAGGGGGTGGAGGGCTTCACGGAGCCGCTGCGCGACCGCGTGGTGGTTCGCTTCAACGGCGTCGCCGCGGACGATGACCATCTCGTGGGCCACGAGCTCGTTCACGTCTTCCAGTTCGACATGTCGAACAAGATGGGCGCGGGCGGGATGGCGGGCTTCCAACGACTCCCGCTCTGGATCTCGGAGGGCATGGCCGAGTACCTGTCGATCGGCCGCATCGATCCCAACACGGCGATGTGGATGCGCGACGCCGCCGTACGGAACGACCTTCCGACGCTCAAGCAGCTCGGGCGCGACCCGCGCTACTTCCCGTACCGATACGGGCAGGCCTTCTGGGCGTACATAGGCGGCCGATGGGGCGACGCCGTCATACCGGTTCTCTTCCGGGCCGCGGTCAAGGGCGGGATGGAGACGGCGCTCCGCGGCGTGCTCGGGATGGACTCCGATACGCTTTCGGCGCAATGGCTCGAAGCGCTGCGCGCGCAGTACCTCCCGCTGGCGCCGGGCAGGACGATCGCGGATTCCACCGGCGAGCGGATACTCGAGCCGGTGAACGAACCGGGCGCGATGGACGTGTCACCGGTGGTGAGCCCCGACGGGAAGTACGTGGCGTTCTTCACCTCGCGCGCGCTTCTCTCCACCGAGCTGTACGTGGCCGATGTGGAGACCGGGAAGGTCGTGAAGAAGCTCACCACGCCCAATACGAACACGCACTTCGACGCGATCAGCTTCGTCACCTCCGCCGGCGCGTGGTCGCCTGACGGGAAGAAGTTCGCGTTCATCGTCTACGCCGGCGGCGACAACGCGATCAGTATCTACGACATCGCCTCGGGGAAGGCGGAACGCCAGCTCCGGTTCAAGGGCGTCGGTGCCATCAACGACGTCTCGTGGGGCCCGAACGGCAAGCTGGTATTCTCCGGTCTGCACGGGGGCCTGAGCGACCTCTACACGTACGACCTGTCGAGCGGCGCGCTGGTGCAGCTCACCAACGATCGCTACGCCGACCTGCAGCCCACCTGGTCGCCCGACGGCAAGCTCATCGCCTTCGCCACCGACAGCGGTCCGACGACCGACTTCGGCGAGCTGCGCTATGGTAAGACGAACATCGCCATCCGCGACATGACCACGGGCGAGACGCGGCTGGTCCCGCTCTTCGGGGATGCGAAGCACATCAACCCGCAGTTCACGCCCGATGGGCGCGAGCTGTACTTCATCTCGGACCGCGGCGGCATCAGCGACATCTACCGCGTGGACCTCGCATCGGGAGCCACATACGAGGTGACTGCCGTGGCGACCGGGATCAGCGGCATCACCGACCTCTCGCCGGCGATCTCGGTGGCGCAGCAGACGGGGCGGCTCGTCTTCAGCGTCTTCCACTATGGCGGCTACGTGCTCCGGAAGATGGAGCCTGAGGCGGCTCGCGGGGTGGTGCTCGCGTCGCAGCTCCCCGACACGATGACGGTGGCCGGAACGCTGCCGCCCAACGTGCCGGGTGGAGGGCTCATCACGCGCCGCATACAGGACCCGACGACCGGTCTGCCGCCGCAGGAGAGCTATCCGACCTCGCCGTATCATTCATCGCTCGCGATCGACTACATCGGGTCGCCCGGCGTGGGAATAGGCGTGGCGTCCGGCCCGTACGGAGGGATCCAGGCGGGCGGCGGCGTTGCCGCGTACTTCAGCGACCTGCTCGGTAACAACGTGGTCGGCGCGCAGATATCCGGCGGCGGCGACATCCGCAACTTCGGCGGCCAGGCCATCTACCAGAACCTCTCCAACCGATTCAACTGGGGCGCGGGGCTCTCACACACTCCCTACCTCACCGGGTTCGTGGCATACCAGGACACCTCGGTGAGCGTCCCCGGCGGCGAGTATCCGGCGTACATCATCAACCAGCTCCTGCAGCGCATCTACTACGATCAGGCGGCGTTGATGACGCAGTATCCCTTCTCGATGACGCAGCGCGTGGAGTTCAATGCGGGGCTCACGCACGTGGGATACGGCGGCGAGAACCGGCGCTACCTCGTGGTGGGGAACCAGGTATACGAGCTGCCGAAGGGCGACATCCCCAACCAGCCGCCTTCCATCAACTACGGCCAGGTGAGCGCGGCACTTGTTGGTGACTACTCGTTCTTCGGCTTCACGTCGCCGATAGCCGGCGGACGCTATCGCTTCGAGGTCGGGCCCACCTTCGGCGGGATCAACTTCGTCAACGTGCTCGGCGACTACCGCCGCTATCTCTTCGCGCGCCCGATCACCTTCGCCTTCCGCGCAGTGCACGTGGGGCGCTACGGGAATGGCTCGGAGGACCAGCGGCTCTACCCGATGTACGTGGGCGATCCTCAGCTCGTGCGCGGCTACGAGTTCGACAACTTCCGGCAGCAGGAGTGCATCGGCGGCAACACTCCCAACGCCTGCCCAGCGTTCGACCGCCTGATCGGAAGCCGGATCGCCGTGGCGAACTTCGAGATCCGCATCCCGCTGCTGGGCACGGAGCAGCTCGGCCTGATCAACTTCCCGTACGTGGCCACCGAGATCTCGCCCTTCGTGGACGCCGGCGTGGCGTGGACTTCGGAACAGTCGCCCACGATAGAGTTCGCGCGCAACTCCACCGGCCGCGTCCCGGTGTTCAGCACCGGTCTCTCGGCTCGGATGAACATCCTCGGCTACCTGGTTCTGGAAGCGTACTACGCCTACCCCTTCCAGCGTCCCGAGAAGGGAGGACACTTCGGGTTCCAGATCGCGCCGGGGTGGTGAGCAGGGATCGTCGCGCCGGGCCGTGACCCGCGCGATGATGCCTGTGGCCGGGGTCCTGCATCACGGGTGACTGAGCCCTGCACGAGGCAGCGACCGGAGGTGCGGCAGATGACCACTCGATTCAAGGACCGGATAGACGCCGGGCGGGTGCTGGCCCGGGAGCTGGAGGGGTACGGGGGACGGCCCGACGTGCTGGTGCTCGCGCTGCCGCGCGGCGGGGTGCCGGTGGGGTTCGAGGTGGCGCGGGAGCTCGGAGTGCCGCTGGATGTGTTCGTCGTCCGCAAGCTCGGGATGCCGGGGCACGAAGAGTACGCCATCGGCGCGATAGCGAGCGGCGGCGTGCGCATCATCAACGAGGAGGCGGTGCGCAGCTTCGGCGTGACGGACGCCGAGATCGAAGCCGTCACGGCCGAGGAGCGCATGGAGCTCGAGCGGCGCGAGCGGCGCTACCGCGACGGACGTCCTTCGCCGGACATCGCGGGCAAGACGGTGATCCTCGTGGACGACGGGCTCGCCACCGGCTCCACGATGCGCGCGGCCGTGGAGGCACTGCGCGAGGAGGGGCCAGCGCGAGTGGTGGTGGCGGTGCCCACGGCGGCTCTGGAGACGTGCGCCGAGATCGCTACGCTGGTGGACGACATGGTGTGCGCGATGACTCCCGAGCCGTTCTACGCCGTGGGCCTCTGGTACGACGATTTCGGCCAGACCACCGACGAGGAGGTGCACGACCTTCTCGCCATAGCGGCCGGCGCCACGCGCGATTCCACACGCGGCTGACCGCACGGGCGGCGCAGCACGTCCATGCTGGGCTGGCGGCCGGCTACGACGGTGCTCGGTCGCCGCGCCCCGAGAGGGCGCCCAGGACGGCGCCGGTTATTCCCGCCCCCGCCGCGATGGCGAGCTCCCGGTGCTGGCGTAGCCAGAGCTCGACGCTGAACGGGCGCGCGCGCCTGTCGAAGCGGCCGTGCGCCCCGTGGTCGCCGGGGAGCGGCTTCCAGAGGTTGTCAGGCCGGTTGGGATCGGCCGGCTCGCCGGTCTGCTGCGCGGCGTAGCCGGTCCGGGAGAGGTACCTGTCGGCATAGCCGGGCGCGAGCTTGTTGCCGTACACGGCCTCCACGCTCGGCCAGCCTACGCTGATCTCGCGGC
>Ga0182741_1003644_pt1 | contig 16121 bp, 11 predicted proteins | sample eDN5th37CBELigOP_FD_128874 | JGI IMG/M metagenome (GOLD analysis project Ga0182741, IMG submission 128874) | Enriched Organic Plus compost microbial communities from Emeryville, California, USA - eDNA 5th pass 37_C BE-Lig OP (version 2) (version 2) ...
GCCGCGTCCGGTCGAGGGCGACGACCGAGGCGAGTTCCTCGAACGCCTCGACGCACTCGGGGTCGACCCCGGTTCCGTCGGGGTCGCGCACGGCGCCGTCGGGGTGGACCACCACATACCAGGCGTCGAGCCGCTCGGAGAGGCCGCGCCCCACCGACAGCACGACCGGTCCACCGGGCGCCGCGGCAGGGAAGCGGACCGCGCCGGCCGCGATCGCGGTGATGCGGTCGAGGGCGTCGTCGTCGAGGCAGCCGCCCTCGACGATCGTGCCGGTCGCCGTGATCAGCCGGGCCCGCACCCCGTACTGCTGCGCGAGCCGTTCGAGCAGTTCCCCGACGCTGCGCCCGTCGGCGACGGCGGCGAGCCACTGCCGCTGCCGCGCCAGGCCCGTGCGCAGACGGTCCATGCGCGCCCCGGCCATCCGCCCGGTCATGTACTCGATGACCCGGCTGAACGGCACCTCGTCGGGCACGACCAGCAGCGGCATCCGGTGCCGCGCGCAGGCGTCGACCACGTCGTCCGGGACGCAGCCGAACAGCGCCTCCCCCGCCGCCAGCGCCGACACCCCCGCGCCGACGAGCCGTTTGACGAACAGGTCCGAGTCCTCCGCGGAGCGACGCCACACCAGTCCGGAGAACACCAGCGACCCGGCGCTGACGTAGCGGGTGGGGTCGGGCATGTCGGTCGTGCAGGCGCGCAGCACCGGCCGCGACAACGCCTCGTCGTCCCCGTACAGCACCCGGATCCCGAGCTCCTCGGCCTCCACCACATCCCGCAGAAGCATGGTGTTCACCTCCTGGTGATCGTCTTGGACGATCGCACAGTAGAAGGGCGGTATTTCCGGGGCGTTTCGTGCGTGCTGCCTTGGAGTTGTGCTTTGCTGAGGACGTTGACTGGAGACTCCGACAAGTCCGAGGAGTCGCCGATGGATCCGAACGCCACCACCCGCCCGATCGTCATCCGCGGGGCATACGTGGTGACGATGGACGGTGCCCGCGCCGAGCACCGGACCGGTCACGTCGTGGTCGAGGGCAACCGGATCGTCGCGGTCGGCGCCGGTGAACCCACCGGCCACGACGACGCGACCGTCGTCGACGGCGCCGGCTGCGTGCTCACCCCGGGCCTGATCAACACCCATCACCACCTCTACCAGTGGATCACCCGCGGTCTCGCCGCCGACCACACTCTCTTCGAGTGGCTCACCACCCTCTACCCGATCTGGGGTGGGATCGACGCCGACGCCGTGCACGTCGCCGCGACCGGTGGCCTGGCCCATCTGGTGCGCACCGGCTGCACGACCACCACCGACCACCACTACGTCGTGCCCCGCGACGGCGGCGACGTGTTCGGTGCAGAGATCGCCGCGGCCGCCGAGGTGGGCATCCGCTTCCATCCCTGCCGGGGGTCGATGGACCTCGGCCGCAGCGCCGGCGGCCTGCCACCGGACCACATCGTCGAGAACCTCGACGCGATCCTCGAGGGCAGCCGCGAGGCCGTGGAGAAGTGGCACAACCCGTCGTTCGACTCGATGCTGCGCATCGCTCTCGCCCCCTGCTCCCCGTTCTCGGTGACCGGCGACCTGCTGGAGCAGTCGGCGCTGCTCGCCCGCGAGCTCGGGGTCCGGTTGCACACGCACCTCGCCGAGACCCTCGACGAGGAGGAGTTCTGCCTCGAGAAGTTCGGCTGCAAGCCGGTGCAGTACATGGAGTCCCTCGGCTGGACCGGGCCGGACGTCTGGTACGCCCACGCGGTGCACCTCGACGACCGCGACATCGGGGTGCTCGCCGCCTCCGGGACCGGCGCGGCGCACTGCCCCACCTCCAACGCCCGGCTCGGCGCCGGCATCGCCCGGGCCGCGGACCTGTACGCCGCGGGGGTGCCGCTCGGGCTGGGGGTCGACGGGGCGGCGAGCAACGAGTCGTGCTGCATGCTCGAGGAGGCACACCACGCCGCACTGTTCGCGCGGGCCCGCAGCGGTCCCCGCGCCATGACGGTGCGGCAGAGCCTCGAACTCGCCACCATCGGCGGCGCCCGGGTGCTGGGACGCGAGAACGAGATCGGATCGATCGAGGTCGGCAAGCTCGCCGACCTGGCGTTGTGGCGGATCGACGGTCTCGCCCACTCCGGCATCACCGATCCCGTCACCGCCCTGGTCCTCGGCAGCATGCCCCCGCTCGATCTGCTGCTGATCGACGGCCGCGAGGTGGTCGTCGACGACGAGGTCTGCACCATCGACGAGGAGACCGTGGCGCGGCAGGTCGCGGCGGCGCACACCGCCCTCGTCGCCAAGGCCGGGTGAGCCCGATGGATCTGCACACCGTTACCGCCTACGACATCGCCCGCGACCGCAGCGATCTCGTGTTCGAGGACGGCGCCGCCCCGCTCGGCGGCGGCACCTGGCTGTTCTCCGAACCGCAACCGCATCTGCACCGGCTGGTGGACCTGTCCGGCCTCGGCTGGCCACCGGTGACGGAACATCCCGACGCGCTGGAGATCGCCGCGACCTGCACCGTCGAGCGACTCGCCACACTCTCCGACCGTTCGGAGTGGACCGCGGCACCGCTGTTCCGACAGTGTGCCCAGGCGTTGCTGGCGTCGTGGAAGATCTGGAAGCGCGCCACCGTCGGCGGCAACATCTGTCTGTCCTTTCCCGCCGGCGCCATGATCTCGCTGGCGACCGCTCTCGACGCGACCGCGGTGATCTGGACGGTCGACGGCGATGAACGACGTTTGCCGGTGGCCGATTTCGTGCGCGGGGTCGCCTCCAACGTTCTCGCGCCCGGGGAGATCCTGCGGAGCATCCTGATCCCGGCTCGGGTCCTGAACTCCCGCACGGCCTTCCGCAAGATCGCACTGTCCCCGCTGGGGCGGTCGGGTGCCGTCGTCGTCGGCCGGCAGGACGAGGACGGGGCGTTCACCCTGGCGGTCACCGCGTCGACGGTGCGCCCGCACCTGCTGCGATTCCCGAATGTTCCTGCGGAACAAGAACTGTCATACGCCCTGACCGAACGGATCCCGGCGGCGGAGTACCACACCGACGCGCACGGCGCGGTCGACTGGCGACGCGCCGTCACCGCCGTCCTCGCCGAGGAGATCCGGACCGAACTGGCCGCGACCGACCAGCCGAACACGGGGGAACTGCCGTGAGACTCACCGTCAACGGCCACGAGGTCGACGTCGACCCCCGCCCCGGTCAGTGCCTGCGCACCCTGCTGCGCGAGACCGAGCACTTCGAGGTCAAGAAGGGGTGCGACGCCGGCGACTGCGGGGCGTGCTCGGTGCTGCTCGACGGCGAACCGGTCCATTCGTGCCTGGTGCCCGCGGTGCGCGTCGAGGGCCGGGAGGTCACCACCGTCTCCGGGCTGGGCACCCCCGACGACCTGCACCCGGTCCAGCAGAGATTCGTCGACGCCGCCGGCTTCCAGTGCGGCTTCTGCACCGCCGGGATGATCGTCACCGCCTCCACCTTCACCGACGACGATCTCGACGACCTGCCGAACCGGTTGAAGGGCAATCTGTGCCGCTGCACCGGCTACCGCTCCATCGACGACGCCCTGCACGGCCGGGCCAACGTCGAGCGGGTGGAGGGGCCGTCGTGCGGGCGGCCGCAGCGCGCCCCCGCCGCGACCCGCGTGGTCACCGGCACGGAGCCGTACACGCTCGACACCACCGTGGAGGGGCTACTGCACGTCGCGGTGCTCGGCAGCCCCCACACACATGCCCGCATCCTCTCGATCGACACGTCCGCCGCCGAGGCACTGCCCGGGGTGCACGCGGTGCTCACGCACCGGGACGCACCCGCCACCGCGTACTCGACGGCCCGGCACGAGCTGCGCGAGGACGACCCCGACGACACCCACCTGTTCGACACCGTCGTGCGGTTCCGCGGGCAGCGGGTCGCCGCAGTGGTCGCGGAGAGTCCCGGTCTCGCCCAGCAGGCGTGCGGGCTGATCCGCGTGGAGTACGAGGAGCTGCCGTTCGTCCTCGACCCCGACGAGGCCCGCAGCCCCGGCGCTCCCCTGCTGCACGCCGGCAAGGGACCCGAGGCACGTATCGCCGATCCGGGACGCAACATCGTCGCCGAACTCCACGGCAGCACCGGTGATGTCGACGCCGCGGTCGCGTCCGCGGCGGCGGTGGTGCGGGGCCGCTGGCAGACCCACCGGGTCCAGCACACCCACCTCGAGACCCACGGCGCGATCGGGTGGATCGACGACGACGGCCGCCTCGTCATCCGCAGCTCGACCCAGGTGCCGTTCCTGGTGCGCGACGAGCTGTGCCACGTCTTCGGACTCGACCGCGACCGGGTCCGGGTGTTCGCCACCCGCGTCGGCGGCGGTTTCGGCGCCAAGCAGGAGATGCTCGTCGAGGACGTCGTCGCCGCCGCGGTCCTGCGTACCGGCCGGCCCGTGCAGTGGGAGTTCTCCCGCTCCGACCAGCTCACCGTCGCTCCCTGCCGGCATCCCATGCGGGTCGACGTGACCGTGGCCGCCGACGCGGACGGCACCCTCACCGCGCTCGCGATCGACGTCCTCTCCGACGCCGGCGCCTACGGCAACCACAGTCCGGGCGTGATGTTCCACGGCTGCACCGAATCGGTCGCGGTGTACCGGTGCGCGAACAAGCGCGTCGACGCACAGGCGGTGTACACCAACAACCGGCCGTCGGGTGCGTTCCGCGGCTACGGCCTCGGCCAGGTGATCTTCGCGGTGGAATCGGCGATGGACGAACTCGCCCGCGAACTCGGGATGGATCCCTTCGAGTTGCGGCGCCGCAACGTCGTCGTGCCCGGGGATCCGCTCGTCGCGGCGCACCCGGAGGGCGCCGACCTGACGTACGGCAGCTACGGGCTCGACCAGTGCCTCGATCTCGTCGAACGTGCTCTGGGCCGCAGCGGTGGCCTCCCGGCCCCGGCCGGTGACCACTGGCGCATCGGTGAGGGCATGGCACTGGCCATGATCGCCACCAACCCGCCCAACGGGCACATCGCCGAGGCGTCGATCGAACTGCTCCCCGACGGCCGGTACGTCGCGCGGGTGGGCACGGCAGAGTTCGGCAACGGCACCACCACCGTGCACACCCAGATCGCGGCCACGGCGCTCGGCACCACCCCCGACCGGATCGTGGTGCGCCAGTCCGACACCGACGTCACCACGCACGACACCGGCGCGTTCGGGTCGTCGGGCACCGTGGTCGCGGCGAAGGCCCTGCTGGCCGCGACCCAGGAACTGCGGCGTCGGATGACGAAGGCGGCCGCGGAACTGACCGGTACCGATCCCGACCGGGCGGAGCCGTGCGCCGACGGGGTGCGGTGCGGGGATCGGCTCGTCACCCCGGGGGAACTGCTCGACGCGGTCGGGGGGCGGCTGCGAGCCGAGGGCCGCCACGGCGGTCTGCCGCGGTCGTTGTCGTTCAACGTGCAGGCCTTCCGGGTCGCGGTGGACGTGCGCACCGGTGAGGTGCGGATCCTGCGGTCGATCCAGGCCGCCGACGCAGGCACCGTTCTCAACCCCGAGCAGTGCCGCGGGCAGGTCGAGGGCGGCGCCGCGCAGGCGATCGGCGTGGCGATGTACGAGGAGATACTCACCGACGAGCAGGGCGAGGTGACGACGACCGTGTTGCGGAACTACCACATTCCGCAGTACGCCGACCTCCCCCGGACCGAGGTGTACTTCGCCGACACCTACGACGAACTCGGCCCGATGGGCGCGAAGTCGATGAGCGAGGCCCCCTTCAACCCGGTGGCCCCGGCCCTGGCGAACGCCGTGCGCGACGCGATCGGGGTGCGGCCCCACGAACTTCCGCTTTCCCGCGACCGCATCTGGCGTCTGCTGCAGTGAGCCGGCCCGGGGCTACCCGGTGGACGCCCCGAGACAGGTGTGTCTCCCCGAACCGTGTGCGTGGCGGCTCCGAGCGAGGTGTCGTCGGCCGGACCGACGAGACCGGCGTTGTGTGCGATTTCCCGACGGATTTCGCACACAACGTCGGTCTCGTCCGTTCGTACCGTGGCTCGGCGCGGTTACGTGAGGGAGCCGCACCACCGCACCAGTGCCGCCGCGAGCTCACCGCGGGCGGACAGTTGCGGGGCGTGATCGGATTCGAGCGAGACCACCTCGGCGCCCGGCGTCAGCTGTTGCATCCACCGCTGCGCGGTGAGGGGGACCGAACGGTCCAGCGTCGCCTCGACGTACAGCCGCGGCACGGTCCCGAAACGCTCCGGTGTCCAGGTGGGCGCCATGAGCCGGGCCGTCTCGAGCTGCGGCACGAGCCGGCGGGCCGCGCCGATCGCGTCGTCGGCACTCGCCTCGTGGAAGAACACCGCGGCACCGGCCTCGGGCGGCACCACCGTGCCGCGGCCGTCGCCGGTGGGACGCAACCATTTCGAGATCCCCACGGGCGGTTCGAGTCCCAGTCCGTCGCAGAGCATCCCGAAGTCGACACCGGAGGGCAGCATCATCCCCGCCACGTAGGCGACCCCGGTGACGCGCTCGGGCAGCATCTCCGCGACCTGCGTGACGACGATGCCGCCGCCGGAGTGCCCGACGAGAACCACCGGTCCGTCGAGCCCGGCGACGTGGTCGGCCACGTGACCGGCGACGTCGTCGAGGGTGACGTCGCCGGCACCCCACGACCCCACACCGGGCAGCGACAGGGCGTGTGGGACGTGCCCGGCCGCGCGCAGCGGTCCGAGCACGGTGTCCCACACCCACGGGCCCGCCCACGCTCCGTGGACGAGCACGACGTGGGTCACCCCCGGTTCTCCCCCGCTGCGGCGAGCACCCGGGCGGCCTCCCGGACGGCGGCCGTGTTGGCCTTCCCGTGCCGGGAACCGGCGAGCTTCGCCTTGATGTGGTCGCGGATGAGGATGGGTTCGTAGGGCTCCGGGCCCGCGTACTCGGGCAGCGTGGAGACCACCGCATCGACGTTGCCGTCGTGGAAGAAGGCGACCGAGCGGCGGCGCTTGATGCGGCCGTCGACGATCGGCGGCTTGACGCGGTGCAGGGTGGACATCCAGTGGTCGTCGGTGATGCGGGCGGTGAGATCGCCGAGGTTCACCAAGAGCGCGCCGGGCAGGGGTTCGACGTCGTGCCACACCCCGTCGGTGCCGAGCACCTGCAGGCCCGCGACCCGGTCGGCCCACAGGACGGTGACGATGCCGAAGTCGGTGTGCTCACCCATGCCGGTGAGGTCGCCGTCGAGGGTCACCGTTCCCTCCGGCAGCGCGTAGTTGTTCATGCGCAGCACGTCGATGGAGTGGTCGGTGAGGCGCTCGAAGTAGTCGGCCGGCTGGCCGAGTGCGTCGGCGAACACCCGGGTGAGGGTGCGGGCGACCCGCGCGGCCTCGTCGAAGTAGGTCTGCACCCGGTCCCGGAAGCCGTCGACTTCGGGCCAGACGTTGAGGCCGTAGTCGTCCTCGGACAGGTCCAGATGCGGGAAGGAGCGGGCCTCCACACCGATGTTGTAGGCCTCGAAGAAGTCGTTCATCCGGCTCGCGGACTCGACTCCGAGGCTCAGGCTCAGCGACTCGCTCTTGGGCGGGCTGTAGCCGCGGTTCGCGCCGACGACGCGGTACTGCTCCTTGAAGTCGAGGGGCTGCCCGAAGAAGGCGTCGAGGGCGGTGGTGAGCCCGTCGACGACGGCTTCGGGGATCCCGTGTCCGAGGATCTGGACGAATCCGACGCGGCTGCAGGCATCGTCCATACGGCGGGCCACCTCGGCGCGCTCGTCGTCGCTGCCTCCTCGGACGTACGGTCCTATGTCGACCGTGGGGACCTCGAAGGTGTCAGACGGCTGCGAGTTCATCGGCAACTCCTGTGGGGGCGGGGGTGGGGGTCCCGGCCGGGGTTTCGGGGGCCGGGGTCCCGGGCCGGGACGCGGCACGTGCCGCACGTCCGAGCCGAGTGTGGTTGAACAGCAGGTTCAGGGAGAACGCTGCGATGGCGGCGAGGGTGATACCGCTGCCGAGCAGGATCTGCGCTGCCGACGGGAAGCGCTCGAACATCCCCTCGGCGAACTCGGGGAGCAGACCGACGCCCACCGCGACGGCCGCGATGGTGGCGTTGATCCGGTCGGACAGGTCCACCGACCGCAGGGTGTTGATCCCCACCAGAGCGACGGTCGCGAACAGGATCAGACCGACCCCGCCGACCACCGGACCGGGCAGTGCGGCGACCACCGCACTGGCCTTGGGGAGCACGCCGAGCACCACGAGGATCGCACCGGAGGTCGCGGTGACGTAGCGGCTGTACACGCGGGTCGTGGCGACCGCTCCGACGTTCTGGGTGAAGACGGTGTCGACGAAGGCGTTGAAGACACCGCCGAGCACCGCGGAGGCACCGTCGCCGGCGAGACCGCGGGCCACGTCGGCCTTGGTGACCTTCTTGCCGGTGATCTCGCTGACGGCGAGCATGCTCGCGGTGGACTCGGCGAACACGACGGAGATGACGATGCTCATGGCGACGACCGCGGCGATCGGGAACTCGGGAGCACCGAAGTGGAAGGGGGTGGGGACGCCGAGCCAGGCCGCGCCGGGGACCCCGCCGAGGTCGATCAGGCCGAGCGGGACGGCGGCGGCGGTGCCGACGAGCAGGGCGATCAGCACGCCGAGCTGCGACCAGACGCCCCGGCCGAGGCACAGGAAGCCGATGGCGACAGCCATGACCAGCACGGCCAGGGCGATGTTGGTCGGCGACGCGTAGGACGGGGAGTCCGGGTCGTTGCCGACGATCAGCCCGCCGGAGACCCCGATGAGCGAGATGCCGACGACGGTGAGCACCGCGCCGGTGACCAGCGGCGGGAAGAACCGGATCACCTTGGCGAACGGCCACGCCAGGGCGAGGCCGACGATGCCGCCGACGAGCATGGAGCCGTAGACCGCCTGCAGCCCGTACTCCGAGGCGATGAGGATCATCGGGGTCAGGCCGGCGAAGGTCGCGCCGCACACGATGGGAAGCCGCACACCGACGAGCTTGCCGACACCGAGGCTCTGGACGATGGTGATCAGCCCGGCGATCAGCAGGTCGGCGCTGATGAGCATCGCCACGGTGTCGCGATCGAGCCCGACGGCGGCACCGAACACCAGGGGCACGGTGATGCATCCGGTGTACATGATCAGCACGTGCTGGATACCGAAGGCGAGCTGCCGCAGGAACGGCAGCCGGGTATCGACTGGATGCGAAGTTGCCATGTGTGCGCTCCCTTTTCGGATTCGGGGCCTGTATACGGAGGCGAATACATCGTGTCGTTCGGACTTTTCGAACTCGAGTCCGAGTGTTTCCGCCAGGTAAGGAACGGCTCACCGCATCCGGGCGGAGGTCAGGTCAGGCGACCGTGCACCCGCAGACGCGCGATCCCTCCGTCCGGGTAGACGTCGAGCCGCACGTGCCGCACCGGGGTTCCGGCGTCGACCCGGAAGCGGTGCCGGCAGTCCGGGAGCAGCCGGGTGCGTGGCACGAGTTCGACCCAGGAGGATTCGTCGGTGAGGTCGCCGTCGGCGGGAATGCCGACGAGCCGGGCCGCGCCGGGGGCGTTGCCGATGAAATAGGAGGTGTCGATCTCGACGTGCTCGACGAGTCCCTCACCCGCGAGTTCGACCACCACGTAGTCGTTTCCGCCGTCGCGCCGTCGTGCGTTCTCCCAACCCTCCCCCATGTGCCGGGCACGACCGAGACCGATGATGTTGCGCGGCGACCCGTAGAACTGGTCCGAGCAGGCCACCACGTCGCCGCCGTTCTCGAGTGCAGCGAGGTCGACGGTGCCGGTCAGGAAGGCCGGGTCCGGTTTCGCCTTGCCGTGCACCCGGAACCGGGCGACACCGCCGTCCGGGAAGATGTTCAGGCGCAGGTGGGTCCAGCGCCGGTCGTCGTCGACGGCGAAGGTGTTGGCCGTGTCCCCTTCGAGGGGAACACGATCGAGGATCGGCTCCCACTTCGCATCGAGGAGTTCCTGCGGTGTCGGGTAGCCCTCGACGCACAGCCCGTCCACGGAGGCGAAGGGCGGGTAGTTGCCCTTGAACCAGGCGGTGTCGATGACGAGTCCGTACACGACACCGGGGACACCGAGCCGGACGATCGCGAAATCGTGGCCCCCCTCGCGGCGACGCCGGGTCTCCCACCCGTCGTACACCTTGCCCTTGTGCCCGAACTCCGAGCTGTCGAAGACCGGCGGCCCGGGCGCGACGAGGTTCTCCCGTTCGGCGAAGAACTCGTCGTTCGCGTACACGACGGAGCCGCCCAGATCGCGGCACGCCAGATCGGGAAGCTGCAGGAAGTCCTGGTCGGGCATTCACATTTCCTTTCGGGACAGCAGGCGGCCGCGGGGCGCGGGGTCCTGGACGGGGTCGAGCGTGACGGTGACCGGTTCACCCGCGAGCCAGGTCTGCCGGACCACTCCGGCGAGCGCCCGCTGCGCGTAGGGGGTCACGGCGTTGCGGTGGTGCAGCCGTTCGGGGAACACCACGAACGCGTCGTCCGGGGCCAGGACGCACAGGTCGGCGGTGTTGCCGACGGCGATGCGCCCGCGGTCGGCCAGTCCGACCAGATCGGCTGTGCGTGAGGCCATCCAGCGGCACACGTCCACGAGGGTGTGGCCGCGGCGGCGCGCCTCCGACCACACGATCGGCAGGCCGAGCTGCAGCGAGGAGATACCGCCCCAGGCCTGCCCGAAGTCACCGGTGGCGAACTTCTTCAGCTCGGGCAGGCACGGCGAGTGGTCGGAGACGATGCAGTCGAGCGTGCCGTCGGCCAGGCCCCGCCACAGCCCTTCCCGGTTGCGTGCATCGCGGATCGGCGGACAGCACTTGAAATGGGTGGAGCCGTCGAGGATCTCCTCGCTGAACAGCGACAGGTAGTGGGGGCAGGTCTCGGCGGTGACGGGCAGTCCCTCGGCCTTCGCCGCCGCGACGAGCGGCAGGCTACCGGCATCGGACAGGTGCAGGATGTGCACGCGGCAACCGGTCTCGCGGGCACCGTCGATCACCTGGGCGATGGCGCGGGCCTCGGCGACGGGTGGCCGGGAGTGCAGGAAGTCGTCGTAGAGACGGCCGGCGGGCGGATCCTGTTCGTCGAGGGTCGGCCCGTCCTCGGCGTGCACGATGAGCAGGCCACCGAATCCGGCGATGACGCGCATCGCCTCGATCATCTGCTCGCGGTCGAGCGGCGGGTACTCGTCCAGCCCGGAATGGGCGAGGAAGCACTTGAACCCGTACACCCCTGCATCCCAGAGGGATTCGAGCTCGCCGAGATTGTCGGGGACAGCTCCGCCCCAGAATCCGACGTCGACGGTCGCCTGCCCGTCGGCGACCTTGCGCTTCACGTCGAGGGCGGGCACGTCGATCGTGGACGGGATGGAGTTGAGCGGCATGTCGACGAGGGTGGTCACACCACCTGCCGCGGCGGCCCGGGTGGCGCTGGCGAAGCCCTCCCATTCGGTGCGTCCGGGTTCGTTGACGTGGACGTGGGTGTCGACGAGTCCGGGGAGCAGCACCTCGTCCTCGCGGAGGACCACCTCGTGGGCGCCGTGCGGCAGCGGGCTGTCGTAGGCGTCGATCGAGGCGATGCGTCCGTCCCGCACCGTGACGGTGCAGGCCCGTTCCCGCTCCCCCACCACAGCACGACGGGCCCGGATCACGGTGGTCATCGGGTCGTCTCCACCGGACGGCCGGCCAACCGGGCCAGGTGGTCGAGGGTCGTTCCGGTCCGTTCGCATACTTCCTTCTCGGTGACGGCGCCGCAGCTCGTCCCCCGGAGGAGGAACGAGGCGAGGGCGCGGGCGGTGGCGGGTTCGTCGAGATAACCCGACGACAGGCTCGGGTCGACGTAGGCGGCGATCCGGGCGGCGGCGGTGGGCAGCGACCGGCGGTAGAAGGCGAAGGTCGCGGCGTAGCGGGTGGGCAGCTGTGCCGGGTGCAGGTCCCAGCCCTGGTAGAAGCCGCGGCGCAGCGACCGGTCGACCAGGCGGGCGTGCAGTCCCCAGGCCTGCCGGATCGACTCGCGGTCGCCGACGGGCAGCCGGTTCGTCGACCCGTCGGACAGCCGCACCCCGGTGCCGGCGGCCGCGACCTGCATGGTGGCCTTGGCGTGGTCGGCGACTGGGTGGTCCATCGCCTGGTACTCGGCGGCGATGTCGCAGGCTGCGGAGTAGTCGTAGGTGCCGTAGTGCAGGCCGGAGCAGCGGCCCTGCGCGGCACGGATCATCGTGGCGACCGCGGCGGTGCCGTCGGGCCCGCAGATCGCCTGTGGGGTCTCGATCTGGATCTCGAACCGCAGCGGGGCGGTGAGGGAGTAGGTGGTCTCGAGGTGCTCGCAGACGGTCACCATCGCCGAGACCTGTTCGGTCGCGGTCACCTTGGGCAGAGTGACCACGAAACCGTCGGGCACCGAACCGCTCTGGGCGAGCACGGAGACGAAACCGTCGAGGGTGCGCAGGCCGCGGCGGCGGGTGGCCGCCTCGAAGGAGGAGAACCGGAGGCCGACGAAGGGAGTGGCCGAGAGGTCTGCGGCGACCAGGGCGGCGGTGCGGGCGACGTGGGCGTCCTCGTCGGCGTCGCGATCCTGCACGGGGACCCCGGCCTGGGTGAACCCGTCCTCGAAGTCGATGCGGAGGTCCTCGATGGGTTCGGTGCGCAGTTTGGTCTCGACCAGCGGCAGCACCTCCTCCGCGAGGGCAGGGTCGATGCCGGTCACGGCGGCCAGATCGGCCGGGCCGTCGATGTGCGCGTCGAGGACCTCGAGTGCCTGCGCTCCCCACTGTGTCGCCGTTCCGGCCTCGTAGCGGTCGGCAGGGATGTAGACGGTGTGGACCGGTTGCCGGCTCCCGTCGGCTCCGGGATAGGTCGCGGTGTAGCGCGCGTCGACCTCGGCGAGTCGCTCGTCGAGGTCGTCCGCGAGCCTCTGCAGTCCTGTCGGCACCCGAACTCCTGTCCTGTATCCACGGCTGTATACGGGGGACGGTATCGGTACCAGGTCATGCGTCCGGTTAACTCCGGTTACGTCCCCGTTACGGGTGGATCGGCAGGGTTCGTAGCTGCGGAAACGGTCAGGCGCCGGCGGCGCGAAGCGCACCGATGACGACAGCGACGAGCAGGGCCACCAGCAGGACGACGAGGAGCAGCGGACCGAGCAGGAGCGCGACCGCGACGAGGACGGCCAGGCCGATCCGGGCCGCGACGCTCAGCGCGGACACCAGTCCGGCGAGCGCGCCGAGGACGGGGTTCCGGCCGGCGGTCGCGGCCCGGAGTCCGCCGACCGCGGCCTGCATCCCGGCGCCGCCCTCGGCGATCTCGTCGAGCAGGACGTCCACCCATCCGCGGACCCGGCGGATCGCGTCCTCGCCGAGCACCGTCAGCCCGTCCAGCCGCCGGTCGATCCAATCCCGCAGGTGGTCCTCGACGGCGTCCAGTGGTGACCGTGTCCGACGGCCCGGTTCGTGCCGACCGTTCATGACCGTCCGTCTCCCTCGTGGAACGCTGCGGAGAATTGCGCCGTGACCTCCCAGTCAACGCTTCCGCGTGTCGACGGTCAATGCCTACGGAGCAACACTTTTCAAGATCATCGACACGCCTGCCGGACCGGTGCGCGACGCCGGTCCGATCGCTTGGAAGAATGGGCGCCGCACCTGCCGAACACGGGGAGATTCGTCCGGATCGCCCGCCTGCGACGCGACGTGCACCCACGCACACTCGAAGGAGAACCGACAAAGGTGACAGCGCAGTTCAGCTACGAAACACTCACGCCGACAGCCTTTCTCGACCGGTCCGCGCGCGTCTTCCGCAACGACACCGCGGTGGTCGACGGCGAGATCCGGCGCACCTACGCCGAATTGCGCGATCGCTGCCTGCGCCAGTCGGGCATGCTGCACGACCTCGGCGTCGAGCCGGGCGACCGTGTCGCAGTCCTCGCCCCCAACACCGCCCTCATGCTCGAGGCGCACTACGGCGTGCTCTACGCGGGCGCCGTCCTGGTCTCGCTCAACACCCGGCTGACCGGCCCCGAGCTCCGGTTCATCCTCGAGCACTCGGGCAGCCGGGTCCTGCTCGTCGACGACTCCCTGGTCTCCCTCGCCCGCGAGGCCACGGCCGACCTGCCGGACGTCACCGTGGTCGCCGACGACTACGAGGAACGGCTCGCCTCCGCACGCCACCGCTACGTGCCGCTCGGCGACGAGCGCTCCATGATCGCACTGAACTACACGTCCGGCACCACCGGCGACCCGAAGGGCGTGATGTACCACGCTCGCGGCGCCTACCTGCAGGCCCTGGCGATGGTCGCGCACTTCGGCCTCACCAGCGACTCCACCTACCTGTGGACCCTGCCGATGTTCCATTGCAACGGCTGGACGTTCACCTGGGCCGTCACCGCCGCAGGTGGCACCCACGTGTGCCTGCCGAAGGTCGATCCGGTGCGCATCTGGGAGCTGGTGCAGACCGAGGGTGTCACGCACCTGTGCGGCGCCCCCACGGTGCTCGCCTCCCTCGTCGACGCCCCGAACGCGGGCGGCATCGACCACCGCGTGGTCGCTGCGATCGGGGGTGCTCCCCCGGCGCCCGCACTGATCGAGCGGTGCACCGACCTCGGCCTCGACATCACGCATCTGTACGGCCTGACCGAGACCTACGGCCCGGCCGCGATCTGCGAGTGGCGCTCCGAGTGGGACGTGCTGCCCGAGGACGAGAAGGCGCGGCTGCGGTCCCGGCAGGGCGTCGGCAACGTCGTCGCCGGTGAGCTGCGCATCGTCGACGCGATGGGCTCGGACGTGCCGGCCGACGGCGAGACGACCGGTGAGATCGCCCTGCGCGGCAACAACGTGATGCTGGGCTACTACAACAACCCCGACGCGACCGCCCGCGCGGTGCCGGACGGCTGGTTCCGCACCGGCGACATCGGCGTCATGCACCCCGACGGCTACATCGAGATCCGCGACCGCGCCAAGGACGTCATCATCTCCGGCGGAGAGAACATCTCGTCCGTGGAGGTCGAGTCCGCGCTGATCAGCCACCCCGCCGTCCTCGAGGCCGCCGTCGTCGCCGCGCCGAGCGAGAAGTGGGGCGAGCGGCCCGTGGCCTACGTGACGTTGCGCAGCGGCGCGAGCGCCACCGAGGACGAACTGCGGACCCACGTGCGGTCGCAGCTCGCCGGTTTCAAGGTGCCCGACAGCATCACCTTCGGTCCGCTGCCGAAGACCGCCTCGGGCAAGATCCGCAAGGTCGAACTGCGCGACCGGCTCTGAACCGCGCGGGACGGTTCTCGACGTCAGGTCTCGTCGAGAGCCGTCCCGGCGCGTTCGGGGAGCGTGAACGCCGCGACCGCGGCCACGACGAACGAGGCCGCGAAAGCGCCGAACACCAGAGCGTTTCCGCCGCCGTCGAGCAGCAGCGGCACCACCAGCGGCGCGACGATCGACGCGAGCCGGCCGAAGGCCGCCGCGGATCCGGTTCCGGTGCCGCGCACCGGTGTCGGGTACAGCTCGGGTCCGATCGCGTAGAGCGCGCCCCACGCCCCGAGATTGAAGAACGACAACGCCATCCCCGCGGCGACGATGGTGCCGGGGGTCTCCGCGAGCCCGAACAGCCCCGCCGAGACCGCCGACCCGGCCAGGAACACCCCGAGGGTCGTGCGCCGGCCCCACACCTCGATGAGCCACGCCGCGACGGCGTAACCCGGCAGCTGTGCGAGGGTGATGACGAGGGTGTAGCCGAACGAGGTCACCAGGTCGAAGCCCTGCGCGACGAGCAGGCTCGGGAGCCAGATGAACGCGCCGTAGTACGAGAAGTTGATGCCGAACCACACGATCCACAGCGCGGCGGTGCGGCGGCGCAGGTGCGGCGCCCACACCGAGCCCCGTTCGGCGGGCTCGCCCGGGACCACCGATTCCTCGTGCCCGTCGTCCTGCTCGTCGGGGACGTACGCCACCCCCGCGGACTTCTCGTAGTCCCGGACGACGGCCTCGGCCTCCGCGTACCGCCCCCTGCTCTCGAGGAACCGCACCGATTCGGGCAGCCCGAAGCGCACGACGAGGGCGTAGGCCGCCGGCACGAGACCGACCGCGAGCGCCCACCGCCAACCGTCGTCACCGGTCGGCACCACGAAGTAGCCGATCAATGCCGCCAGCAGCCAGCCGACGGC
>Ga0182741_1003646_pt1 | contig 16114 bp, 18 predicted proteins | sample eDN5th37CBELigOP_FD_128874 | JGI IMG/M metagenome (GOLD analysis project Ga0182741, IMG submission 128874) | Enriched Organic Plus compost microbial communities from Emeryville, California, USA - eDNA 5th pass 37_C BE-Lig OP (version 2) (version 2) ...
CTGCTCGCGCTCAACGCGGCGGTGGAAGCGGCGCGGGCGGGGGACGCGGGGCGCGGCTTCGCCGTCGTCGCCGAGGAGGTGCGCAGCCTCGCCCAGCGGTCGGCGGAGGCGGCGCGGCAGACGTCGGAGCTGATCCAGGAGGCGGTGCAGAACACCGAGCGCGGCGTCTCGCTCACCGGCGACGTCGTCCGCAGCCTCGACGACATCGACGCGCGCGCGCTCAAGGTCAGCGAGGTGATGGGAGAGGTGTCGGCGGCGAGCCAGCAGCAGACCGACGGCATCGGGCAGGTGAACTCCGCCGTCGCGCTGGTGAACGGCGTGACGCAGCAGGTCGCGGCGAACGCCGAGGAGTCGGCGGCGGCGGCCGAGGAGCTCACCGGGCAGGCGGGGCATCTGCAGACGCTCGTCGCCTCGTTCCGCCTCACCGCCGGGCGCGGCACCGGCGCCGCAGCCGGCGGCCCCGCGCGGCCGCGCGCCGCGACGCGTCGCATGGTGGCCGCGGCACCGGCGCCCGCGCCGGCCGCGCGCGCCGTCGCTCCCGAGCGGCGGTTCGCGAAGGTGGATCCGGAGTCGGTCATCCCGTTTCACGACGACGGCGACGACGACACGCTCCAGGAATTCTGACCCGGAGCACGTCGATGCTGCAGGGAACGCGGTCGGCGCTGAGCATGCCGGACGAGCTCACGCCGGAGCACTTCGCCAGAGTGGCCGCGCTGGTGCGCCACGTCGCCGGCATCGACCTGCGGCCGGGTAAGGAGGGGCTCGTGCGCTCGCGTCTCGCGGGACGGATGCGCGCGCTCGCCGTGTCGAGCTTCGACGAGTATCTCGACCGCGTCGAGCGCGACGCCTCCGGGGCCGAGCTGGTGCAGATGCTGGACGTCATCACCACCAACAAGACGAGCTTCTTCCGCGAGGCCGAGCACTTCCGGTTCCTCCAGGACGAGATCCTCCCGGCTCTCGGGCGGCGCCCGGGCGGCCTGCGCATCTGGAGCGCCGGCTGCTCGAGCGGCGAGGAGCCTTACACGACGGCGATCGTGCTCCGGGAGTCGCTCCCGGAGCCGCAGTTCGCGGCGGCGCGCATCCTCGCGACCGATCTGTCGACGCGCGTGCTCGCGCGCGCGCGGGAGGCGACGTACCCCGAGGAGCTGCTGTCGGACGTGCCGCCCCACCTGGTGCGCCGGCACTTCGTCACCGTGCCGGGCGGGGAGCGGCTCGTGCGCGTGGCCGATGCGACGCGTGCCGGCGTGCGCTTCGCGCGGCTGAATCTCATGTCCAGCTGGCCGATGCAGGGGCCGTTCGATCTCATCCTCTGTCGCAACGTCATGATCTACTTCGACAAGGCGACGCAGGAGCGACTGGTCGATCGGTTCGCGGCGCTGCTGGCACCGGGGGGACACCTGTTCGTCGGCCACTCGGAGAGCCTGACCGGCTTGCAGCACGGGCTGCAGTACGTGCAGCCTGCGGTCTACCGCAAGTGACGACCCCGCTCGTTCGGCCAGTCGGACGCGATGCGGGGCGCGACATCGTGGTCGGAATCGGCGAGCTGGCCGTGGGCGGGCGCGGCGACCGGCTCATCACCTATGCGCTCGGCAGCTGCCTCGGCGTCGCGCTGTACGATCCCGTCGCCGGCGTGGGCGGCCTCCTGCACGCGATGCTCCCCACCTCCTCGCTCGATCCGCAACGGGCCACCCAGACGCCGGCGCTCTTCGTGGACACCGGCGTCCCGGCCCTCTTCCGCGCCTGCTACGCCGCCGGCGCGGCGAAGTCGCGGCTCGTCGTGCGCGTCGCCGGCGGCGGGCGCTCCGGCGACGGCGAGGACCAGTTCCAGATCGGCAAGCGCAACGTCCTCACCCTCCGCAAGCTCCTCTGGAAGAACGCCGTGCTCGTCCAGGCCGAGGACGTGGGTGGCGAGAATCTCTCCCGCAGTCTGGCCCTCGACCTCGGCACCGGCGCGCTGCGACTGCGGCGCAACGGTGACGACCTGCTCCTCTGAGCCATGGCACTCGCGATCCTGATCGTCGACGACAGCGTCGTGATGCGCGCGATGATCCGCCGCACCCTGACCGCCGGCGGCATCGCCGTCGCCCGCATCGGCGAGGCGGGGAACGGGCAGGACGCGCTCGACGCGATCGCGTCCGACCGGTGGGATCTCGTCATCGCCGACCTGAACATGCCCGTCATGGACGGCGAGGCGATGCTCGCCAGCATCCGTGCGCACCCGCTGACGAGACGCCTGCCCGTCATCGTCGTCTCCACCGAGAGCAGCGAGACGCGCGTCGAGGCGTTGCGACGGCTGGACGCCGCGTTCGTGCACAAGCCCTTCACGCCGGCCCTGCTCGCCGGCGAGATCCTTCGACTCACGGGAGGCCCCGATGGCCACCTCGCTCCAGTCTCCACTGAGCTCGGCGGCGACGTCGACTTTTGAGGAGCTCGGATTCCTCCTCGCGCTTCCGGTCGACGGCGACGCTCGCCCGCTCGCGCACGGGGCGCGCGTGGACTTCCGCGGGCCGCGGACGGGATGCCTCGAGCTCCGCGTCTCCGCGACGCTCCTCCCCGTCGTCGCGGCGAACATGCTCGGGTCCGTCGACGTGCCCTCGTTCGCGCTCCAGCTCGACGCGCTCGGCGAGCTCGCGAACGTGATCACCGGCAACGTCGTGCCGGCGCTCGACGGTCCCCGGGCCGTCTACCGGCTCGACGCGCCCGTCCTGGCGGCGCGCGGCGAGGGACGCGCTGCGGCCGCCGAGGTGACGCTGCGCTTCGACGAGGGCGATGCGCTCGTGCAGCTCTTCCTGGACGAGCCGGCGCGCGCCGCATGATCGCCCCCGCGCGCCCCATTCGCGTGCTCGTCGTGGACGACTCGGCCGTCGTCCGCAAGGTGCTGAGCGAGTCGCTGTCCCGGTACCCGGACATCGAGGTCGTGGGCACGGCGATGGATCCCTACGTCGCGCGGGAGCGCATCGTCGAGCTGGAGCCCGACGTGTTGACGCTCGACGTCGAGATGCCGCGCATGGACGGGCTCTCCTTCCTCGAGAAGCTGATGCGCCACCGGCCGATGCCCGTCGTCGTGGTCAGCTCGATCACGCCGGCGCAGAGCGAGGCGGCGGTCCGCGCGCTCGCGCTGGGCGCCGTGGAAGTGGTGAGCAAGCCCGGGTCGGCGTACTCGGTGCCGGAGGTCGGCGTGCGGCTCGTGCACGCGATCCGCGCTGCGGCGCAGTCGCGGCCGGCGCGCGCGGCGACGCCTCCCCGGGGGATGCCGCGCGTGCCGGAGTCGCCCACCGCGGCGGCCGCCTCGATCCTCTCGCGCGTGCAGACGACGCATCGCCTGCTCGCCATCGGGGCCTCGACCGGCGGGACGCGGGCGATCGAGCGCGTGCTCGCCGAGCTCCCGGCGACGACGCCGGGCACGGTGATCGTCCAGCACATGCCCGCCGGGTTCACGACCTCGTTCGCCCGGCGGCTCGATCAGCTCTGCGCGATGGAGGTGCGCGAGGCGCGCGACGGCGACGCGATCGTCCCCGGCGTCGCGCTCGTCGCCCCGGGGAACTACCACATGATCGTGCAGCGCAGCGGCGCGTCGCTGCAGGTGCGGATCAAGGACGGCCCGCAGGTCCATCATCAGCGCCCGGCGGTGGACGTGCTCTTCAACTCGATCGCGCGGACGATGGGGCGCAACGCGGTCGGGGTCCTCCTCACGGGGATGGGAGCGGACGGCGCGCGCGGGATGCTGGCGATGCGCGAGGCGGGAGCGCACACGATCGCCCAGGACGAGCAGTCGTGCGTCGTCTTCGGCATGCCGCGCGAGGCCGTCGCGCTCGGTGCCGCCTGCGAGGTGCTGCCGCTCGACCGCATCGCGGACGGGGTGGTCGACGCGCTGCGCGAGTCCGTCGCCGCACTCGCCTGACCGGCCGTTCGCGCCGGCGCCACTCGCGCGCCGGCGCGGCACGATGCAGCATTGAGCGATGCTCACACGCGTGCTCGTGTCCGGGGCCACCGGCTTCATCGGCTCGGCGCTCCTCCGTCGGCTCGCCGGCGACGGGATCGCCGTGCGCCGACTCGTGCGCCGAGCGCCCGCGGCCGGATCGGACGACCGGGAGTGGGATCCGTCGCGCGGCGTCATCGACCCACGCGCGCTCGACGACGTCGACGCGGTGGTGCATCTCTCCGGTGCGCGCATCGATCAGCGGTGGAGCGAGTCGGTCGAGCGCGAGCTGCGCGAGAGCCGCATCCGCAGCACCGAGCTGCTGGCGCGCGCGATCGCCAGCGCGCCGGTGCGCCCGCGCGTGCTGGTGAGCGGCTCGGCGATCGGCGTCTACGGCGATCGCGGCGACGAGCCGCTCGACGAGCGCAGCGCCCCCGGCACCGGCTTTCTCGCAGGGCTGTGCGTCGATTGGGAGGCGGCGGCCCGGCCGGCGGCCGACGCCGGCGTGCGCGTCGTGCATCCGCGCACCGGGATCGTGCTCGGCGCGCACGGCGGCGCGCTCGCGCGCATGCTCCCGCCCTTCAAGCTGGGCGTCGGCGGCCCCACCGGATCCGGCCGGCAGTGGATGAGCTGGATCGCGCTCGCGGACATGGTCGAGGCGCTGCTCTTCGCGCTCCGCACCGAGACGCTCGCGGGACCGGCGAACTTCGTCGCGCCCGAGCCGGTGCGGAACGCCGACTTCGCGCGGACGCTGGGGCACGTCCTCCATCGCCCCGCCGTCCTTCCCACGCCCAAGCTCGCGCTCTCGCTTCTCTTCGGTCGCGAGATGGTCGAGGCGACGCTGCTCGCGAGCCAGCGCGCCACCCCCCGCGCGCTCCTCGACGCCGGCTTCGGGTTCGCCCATCCGCGGTTGGAGGACGCGCTGCGGGCGGCGCTGCGGATTGACGGATCGGCGGTTTGACGGCGGGGCTGTCATCCCTCCCGTCGCTCGGGATGACAGCCCTGCGTCAAACCGCCGATCTGCAGTTCAACCGCCCTTCTCACTCGAACCCCGCCGGCCTCCGCGTGTGCCAGTCGGTCACGGTCTGGTAGCGGTGTGCGAGCGCGAGCACGAGGTCTTCGCGGTAGAGTGGCCCGAGGAAGGTGAGCGACACCGGCACCTGCGGGCGCGGGGCGGTGCGGCTGGCGTCGCGGGGGGCGGACGACGGCGCGCCTGCGGCGGTCGTCGCGGGGAGGGGCGGCGCGTCGATGAAGCCGTTGGGCACGATGACGGCAGGATTGCCGGTGAGATTCGTCGCCTGGAGCTGGTTGTTGTTCGCCACCGACGTCGGCGTCACGAGCAGGTCGATCTGCTGGAAGAGATCCCACCACTGGCGCATCGCGAGCGTGCGCGCGCGGTTGGCGTTGACGTAGTCCACCGCAGGGATGAACTGCGCGGCCCGGAAGGTGTTCGCCCAGTCCGACGCGCTCTGCTGCACCAGCTCGCGCGCGCGGCCGGAGAGCGTCAGCTCCTCGAAGGCGGCGCCCGCCTCGCTCGTGAGGACGAGCGACATCGCCTGGGTGTCGATCGGGGGCAGCTCGACGGGGATGAGCGTGATCCCCAGCCGGCGCAGCGCTGCGAGCGCCGCGTCGTCGTGCGGCTTCGTCGCGTGCAGGGTGCGCTGCGCGTGCTGCGGGTCGCGCTCCGGCGCGTCGAACGACGACTTCACGTAGCCGACGCGCAGCGTCGCCGGATCGATCGTCGCGTTCCAGGTGAAGGGGAGCTGCTTCACCGTGCGATCGTGCCCGTCGGGTCCGACGATGGCCTCGAACACCAGCGCGCAGTCCTCGGCGCTCCGGCACATCGGGCCGATCTTGTCCATCGTCCACGACAGCGCCATCGCGCCCGTGCGCGGCACGCGGCCGAAGCTCGGCCGGAGTCCGGTGACGCCGTTCCGCGTCGACGGGCTCGAGATCGAGCCGAGCGTCTCCGTCCCGATCGCGAAGCCGACGAGCCCCGCCGCGACCGCCGAGCCGGGGCCGGCGGAGGAGCCGCTCGAGCCCTGCTCCGGCCACCACGGATTGCGCGTGCGCTCGCCGAACCAGCGGTCGCCCATCGCCAGCTCTCCGAGCGTCAGCTTCGCCACGAGCACCGCCCCCGCCGCGTCGAGGCGCTGGACGACGGTCGCGTCGGCGTCGATGGTCTGCTCGCGATAGGGGCCCGCCCCCCACGTCGTCTTGTAGCCCTTCGTCGCCAGCAGATCCTTGGCGCCCCAGGGGATCCCGTGGAGCGGCCCGCGATACTTGCCGCGCGCCAGCTCCTCGTCCATCGCGCGCGCCTGCGCGCGGGCGCGCTCCGCCGTCGAGGTGATCACGGCGTGCAGCGTCGGATCGTGGCGCTCGAGGCGCGCGAGATAGAGCTCCGTCAGCTGCGTCGACGTCACCTTGCGCGTGCGCACCAGCTCCGAGAGCGCGCTCACGGGGAGGAACGCCAGCTCCGCGTCGCTCCCCGGCCTCTCACGCACCGCGACGCGCGCGCGCACCGTCGGACCGTCGGGGGGCGGCGTGAGCGTCACGCCGGGCGGCACGGGATCGAAGACGAGCGCCGGTGCGATCGCGTTGTCGAGGGGGATCCGGTGCAGCGCCTCGATCGCGCGCTGCTGCCGGCGCAGCGCGTCCACCATCATCTCGCGCTGCTCGTCGGTGAAGGACAACCCCGCGATCTGCTCCGCGCTCGCGATGGTCTCCTTCGTGATGTCCGCTCCCTGCACGAGCTGCGACCAGAGCACGCCGGGGAGCAGCGTGGAGCTCAGGCCGAGCGTGGAACAGGTCGCCATGAATCGGCGGCGATCGAGTGGTGCGGTGCCGGTCATCAGGATCGTGGTGAGTGACGGCTACTTCATGCAGCACCTGCCGTCGAGGCGCAAGGCGGAGTGGCGGATTGACGCCACCGACCGTCATCCCGACCCTGAGCGCAGCGACGGGGAGGGAGCTGCTGGGCTCAGTGTGACAGTTCGACAGTTCGACAGAGGTGAGAAGAGGCGTCGGCAGTGGGCGCCTCCTCACGACGCCGTTCTCTTACTCCTGTCAAGCTGCAACCAGCAGATCCCTCGCATGCGCTCGGGATGACAGCCTTACCGTCAATCCGTCGAACCGTCGATCCGCCAAACCGCCCTCACCCCAACCACCGCGACAGCCCGTCGCGCACGAAGTCGTCGTCCGTCAGCCACGCGTAGCGGCGCGTCACGCGGTCCAGCTCCTCCGACTGTCCCGCGCTCAGCTGCTCGTCGGGGTCGAGGCACCAGATGCCGCGCAGCAGCCCCTGACGCCGCAGGATCTCGTGGATGCCGGGGATGCACCCCGCGAAGGCGTTGCGCGCATCGAAGATCGCGCCGTTCGCGTCGGTGAGCGCGGCGCCCTCGCGGAGCCACCGCGCGTCGATCGGCCCCTCGCCGTCGTCGGCCAGCGTCGCGCGCACCGCCTTCACCGAGTCGAGCAGCTGGACGGCGCGAGCGGTCCACACCGCCCACTGCCCCAGCAGCCCGCCGACGATCCAGCGCGACCGCGTGGCGTCGGTGCCCTCGAACGGGGTGAGCAGGTCGGCGACGATCGCGTCGTCGTTCCCCGTGTAGAGGGCGACGTCGTCCCGCCGCGCGTCCACGAACGCACGCACGACGTCGATCGTCCGGTAGCGGTCGAAGGGGGCGATCTTCACCGCCACCACCCGCTCGATCTCCGCGAACGCACGCCAGAAGCGATGGCTCAGCGTCCGCCCGCCGACCGCCGGCTGCAGGTAGAAGCCGATCACCGGGATCGCCTCGGCGACGGTGCGGCAGTGGGCGAGGATCGCGTCCTCGTCCGCATCCCGCCACGCCCCGAGTCCGAGGAGCGCGGCGTCGTAGCCGAGCGACGCCGCGACCTCCGCCTCCCCCATCGCCTGCGGCGTGCGACCCACCACCCCGGCGACGAGCGTGAAGCGCCGTCCCCCGCGGACCCAGTCCGCCGCCGTCTCGCGCGCCAGCTCCAGCACCGGACGGTACAGCCCGTGGTCGCGGATCGCGAACTGGGTGGTGTGGACCCCGACGGCGATCCCTCCAGCGCCAGCATCGACATAGTACCGCGTCAGCGCGCGCTGATGCCGCTCGTCCAGACGACGCTCGGCGGTGAGCGCCAGCGGATGGGCGGGAATGACCTGCCCGTCGAGCAGGTGCGCCCGAAGATCGGCCAATCCTTGAAAATTCATTTGGCGTTGGTAGGTTCGCTTTTAGGTCAACCTAATTTTCGTGCTCCACCAGGCGTCCTCCGTCGGTCGTTCCAATGAACCGCTCCGTCGCGCCATCGGCCATCCCCGGTTTCCTCCTCGGCGCCGTCGCGCTGCTCGCCGTGCCGGCCACCCCGCTCCCGGCGCAGCGCGAGAGCGCCGTGCTGCACGGGCTCGTCCTCGACACCGCCGGCGCCCCGATCGCGAGCGCCCGCGTCACCCTCCTCGAGCTCCGGCGCACCACCGTCTCCGACTCCGCCGGCCGGTTCCGATTCTCGGCGCTCCCCAGGGGGACCCACTCCGTCAGTGTCGCGCGCCTCGGCCATCAGCCCGTCGTCCGGCGCGTCGCCGTCGAGGGCGGGGACGAGCGCGTGGAGATTCGCCTTCGCGCCGCCGGCGTGCAGATGGCGGCGGTGCAGGTGACCGCGACCCCTGGCGCCACGCTGGCGCGCGAGTCGCCGCAGCCGATCGCCGTGCTCGAAGCGGCCGAGCTGCGGACCGCACAGGGGGCCGCCCTCGGCGAGACGCTCGAGCAGGTGCCGGGAGTGCGGAGCCTCAGCATGACCACCGGCATCGGCAAGCCGGTGATCCGCGGGATGACGCACTATCGCGTCGTCACCCTCGACAACGGCCAGCGCTCCGAGACGCAGGCGTGGGGGCACGACCATTCGCCGAACGTCGAGACGGCCGCCGCCGACCGCATCGAGGTGATCAAGGGACCTGCGAGCGTCCTCTACGGATCGGACGCGCTGGGCGGCGTGGTGAACGTGATCGCGCCCCCGGTTCCCGACGCGATCGGAGAGCGCCCGTTCGCGCGCGGCCGCCTGGCGACGATCTACAACCACAACACCCGCGGGCGCGACGGCACGCTCTCCCTCGAGGCCGCCCGCGAGGGGCTCGGCATCCGCGGCGCCGTCACGATGCGCGCGAGCGCCGACATGCGCACCCCGGACGGCGCGCTGCGCAACACCGACAACCGGGCCACGGCGACCGAGCTCGCGGGAGGGGTGCGGGCCGGCGCCGCGTCGCTCCAGGCGCGCTACGCCGGGCGCGACGAGCGCATCGAGATCTACGACGATCCGAGCCTCGTCCCCGACTACACGGGCTTCCAGCGCATCCGCACCGAGCGCGCGAGCCTCGAGCTCGCCGCCCCGCTCGCGGGCGCCCGCGTGCAGGCCAACGTGGGCTACGAGGAGAACTTCCGCCGCGAGTTCGCGAGCGCGCTGGCGGCGGAGCCGGTGCTCGGGCTCCACGTCGCCAACTGGACCGGCTTCGCGCACCTCGACCACGCGCTCGGCGCCCACCTGAGCGGCACCCTCGGCGTCTCCGGGATGAGCAGTCGCTTCACCAACCGCGGCGCGGGAACGCTCATCCCCAACAGCCTCTCGCGCACCGCTGCCGTCTATCTGTTCGAGCAGCTCGACCGGGGGCGGTGGCGCCTCTCCTCCGGCGCCCGCTACGATCGCCGGACGCTGGCGACGGACGGCGACCCGCGCATCGGCATCCCCGCGCAGTCGCACGCCTTCGACGCGGTGACCGGCAGCATCGGCGTCCTCTATCGGTTGAGCGAGTCGCTGGCGCTGGTCGCCACCACCGCGCGCGGGTTCCGCGCGCCGGCGGCCCCCGATCTCTTCGCGAACGGATTTCACGAGGGGACGCGCGCGTTCGAGCGCGGCAACCCCGATCTCCGCGTCGAGACGTCGCTCAACTCCGACGTCGGGGTGCGCATCGCGCGCGCCGACCTGAGCGCCGAGGTGACCACCTTCCTGAACGTCGTGAGCGATTACATCTACCTGCGGCCGTTCGGGACGGGCGCTCGCGCCTACGACTCGCTGCAGGTGGTGCAGGGGGACGCGCGCCTCGCCGGCGTGGAAGGGCGCATTGCGTATCGGCCGGCGCGGCTGCTCACCCTGCAGCTCTCCGGCGACTACGTGCGCGGCGAGAACACGACCGCGCGCGTGCCGCTCACCTTCATCCCGCCGCTGCGCGTGATGTACGGCGCGCGCCTCGAGCTGCCGGTGTCGGGCGCCGGCGTCCCCGCCCCCTATCTCGCGCTCTCCGCCGAGACGAACGCGCGCCAGTCCCGCATCGATCCGCGCGACATGGCGCCGCCGGGGTACACGTTGGCGACGCTCTCCGCCGGTGCGACGAAGCTCGTCCCGCGCGGCGCGCTGATGGTGGATCTCACGGTGCGCAATCTCTTCGACGTGCGCTACCGCAGCTTCATGAGCCGGTACAAGCAGTTCGCGCTGGGCGCGGGGCGGAGCGTGGTCCTGCGCGCCGGGGTGCCGCTCTGACTCAGAACTCCCCGCTCCGTACCTCGAACTTCGTCGGCTTGCCGAGGAGCGGTCGGTCGTGGCGCACCCACTCCGCGACCAGGTCGAGCATCGTCTCGAGCGGCATCTCCTGGGGCGCGAAGTGCGCGCGCAGCTTCGTGGTGTCGCTGAGCAGCGCGTCGGGCGCGTCCTCCCCCTCGAAGCGCGGCGGGCGGCCGAGCCGCGCGCCGAGCGCCTCGGCCAGCTCGCGCACGCGCAGCGAGCGCTCGCCGGTCACGTTGATCACGAACGGCGGGACGCTCGCCAGCGGCAGGCACTCGATCGCGATCCGGTTCGCGTCGCCCTGCCAGATGACGTTGACGCGTCCCATGCGCAGCGAGATCGGCTCGTCGCGGAGGATGCGCACGGCGAGATCGGTGAGCACGCCGTAGCGCAGGTCGATCGCGTAGTTGAGCCGCACGATGGCGACCGGCGTGCCGTCTCGCGCCGACGCCGCCTCGAACATGCGCTCGCGGCCGAGGCACGACATCGCGTACTCGCCCACCGGCGCCGGCGCATCCGTCTCGCGCGATCCGCTGCCGCTCGTCGGCGTCAGCGGGTACACGTTTCCCGTCGAGAAGGCGACGATGCGCGAGCCGGCGTAGCGCGCGGCGCACGTCGCCGGCACGAGCACGTTCATCGCCCAGGTGGTCGCCGGCGCTCCCGCGGTGCCGAACTTCTGTCCGGCCATGAAGACCACGTTCGCCGCGTCGGGGAGCGCCTCCACCTGCGCGCGATCGAGCAGGTCGGCGGAGAGCGTCTCGACGCCGGCGTCGCGCAGCGCGGCCGCCGCCGCGGCGTCGGACCAGCGGGACACCGCGTAGATGCGCCGTGGACCGATCTCGCGGGCGGCGCGCGCGAGCATCGTCGCGAGCGTCGGCCCCATCTTGCCGCCGGCGCCGAGCACGATCACGTCGCCGGGGCAGGCGCGCAGCGCGGCGATCGTCTCGGCGCGTGGGTGCGACAACAGCTCGTCGAGGGCGCGCACGCCGTCCGGCGCCGGGTGCGCGCCCTCGCTCATGCGCGGATCCGTGCCTCGAGATCGCGGCGGAGCGCCGCGCGTCCCTCGGCGATCGCCGCACGCACGCGATCGCGGAGCGACGCGACGTCGTCCGTCGTGAGGCCGGTCGTCTCGATCGGCGGCAGCACGCGGACCTCGGCCACGGTGTGCTGGAAGCGGAAGGTCCCCTTGGCCATCGCGCGGCGCGTCCCCGCGACGACGAGCGGGAGGATCGGCACCCCGCTGTCGATCGCGAGGCGGAACGCGCCGTCGCGGAAGGGGAGCATGTCGTCGTGCGGCGCGCGCGTCCCCTCGGGGAAGATCATCACGCTCACCCGCTTGCGGAGCCGGTCGCGGCACGCCGCCAGCGCCGCGACGCCGCTCGAGCGCTCGCCGCGCCGGAGCGGGATGTCGCCGACCATCCGCATCATCCACCCCATCACGGGGATCTTGAAGATCGTCTCCTTGGAGAGCCACTTCATCTCCCAGGGGAGATGGCTGATCAGGAAGATGTCGGCGTACGACTCGTGGTTCGAGACGACGACGTACGGCCGTCGCGGGTCGGTGATCCGCACGCCGGACACGGTGAAGCGCCAGAGCGGGTTCATCGCGACCTGCATCACCGCGAGCCGGCGGAACCAGCGCCCCGCGGCGTAGCGCCCGGGATCGAACGGGGTGGTCACCGCCCACACGGCGGCGACGATGGGGAACATCACGATCACGAGCAGGACCGACGTGACCCAGGCCCAGGCGTTGAGGAGGTGGTTCACGGCTCGCTCATCCGCCCGATGCGTCGCCGGGCGTCGCGGACTGCGCCCCCGCGTCGTACGCCTGGCGCGCCGCCTCGGCGCCCTGGAAGCCGATCTTGGAGTGCGTGCCGTCGCAGAAGGGCTTCCGCGACGACGCGCCGCAGCGGCAGAGCGCGATCGTGGGCTTCCCGTCCGGCAGGGCGATGGGATTGCCCTCGTGATCGGTGAGCAGGACGTCGCCGGTCGTCAGGTCCACGGCGTACGGTCCGTTGAGGCGAACCTTGATGGTGAGCGGCATGGGGTGGGTGAGGCGGGATGCGATGTCCGGTGTGTGTGATGCGGGAGGCGTCAGACGCGCTGCCAGTCGGGGCGCCAGTGCACGATCTGGCGCTTGATCTGGTCGGCGGTGCGCAGCTCGCCGTCGAGGCAGCGCGCGACCAGCGCGGGGAGCTCCTCGTCGCTCGCGAAGCGCAGGCCGATGAGCTGACGCAGGCGAAGCTCGGGGATGCGCGGCCGCAGCTCGGCGGGGAGCGTCGCCGCGAGACGCAGGCGCATCTCGAGCCCGACGAGCCGATTCTGCACGATGAGCGCCATGGCCCGCGCGGCGACGAGCCCGCCGACCAGCGCCAGCGCGACGACGGCGCTCCACACTCGCTCGAGCGTCGGCGTGCGGATCGCCTGGACGCTCTGGACGACCAGGTTCGCCAGCAGGACCGGCATCGCGAAGAAGTGATAGAGCGCGAACCAGCGACGGTGGTTCGCGTAGTTCTGCGGCGGTCGGGGCATGGGTCGGCGGCGCGCGAATGGCCCGCGATCAGGCGTCCCGCGCGGCCGCGGCGTGGCGCTTCACGCGCGCCAGCATCGCCGTGAGCCCCGACTCGCGGCCGGCGAGCCCGATCCCGTCCATCACCTGGCGCACGAAGTCGAGGGGGATCGCGTCGATCTGCTCGGGTGTCGATCCGTTGATCGCCGAGAAGAGGATGGCGAGAAAGGCGGCGACGGTCGGCGACTGGCGAACGTTCACGTCCGCGTAGTAGTACATCCGGCCGTCCCGGTACTCCGGGAAGAGCGCCACCGGAGTCTGGCACTCCGGCACCGCGAAGCTGGATCGATCGACGTGCGCGTAGCGCTCCGGCACCGGCTCGAGGCGCTTGGCATGGTGCAGGAGAGCCTGCATCTTCTCCTCTCGACCGAGTGCCCGGAACTGTCGGAGCACGCGCTCGACGGCCGGCGGCATGCCCTGTGCGGCGTGGCTGTCGCTCATGCAACGATCTAAACCGGCACGGCGTGAGGCCGCAAGCGGGTGGCCTCGCGCCGTGCGTCACGACCAGCACGGAGAACGACACGATGCCGACGAGCACGGCGAACGCCACGTGGGACGGTGGGCTGCGCGACGGGAAGGGAAGCTACCAGGGGCAGTCGGGGCTCAGCGGGACCTACAGCTTCGCCACCCGCTTCGGCGGGGAGCGTGGCTCGACCCCGGAAGAGCTGCTCGCCGCGGCGGAAGCGGCCTGCTTCAGCATGGCGCTGAGCAAGGGGCTCCAGGACGCGGGACTCTCCCCGCAGCGCGTCGCCACGAACGCGCAGTGCACCATCGAGAAGGTGGGCGAGGGGTTCAAGATCACGACGATGAAGCTCGACGTGACCGTCACCGCCCCCGGCCTCGACGCGGCGAAGCTCCAGGAGATCGCCGAAGCGACCAAGAAGGGCTGCCCGGTGTCGGTCGCCCTCGCGGGGATCGACAACATCTCGGTCGAGGCGAAACTGGCCTGACGACCCTCGGCCCTCGGCCATTGCAACGGCCGAGGGCCGAGGGCCCACGGCCGTCAGCCGTAATATTTCTTGATGCACATCGTCACGACGCGCTCGAGCAGTCGTGACTGATCCGCGGTGCTCGGCATCGCGTCGACCTCGGGGCGCGCGAACCAGAGGTCCTTGAGGATCACGATCAATCGTTCCGGCAGGATGGCCTTCGCCCGCGCCTCCTGCGCGAGCGCGGTCAACGCGCCGTCGAGCGTCGTGGGGCGGGGCGGGCCCGCGAGATACTCCGCCAGCGCGCGATCGACCGCGCGCAGCGTTTCGTCGGCCAGCGAGGGCGACGGCGGACTGTTGTCGACGTCCATCCGGGATCTGGGGGGGGCGGGTGCGCACGCCGGGGAGGGGAGTGTCGCGACGCGGTCGGCGGAAGCGAGCCGGACGGCGACGGCCAAATGTTTCTCGCCGCTCCGGTCCGGTCAAGGGCGGCGCTGGCGCCTCCGCCGCGCCTCCGGATAGACTAGTCCGCTCCACCGCTCCCCCCCTCCACCCTTCAGCCCATCCCGTGACGTCGATGTCCGATGCCGCCACGCCACGCGCCGAGCGCCGCGTGACCTTCCACCGCTGGGAGGACATGCCGCGCGAGCGCGTCACCGACCTGCTCGACCGTCGCCTCATCACCGGCGACCGCCTGATGCTCGCGCACGTCTACCTCAAGAAGGGGTGCATCGTCCCGCGCCATCAGCACGAGAACGAGCAGCTCACCTACATCCTCGAGGGGGCCCTCCGCTTCCGGATCGGTGCCGACGGCGCCGAGGAGATCGTCGTGCGCGCCGGCGAGGTGCTCGTCATCCCCTCCAACGTCCCGCACGAGGCCGAGGCGCTCGAGGACACCCTCGACGTGGACATCTTCAACCCCCCGCGCCAGGACTGGCTCGACAAGACCGATGACTATCTGCGTCGGTGACCCAGGGGCGGAGCCGTCCGCTCCGCTCGCGCCACGCGCATCGGTGCGTCCATGAACCTCGGCCTGCACGGCAAGGTCGCGCTGGTCGCCGCCGCCAGCCGCGGGCTCGGGCGCGCCATCGCCGAGGAGCTCGCGGCCGAGGGGGCCTCGCTCGTGGTCTGTGCGCGCCACGAGGAGTCGCTGATGGCGACGCGCGACGCGATCGCGCACGCCACCGGCGCCGACGTCCGGGCGGTGGTCGCCGACGTGGCGACGCTGGAAGGGATCGAGCACGTCGCCGGTGAAACGCTGCGGGCGTTCGAACGCGTGGACGTGCTCGTGACGAACTCCGGCGGTCCCCCCGCGGGTCCCTTCGAGGAGCACGACTGGACGGCGTGGCAGCAGGGGGTGGATCTCCTGCTGCGAAGCAACATCGAGCTGACGCGGCGCGTCCTGCCGACGATGAAGGCGCAGCGGTGGGGACGGATCCTCGCCGTCACCTCGATCGCGGTGAAGCAGCCGGTGGACGGACTGGTGCTCTCCAACGCGTTGCGCGCCGGCGTGACGGGGGCCATGCGGACCCTCGCCAACGAGGTCGCCCCGTTCGGCATCACTGTCAACACCCTCCTCCCCGGCTACACGCGCACGGAGCGCGTCGAGCAGCTCGATCGCGCGCGCGCCGAACGCGAGGGGGTCCTCCCCGGCGACGTGCGCCGGCGCGTGGAAGCCCAGATCCCGATGGGCCGCCTCGGCGAGCCCCCCGAGTTCGCCGCGCTCGCCGCCTTCCTCGCTTCCGAGCGCGCGAGCTACATCACCGGCCAGGCGATCGCCGTCGACGGCGGATGGATCCGGGGGCTGCTGTGAACGGCAGGGCGGCGGATCGACGGCACCGGCCGTCATCCCGATCGCAGGCGAGGGATCTACGCAGTTCGGTTTGACGGTTTGACGGTTTGACGGTTTGACGGTTTGACAGATCGACAGCGTGACGGCGTGACAGCGGTGAGAAACGGCGTCGTCAGAGGAATCCCCCTCCTGACGACGCCGTTCTCTCACTCCTGTCGAGCTGTCGAGCTGAGACCAGCAGATCCCTCGCTTCCGCTCGGGATGACAGCGGCTCTGTTGAGAGGTCGGTGCTGGTGGCGCGGGTGATGCGGCGCGTGGGGGTGTGACGAGCCGGAGGTCGGGATGGC
>Ga0182741_1003648_pt1 | contig 16112 bp, 11 predicted proteins | sample eDN5th37CBELigOP_FD_128874 | JGI IMG/M metagenome (GOLD analysis project Ga0182741, IMG submission 128874) | Enriched Organic Plus compost microbial communities from Emeryville, California, USA - eDNA 5th pass 37_C BE-Lig OP (version 2) (version 2) ...
CACTCCCTGGTCATCCTCGCCCGCAAGCTCGCCCGCGTCGCCTTCGCCCTGATGAAGAACCAGACCACCTACCAGCCCAAACCGCACATCCAGCCTTGTGCCGGAACATAGAATCTCCCACAGCGGAAGGCAGCATCTACTGTGAGAGCGGTTGCGGCCGGACGGCTCAGCGCCACGGCGCGCTGGCTTCGACGATGGCCGCGATCTGCCGGCCGACCTGATCGAACTTCGCGTCGAGGTCGGTTTCGCCGCGGTCGATGGCCTCTTCCAGTTCCTTGGCCGAGTCCATCAGTTCCAGGGCGCAGAGGAAGCCGGCATTGCTGGCCAGGGTGTGGATACGGCGACCGGCGGCTTCGCGGTCGCCGCTCGCCAGTTCGCGCCGCGCCAGCGGCACGGCCTCGGCATTGTCCTGCACGAACATGCCGAGCAGGCCGATGAACATGTCGCGGTTACGGCCCAGGCGCTGCGCCGCGCGCGCGGTGTCGATGCCGGCGATCAAGGGAAAACCGTTTTCGTCCTCGGAAACCATCGCTTGCTCCGGTGGGGTGGGCGTTGGCGCCTGCTCGGCGCGGCGCGGCTCGATCCAGCTCGCCAGCAGGATGGCCATCTGTTCCAGGTCGACCGGCTTGGCCAGCACGTCGTTGGCGCCGGCGGCGCGCGCCGCCGCCTGCTGGTCCTCCCGGACGCCGGCGGTGAAGGCGATGATGGGCAGATCGGTCAACCCCAGTTCGGCGCGGATCATCCGCGTGGCGGCGAGGCCGTCCATTACCGGCATCTGCACGTCCATCAGCACGGCGTCGAAGCCGCCGGGCCGGCTGCCGAGCAGTTGCAACGCTTGCTGGCCGTCGGCGGCCAGGGTGACGGTCGCGCCCTCCTGCGACAACGCGCGCTCCACCAAGTCGCGGTTCATCGCGCTGTCGTCCACCATCAGCACGCGCGCCCCCGGAAGGCGCGGTCCGCTCGGTACCGCCGGCGCGGCCGGCACGCGCGCGGCGGCATCGGCCTCGTCGGCATAGGTCAGCGGCAGCTCGAACCAGAAGGTACTGCCTTTGCCCAGTTCGCTCTCGACGCCGATCCTGCCGTCCATGAGTTCGACCAGACGCTTGCAGATCGACAGCCCCAAGCCGGTGCCGCCGTAGCGGCGGGCGATGCTCTCGTCGGCCTGCGCGAACGGCGCGAACAGCCGGCTCAGCGCCTCGGGTGCGATACCGATGCCGCTGTCGCGCACCTCGACCCGCAGGCGCAGGCGACGCTCGTCACCGTCCTGAATCCGGACCACCACCGCCACTTCGCCCTGCGTGGTGAACTTGATGGCGTTGCCGGTCAGGTTGAACAGGATCTGCTCCAGGCGCAGCCCGTCGCCCAGCAGCGGCCGCGTCAGCGCCGGCGCGTCGATGCGCAACGTCAGCCCCTTGGCGTGCGCCACCTCGCCCATGAGACTGTCGAGATTGGCCAACAGCTGGGACAGATCGAATGGCCGCGGCTCGATGCGCAATTGGCCGGCCTCGATCTTGGACAGGTCGAGCACGTCGTTGAGCAGCGCCAGCAGCGACTGCCCGGCGCTGCGGATACGCTGCACCATCTCCAACTGACGCTCGGCCAAGGGCTCCCGCGCCAGTACCTGCGCCAGGCCGAGCACCGCGTTCATGGGCGTGCGGATTTCGTGGCTCATGTGCGCCAGGAACTCGCTCTTGGCGGCATTGGCGGCCTCGGCCGCGTCGTAGGCCTGCTGCAGCTCGCGCTCGTAGTGCTTGCGCTCGCTGATGTCCTCGACGATCGCCATGTAGCGCGCGGCCGGCTCGTCGTCGACCTGCATCGGCGCGCAGGTGACGCTGGTCCAGACTTCGGAGCCGTCCGGTCGCAGGTAGCGCTTGTTCAGGCGGTAGAGCTGGGTGTCGCCGGCATGCATTCGCGCGACCTGCAGGCGGCTGGCCTCGACGTCGTCCGGATGGGTGATGTCCATCGGGTCCAACCCCGCCACCTCCTCCGGTGCACGGCCGATGATCTCGGCGAAGCGCCGGTTGGCCTCGGTGATGCGGCCGCTGGCGGCGTCGAGCAGCAACACGCCCAGCGGCGCCTGTTCGAACACCACGCGGAAACGCGACTCGGCGGCGCGCTGCGCGCGCAGCGCGGCCATCTCCCGGCGCTGCCGGTCGCGGCGCCACAGCAGATAACCGGCGGCATACACCAGCAGCAGCACGAAGCCGCTCACCACCGCCGTGGCCCAGGCGATGGCGCTTACCCGCGCGTAGGCCTCGCGCTCGTCGATCTCGGCCAGCATCAGCCATGAGGTGCCGGGAATGACGGCGGCATAGGCCAACACCGGCACGCCGCGGTAGTCGCGGCCGCCGGCCAGGATGCCGTGTTCACCCTGCGCGGCCCGCGCGGCCGGCAGATCGGTCCCGGTCAGCGGTCGGGTGACGGTGAGAGCCGTGCCGGGTTGGTGCCGCAGCGGACTGAGAAAACGCACCCCATCGCCGTCGCGCCGCACCAAGTAAGTCTCCGCGGTGCGGGTCGGCACCGGCCAGGACTCCACCAACGGAAACAGCGTGGTATCGGCGCGCCAGGCCAGATAGGCGACGCCGAGCACCACGTCATCGGCCGCGCGGATCGGCGCGAGCAAACCGTAGTAGGCGTCGCCCTGCGCGTTCCGGTGCAGGTCGATCAATTCGATGCGCGGCTGCCGGACGATGTCCGCGGCCAGCTCCACACCCGGCGGCAGTTCGGCATCGCCGGCGACAAGCAGCGGCCGGCCGGCGGTGTCGAGCAGCACCACCCCGCTCCAGCCGCGCACCCGGCCGACGTTGTCGATCAGCGCCCGCATGCGGCCGAGCAACGCCGGATCGCGCTGTTCTCCGTCCAACCATTGTCCGAGCCAGGTCACCAGCTGCGAATCGGCGGAAAAATAAAGTTCGGCGTCGTCGCGCGCCTCGGCCAGCAGATTCTCGATGTGCTGCCGCTTCTGCTCGGCGATCACGGCCAGGGTGCGGTGAGTTCCGCGCCGTACCTCCTCGCTCATATAGCCGTAACCGATCATGCCGATCACCGCGATCAGCAGCGATATGATCACCAACGGCAGCACCAAGCGCAGCCATGGGCCACGGGTACCGGGCACCGAGCCGGCAGATGTGGTGGAAGCGAGAGCGCTGGTCATGGCTGCATATTACTGTTGGGTGCCGCTGGCGGCCGCGAGACGTTTCGCACCCGGTACCGGGTTTCGCCGGCGGGATCGATCACGCCGAAGGGAACCTACGCACCAATTTAGGGCACATCCGCGAGGGCTGACAGAACGCGGGCCGGTAACACCGACTGCGCCGGGCGGCGGATCGTTGCATTCGCTTCCCGCGCGACGCCGCCTCGGCGCGCAAGAATGCCCTATTGTGGTGCATGCGTCCATCAGCTAGCGCCCTCTCCGCAGCACATTTTTCGCCGTGCGCAGCGCAGCCCATGTTCGCCAGATACGGCGTCCGCAAGCGGCAATGCCTTAAGGGCCTCTTTCGATAGGTTTGCCGCGCCCGGCATGACGGATGGCCCGGCCACGGTGCGACACATCCGGCCTATCGAAATTGGCTCTCGGCGAATAGGTGTGACATGCCCAGCATGCACTAAAAAGCCGTTGGCGATGTAGACCTTGGTCAACGCCAACGGCAACCACGCCTGCGGCGAGGACTGGCTGCGAAGCGGTGATGGCGGGAGGGAGCCGTGGGACGTTTCCGTGCGGGTCACAGGTAAGCCCGGGCAGCCTAGCGGCGTGGTCGAATGGGAGGGCGGCCGCGATCGGGCCGCCCTCCCCCTCGCTACAGCCGAACCAATTCCTTGAACCCTCCCCAAATCATGCGCTTGCCATCGAAAGGCATCGTTTCGTTCTGCATCGACTCGGTAAGCCTAGGGTCGGCCATCACCGCGGCGTTGATGCGGTCGCGCTCCTCGCGCGAGGCGAAGCGTATCCAGGAGAACACCACCACCTCACCCGGCTGCAGCTTCACGCTCTGTGGAAAGGAGGTGTGCTCGCCTTCCTTGACGTCGTCCGCCACGCACTCCACGAACTCCAGCGCGCCGTGCTCCTTCCAGATCTCGGCCGCGCGACGCGCGATGCGCTGGTACGCCTCCAGATTGTCCTTCGGTACCGGTACCACGAAACCGTCCACATAGCTCATGTCAGCCTCCTGTCGGTTATAGGAATAGCCGGGCGCGCGTTCCGCCGGGCCCGGATATGGGTCGAACCGGCCCAAGTGAAATCGACATCGATCCGCGTCAAGAAATCGGCTCGCGCTCGCTGCTATGTTTGCGCTGAACCCTCAGGACGAGATTGCCACCATGTACGACTTTCTCAGCTTTACCGTTGGCGACTACATGACCCCCAACCCGGTGACCATCTCGCCGCAGGCAACGCTGGCGGAGGCGCAGGAGCAGCTGGAGCGGCTCGGCGTCAACGGCCTGCCGGTGGTCGATGCGGGCGGCGCCTTCGTCGGCATCGTCACGACGATGGACGTCATGCGTGCCTTCGCCAACCCGACCAGCTCGCTGATTCCGCCCTACGAGGAAATCATGCGCAGGTCCGTGGAATCCGCCATGACCCGCAAACCGATCACCATCGCGCCCGAGGTCCCGCTCAGCCGCGTGCTCGGTTTCCTGGTGCAGAAGGGCATCCGCTGCCTGCCGGTGTGCACCGAGGACGGCAAGCTGGTGGGGATCGTCTCGCGCGAGGACGTGTTGCGCGGACTGCGCGACAGCGTGAAGCGCGGTAGCTGAGCACGACCGCTCCACTTACGTAGCGGTCTGGATGGAAGGCGGGGGGCGGAGAGACGGCGGGTCCGTCCCGCGATGCTCGACGGCAGCGAAGCGATCGGTGGACGCCGAGCCCCCGCCGGTCCCGCTCGGCACACCACTCTCACGCCACGCAATATTCGGCAATTACGAAACCACATGGCGGAAGGCGGGAGTCTACATTCCCGGAACTTGCCATGTATCATTCGCGCTGCCGTCGCATCCGGCATTTCCATTTCATCCGCAGATAGCGCTTGCATAAGGAGAGTGCGAGGACGGGTCAACGCTGGTTGACGTGCTATCCCCCTTGGGCCGTTTCCCGGCCAAGGCTCTCGCCGCACACGAATGAAAAGGATCGCTGTTGTTTCCGGCGCGGCCGTGGTGCTGCTCGCCGGCGCCGGTATTCCGGTATACATGGGATACCAGGCGCAGTCGGCGCTGAGCGCCGCGCACCGCTACCAACACGCCGATTTGGAAATCGTCCACGAAATCCGGCGTTATCGAAACGGTTACGCCAATTCCTCGGCGGACGCCATCATCACGGTCAGCAAAGGCGGCGAATCCATCCAGCTCGCGGCCAGCCATAACATCGAGCATCTGTGGCTGCCCCGGATCGAAACCTCGTATCGCCTACTCCCTGAGGGCAGCGAATTTCAGAAATCGCTGCACGCCGCCGTCGGCGACGAGCCGGTGCTTTTCACCGACGCGCGGCAGACGTTCGACGGCTTGATCGTCGCGCTGAACATGCCCGCGCGCGAGGGTGTGCTGGAAGGCGAGCAAGGCCGCTTTCGTTTCGACGGCATGACCGGCGCCGCCACGACGGTGGGCGATCGGCTGAGCGGCAAGCTGCAGTTCAACCCCTTGCGCATCGACGGCGAGGACGAAGGCAAGTTCGAGCTCGGCACCCAGCAGGTCCGGTTCGACATCGAGAATACCCGCGATCTGCTCAGTCCCGGCAGCTTCGCCTACAACCTCGATCGGGTGAACCTACGGGCGCGCGACGAGCGCTTCGACCTCAACCGTGTCCAGATCGAGCAGACGCAGACGGCATCGGGCGCGAGCGTGAATGGGGACGTCAGCATCGAGATCGGATCGATCGAGACCAGCACCGGCTCCCTCTCCGATTTGTCGATACGAATCAATGTCGGCAGCTTGCACCGCGATCTGCTGGAGTTCCTGTTCCAAGCCAGCCGGTCGACGGCGGACGACACCGACGCGGCGACAGCCGCGCGGGAAGACATTACGCCGCTGGTCGCTCGATTCCTGGCGCACTCGCCGGAAGCCAATCTGCGGGTCGCGCTCGGTCGCGACGCAAACACCCAGGGCACGGTGAACTGGAGCCTGGCTTATCGGCATTCGCCCGAGACCCCGGTCGACCCCGTTGTCCTGGAGAACCTGCTCGGCGGCGTTGACAGCAAGGCGGTCGCCACCTTCAAGCAAAGTGCGATCGAGGCCTTGCTGCGCCTGAGCGGCGGCGACATCGCCTCATCGGACGACATCACCGCCACGCTGGCGGAGTGGGAAGCCGAAGGTCTGCTCGCGCGCGACGGCGACGATTACCGTCTGACGCTGGCGTTCAGCGACGGCATGGTGCTGGTGAACGAGGTTCCCCGGCCCGAACTGCTGCTGATGCTCGGCATGATGCTGGCGCTATAACCGGCCGCCGGCCTACGCCCGGCGCCGCATGCGGCGCGGCCGCTCACGACACCACGAACAACCGCACCTTCAACCCGCCGTTGTCCAGCACCGGCCCGCAGGGGACCGGCTGCAGCCCGGTGGCGTGCACCAGCTGCGGCGACGCGGCGACGAAGGCCAGGCGCCAGCCGGCGAAGTGGCGGCGGTAGATGTTGCCCAAGGTGGCATAGAGATCGCGCAGCCGCTTCACCTCGCCGATGCGCGCGCCGTAGGGCGGGTTACAGATCAGCAGTCCGCGCTCGGCGTTCGGTCGGGCGGCGGAGATCGGCTGCTGGGTGAAACTCACCCAAGACGCCACACCGGCGCGCTCGGCGTTCTCGCCGGCACCGGCCACGGCGCCGGCGTCGCGGTCGCCGCCCGCCAGCGCCACCGCCGGCTCGCGCTGAGCGGCCGCCGCTTCCTGCCGCAAGCCAGTCAGGATCCCAGACTCGAAAGCCGGCCAGCGCTCGCAGGCGAAACCGCGGTGAGCGCCGGCGGGAATGGCGGCCGCGGCCAGCGCGGCCTCGATCACCAGCGTGCCGGAACCGCACATCGGGTCGAGCAGCGCCTCGCCGTCGGTACCGCTCCAGCCGGCCATGCGCAGGCAGCCGGCGGCCAGGGTCTCGCGCATGGGCGCCTTGCCGACGCGCTGCCGGTAGCTGCGCTTGTGCAAGTGCTCGCCGGAGCTGTCGACGCTGATGGTGACGTGATTGCGCTCGATGCGTACCAAGACACCCAGCCCGGTAGGCGTCTCATCGTCGGCGGCGGCCGCCACCTCATCCACGGGTGCCCCAAGCGCATCGCCGATCGCCAGCCACACGCGCTCCGCCGCCGCCCCGCTGTGATAGATGCGGGAGCCGCGACAAGCGGCACGGACCGCCACCGGCTCGCCGGGGCGAACCACCAGGTGCCAAGGCAGCGCCGCGGCTTTGCGGCGCAGCTCGGCCAAGTGCAAGGCATGGAAGGAACCCAGCCGCAGCAAGACCCGGTTGGCGCAGCGCAGGTGCAGATTGGCGCGCGCCAGCTGGGTGGCGTCACCGCTGAACTCCACGCCGCCCGGTACCGCCCGGCCGCTGATACCCAGCGCCGCCAGCTCCTCGGCGACCAGTGCCTCGAGGCCGGGCGGGGTGGCGGCGAACAAGGCGAGTTTCTCTGGCAAGGCGGTCATGGCGGACTCCCATATGTCGTGGTCGCGCCGCGCGTGGCGCGGTCGCGCGGGCGCTACGCTACCGCAAAGCGAGCGTGAGTAGTGAGTGGATGAGATCCTCGCGTCGCATGCGCAGCGTGGCGCGGCCTACTCGAGCGCATCGATCAGCCGGTTCAGATAGCCCACCAGGGCCTTGATCTCGTCCTCGTCGAGCGTCTTGTCGAGCACCTCGTTGACGGTGGCGAACGGCGCCTTGGTGCGGGCCAGCGTTTCCTTGCCCTGTTCGGTCAGTGCCAGCCGCCAGGCACGTACATCGCTCGGGTCGCGGGCGCGGCTGATCAGCCCCCTGGCAAGGAGCCGGCCGACCATTGGCGTCAGCGCCGATTCGTTGAGGCCGAGTTCGCGCGCGACCGCCCGCTGCGTCTGCGGCTCGCCGCCGGCCAACACGGACAGAACGGAAACCTGCGCGGTACTCAACCCGACCGCGTCGCCGACGGCACGGTCGGCCTGCTTGCGCAGACGGTGCGCGGCGAGCTGCAGCCGGTGATAGAGACGGTGCGTAACTGCGGACATGGAGATTGAATCCCTCCTGCTTGTGAATGGGACCGGCGGCCCTATACTTCAACACTGAAGTATACTCCCACAACCGACGAGGCCTGATATGACCGTCTATACCATCGCCCAGTTGAAGTTCACCGATCTCGCCGCCTACCGCCGTTACCAGCATGCCTTTCCGAAAGTGTTCGCACGCTTCAACGCCAAGCTCCTGGCCGCCGATGAATCGCCCCAGGTGCTCGAGGGTGAGTGGCCGCGCGACAAGGTGGTGATGATGGCTTTCCCGGACGAGGCGGAAGCGAACCGGTTCCGCGACGACCCGGAGTACCAGGCCATCGCCGCCGACCGCAAGGCCGGCGCCGATGCCGTCGTGCTACTGGTCAAGGGACTCGGCTAGCAGGCGCGCTTCCGATCGCACCGATGGCGGCGGGGCCGCGCCGGCGAGCGCCGGTCCCGCTTGCATTCAGCCGGCGCGGCCTGGCACCGCCGAACACGGACCTAACGGGCGCCCACCCGCGAGCATACACCTCCCGCACACTCCTCTGAGCAAATTTCGACTATCGCCCCGGAAATAGACATTAGTCGAATCTGTTGCATTCGAGCGAGCGATCAGCGATGCTCGCCAAATGACAAGCACCCTTACATAGATTTTACCGGCGAACGGCCACCGCGTCGCTTCGTCGGCGTCGCCTTCACGCCCAAGAGAACCATAAGAACAGAGGAGGAGTACCCCCGTGTCATCCAAGGCGCGTCATCGTCTCGGCACCGGTCTGGCGACGCTCATGCTCGCCGCCGCGCTCAGTGCCGGCTGCTCGTCCGATTCCGACTCCAAGTCCAACGACACCCCACCTCCGGCCGATCCGACCACGCGCGACACCGCGCAAGGCCCGGTACGCGGCATGCTCAGCGATTCCGGCGACATGCTGGTGTTCCGCGGCATTCCCTACGCCGCGCCGCCGGTGGGCCAGCTCCGCTTCGCCGCGCCGGAACCGGCACCGTCTCGCACGGAAGTGCTCGAAGCCACCGCGTTCGGGCCGGACTGCGCCCAAGCCGGCGGCGTGATGGGCGCGCCCAGCCTCAGCGAGGACTGCCTCTACCTGAACATCTACACGCCCGCCACCGGCAGCAACCATCCGGTGATGGTGTGGATCCACGGCGGCGCCTTCACCGGCGGCTCGGGCGGCCCGTCCTACGATCCGTCCCGGCTCGTCGCCGAGGGCGTGACGGTGGTGACCCTGAACTACCGTCTCGGCGCCTTCGGCTTCCTGGCCCACCCGGCCCTGACCGCGGAACAGGGTGGCGTCTCCGGCTCCTACGGCCTGCTCGACCAGAAGGCGGCGCTGGAGTGGCTGCAGGCCAACATCGCCAATTTCGGCGGCGATCCGAACAACGTCACCATCTTCGGCGAATCCGCCGGCGGCCATAGCGTGCTGTCGCTGATCGCCTCGCCGAACACTGGCGGTCTGTTCCACAAGGCCATCGTGCAGAGCGGCGCGCTGCTGCCGAAACAGCAGCCGCTGGCCAGCGCCGAGGCCCTCGGCTCGGCGGCGTTCGACAATTGCAGCGACGTCGAATGCCTGCGCGAGTTGAGCACGGAAGAGGTGCTGGAACGGCAGGCCGCGCTGAGCGACGGTATCGGCCTGGTGGTGAACTACGGTTCGGCGCTACAGCCGCACAAGTCGATCAAGGAAGCCTTCGACAGCGGCGATTTCCAGCGCGTGCCGATCCTGACCGGCACCAACTCGGACGAGTACACCCTGTTCATGGCCATCCAGGCGCTCAATCCGGCCAACACTCCGCCGCCGCCCGCGGCCTACCCGATCGCCATCGGCGGGCTGATCAACGCACCTGCCGACAGCGAGGCGGTTACCGCCATCGCCGCCGCCTATCCGCTGGACGCATACAACAACAATGTCTGGCAGGCACTCGGCGCGATCGGCACCGACGCGGTATTCGCCTGCAGCGGCCTGGATCAGGCGCAGGCGCTGTCGAAGCTGGTGACGACCTATGCCTACGAGTTCGCCGACCGCGATGCCCCGCTGACGCTGCTGCCGGTGCGCCCGGATCCGGCGCGGATCGAACTGGGCGCCTCGCACGCCTTCGAGATCCCCTACGTGTTCGGCACCGAGGCCTCGTTCCAGGAGCGCGGCGCCACCGACGAGCAGCTGGCGCTGTCGCGGGCGATGGTTCGCTACTGGACCCGGTTCGCCAAGACCGGCAATCCGAACGGCGGCGACGATCCGCAGTGGCCAGAATTCTCGGCGGGCGGCCAGTTGCTGCAACTGAACACGCCGGCGCCGGCGACGCAGTCGGCCGCGACGTTCGCGACCCGTCACCGCTGCGCGATTTGGAACCGGTAATCGTGCCCTGCTCGCCCGGCGCCCGCGGCGCCGGGCCTTTCTCCCGGGCCGGCGGTGCGGGGCCGGTGCGATCTGCTAATCTGTCGCTTTCGTCGCAACCGCCAATGGGATGGCACCGACCGCATGAGCGAGATCGACATCAGCGCCTGCCCGCAGCAACCTCGCATTGCTTACCTGGTGGGCTGGCTCGACCGTCAACTGCGTAAGCGCATCGCCGACGCCGTCGCGCCGTTCGGTCTCACCACGCCGCAGTTCACGGCGCTGGGCGCGCTCAAGACGAACAAGCGGCTCAGCAACGCCCGCTTGGCCGAGCTCTCCTTCGTCACCCCGCAAGCCACGGGTGAAATGGTCAAGACCCTCGAGAACAAGGGCCTGGTGTACCGCGAACAAAGCCCGGCGCATGGCCGTATCGTCTGGATCCGCCTGACCGAGGCCGGCGAAGACCTGATCCGGCGCTGCGACGCCGAAGTCGAGCGCGTCGAGCAGCAAATGCTTGCCGAGATCGACCCCGACTTCCGGCCGCAACTGGCGCGCGCCTTGATCCAGTGCTCGCGCTCGCTCAGCCACGGGCCGATGGGCCGGTCGTCGTAGCACCGCCGAAAGCCTCCAAGCTTCGAACGGCGACCGGGATTCGCGGCCGCATCGCGCCTATACTCGCGGCGTAGATCATTTCCGGATCCACCGCCCATGTCCCGAAAACTCGAACTCAGCCGCGCCGCCCAGCTCGACTTCTGGCTCACCGCCATTCCGGTCGTGCTGCTGGTGGTCGCCGCCTTCGCCTTGGCCTTTCACTTCGTCAAACCCGCTCCGCCCAAGTCGCTGGTGCTGGCGGTCTCGTCCGACGAAGGCGGATTCCGCTTCTACGCCCGGCGCTACCAGGAATTCCTGGCGCAGCACGGCGTGACCCTGGAGATCCGCGAAACCAGCGGCACCGAGGAGAACATGCGGCTGCTCACCGCGACCGACTCGCCGGTCGACGCCGCCTTCATCCACGGCGAACCGGATCCGGCCAGCAGCGAGGGCGTGGTGTCGCTCGGCGACATCGCCTACATGCCCCTGTGGCTGTTCTACCGGGGCGAGCCGATCGACGACTTCGGCGCGCTGCGCGGCAAGCGAGTCGCTGCCGGCGACGCGGCCAGCGGCACCCGCGCCCTGGTCATGCAGCTGCTGCAGGCGGCCGGCTCGGCCGATTCGGTGCAGCTGCTGGCACTGGAGCGGCGCGCCGCGATCGAGCAGCTGGCCGCCGGCGAGATCGACGGGCTGTTCATGATCTCGCCGGCCGACTCACCGCAGATCCGCCGATTGGCGGCGCTGCCCGGCGTGCACCTGCTCAGCGTCGCGCGCGGCGCCGCCTACGCCCGGCGCTTTCCGCACCTGACCGAGCTGACCCTGCCGCGCGGAGTGCTGGACCTGGCCGCGGACCTGCCGGCCCGGGACGTGACCCTGCTGTCGCCGTCGGCGAAACTGGCGGCGCGCGAGTCGCTACACCCGGCGCTGGCCTATCTGCTGCTGCGCGCCGCCAGCGAAACCCATTCGCGCGCCGGCCTGCTCAACGGCGAGAACGCGTTCCCCACGCCGCATTCCGACGGCCTGCCACTGAGCGAGGAAGCGCAGCGCTACTACCGCTCCGGCACGCCGCTGCTGCAACGCTACCTGCCGTTCTGGGCCGCCAATCTGGTCGACCGGCTTTGGGTGATGCTGGTGCCGCTGCTGGCGGTGGTGATTCCGCTAATGCGGGTACTGCCGCCGCTGTACCGCTGGCGGGTGCGCTCGCGCATCTACCGCTGGTACGCGCGGCTGAAGGAGGTCGAGCTGCAGCTCGAGGAAAAACACTCGGCGGAAGATCTGGAACGGATGCTGCTGCGGATGGAGGAGATCGAGGACGCGGTCGGCCATATCCGCACGCCGCTGGCCTACTCCGACCAGCTGTACTTCTTCCGCCAGCATCTGGACCTGGTCCGGGGGCGGATCCTGCAGCGGCTGGGCCACTGGGCGGCCCAGGGCCATCGCGGCGCCGCCGCCGCCATCGCAGCGTCCAACGGCGCGGGCGTCGCGGAGCGGTCGATGTAAAGGGCATTCCCTGCTCGTAGGTGCGCCCATCGCACCTACGAGCTGGCTGACCTATCTCCAAGACATCGCCAGCCCTGTGCTCAACCGCTAGGCTCCGGGCGCTCAGCCCGCCCCCATCCGCGGCTCTCTCTTGGCGGCGCCCCCGGACCCTTGGTTGCGCCACACGCGATCATCGCCCGGCTGAACCTGGTGGATCGCATTGCTCCGAATTCTTGATCTGCGCCATTCCCTGACCGGCGGCGAGCGCTAACAATCCAATACCATAGAAGCGTTTTCTAATTCAGGCCGCTCACCCATGGGCGCCTGCTTCTCGATTCGCAGCAAAGCGATACATGACAGCGGACACAGGCACGAAGTCCGCCTCGCCACGCCAATCAGCCATTCGCATTCGGGGGCAATAATGGTTCTTGCAAGGTTCCTCGCGGGCGCCGCGCTAGCCTTGACGCTGGCCGCGCCAGCACCGCGGGCACAGGCCTTCTCCACCTTCGCCGACGAGGACCGCGCCCCGGAGCTGGCCTCGCAACCGGCGCATCTGCGCTATCAGTTCAACACGCCGACCACCGTCACCTACGACCGCGACAGCCTGGTCCAGGGCTCGACCTCGGGGCGGATTTACGTCGCCGACATGGGCGCGCACAGAATCCGCGTGCTCGACCTATCCGGCCGCCTGATCGGCAATCTCGACGATGCCGACACGACGCTGGCCGCCGACAGCCCCGCCGCGGCGGCCCCCCAGATCACCGCGCCGCTGGGCATCGCCTTCGTCGCCCGCAGCGAGGTCGACGACGACCGCCTGGCCGGGCTGTACGTCAACGACGTCGGCGTCAACAAGATCCACTTCTACCGCACCGATTCGGCCGACCCGGACACCTTCTACTACGTGCAATCGTTCGGCCAGCCGGGCAGCGGCGCCGGCGAGCAGCTGTCGATGCCGCGCAACCTGGTGGTGACGCCGCAGGGCTTCATCTACGTCGCGGACGAGTTCAACAACCGCATCAAGGCTTTCCGCATGAACCCGGACGCCGGCTACGGCGTCACCCTGCTGGCCAGCTACGGCTGGCAGGACAACGGCCGCCACGTCGGCGCCGGTCCCATCGTGCCCTGCGTGGACCGCGACTACGGCGCCGACTCCACCTACTACGACGACTACGCCGACAGCCCCGCCAAGCGCGACGGCTTCCGCATTCCGCAGGGTCTGACCTACTACGCCGCCGCCAGCGGCGAGACCTATCTGTACGCCACCGACAACGGCAACAACCGCATCAAGATCTACCGGATCGACCCGCACACCGGCACGCTCAGCCTGCACGACATCCTCGGCCGCTACCGACGCAACGGCGTGGCCGATCACCTGAAGCGCCCACGCGGGGTGCGCACCGACGCCGCCGGCAATCTCTACGTCGCCGACAGCTTCAGCGGCCGCCTGATCAAGTTCGACAACCTCGCCGCCGCCGGCGCCAGCCCGGCGGTGCGCTATCGCGCCAGCGCCAGTGCCGATGCCGCCGCCACCTGGGTGTACGGCCGCTCCGGCGCGCATCAAGTGGAGATGCGCAGCGCCAGCACCGCCCTCACCGAGGACCAAGCCTTCCTGCTACCCAACGACCTGGTGCCGCTGGTGCTGGCCGACGGCAGCATCTACCGCGAGAACATCTGGTCCTGGGGTTACTACTTCAGCAACGCCCAGGTCATGCTGGTGAGCGACACCGGCAACCACCGCGTCAAGAAGTGCTGGGCCAGCGCCGACGGCCAAACGCTGCTGCGCTGCTCGGTGTCGCAGGGTGTGGGCGGCGCCGCCGCGCATGAATTCTGGGGCTACCCGCGCACCTTGCCCGGCCAGTTGCACGCGGTCGGCGGCATGGCCTACCTGAGCGGCAGCAACCGGCTGCTGGTCAGCGATACCAGCAACAGCGTGATCAATATGTACAGCGCCGACGGCAACTACCTGGGCCGCTTCCCCGGCACCGGCATCAGCTACGGCGTGACCGGCATCGCGACCTTCAACGACCGCCGCTGGGGCGAGAGCGTGGCGGTGCTGGTCGCCTCGGACATCACCCTACCCTGGCCCTACAGCGGTGACAGCGCGCTGCGCATCTACGACGCCGCCGGCACGCTGCGCGAGACCCTGAACCTGAGTTACCGCACCGGCGGCCTGTCGGCGCCGAAGATCGCCTATGGCAGCGGCAACCATCCGGTGGCGTTGTCGGTGCGCAGCCGCAGCGACTATCTGCACGAGATCTACATCGGCAGCGCCGGCGACTACCTTTGGCGCTTCGACTACAACTCCAGCTCCCGCGCCCTGACCCGCCAGTGGGTGAGCGGCGGCCGCGACCCGACCAAGGGCAGCGACGCCGGCGACAACTGGGCGCTCGGGCCGAACTTCCACGGCCAAGGCGCGCCCGGCACCTTCGACGAGATCCAGGGCGTGCTGGCGCTGGGCCAGCGCGTGTACGCCGTCGACCGCCGCAACCAGCGCATCCAGGCCTTCGCCACCGGCAACGGCGCCCGCCTTGGCCAGATCGGCGCCGGCAGCGGCGTATACGACCACCCGGACGGCCTGAGCGGCGACGACTTTTTCCTGGCTGTGGGCCTGGCCTTCGATCCGGCGCAGAACGCCATGCTGGTGGCGGACGGCTACAACATGGTCACGCGTGCCTTCGACAATCCCGACCTGTGGCCGGTAGGCGCCGACGGCCGCATCCGCCCCACCGTGCTCGGCCACTGGCTCGAGCCCGCGCTGGGCAGCCGTCCGGGCGGATTGTTCTCCGCGCAGCAAGCGGTGGTCGGCAACGGCAAGGTCTACGTGCACTCGCTGATCAGCAACCGGATCACCGCGTTCGACTGGCTGGAACTGGCGCAGTAGCCGCGGCAGCGGCCGGCGGCACCGCCGCCGGCCGCTGCCTATGGAAATCCCCGACCCGCCGGCGCGTGGCAAGCGCCATCTCCGCTCCGGGTTTGCCCCAGGAGCCGCACCGCTCGCTCGCCGCGGCCATCTACGATTCCTAAAGTGATGTACCGCGCGGTACGTCTCGCCCCAGGTTCGGATCGAGAGCGACCAAAACAACAAGAGTAAGGAGACTCTAATGGAGCATTTCCAATGGCCGCGCGTGGGCGCGGCGGCATTGTCCATAGTGTTGGCTTATGGATTAGGCGCCTGCTCGGGCGGTGGTGGTAGCGACAACGACTCGCCGCCAGGCCGGGACAACGGCATTCCGGCATTACCGCAGAGCGCGATCTTCGATAGCGACGGCCGGCTGAGCGCGGAGATCCGCCGCACCACCGGCGGGGTGCCGCACATCAAAGCGGACAATCTGGAATCGCTCGGCTTCGGCGCCGGCTACGCCCAAGCCCGGGACAACGTCTGCATCATCGCCGACGGCGTGCTCAGGGCGCGCGGCGAGCGGGCGCGCTATTACGGACCGGGCGAGGACGACGTCAACATCATCAGCGATTTCAGCTTCAAGGCGCTCGATCTGCTGGGCCAGGCCCAGGCCGACTATCCGACGCTGTCGGAACCGACCCGCGCCCTCATCGGCGGCTTC
>Ga0182741_1003652_pt1 | contig 16104 bp, 11 predicted proteins | sample eDN5th37CBELigOP_FD_128874 | JGI IMG/M metagenome (GOLD analysis project Ga0182741, IMG submission 128874) | Enriched Organic Plus compost microbial communities from Emeryville, California, USA - eDNA 5th pass 37_C BE-Lig OP (version 2) (version 2) ...
AGGCGCCGTCGCGCTTGCCGCCGGCGACGAGCGTCGCCCCCTGCGCGATGGCCTTGTCCACCTGCGCCTCGAGGCGCTCGGCGGCCGCGAGCGACGACAGCGGGCCCAGCACGGTGTCCTCGGCGAACGGGTCGCCCGTCTTGGCCTCGGTCATCGCGGCGGTGAACTTCTCCAGGAACGCGTCGTACAGCTCATCCGCGACGATGAACCGCTTGGCCGCGTTGCAGGACTGCCCGGTGTTGTCCAGGCGCGCGTCGACGGCCGCGCGCACGGTCGCGTCGAGGTCGTCCGTGGACAGGAGGATGAACGGGTCCGAACCGCCCAGCTCGAGGGCGACCTTCTTGAGGTTGCGGCCCGCGATCTCGGCGACGGCGGCGCCGGCGCGCTCGGATCCGGTGACGGAGACGCCCTGCACGCGCGGGTCGGCGATGACGTCCGCCGCCTGCTCGTTGGTGAGGCGCAGGTTGACGTACCCGCCCTCGGGCACGCCCGCGTCGCGGTAGATCTGCGCGATCGCCTCGGCGGACTCGGGGCACTGCGGCGCGTGCTTGAGGAGGATCGTGTTGCCGATGACGAGGTTCGGCGCGGCGAAGCGGGCCACCTGGTAGTACGGGAAGTTCCACGGCATGATGCCCAGCAGCACGCCCAGCGGCGAGCGGCGGATGACCGCCGTGCCCTCGCCCTCGATCGGAATCGGCTGGTCGCCGGTGATCTCGTCGGCGTGGTCCGCGTAGTACTCGGTGATGTCGGCGGCGAAGTCCACCTCGCCCTCGGCGGCCGCGAGCGGCTTGCCCATCTCGCGCACGATGATCGCGGCGAGCTCGTCGCGGCGCTCGCGGTGCAGCTCGGCGATGCGGCGGATGATGGCCGCGCGCTCGGCGACGGGCACGTCGCGCCAGGAGCGGTACGCGTCGTGCGCGGCCGCGATCGCGGCCTGCACCTCGGCGTCGGTGCTGGTCGGATAGGTGGCGAGGGTCTCGCCGGTGGCGGGGTTCACGACGGCGTAGTCGCTCATCTCGGGTCTCCTTCGATACGGGTGCATCCAGTTTGGATCATGCGCGAGGTGCCGCGACGCCGACGCGGCCGACGCCCCGGCCGCCGCGCTCAGCGGGCGGTCGCGGCGAGGGCGTCCGCGAGGACGTCCAGCCCCTCCTCGAGGAGGGCGTCGGGGATCGACAGCGGCGGCAGGAACCGGATGACGTTGCCGTACGTGCCGCAGGTCAGGACGATGACGCCCTGCGCGATGCAGGCCTTCGCGACCGCCCCGGTGAGCGCGGCATCCGGCTCGCCCGTCGCCGGGTCCACGAACTCGACGGCCATCATCGCGCCGCGTCCGCGCACATCGCCGATGCGCGGATCGGCGGCCTGCAGCGCGGTCAGGCGGGAGGTGAGGATGTCGCCCACGGCCTGCGCGCGCTCGATCACCCCCTCCGTCTCGAACGCCTCGATGGCGGCCAGCGCCGCGGCGCACGCGACGGGGTTGCCGCCGTAGGTGCCGCCGAGGCCGCCCGCGTGGGACGCGTCCATGATCTCGGCGCGGCCGGTCACGGCGGCGAGGGGCATGCCCCCCGCGATGCCCTTCGCCGTCGTGATGAGGTCCGGCACGATGCCGAACAGCTCGCTCGCGAACATCGCCCCGGTGCGGGCGAATCCGGTCTGCACCTCGTCGGCGATGAACACGACGTCGTTGGCGCGGCACCACTCCACGAGGGCGGGCAGGAACCCGTCGGCGGGGACGATGAAGCCGCCCTCGCCCTGGATGGGCTCGATGATGACCGCGGCGAGGTTGTCGGCGCCCACCTGCTTCTCCATGAGCGCGATCGCCTTCGCCGCGGCATCCGCACCGCTCAGGCCGTCACGGAACGGGTAGGACAGCGGCGCGCGGTAGATCTCGCCCGCGAACGGACCGAAGCCGCTCTTGTACGGCATGGCCTTGGCGGTGAGCGCCATCGTGAGGTTCGTGCGGCCGTGGTAGCCGTGGTCGAACGCGACGACGGCCTGCTTCTTCGTGTACTTGCGGGCGATCTTGACGGCGTTCTCGACCGCCTCGGCGCCCGAGTTGAACAGCGCGCTCTTCTTCGCGTGATCCCCGGGCGCGAGGCGGTTCAGCGCCTCCGCGACGGCCACGTAGCCGTCGTACGGCGAGATCATGAAGCACGTGTGCGTGAACTGCGCCGCCTGGGCCTGGATGGCCTCGACGACCTTCGGGTGCGCGTTGCCGACGGTCGTGACGGCGATGCCCGACCCCAGGTCGATGAGCGAGTTGCCGTCGGCGTCGACGACGACACCGCCGCCCGCGGCGACCGCGTGGATCGGCGCGGTGTGACCGACGCCCGCGGCGACGGCGGCCGCCTTGCGGTCGAGCAGCTCCTGCGAGCGCGGCCCCGGGATGGCGGTGACGACCCGGCGCTCCTGCGGGAGCGAGGGTCCTCCGAGAGGCGTGGTGGCGGGCGCGTCGATGATCGTCATGGTGTGAGAGTACGGGCCGCGGCATCCGCCTGCATTGTCCGCCGTGTACATTCGAAGGCACCGATCTGTACGTCATGACAGGAGTGCGGGATGCCTGCCGCCACCGCCGATCCGCCCACCCTCCGCGCCCTCCTCGCGCGACGGGATCTGCGCCTGCGTCTCGCGGTCGACGAGGCCGACCTGGAGGACGGCGCCCTCGACCGGCCCGTGCGCTGGGTGCACAGCTCGGATCTGGCGGACCCCACGCCGTTCCTCTCGGAGGGACTCGCGCTGCTGACGACCGGGACGCAGTTCGCCGACGACCCCGCCTACGACGACTACGTCGCGCGCCTGCGCACGCGAGGCGTTCTGGGACTCGGCTTCGGCACCGAGGTCGTGCGCGAGGGCATCCCCCCGGAGCTCGAGGCGGCCTGCCGCGCGCACCGGATGCCGCTGTTCGAGGTGCCCTACCGCACCCCGTTCATCGCCGTCGCTCGCGCGAACGCCGAGGCGATCGCCGCCGCAGCCTTCGCACGACGGGAGTGGGCGCTCGCGGCGCAGCGGGCGGTGTCGCTCGCGGCGCTGCGTCCGGACGGACTCGATGCGACGATCGACGAGCTCGCCCGGCGGCTGGGCGCGTGGGTCGGGCTGTTCGACGCGGGCGGGGAGCTCGCCCATGAGCACCCGGGGCCGCTCGAGGAGGCTGCGGCACGGGAGCTCGAGACGGAGGTCCATGCCGTGCTGCGCCGCGGCTCGCGGGCCGCGTCGTCGCTGCGCGGCGGGACGACGCCGTTCACACTGCAGACCCTCGGACGCGGAGGGCGTCTGCGCGGCGTCCTCGCGGTCGCGGCCGGCGAGCTCGACCAGGAGGCACGCGGGGTCGTCACGGCCGTCGTCGCGATGGCCGAGCTCTCGTTCGCGCAGGGCGAGCGGCTCGCGCACGCCGTCGGACGCCTGCGCACCGCGCTGCTCGGCTCGCTGCTGGCGGGCGACGCCGCGCTGGCCGCGCGCATCTCCGACGAGCTGTGGGGGCCGCTCCCCGCCGAGCCGGTCGTGGTCGCGGCGACCGAGCACGCCGACGACGCGGTCATCGAGTTCCTCGACCAGCGCGCGGGGGAGGTCTTCTTCGCGCGCGGCGACGACGACGTCCTGACGATCGTCGCGCCGGTGGGCTCGGACGTCGCGGACGAGATCGCGGCCCGGTTCGAGACCCGCGTCGGCGTGTCCGAGAGCGCCGACTACGCGCACGTCGCGCGCGGACGGGGGCAGGCGCTCGAGGCGCTGCGCCGCGGAACGGGCCCGGTGGCGCGGTTCGCCGACGTGGCGGCATCCGGGGTCCTCGCGGCCGTCGAGTCGGATGCCGCGCGCCTGCGCGCCGACGCCCTGCTCCAGCCCGTGCGCTCCCACGACGCCGCCCACGGCGCGGCGCTCGAGGAGACCCTGCGGGTATGGCTCGAGCACGACGCGCGTTTCGATGCGGCGGCCGACGCCCTCGGCGTCCACCGCCACACGGTGCGCGCGCGCATCGGGCAGGCCTCGCGACTGCTGGGCGTGGACCTTGCCGGCTTCCCCGCGCGCGCCGAGCTGTGGGCCGCGCTGCGCCTGGCCTCCTGACCGCATCGGCGGGCGTGACGGAACCCGGTCGCGCAGCCGTGTTCAATGGATCCGTGACGGTGAACGGCAACGTGTCCTTCTGGTGGGATGAGCTCGGCGTACCGGAGCGCACCCGGCCGCCCCTTCCCGGCGACACGGACGCCGACGTCGCGATCGTCGGCGCGGGCTACACCGGCCTGTGGACGGCGTACTACCTCGCGGCGCTGCAGCCGGACCTGCGCATCGTCGTGCTGGAGCAGCGCTTCGCCGGCTTCGGCGCGTCCGGGCGCAACGGCGGCTGGCTGACGAACTCGGTCACCGGCGGCCGGGCCCGCTACGGACGCGAGGGCGGCGCCGCGCAGCAGCGCGCGCTCAATGAGTCCGTCGACGAGGTGATCGCGGTCGCGGCCCGGGAGGGCATCGACGCCGACATCGTCAAGGGCGGCGAGCTCGAGGTCGCCCGCACGCCCGCGCAGCTGGCCCGCCTGCAGGCCTCCGCCGCGGAGGAGGCGGCGTGGCCGCACACCGACGTGGAGGTGCTCGATGCCGCGGCGACGGCCGCGCGCATCCGGATCGCCGGCGCGATGGGGTCGCTGTGGCATCCGCACTGCGCGCGCATCCACCCCGCCAAGCTCGTGCGCGGTCTCGCCGAGGCGGTCGAGAAGCGCGGGGTCGCGATCCACGAGGGCACGCGCGTGACGGCGATCGAGCCGGGGCGGGCGGTCACCGAGCACGGCACCGTGACGGCGACCCACGTCATCCGCGCGACGGAGGGCTTCACGCCGAATCTGCGCGGCGAGCACCGCACGTGGCTGCCGATGAACTCGTCGATGATCGTCACCGAGCCGCTCCCCGCCGACGTGTGGGCCGCCATCGGCTGGGACGGGCGCGAGACGCTCGGCGACTTCGCGCACGTGTACATGTACGCCCAGCGCACCGCCGACGACCGCATCGCGTTCGGCGGGCGCGGCGTCCCCTATCGCTACGGGTCCCGCGTCGACACGGACGGCGCGACGCAGGAGCGGACGATCCGCTCGCTGTCGGACCTGCTGCGGCGCTTCTTCCCCGCCGCGGCCGAGGTGCCGATCGCGCACGCGTGGGCGGGCGTGCTCGGGGTGCCGCGGGACTGGGCCGCCACCGTCGGGCTCGACCGCTCGACGGGTCTCGGCTGGGCGGGCGGCTACGTGGGCACCGGCGTGACGGCCACGAATCTCGCCGGTCGCACGCTCGCGGACCTCGTGCTGGAGCGCGACACGGACCTCGTCCGGCTGCCGTGGGTCGGCCACCGTGCCCGGCGATGGGAGATCGAGCCGCTGCGCTGGACGGCCGTGCAGGGCATCTACGCCGCGTACCGGACGGCCGACCGGCTGGAGGCCCGCGGGTCCGCGCGCACGGCCTGGCCCGCGCGGGTCGCCGACCTCATCGCCGGGCGCTGACGATCCGCGTCGCGCTCAGCGTGGAGCGTGCGCCTCGAGGAACTCGTAGACGTCCGTCGTGTCGACGCCCGGGAACGCGCCGGTCGGAAGCGTCGCCAGCAGCGTGCGCGGGGTGCGCACGTTCGGCCACGCGTTGTCGCGCCATGCGGCCTCCAGCTCGGCGGGCGGACGGCGGCAGCACACCTCGGTGGCGTGCTGCGACACGCCCCGGTTCGGGGTGTCGCGGCCGAGGAACCACTTCGTGTCATCGAAGCGCACGCCCACCGACACGGAGTGCGCGCCCTCGCTGGAGGACTCCACGCGGGCGGTGCACCAGTACGTCCCGTTCCCCGTGTCGGTGTACTGGTAATACGGGTTGAAGTGGTCGTCGACGTCGAAGACGACGCGTGAGGTCCACTTGCGGCAGCACAGCTGCCCCTCGATCGACCCGAGCCGATCGGTCGGGAAGTTGACGTCGTCGTTCTCGTACGCCTTGGTGATGGTGCCGGACTCGTGCACCTTGAGGAAGTGCACGGGGATGCCGAGGTGCACCGACGCGAGGTTCGTGAACCGGTGCGCCGCGGTCTCGTACGACACCGAGTACGCGTCGCGGAGGTCCTCGATCGAGATCGCGCGGTCCCGCTTCGCCTCCTCGAGGAACGGCACGGCATGGCCCTCCGGGATGAGGAGGGCGCCGGTCAGGTAGTTCGTCTCGACGCGCTGGCGCAGGAACTCCGCGTAGCTGCGCGGCTCGGAGTGGCCGAGGATGCGACTGGACAGCGCCTGCAGCACCGCCGTGCGCGGGTCGCCTTTCGCGGTGAGGCGACTGGACAGGTAGAGACGGCCGTTCTTGATGTCGGCGACGCTGCGGGTGGTCTGCGGGAGATCGGGCACGTAGTGGATCGTGAATCCCAGGTGAGCGGCCAGATCGGATGCCGTGCGCTGCGTGAGCGGACCCCCGGGGTGATCCACCGCGGCGAGGATCTCGCGCGCCTTCGCCTCGAGCTCCGGGAAGTAGTTGTCCTGCGTGCGCATGAGGCGACGCAGGGCCACGTTCGCGCGCCGCGCCTCCTCCGGGGTGGCGGCGCGCTCGTCGCGCAGCCGCTCGATCTCGCCCTGGAGCGCGAGAAGAGCGCGCAGCGCCTCGTCGGGGATCGACTTTCCGATGCGGAACGGCGCGATCCCGAGCGCCTGGAACGTCTGCCCCTTCATGGCCCGCTCGAGCGCGATCTCCATAGTCGACCGCTCGTCCAGCGGCTCCGACTCGAGGAGCGCGTCGAGGGAGGTGCCCAGCGCGCGGGCGATCGCCTGCAGGAGGGTGAGCTTCGGCTCGCGTCGGCCGTTCTCGATCATCGACAGCTGACTCGGCGCTCGGCCCACAGCCTCGGCGAGCTCGTCCAGCGTCAGTCCGCGCTCGGTGCGCAGCTGGCGGATGCGTCGGCCGATCGTGAGCGAGTCCACGTCCTCATCGTCGATGTCCGGTACGGGGATCTCACGGGCCGCAGTGCTGCTCATGCGGCGATTCTGTCACAGAAACAGAATTTTCACGAAAGTTCACATCCGATTTGGTCAGGAGCGCGCCGGAACTTCACGGACAGTGGATTCACGACCACCCGCCGGTCCACCCAGAACGCGGATCACGGGACGCCCCGCACCCGGCCCACACGCCGACCCGGGGCCTCCCTCGAAAGTCTCCACCCCGCTCACAGGAAAGACAGGCCCATGACTCCCGCCACCGCCACCCCGATGCGCATGCGCACCGGCCCGATCCCCGCGCAGACGCACGAGCCCTCGATCGAGATCGCCGGCCGTCTCGGCCCCCGCTACGACGAGATCCTCACGCCGGAAGCCATCGCGTTCCTCACCGAGCTGCATCAGCGGTTCGGCAGCCGGCGCCACGACCGCCTGGCCGACCGCCTGCGCCGCCGCTTCCAGATCGGCAACGGCCACGACCTCGGCTTCCGCGACGACACCCGGCACATCCGCGAGGACGCCGACTGGCGCGTCGCCGGCGCCGGTCCCGGGCTGGAGGATCGCCGCGTCGAGATCACCGGGCCGACCGACCCGAAGATGACCATCAACGCGCTGAACTCCGGCGCGAAGGTGTGGCTGGCCGACCAGGAGGACGCGACGAGCCCGACGTGGCGCAACGTGATCGAGGGTCAGCTGTCGCTGCGCGACGCGATCCGCGGCGAGCTCACCTTCACGAGCCCCGAGGGCAAGCGCTACGAGGTCACCGCGACCGAGACGCCCACGATCGTCATGCGCCCCCGCGGGTGGCACCTCACCGAGGCCCACCTCCGGTTCACCGACCGCACCGGACGCGCCATGGCGGCATCCGGCTCGCTCGTCGACTTCGGCCTGTATTTCTTCCACAACGCGACGCAGCTCATCGCGAACGGTCGCGGCCCGTACTTCTACCTCCCGAAGCTCGAGTCGAGCGAAGAGGCGAAGCTGTGGGACGACGTCTTCACGTTCAGCGAGCAGTACATCGGGATCCCGCACGGGACGATCCGCGCGACCATCCTCATCGAGACGCTCCCCGCCGCCTTCGAGATGGAGGAGATCCTCTTCGAGCTGCGCGACCACTGCGCGGGCCTGAACGCGGGACGCTGGGACTACATCTTCTCCATCATCAAGAGCTATCGCGGCCGGGGCGCGCGCTTCGTCCTGCCCGACCGCAGCGAGGTGACGATGACGGTGCCGTTCATGCGCGCCTACACCGAGCTGCTCGTGCAGACCTGCCACCGGCGCGGCGCGCACGCGATCGGCGGCATGAGCGCCTTCATCCCGAACCGCCGCGACCCCGAGGTGACGCAGCGCGCGTTCGAGAAGGTCGCCGCCGACAAGAAGCGCGAGGCCGGGGACGGCTTCGACGGCACGTGGGTGGCCCACCCCGACCTCATCCCCGTCGCGCGGGCCGAGTTCGACGCGGTGCTGGGCGACCGTCCGAACCAGCTGGAACGTCTGCGTCCCGACGTCGAGGTGAAGGCGGCCGACCTCATCGACGTGCACATCGGCCGGCCGATCACCGCGGCGGGCGTGCACGGAAACGTGTCGGTGGCGATCCGCTACATCGAGGCGTGGCTGCGCGGTCTCGGCGCCGTGGCGATCGACAACCTCATGGAGGACGCCGCCACCGCGGAGATCTCCCGCTCGCAGGTGTGGCAGTGGATCCACCAGGACCGCGTCACGGAGGACGGCACCCCGATCACGCGCGAGTACGTCGAGGGGCTCATCGCCCAGGTGCTCGGCGAGGTCGAGCGTCGCGACGGCGACCGGTTCGACGATGCCGCCGAGGTGTTCCGCGAGGTCGCGCTCGGCACCGACTTCCCCGCGTTCCTGACGCTGCCCGCCTACACGCGCTTCCTCGTCGAGACCGACTGAGCGCCCCCTCTCGCACACTTCCCAAGGACACGGACATGACCACCTACACCGACGACATCCGGGCCGTTCAGGCCCTCAAGGAGCAGAACGGCCCCGGCTGGGACGCCATCGACCCCGAGTACGTGGCGCGCATGCGGGCGCAGAACCGCTTCCGCACCGGACTCGACATCGCCCGCTACACCGCCGACATCATGCGCCGCGACATGGCCGAGTACGACCGCGACCCCGCGGTCTTCACGCAGTCGCTGGGCGTCTGGCACGGCTTCATCGGGCAGCAGAAGCTCATCTCGATCAAGAAGCACCTGAAGAGCACGAACAAGCGGTACCTCTACCTGTCCGGCTGGATGGTCGCGGCCCTGCGCTCCGAGTTCGGCCCCCTTCCGGACCAGTCGATGCACGAGAAGACCGCGGTGCCCGCCCTGATCGAGGAGCTCTACACGTTCCTGCGCCAGGCCGACGCCCGCGAGCTCGACCTGCTGTTCACGAAGCTCGACGAGGCGCGCCGCGCCGGCGACGACACCGCGGTCGAGTTCATCCAGTCGCAGATCGACAACTTCGAGACCCACGTCGTGCCGATCATCGCCGACATCGACGCGGGCTTCGGCAACCCGGAGGCGACGTACCTGCTCGCCAAGAAGATGATCGAGGCGGGCGCGTGCGCCATCCAGATCGAGAACCAGGTCTCCGATGAGAAGCAGTGCGGCCACCAGGACGGCAAGGTCACCGTGCCGCACACCGACTTCCTCGCGAAGATCAACGCGGTCCGCTACGCGTTCCTCGAGCTGGGTGTCGACAACGGCGTCATCGTCGCGCGCACCGACTCGCTCGGCGCCGGCCTCACCCAGAAGCTGGCCGTCTCGAACGAGCCCGGCGACCTGGGCGATCGGTACAACTCGTTCCTCGACGTGGAGGAGATCTCCGAGTCGCAGCTGAACGACGGCGACGTCGTGATCCGCCGCGAGGGCCGGCTGCTGCGCCCCAAGCGGCTCGCGAGCAACCTGTACCAGTTCCGTCCGGGCACCGGTGAGGACCGCGTCGTGCTCGACTGCATCACGTCGCTGCAGAACGGCGCCGACCTGCTGTGGATCGAGACCGAGAAGCCGCACGTCGAGCAGATCGCCGGCATGGTCGACCGCATCCGCGAGGTCATCCCGGACGCCAAGCTCGTGTACAACAACAGCCCGTCCTTCAACTGGACCCTCAGCTTCCGCCAGCAGGCGTACGACCTGCTCGCCGAGCAGGGGGCGGATGTCTCGGCGTACGACCGCGCGGACCTCATGAGCGCCGCGTACGACGACACCGAGCTGGCCCGACTGGCCGACGAGAAGATCCGCACGTTCCAGCGCGACGGCTCGGCCCGCGCGGGCATCTTCCATCACCTCATCACGCTGCCGACCTACCACACGGCCGCGCTGTCGACGGATGACCTCGCGAAGGGCTACTTCGGCGACGAGGGGATGCTCGCCTACGTGCGCGGCGTGCAGCGGCGGGAGATCCGCGAGGGCATCGCGACCGTCAAGCACCAGAACATGGCGGGCAGCGACATCGGCGACAACCACAAGGAGTACTTCGCCGGCGAGGCGGCCCTCAAGGCCGGCGGCAAGAACAACACGATGAACCAGTTCTCCTGAGCGAAGACGACGGATGCCGCGGGTGCGCGACCCGCGGCATCCGTCGTCTCATCGGGCCCGGACGATGCCGGGCGCGCGCTGCTGCGCGCGGGCGCGCACCACGAGCTCGTCGACGCGCTGGGCGATGCGGTCGACGGGGTCGCCGACCGCCGCGATCTCGTCGCGGATCTCCTGAGCCCGCGCGGTGAGCGCAGGGCTCTCCAGCACGTGCAGCACCGCCGAGCGGATGCGGCCGTCGCGGGGGCGCCCGGAGCGCAGGTTCACCCCGGCCCCGGTCCACGCCACGCGCGCGGCGACCTCGGGCTTGTCCTCGGTGGAGCCGGCGACCACGAGCGGGACGCCGTGCCGCAGGGCCTGCTGCACTCCGGCGAATCCTCCGTTCGTGACGACCACCGCCGTCCGGGGCAGCAGCTCGTCGTAGGGGAGGAACTCGCCGACCCGCGCGTTGGCGGGAAGCCCGCCCGGGAAGGCCGCGTGCACCTCCGCGACATCCTTCCCGCCCGTGGACGCGACGACCGTCACGGGGAGATCCGCGAGCGCGCGGATCGTGGGGACGACGAGCCGGGTGAGGTCGTGGTTGTCGATCGTGCCCTGCGTCACATGGACGATCGGGCCGGCGCCGCCGAGCTCCGACCACCACGCCGGCAGGGCGATGTCGTCCCGCGGAGCGGGCGGCAGCGGTCCGACGAACTCGACCTTCTCGCCCAGCTCGCGCCGTGGGTACTCCATGCTCCGCGTCGAGAGCTGGAAGACGCCGTCGAGCGCCGCGGCGTTGTCGAGGAAGCGCGGGTGGGCGCCGTCGACGCCGCTCGCCCGCAGGGCCTCCTCGAGCGCCGCCTCCACGTCGCGCAGCACGACGCGCGTGAGCAGCGCGGTGAGCAGCCGGTTCCGCAGCCGTCCGAGCGCCCCGGGCATCGGGGGCAGGCCGAGTCCGAACGGCGCCGTGTCGACGCTGGCCATCGTCAGCGGCACGGACGACAGGCCCAGCACCGGGGGACGCTCGCCGCGCGGTCGGGTGAGCGCAAGGGGCACGGCGCCGCCGAAGCCGATCTCTGTGATGACGACGTCCGGCCGCAGCGCGTCGACGGCCTGTGCGAGCGCGGCCGCCTGGCCGGGGATCACCTTCGCGAAGATGCCGATCATGTCCTGCCGCATCGCCGCGAGGCCCTCATAGGCGTCTCGGCCGGGGAGGAACGCGTCGAGGTCCGCCGTGGCCGTAGATCGGCGGCGACGCCAGGAGCACGCGGGTCATGACGCCGCCCCGTCCGCACCGCGCGTGACCGGATGATTGGCGCGCATGACACCGTGCGGGTCCACCCGTCCGGCGATCGCGGCGAGACGCGACTGCGTGGCGCCGAACAGGCGCTGCGCGGCGACGGGTCGCTCGGCGAAGTTGAGATAGTCCGAGGCGCTGCGCCACGGCGCGATCGCGGCGAGGGCGTCGTCGATCGCGGCGCCCACCGCGCGGGCGGCCTCGGGGGTCGCGGCCATCCCTCCGGCGAAGAGGAGATAGGCGCCGTCGAGACCGGAGACCGCGCCGCCTTCGCTGCGTCCCGGAGCGAGGGCGGCGCCGAGGTGGCGCAGCTCGGCCGACATGAGCGCCTCGCCGCGCGGCGTCGCGACCACGGCCAGGAGCGCATCCAGCGCCTCCGGGGTCAGCTCGGCGAGCAGCGCGCCGTCGCCGAGACCCGGCACGGGACCGGGCGGGTCCATGTGCAGCAGGCTCAGCCCCGGCATGGACGTGGGTGCGAACGTGTCGATCTCGGGCGAGAGGCGCCGCAGGTCGCTGAGGAACGCGTCCGCCACGGGAGCGGCATCCTGGAACGCCGCCTCGACGATGACGAACGACCTCCCCCGCATCGGCGCGGGCACGTCGGGCAGGGGCGGGAAGCGCAGCACGCGAGCGACCGACATGACGGATGCCGGCAGGCTCTCCGTCCATTCGCGCCACGCGTGCATGATGTCGGCGGCGCGCTCGAGCGGCCAGAAGAGGGCTCCGGCGTGCACGGTGGTGAGCGGGTAGAGGCGGAACTCGAGCGCCGTGACGACGCCGAAGGATCCGCCGCCGCCGCGCAGCGCCCAGAACAGCTCGGGGTCGTGGGCGTCGTCGACGCGGCGCAGGACGCCGTCGACGGTGACGAGCTCGATCGCGGTGACGCTGTTGGCCGCGAGTCCGTGGGAGCGGGCCAGCCAGCTCACCCCGCCGCCGAGGGTGTACCCCACGACGCCGACGTCGGGCGACGATCCGGCGAGTGCCGCGAGACCGTGCACGGCGGCCGGACCGGTGACGTCCTGCCACTGGGCGCCGGCCTCGACGCGAGCGGACATCGCGACCGGGTCGATCGTGACGCGGCGCATGAGGTCGGTGCGCAGCAGCATCGTGCGTGCGAGCGATCCGAGCGGCGCGGCGTTGTGGCCGGTGGCCTGCGGGGCGACCTGCAGTCCGTGCGCGGCCGCGTACCGCACCGCGAGGCGGACGTCCTCGGCATCGGCGGGGCGCACGACGAGCGCGGGGCGCTGGTCGACGCTCAGCGCCCACGCGGCGCGCTCCGCGTCCCAGTCGGGATCGAGCGGGGTGCGCACGCGCCCGCGCAGGGCGGAGCGGAGGTCGGCGAGCGCGCCGGTGGGATCCGCGGTGGTCTCGATGAGGGTGGTGCCGTCCATGTGTTCTCCTTCGTTCTTCGGCGCCACCACGCTCGCGTCTGCGGGCGCCGCGGACCATCCCCGTCTCCTGGGGACTTCCGGCCCCACACACGGGGGCCGTGCGCACCCAGGGATCTGGGGGTGACAGCGCTCCCGCGGCGCGCCACAATCGCTCCATGCGGGACTATCGTGCCGAGAGCACGCGCGCCGGGCTGGAGTCACTCGCCGGCGCGGGGCTCGTGCTCGACGAGTACATGGACGAGGCGCTGACCCTCATCCGTCGCGCGGTGCCGGCCGACGCCGCGTGCCTCGCGACCGTCGACCCGGCCTCGCTCATGCTGAGCGCGTCGCACCGTCACGACCTGGAGAACTCCGGCGGGCAGGACTTCTTCTACTACGAGTACGCCGTCGGCGAGGATGTCGCCCTGTTCACCGATCTCGCCCGCCGACCGTTCGGGGTGAGCATCCTGCACGAGGAGACGCACGGCGATCCCGCCCGCAGCACGCGCTTCGCGAACGTGGTGCGCCCGCTCATCGGCGCCGAGCACGAGCTGCGCGGGGTGGCGCGACGCGGAGACGTCACGTGGGGCGCGTTCGCGCTCTACCGGACGGTCGGCAGCCCCGCGTTCAACGCCGCCGAGGCGGAGTTCATGCACCGCCTCCAGGAGACGCTCGCCGACGGGATCCGGGCGGGCCTGGCCACCGCGACGGTCGAGGCCGCCCGGGCGGAGGAGGGCCCCGCCATCCTCGTCTTCGACGCGGACGGCCGGCTGCAGTTCGCGACGGATGCCGCGCGGCAGCGTGTCGCCGGATTCGACGGCGACCTCGACAGGGACCTCGCCACGCCGGTCGCCGCCGTGCTCTCCCGGCTCCTGCGCGGCGAGGAGAGCGCGCCGCGCCTGCGGGCGCAGCACCGCGACGGCGAGTGGTACGTGTTCCAGGCGGCGCGGTTCCGCGACGACGACGGACGGGTGCTGCAGTACGCCGTGACGATCGAGGAGGCGCGGCCGCCCGAGATCGTTCCGCTGCTGATGATGGCGCACGGTCTCACCGCCCGGGAGACCCGCATCGTGCAGGCCATGATGCGCGGGGACGCCACCCACGCGATCGCGCAGTCCCTGCACCTGTCGCCGTACACGGTGCAGGACCACTTCAAGTCGATCTTCGCCAAGTTCGGGGTCTCGTCCAGGCGCGAGGTGGCCTCGCGCCTGTTCTCGACGCTGTACTCCGACGCGACTGAGTGAGCGCGCGCCTCCCCTCCACACCGACCCCGCGCCGCGGTTCTCCACAGCTCCGCCCGCACCTTCCCGCGCGGAGGGCCGGATGTGCGGGAATGGACTCATGGACCGGGACCGCCTCGCCGCCCGTCGGGATGCCGCCCTCGTGTGCGCGTGGGTCGGCGCTGCGGTCGTCGTGCCGCTGCTCGCGGTGACCGCCCTCGTCGCGACGGGCGGTCCGGCATCCGATCTCCTCCTCTTCGTCGCGGTGCCGATCCTCGTGTTCGGACGCGGCATCCTCGCCGTGCCGTTCGTGCTCACCGGCGCGCTCGGGCTCGCCGCCCTCTTCGTGGGGCTCGCCGCGCCGCGCCCCGGTCACGTCGTCGCCGTCGCCGGCGGGGGCGTCGCGGCATCCGCCGTCGGCGTCGCGCTCGTCGCGACCCTCCCGCTGCCGTGACGGCCGAGCGCCCGGCTATGGCATGAATCGTCGCCCGGCCCGCCGGTAGGCTCGATGACGTGACACAACGCGCCCCGCTCTCCCGGAAACTGTCCGCCATCGCCGAGTCCGCGACCCTCAAGGTGGACGCCAAGGCCAAGGCCCTGCAGGCGGCCGGTCGTCCGGTGATCAGCTATGCCGCCGGCGAGCCGGACTTCGCGACGCCGCAGTTCATCGTGGATGCCGCCGCCGAGGCGCTGCGCGAGCCCAAGAACTTCCGCTACACCCCCGCGGCGGGTCTCCCCGACCTCCGCGAGGCGATCGCGGCCAAGACGCTGCGCGACTCGGGCCTCGCCGTCGACCCGTCGCAGATCGTCGTGACCAACGGCGGCAAGCAGGCCGTCTACCAGGCCTTCCAGGCCGTGGTGAACCCGGGCGACGAGGTGCTCCTGCCCGCGCCGTACTGGACGACCTACCCCGAGGCCATCGCCCTCGCCGACGGCGTCCCGGTCGAGGTGTTCGCGGGGGCCGACCAGGACTACAAGGTCACCGTCGAGCAGCTCGAGGCCGCGCGCACCGAGCGCACCACCGTGCTCGTGTTCGTGTCGCCGTCCAACCCCACCGGCGCCGTCTACACCGCCGAGGAGACCGCGGCGATCGGCCGCTGGGCCGTCGAGCACGGCATCTGGATCATCACCGACGAGATCTACCAGAACCTCGTCTACGAGGGCACGCGTGCCGTCTCGATCGTCGAGGCCGTCCCGGAGGCCGCCGACCAGACCATCCTCGTCAACGGCGTCGCGAAGACCTACGCCATGACCGGCTGGCGCGTGGGCTGGATGGTCGGTCCGAAGGATGCCGTCAAGCTCGCCGCCAACCTGCAGTCGCACCTGTCGAGCAACGTGAACAACGTCGCGCAGCGTGCGGCGATCGCCGCCCTGACCGGGCCGCAGGACGAGGCCGAGCGCATGCGCGAGGCCTTCGACCGCCGGCGCCGTCTCATCGTCGCGGAGCTGTCCGCGATCGAGGGCGTCACGGTGCCCAACCCGCTGGGCGCCTTCTACGCGTACCCCGACGTGCAGGGGCTCCTCAACCGCACGTGGCGCGGCAAGACGCCGACCACGTCGCTCGAGCTCGCGGACCTCATCCTCGACGAGGCCGAGGTCGCCGTCGTGCCGGGCGAGGCGTTCGGGCCGAGCGGCTACCTGCGACTGTCGTACGCGCTCGGCGACGAACAGCTCCTGGAGGGCGTGCGGCGCCTGCAGGAGCTGTTCGCCTGAGCGCTCAGCCGAAGACGGACTTGATCTTCAGGTAGCTGCTGAGGACCTCGGGTC
>Ga0182741_1003653_pt1 | contig 16103 bp, 15 predicted proteins | sample eDN5th37CBELigOP_FD_128874 | JGI IMG/M metagenome (GOLD analysis project Ga0182741, IMG submission 128874) | Enriched Organic Plus compost microbial communities from Emeryville, California, USA - eDNA 5th pass 37_C BE-Lig OP (version 2) (version 2) ...
GGGTCTGGAGCTTGAGGCGCTATCCCCACCTCGTGTTCTACGTCGAGCAGGTCGACCATATCGATGTCTGGCGCGTACTGCACGGGCAGCGCGGCATTCCGACGTGGATGGTTGGTGAGGGAGCCTAGGAGCGGACACTTCCCGCGGGGCGCAACCGGCGAGGCGACCAGCCTTGACCTTAAACACGGCCACAACAGATCTGGAAATGAAAAGGCCCTCCGCGAGGAGGGCAAAGTCAGCGATCAGGCTTGCGGCGCCCGCCGAAATCGCCTGGAGCGATTTCGGCTACTTCTTGAGTGATGGGCGCCGCGGCCGGCCAGCTCGAAATCAGTAGATTTCGATCAGGCCTGCGGCGCCCATGCCGCCGCCGATGCACATGGTGACGACGCCCCACTTGGCGCCGCGGCGCTTGCCTTCCTGCAGGATGTGGCCGGTCAGGCGGGCGCCGGTCATGCCGTAGGGGTGGCCGATGGCGATGGAGCCGCCGTTCACGTTGTACTTCTCAGGATCGATGCCGAGGGTGTCGCGCGAGTAGACGCACTGCGAGGCGAAGGCCTCGTTCAGTTCCCAGATGTCGATGTCGTCGATCTTCAGGCCGTGACGCTCGAGCAGGCGCGGAACGGCGAAGACCGGGCCGATGCCCATCTCGTCCGGGGCGCAGCCGGCGACGGCCCAGCCGCGGAAGGCGCCGAGCGGCTCAAGACCGGCCTTGGCGGCGGCCTTGGCTTCCATCAGCACCACGGCGGCGGCGCCGTCCGACAGCTGGCTGGCGTTGCCGGCGGTGATGAACTTGCCCTCGCCGCGGACCGGCTGGAGCTTGGCGAGGCCTTCGAGGGTGGTGTCGGGACGATTGCACTCGTCGCGATCGACCGTGTAGTCGACGATGCTCTCTTCCTTGGTTTCCTTGTTCACGACCTTCATCTTGGTCGCGAGGGGGACGATCTCGTCCTTGAACTTGCCGGCCTGCTGGGCGGCGGCCATGCGGCGCTGGGATTCGAGGCTGTACTCGTCCTGGACTTCGCGGCTGACCTTGTAGCGCTCGGCCACGATGTCGGCGGTGTCGATCATCGGCATGAAGATCGCCGGATACTGGGCGCTGAGGGCCGGGTCGTTGTTTTCACGGCTGCCGCCGCCGCCCGGGAAGGAAAGGGACTCAACGCCGGCGCCCACCACGACGTCCGCGCCGTCGTTGCGGATGTAGTTGGCGGCGGTGGCGATGGTCTGCAGGCCCGAGGAGCAGAAGCGGTTGACGGTCACGCCCGAGGTGGTGATCGGCAGGCCGGCGAGCAGGGACGCCTGGCGGCCGAGGTTGCCCGAGCCGTGGGCGACGTTGCCGAGGATCACGTCCTCGACGGCGGCCTTGTCGACCCCGGCGCGATCGACGGCATGCTTGATCGCGTGAGCGGCCATGGTCACGGTCGGCGTCATGTTGAATCCGCCCCGCTGCGATTTGGCGAGGCCCGTCCGAGCGTACGAGACGATTACGGCTTCACGCGTCATGAAATGATTCCTCCGAAAAATGAGATCGCCATGGCGGTTGTCCGTCCCCCGCGGCGCTTGAACGGGCGCGACCTTTGCATCCCTGCGCCGAGTTGGCTAGGGACGGACGAACGCCTTCGGGCGGTTTTCGCATGCGAGGTGCGTCGTCGATGACGAACTCAATCTTACGTCGCGTCCCCAACGCCTTGGCGCTGCTCGTGGTCATCAGCATGGCCGCGGTGACGCTGAGCGCTTGCGGCGACCGCGATGGCGGAGAGGGCGCGCCGGCGCCGGGCGACACCGCCGTGGCCAAGGTGGACGGCAAGACGGTGTGGGCCTCCGACGTCAAACGCGAGGCCGTGGCCCAAGGCCTGATCGGCGAGGGCGAGCCGCTGGACGTCTCGTCCGATCTCTTCCGGCGGGTGCTGGACGAGGTGGTCGATCAGAAGCTGCTGGCGGCCGAGGCGCTGAAACGCAAGCTCGACAAGGATCCGGCGGCGCAAAAGCGCCTGGCGGCGGCGCGCGAGCGCATCCTCGGCGACATGCTGGTGGAAAGCGTGGTCTCGGATGCGGTCAACGACAATGCGATCCGGGCGCTCTATCAAGAGCAGCTGAAGCTCGCCAAGCAGTCGGAGGAGATCCGCGCGCGGCAGATCCTGGTGGCGACGGAGGCCGAGGCCCAGGCGATCCAGAAGCTGCTGGCGACCGGCGCCTCGTTCGAGGCGCTGGCGATGGAGCGCTCGACGGACACGGCCACGCGCTTCAACGGCGGGGACCTCGGCTATTTCACGGCCGACGTCATGCCCGAGGCCTATACGGCCAACCTGAAGACCGCGAAGGTCGGCGACATTGTCGGACCCTTCGCGGTGGAGGGCGGCTGGGCGATCCTCAAGGTCGAGGACCGCCGGCTGGAGCAGCCCATCACCTTCGAAGCGGCGCGGCCGCAGATCGTGCGCTTCCTGACCTATGACCAGGTGCGTGACCTGCTGGAGAAACTCCGAAGCAAGGCGAAGGTCGAGACCCTGATCGGCCAAGCCCCGGACGTTCCAGGACAACCCAAGGAGCCTGCCGACGCTCCGCCGCCCGCCAAGGCCGCCGCCCCCACGCCGGCCCTCTCTGCTCCAGCCAAGGCCGCTACGCCATGAGCCGCAAACCCGCCGCCCCCAAGAAGGCGCCCGCCAACCCCAAGAAGACCACAGCCGGCAAGGCGCTGGAGGCCGCCGCCAAGCCGGTGGAGGCGCTCGAGCGCGCGCTCGATCCCCTGACCACGGCCCTGAAGCGCGCGACCAAGAAGGCGGAGCCCGCGCCGAAGAAGACCGCCAAGGCGGTCGCGCCCGAGCCCAAGCCCGCCAAGGGCGCGCTGCCGGTCTCGCCCCTGGCCACGCCATTCCCGAAGATCCCGCCGATCGCCGGGGTGCAGCTGGCGACCGGCCGGGCCGGCTTCTACAAGCACGAGCGCGAGGATCTGATGATCATGCGCTTTGCGCGCGGGACCTCGGGCGCCGGGGTCTTCACGCGCCACGGCGTCGGCTCGGCGCCGGTGGACTGGTGCCGCAAGCACCTGGAGATGACCAAGGGCGCCGACGTGCGCGCCCTGGTGGTCAACGCCGGTTGCGCCAACTCCTTCACCGGCAAGCCGGGCGCTGACGCCGTGCGGCGGGTGGCCTCTGCGGTCGCCAAGCGCTTCGACTGCCGCCAGCGCGACGTGATGGTCGCCTCGACCGGGGTCATCGGAGTGCTGCTGGACGACACCAAGATCGTCCAGCGGTTGCCGGAGGTGGAGACCAGGCTGACGGACGACGGCTGGGCCGGCGCGGCGCGGGCGATCATGACCACCGACACCTTCCCAAAGGGCGCATATGCGGAGGCGATGATCGACGGCGAGAAGGTGCGCATCGCCGGCATCTGCAAGGGGTCGGGCATGATCGCGCCGGACATGGCGACCATGCTGGCCTTCGTGGTGACGGATGCGGCGATCTCGCCGACGGCGCTGCAGACCCTGGCGAGCCTTTACACCCGCAACACCTTCAATGCGGTGACGGTGGACGGCGACCGCTCCACCAACGACACCCTGCTGCTGTTCGCCACGGGCCAGTCGGGCGCGCCGAACATCACGCGGGCCGGCGACCGGCGCCTGGCCGACTTCCGCGAGAAGCTGGAGGCGGTGCTCCTCGACCTCGCCCTGCAGCTGGTGCGCGACGGCGAAGGGGCGAGCAAATTCGTCAAGGTGACGGTGTCGGGCGCGGAAAGCTCGGCCTCGGCCCGCAAGATCGCCCGCACCATCTGCGAGAGCCCGCTGGTCAAGACCGCCTTCGCCGGCGAGGACGCCAATTGGGGCCGGATCGTGATGGCGGTGGGGCGCGCCGACGAGCCGATCGATCGCGACCGGCTGTCGGTGAAATTCGGCCCCCTGGTCGCGGCGCAGGACGGTCTCATCTCGCCCACCTACGACGAGGCGAAGATGAGCGCCTACATGAAGAACCAGGAGCTGGAAGTGGCGGTGGACGTGGGCGTCGGCCGCGCTTCGGCCACCATGTGGACCTGCGATCTCACCAAACAGTACGTGGCGATCAACGGGGACTACCGGTCTTAGGGAGCAGGCCGCCTGCGGCGGCCCCATCCGTCTCGCCTTCGGCGATCCGCCTCCCCCAGAGGGCGAGGATCTGGAGAGCCGCAAGCGCTCGCATGAGGATCCTTTAGTGGAGCAATCCAAACGCATGCTGCTGGTCGCGGCCGCGGCCCTGATCGACGCCGACGGGCGGGTGCTGATCTGCCAGAGGCCGCCGGGCAAGCAGCTGGCTGGCCTATGGGAGTTTCCCGGCGGCAAGGTGGAGGCCGGGGAGACGCCGGAGGCCTGCCTGATCCGCGAGCTGGACGAAGAACTGGGGATCAAGGTGGCTCAGGCCTGCCTGGCGCCGTTCGTGTTCGCCAGCCACACCTATGAGGACTTCCACCTGTTGATGCCGCTCTATCTCTGCCGGCGGTGGGAGGGGTTCGTCACCGCCAAGGAGCATTCGGCCATCGCCTGGGTGAAGCCGGCGAAGCTGGCGGACTACGAGATGCCGCCGGCCGATGCGCCGCTGGTCGCCTGGCTCCGGGATCTCGTCTGAAAAAGCAAAAAGGCCCGCGGCGAGCTCGGATCGCCGCGGGCCTCTCTCATGGGGGCGGGGCTAGCCGCGCACACCTACCGATGCAGGTCCAGCATCGGACGCTTCCAAGTTGCGCGCGAGTCCGGTCCGGACGCCAGTCCCATATTTAGTAGCGGTGCGGACGAAGTGTCGCACCCCTCGTGGCGGGGCGAGGCCGACGGTGCTGCGGTTCACGGGTTCATGGTGATAAGATCACGTGCGAACCTGATCGTTCTGAATAACTGAAGCTTATCCAATGCCCACCCTTCGCCAACTCCGCTACCTGACCGCCCTGGCGGATGAGCGGCATTTCGGTAGGGCGGCCGCGGCCTGCCACGTGACCCAGCCGGCGCTCTCCATGCAGATCCGCGAGCTGGAGGGCGAGCTCGACCTTCCGCTGGTGGACCGCAGCCGCGGCGGCGCAATCCTGACCGAAGAGGGCGAGGCGCTGGCGCAGCGGGCGCGGACCTTGATCGCGGGAGTGAAGGACCTGGAGGCGTTCGCGCGGGAACGGCGGGGCGCGCTGTCGCGTCGGCTGTCCCTGGGTTTGATCCCGTCCGTCGCGCCCTACCTGCTGCCGCAGATCCTGCCGCTGCTGCAGAGCGCAGTTCCGGAGCTCGAACTCAGGGTGCGTGAGACCCAGACCGCGCAGTTGCTCGCCGAACTGGCGGCCGGCGACTTGGATGCGGTGATCGCGGCCCTGCCGCTGGCGGGGGAAGGCCTGGAGACGGCGGTGCTGTTCGAAGATCCGTTCCTGCTGGCGAGCCCGGCGGACGAGCCGCTGAGGCTGCACGATCCCCGTCAGCTGCCGGCCGAGCGGCTGCTGCTGCTGGAAGAGGGGCATTGCCTGCGCGAGCAGGCGCTGGGCGTCTGCCAGGCGAGCGACCTCTCGACCTTCGGCGCCACCAGCCTGACGACCCTGCTGCACTTGGTGGCGCATGGCCAGGGGGTGACGCTGCTGCCGCAGATGGCGGCCGAGGAGATGGAGGATCCGCGCATCGCGCTGCATCGCTTCCCCGAGCCGCAGCCTAGCCGCACCATCGCCATGGCCTGGCGCGCCGGTTCGCCGCGGCGGCGCCAGCTGAAGGACATCGCCGATCGGATCGTGATCGCGCGATGAGCGACTGGCTGGAGCCGTTCCTGGCCCGCGAGCGGCTGCCGGCCGACTATGCCGAGGTGGTGAAGGGCGTCGGTGAGCCACTGGCGGAGGACATCGCTTCGCACGTGCCGGCCGGTGGGCTGGTGGTGGGGATCTGCGGTGCGCAGGGAAGCGGTAAGTCCACCCTCACCGCGGTCCTGCGGAAGCTCCTGGAGATGCGGGGGCTGCGGGTCGCGAGTTTGTCGCTGGATGATCTCTATCTCACGCGGGGCGAGCGGCGGGAGCTGGCGGCGCGAATCCATCCGCTGCTGGCGACCCGGGGCGTTCCCGGCACCCATGACGTCGAGCTGGGGAAAGCGCTGCTGGCGCGGCTGCGAGAGCCGGGGACGACGATGACACCGGTCTTCGACAAGGCCGCCGATGATCGAGCGGAGGACGCCGCGTTCGAAGGGCCGGCCGACGTGGTGCTGTTCGAAGGCTGGTGCGTGGGCGCGCGGCCTCAGCCGACCACGGCCCTCGCTGAGCCGGTCAATGCGCTCGAACGCGATCAGGACGCCGACGGGCGCTGGCGCGCCTATGTGAATGCGCAACTGGCGGGGCCTTATCGGGAGCTGTTCGGCGCGATCGGGCGGCTGGTCCTGTTGCAGGCGCCGAGCTTCGAGGTGGTGCTGGGCTGGCGGATCGAACAGGAGCGCAAGCTGCGCGAGCGTCTGGCGCGGGAAGGACGCGCGGCCGCGCAGGTCATGACCGACGCGCAGGTGGGCGCCTTCATCCAAAACTATGAACGGCTGACCCGCTGGATCCTCGCGGAGATGCCCGGGCGGGCGGATGTGACCGTGCGGCTGGACCGTGACCGGCGGCCGCTGACCTGAAACGAAATCGGCCGCCCCGAAGGGCGGCCGACCGTCGTTGAACTTGCAGCGAAGTCCTTAGGCCGCCGGAGGGGCGGCGTTGAGGACCTCGGTCAAGCGCGCGCGCAGGGCGGCGTCCTTTTGGACCGCGGCGGACATGTCGTTGTACTTCTGGGGCGAGAGGCCGCTGGACTGAACGGCCGCGCCCATCTTCGCGATCATTTCCTTCTGGACTTCGGCCTTGGCGGTGGCGTCGGTCGCGGCGGAAAGCTTGGGCGCGTACTCGCCGTTGATCTTCTCGATTTCCTTCATCGCCGTGCCGAAGGCCTTCAGGTCTTCGTCGGAGAACCCGCCCGCAGCGGGAGCCGCCGGCGCCGCAGCGGCAGGAGCTTCCGCCGCCGGAGCGGTCTGGGCTTGGGCCGAAGCCGCGGTGGCGGCGACGCCGAGAAGGCCAGCGGCCAGGATAGCAATACGCATGAACAGGGGTTCCTATGGTAGTTGTAGTCGAGCCGTCGCAGAGCCTAAGGCGCGGACGCGGCCAAAATGCGACACATCCGCAAAGAGTTCCGGATCACACTTCCGTAGGCGCCCAGGAGACGGGCAGGTGAGCTCTAATCTTCTTCCCGCGGCAGCGGATTTTCTTTGACGCCCAGGGCGTCGGCCAGACGCATCTTGGCCGAACCCGGCTTGAGCGGCTTCTGTTGGCTCTCGTGGGGAGCCCAGCCGGTGAGGGTCAGGATCTCGAAGGTGGCGGGCAGGCGGCCGTCCGGTTCGGCGAAACGCTCAGCATAGATGTCGAAGGCGCGGGCGAGGATGCGGCGAGTGAGCATCTTCGGGTGCCGTTCGGCCAGGACGCTGGTCTCGCCCATGGCCCGCAGGTCGGCCAGCAGCCTCATGGGATGCGAATAGCGCACGGTGACGCGGTCGACGTCGGCCACCGGCAAGGCGAAGCCCGCGCGCTGCAACAGACCGGCCGCGTCATAGGCGTCGGCGAAGGGGGAGATGCGCGGACCGGCGCCGCCGGTGAGCTCGGCCTCCGCGGTCAGCAGGGATTGGCGCAGCTCGGTCAGGGTCGCGCCGCCCAGGAAGGCGCCGATGAAGAGACCGTCGGGCTTGAGCGCGCGGCGGATCTGGATCAGCGCGCCGACCACGTCGTTGGCCCAGTGCAGGGCGAGGGTTGAGACGACAAGGTCGAGCTTGCCGGCGGCGAAGGGCAGGCGTTCCTCGTCGGCGACGAGACGCGGGCCCTCGCGGCCTTCGAGCATGCGGGCGGAGAGGTCGGCCTCGATCAACAGGCCGACGCGCGGGGCCGCGTCGCTCTGGGCGAGAGCCAGCCCGAAAGCGCCGTTGCGGGCGCCCAGATCGACGGCGATGGGAAACTCGCGCATGATCGCCTCGAGGCGCACGACCGCGTCATCGGCCGCGCGGCGCTTCAGGAAATCGGCGTCGGCGTAGCCGGGGGCGGCCCGATCCAGGCGGAGGCGGTGCAGGTCGCGGTCGAAGAGGCGGGGCGGGGCGGACATGGACTATCTAGATGGCGATGCGCGGCCCTGGTGGAAACCCGGCCCGCGCGCGAGAGGGGCGGTTCGTACCGCGCTCGACCTGCTTTTCCCACCCCAATCCCTGGACGAAGGCGCGCAGGCCATGGCGAGCGGGCTCAGCGCCCAGGCCTGGACGCGCATCCCGTTCATCGACGGCCCGCTCTGCGACGGCTGCGGCGCGCCTTTCGAATACGACCTGGGCGAGGGCGTCCGCTGCGCAGACTGCATGGCGCGGCCACGGGCGTTTTCGCGGGGGCGGGCGGCCTGCCTCTATGACGAGACGTCCCGCGGGCCGATCCTGCAGCTGAAGCACGCCGACCGCACGGACCTGGCGCCCCTGTTCGCGCGGTGGATCAGCCGCTCGGCGCGGGAACTGCTGGAAGAGGCCGACGCCCTGATCCCCGTTCCGCTGCATCGAAGCCGGCTGCTCGGGCGCCGCTACAACCAGGCCGCGGAAATCGCGCGACCGCTCGCGAGGCTGTCGGGCGTGGCCTATCTGCCCGACAGCCTGGTGCGGGTGAGGGCGACCGGCACCCAAGGGGGCAAGTCCGCCTCGGGCCGCAAGCGCAACGTCTCGGCCGCCTTCGCCGTGCCGCCGGCGCGCAGGGCGGCGGTGGAGGGAAAGAGCCTGCTGCTGATCGATGACGTGATGACCACCGGCGCCACTTTGGAAGGCTGCGCGCGGGCCTTGCTGAAGGCGGGGGCGGCGCGCGTCGATGTCGCAGTGGTGGCGAGGGTTAAAGAAGCCGCGAACCGCGCCATATAGAACCGGATCTTGTCACCCGCATTAGATGAGCCATGGCCGACGTCACCATCTACACCAAACCCTACTGCCCCTACTGCATCCGCGCGGTCTCGCTTCTGGAGAAGAAGGGCGTCGAGTTCACCGAGATCGAGGCGTCGACCGACCCCGCAAAGCGCCAGGAGATGATCCAGCGCGCGGGCGGCCGGGCGACCTTCCCCCAGATCTTCATCGGCGAGCGGCACATCGGCGGCTGCGACGACATGATGGCCCTGGAGTACGACGGCAAGCTGGACGCCCTGCTCGCCGCCTGAGGGCTTGACCTGAAGCGTGGCTGACCTATCGGAACGGTCATGACCCGTGTCGGCCTGATCCAGACCCGCACCCCCGCCAGCCACCAGGCGGCGCTGGCCCATGTCGCGCCGCTGGTCCGCCAGGCGGCGGCCGAGGGGGCGACCTTCATCGCCACGCCCGAAGGGACGAACATCCTGCAGCGGGACAAGGCCGTCCTGCTGCCGCAGCTCGCCCTGCTGGAAGACGACCCTGTGGTCCGTGGACTGAGGTCGCTGGCCGCCGAGCTCGGGGTGACGATCCTGATCGGTTCGGCCCTGGTGAAGCGCGAGGACGGCAAGGCGGCCAATCGCGCGGCCCTGCTCACCCCGGCCGGCGAGATCGCGGCGACCTACGACAAGCTGCACATGTTCGACGTGGACCTGCCGACCGGAGAAACCGCGCGGGAAAGCGAGACCTACGAGCCCGGCGTCAGCGCCGTCGCGGTGACTGGGGGTGGGCTGAAGCTTGGCCTCACCATCTGCTACGACGTCAGGTTCCCGGCCCTCTATCGCGCCCTGGCCCTGGCCGGGGCCGAGGTGATCGTCACGCCGGCCGCCTTCACGCGGCCGACTGGCGAGGCGCATTGGGAGATCCTTCTGCGGGCGCGCGCCATCGAGACGGGCAGCTTCGTCCTTGCGCCCGCCCAGGGCGGCTTCCACGAGGACGGCCGCGGCACCTGGGGACGCACCATGGCCATCGGTCCCTGGGGCGAGGTGCTGGGCAAGCTCGATCACGACGAGCCGGGCGTCCTGGTGGTCGATCTCGACCCCTCGGCCGTGACCAAGGCGAGGACGGCCATACCCGCCCTGCCGAATGCGCGGCCCTTCGAGGCGCCTATATCCATCCTATGATCCGTTACGCGCTTACCTGCGATCAGGCCCATGAGTTCGAGGGCTGGTTCGGTTCGTCCGACGAGTTCGACGACCAGTCCGTGCGCGGCCTGATCGCCTGCCCGGTCTGCGACAGCCACGCGGTCCGCAAGCAGATCATGGCCCCCTCGGTCGCGGGCACGAAAAGAACGACGCCCGATTTGCCGCCGCAGATGCGGACCATGGTCATGGAGGCCATGGGGCGCGTGCGCGCGCACGTGGAAGAGAACTTCGACTATGTCGGCGACGCCTTCGCCGACGAGGCCCGGGCCATCCACGAGGGCCGCTCCGAGGATCGCGGCATCTATGGCGAGGCGACGCCGGCGCAGGTCCGCAAGCTCGCCGAAGACGGCGTGCCCGTGGCGCCGCTTCCGCCGGCGCCGCCGAAGAAGACCGAAGTGAACTGAACCTGCGCCGTTGCGGCGGGCGGCGGCGCTCAATAGGGTCGCCGCAGAGCGAGGTAAGTCGCCAAGTCCTTCCCTTGCGGGAACGGATCAGGGCCTCGCCGTCAGTTCATGGGGAGCTTTCGATGATCCGCACCATTTCCGCCGCCCTGTTGGCGGCGACCGCCCTGGCCACCCCGGCCCTGGCGCAGGGCCCGCGCGCCGACCAGCTCGCCTTCCGCGACCTCTACAAGGAGCTGATCGAGACCAATACCACCCTGTCGTCCGGCAGCTGCACCGCCGCGGCCCAGGCGATGGCGGCGCGGATGAAGGCGGCCGGCTATTCCGACGCCGACCTGCAGATCATCGCCCCGGCCGAGCGCCCCAAGGATGGCGCCCTGGTCGCCACCCTGAAGGGCTCGGACGCCAAGGCCAAGCCGATCCTGCTGCTGGCCCACATCGATGTGGTGGAGGCCAACCGCGCCGATTGGGAGCGCGATCCCTTCAAGCTGGTGGAGGAGGGCGGCTTCTTCTACGCCCGCGGCGCCAGCGACGACAAAGCCCAGGCGGCGGTGTGGACCGACACCCTGATCCGCTTCAAGCAGGAGGGGTTCAAGCCCAAGCGCACGATCCGCATGGCGCTGACCTGCGGTGAGGAGACGCCGGACACTTTCAACGGCGTGCAGTACCTGATCGCCAACCACCGCGATCTGATGGACGCCGCCTTCGTGCTGAACGAAGGCTCGGGCGGGCGGCTCGACGACGCCGGTAATCGCATCTCCATGGGGGTCCAGGCCGGGGAGAAGGTCTATCAGGACTACACCCTGGAAGTGACCAACAAGGGCGGCCATTCCTCGGCGCCCGTGCGCGACAACGCCATCTATCACCTCTCCGCCGGCCTCGCGCGGCTAGCCGAGTACGACTTCCCGGTGAAGCTCAACGAGGCGGTGAAGGCCAATTTCGAGCGCATGGCCGTCATCGAGGGCGGTGAAGCCGGCGCAGCCATGGCGGCGGTGGCCAAGAACCCCGGCGATGCCGAGGCCGTGGCGATCGTGGCGCGCGATCCTGGCCGCAATTCGATGATGCGCACCACCTGCGTGGCGACCATGGTCAATGCCGGCCACGCACCCAACGCCCTGCCGCAACGGGCGCGGGCCAACGTGAACTGCCGCATCCTGCCGGGCGAGAGCGTGGAAGCGACTCGCCAGACGCTGGTGAAGGTGCTCGCCGACGAGGCGATCAAGGTGACCACCGTGGGCGAGCCGAGCCCGGTCTCCCCGCCGCCGCCGCTCAGCAAGGCGATCATGGATCCGATCGAGAAGGTGTCCGCCAAGCTGTGGCCCGGCGTTCCGGTGGTTCCGGTCATGGCGACCGGCGCGACCGACGGGCGTTTCCTGAACGCCATCGGCGTGCCGACCTATGGCGTCACCGGCTTCTTCAGCGAGCCCGGCGGCAATGGCGCGCACGGGCTGAACGAGAAGATGCGCGTGCGCTCCCTCTATGAGGGCCGCGACTTCCTCTACGAGTTGGTGAAGATCTACGCGGCGCAGGGGTAGCACCAAGATCCTCCCCCTTTTTGGGGGAGGTGGCGCGTAGCGCGACGGAGGGGGCCGCGCCGGCGGTCCGCCTCCCGAGGAGTCAAAGTCCCCCTCAGTCAGCCGTTCGGCTGACAGCTCCCCCAGGAGGGGGAGCATCTGGCGTCACGGGGCGGCGGCGTCGGTCAGAACGTCTTCCGCAGACCCAGCGACAGGACGTAGCCCTCGCCCTGGACCTCGCCGCGCAGGCGGGTGGTCGTGGCGGCTGGGGTACCTTCGTAGAAGGTGGTGTCGTGGAGGACGTCAGTGTTCTCGAAATCGATATAGGCGAGGGCGGCGTCGACCTTCAGGCTGTCGGTGACCGCGGCGGTGGCGCCCACGCCATAGAGCCAGCGGTCGCCGTCCGGCACGCGGGCGGTGCGCGCGTCGTCCGGCGTCGGGGTCGGGTCGTACTGCACGCCCGCGCGCAGGGTCAGGCGATTGTTGACCGCATAGTCGACGCCGACGCCGCCGGAGGTGGTGTCCTTGTAGTCCTGGCGCAGGACCTCGCCGCCGCCGCCCTCGAAGCTGACATTGATGGCGTCGAACTCGCTCCAGCCGATGCGCTGCACCTGGGCGTTGAGGGCGAGCTTGTCGGTGGCCTGCCAGCGGCCGCCAAGGGTGGCGATCCAGGGCGTGGTGAACTTGGCCGAGCCGCCGCTGTCGCGGTTGGCGCCGGCGAGCGGGCCCAGCAGGCCGCCGACGAAGACCTTGCCGTCCAGGTCGTGCTCGATCTTCGAGCGGTAGCTGGCGCCGAGGGTGAACTGGCCAAGGTGCGCCTGGGCGCCGACGTTCCAGCCGAAGTCCCAGCCATCGCCGCTGAGCTGCGAGACGCCGTCCGGCAGGGCGGGCGAGAGGTTGGGATAGGCGGTCGAGAGTTTGGCGTCGGTGTACTGGGCGCTGACGCCCACGCCGAGATCGAGCCAGTCGGTCACGCGCATGGCGCCGGTGAGCTGGGCGTCGGCGGTGGTCAGGCGCGAATGGAGCGCGTCGTAGCGAGCCCAGGACGAGCTGCGGTAGTCGGTGGTGAAGTTGTAGGGCGCGGCGAGCGACAGTCCGACGGCGAAGCGGTCGCCGATGGGCGTGGCGATGGCGAAGTTGGGTGCTATGCCGTCCTCGATCGGATTGAAGGCGCGGGGCTCGCCCTGGACCGGAATGGTCGTGCCGCCGGGATAGGTGATGGTCGAGCCGTGGTTCTCCACCGTGGCGTCGACGAAAACGGCGTGCATGCCGACATAGGCTTCCCGGCCTGACCGCGCGATGGCCGCGGGGTTCCACCAGAGGGAGTCGACGCCCTGATCGGCCACTTCGCCGGAATAGGCGCGGCCGGCGCCTTTCACGGACTGCTCCTGCAGATAGAAGCCGGCGGCCTGGGACTGGGTCGAGAGGAGGGCGGCGGCGGCGGTCGTGGCCGCGAGAAGCGCTAATCTGGTCATGGGAACACGTCTTTCGGGGGAGGTGGATCCGCGCGCGGATCGGTTGACCCCTCAAACACGGAAGCGCCCTCTTAGTTGCAGGCTTGGCCGTCGGAGTCGCCTTGCCATCGCGTCGCAGCGGAGTCACAAGGACATAAATTGGCATGGAGAGTGTCAAAATGTCCGAGGCGAAGATCGGCAGAACCCTGGCGGAATCGACGCCTTGCTGGCCCGAGCCGGCGAGACCGCCGAAGGGGGCTCCCAACATCCTGGTGGTGCTGTTCGACGACGTGGGGTTCTCGGACTTCGGCTGTTATGGCTCGCCCATCCGCACGCCGACCATAGACGCCCTGGCGGCGGAGGGCCTGCGCTATACCGGCTTTCATACGACCGCCATGTGCTCGACCACCCGTGCGGCCCTGCTGACCGGGCGCAATCATCATTCGGTCGGGATGGGCTGTCTGGCGAACTTCGATTCAGGCTTTCCCGGCTATCGCGGCAAGATCGCGCGGGAGGCAGGGACGCTTGCCGAGATCCTGCGCGCGAACGGCTATGGGACCTACATGGTCGGCAAGTGGCACGCCACGCCCCTGAGCCAGACCGGCGCGGCGGGGCCTTACGACGGCTGGCCCCTGGGGCGAGGCTTCAACCGCTATTACGGCTTCATGGACGCCGAAACGGACCAGTTCTCGCCGGAGCTGGTGCGCGACAATACGCCGGTCGATCCGCCGGGCCGCTACGCGGACGGCTATCACCTGACCGAGGACCTGGTCGACGAGAGCATCCGGTTCGTCGCCGACCATATCGCCGATGCGCCGGACCAGCCGTGGCTGCTGTGGCTTGCGCTCGGCGCCTGTCATGCGCCGCACCAGGCGCCGATGGACATCATCCGCAGCTATGACGAGGTCTTCGCCGAGGGCTGGGACGTCGAGCGCGAGCGGCGGCTGGCGCGGCAGAAGGCGCTCGGTCTCGTGCCCGCCGAAACCCGAATGCCGCCGCGCAACGACGGGGTGAAGCCCTGGGCCGAGCACAACGCTGAGGAGCAGCGGGTCTTCACGCGCCTGCAGAGCGCCTTCGCCGGCATGCTGGACCATGCGGACCGCCACCTGGCGCGGCTGGTGGCGTTTCTCGAGCAGGCGGGCGTCAAGGACGACACGCTGATCCTGGTGCTGTCGGACAACGGAGCGAGCCAGGAGGGCGGGCCGCTGGGCATGGTCAACGCCATGGGCCCGTACAACATGAAGTTCGAACCGATGCCGGAAAAGCTGACCCGGCTGGAGGACATCGGCGGTCCCGACAGCCACTCGAACTTTCCCCACGGCTGGGCGATGGCCTCCAACACGCCGTTGCGGCGCTACAAGCAGAACACCCACGGCGGCGGAATCCGAGATCCGCTGGTGGTGAGCTGGAAGAACGGCCTCCCCGCACGTGGGGAGCTGCGTCATCAGTTCGCTCATGCCTGCGACCTGACGCCGACCATCCTCGACATACTGGGGCTGGTCCCGCCGGACGTGATCGCGGGCGTGCCGCAGGCCCCCATGGAGGGGACGAGCTTCGCAGCCTCCCTGACCAATCCGGGCGCGCCCTCGAAGGCGCAGCCGCAGTATTTCGAGATGTTCGGCCACCGCGGCCTTTGGCAGGACGGCTGGAAGGCGGTGGCGTTCCACCCGCCCGGCGCGCCGTTCGAGAACGACCGCTGGGAGCTCTATCACCTGGACTCCGACTTCTCCGAAACGGAAGACCTGGCCGAACGGGAGCCCGCACGCCTGGCCGCGATGATCGAGGCGTGGTGGCGCGAGGCGGAGCGCTGCAAGGTGCTGCCGCTCGACGACCGCTTCGGCCCGCGTTTCGCCGAGAACGCCCTGCGCCACCAAGGCGCGCGCAAGCAGTTCGTCTTCCACAAGGGCATGGGGCACGTGCCCAGCGACTGCGCCCCGGACGTGCGCTCGCGGTCCTACGTCATCGAGGCCGACGTCAATCTTAGCGACGGGGACGAGGGAGTGCTGGTGGCGCATGGCGATGCGACCAGCGGCTATTCCCTGTTCGTCCGCGACCGGCGGCTGCACCACACCCTGAACGTCGGCGGCCTGCGGACCACGGTGAGCTCGGACCGCGCCATCGCGCCCGGCCGGAGGAAGCTCGGCCTCCGCTGCCGGCAGGGCGATGGGCGGCGGTTCACCCTCACCATCGACGGCGAGGCGGCGGGCGAGATCGCGACGCACATGGGCTTCCTGACCCTGATCTCCTGGTCAGGGCTCGACATCGGCCGCGATAGGGGAAGCCCTGTCGGCGACTACGCCGAGCCCTTCAAATTCACGGGCGCGTTGCGGACCGTGACGGTCACCATGGACGCCGATCAGGACCTGGACGGCGAAGCCGTGGGGGCAGCGGAGATGGCGCGGGAGTAGAGCCACTTCCATCGGTTCGACATGGCCGGACCACAGGTCCCGGCCATGCCGAAAACTCGAGCGCCCGACACGCGTGCGCGGTCGGGGACGACGAGCAGGGATTGGGCGAGGAAAGGAGATCGCCTCCTCGGATCTGAGATCCTTGTCCTGACGAGGCTGCTCCCAGGTGGAGACCTGATTGCGTCAGCGCCGAAGGCGGTGAACGTGAGGGAGCGACCTTGCGTTGAGATTCGCCGGTGCGTCGCCTTGTGTGGCGCATTGGCAACACTACATCCCGTCGA
>Ga0182741_1003655_pt1 | contig 16097 bp, 18 predicted proteins | sample eDN5th37CBELigOP_FD_128874 | JGI IMG/M metagenome (GOLD analysis project Ga0182741, IMG submission 128874) | Enriched Organic Plus compost microbial communities from Emeryville, California, USA - eDNA 5th pass 37_C BE-Lig OP (version 2) (version 2) ...
CTGACGTTCTCCGGCAGGTAGCCGAGCTTGCGCCGCAGCGCGTCGGCGCTGGCGCCGGTCGGGGCGGCGCCGAACACGCGCACGCTGCCGGCGCTGGGCTCGATCAGGCCGAGGATGAGCTTCATGGTGGTGGTCTTACCGGCGCCGTTGTGGCCCAGCAGCGCCAGCACCTCGCCCTCGCCGATGGTGAAACTCAAGTTGCTCAGGCTGTTGACGCCGACATAGCTCTTGCCGACGGCGTCGAACTCTATAACCGCTGTCATTGCGCGTACTTCTCGATGGTTGGCGGCGACATCAACGGTGCGCTGTCCTTCACGCCCGGCGGGCGGAACACCGGGAACTGCTGCTGTGCCCAGCGCAGGGTCTGCACCGCCGGGCTGTGCATGAGGATCTTCGCTTCCGGATGGCGCCACAGCAGCTGGTCGATGGCATCGTTGGGCTGGTACACGGTGTCGCCGACGCCGTCGCCGTCGAGGTCCCAGCCCAGGTAATCGCTCCAGTAGTTGCCGCGGCCCTGGTGCGACCATTCCTGCTCGCGGGTGGCGACGTACTTCACCTGGGTGAAGTTGCCGATGAAGGCGTTGCCGAAGATCTTGTTGTCTTCCGAGCCGGCGGTGAGGTGGATGCCGATGGCGCTGTCGGCGAAGTGGTTGCCGCTGAACTCGTTGAACTGAGCGTTGTAGACGAACAGCGCCTTGCCCTCGGCGCCGGAGATATGGGCGTCGCTGTGGTCGCTGCCGCCGCTGCGCACATGCACCACGCGGTTGCCGCGTATCAGCGAGCCGGTGATGTTGTTCAGCAGGAAGCCGTAGTTCTGGTCGTCTTCGGACACGTTGCCGGTGACGATCAGCCGCTTCGACTGCATCAGCGCGTAGCCGGTGCGGGTGCGGGTCGTATGGTTGTTCTCGACGCGGTTGTCCATCGAGAACATGTAATGGATGCCGTAGCGCACGTCGTGCATGCGGTTGCCGCGCAGCACGTTGTGGTTGCTGACGTCGATGTAGATCGCGTCGCGCACGTCCCAGATGTGGTTGTCCTCGATCCGGGAGTGCGTGGCGTTGTACAGGTGGACGCCGTTGCCGCGGTCCTGGGAACGCAGGCTGGTGTCGCCCTGGATGCGGTTGCCGACCACCTGCGCGCCGCGGGCGCGGTCCAGCCAGACGCCGAAGCCGGGCCCCTGCAGGTGGTTGTCCTCGATGCGCACGTTCTCGGCCTGGCGCTGGACGAAGATGCCGGCGTTCAAGGCGGTGAGGTCGCGGCCCCAGTTACGGACGGTGAGCTGGCGGATCTCCACCTCGGAGGCGTCGACGCGCACGGCATGGCCTTGGCCGCCGCCGTCGATCACCGCGCCCGGCTCGCCGATCAGGCGCAGGCGGCGGTCGATCACGATCGGTCCGGTGTGATTGCCGGCGGGTAGGTGGATTTCATCGCCTTCGGTCGCTCGCTCCAGCAGCGGCTGCAGCGGTTGGCCGGGCACGGCGGTGAGCCGCGCGGCGTGGGCCGAGCCGAAGCCGGCGATCAACAGCAGGGGAAGACAGGAGCGCAGTAGGGGATACACGGTTCACTTCGACAAGGTGAAAGCCGCGGGCCGGAAAGCCGGCCCGCGACCAAGCGGCCCTTAGGCGGGCTCGACCAGCATGCGACCGCTCATCTCCATGTGCAGCGCATGGCAGAACCAGTTGCAGTAGTACCAGAACACGCCCGGCTTGTCGGCGACGAAGGTCACCGACGAGGTCTGCTGCGGGCCGACCTCCATCTGCACGCCGTGGTTCACCATGCAGAAGCCATGGGTGAGGTCCTCGACCTGGTCGAGGTTGGTGACCACCACCGTGACTTCATCGCCCTGCTTGACCTTGAACTCGGTAATGCCGAACTGCGGCGCCACCGAGGTCATGTACACCCGCACCTTCTTGCCGTCGCGGATGATCTTGTTGTCGGTCTCCAGGGTCACGCCGTCCTTCTTGGCCATGGCCACGGTCTCGGCGAAGAACGGGTCGTCGCGCTTCCACACCTTCAGCGGCTTGATCTGGTCGCGGCGCACCAGGATGCAGTCGTGCGGCTCGGCGAAGGTCGGGCCGTCGTGCACCAGCTTCATCTCCTCGCCGGAGATGTCGATCAGCTGGTCGTTCTCGGGGCGCAGCGGGCCCACCGGCAGGAACCGGTCCTTGGAGAACTTGCACAGCACCACCAGCCACTTGCCGTCGGCGTCGCGGCTCTCGGTGAGGCTGGCGTGGTTGTGGCCGGGCTGGTAGTGCACGTCCAGCTTCTGGCGGATGTAGTTCACCTTCTGGCCGTTGTAGGCCTTGATGGCGTCCTCGATGTTCCACTTCACCACCTGGCTGTCGAGGAACAGCGTGGTGTAGCCGTTGCCGCGGCCGTCGAAAGTGGTGTGTAGGGGACCGAGGCCCAGTTCCGGCTCGGCGACGATGACCTCGCGCGCGTCCTTGTACTTGCCGTCGAACAGGGCGTCGAGGCGGTCGATGGCGATCACCGACACCGTCGGCGACAGCTTGCCGTTGGCGATGAAGTACTTGCCGTCCGGCGAGGTGTTCAGGCCGTGCGGGTTCTTCGGCACCGGGATGTAGGCGGTGAGCTTGGAGCCCTTGCGGCCGTCCAGCACCGGCACCTTTGAGTCGCCGATGGTCTTGAACTGCTTGGCCTTGATGGCGGCCTCGATGCGCGGGATGTTGAACACCACCACCCAGTCGCGCTCGTCGCGCATGGAGCCGGCCAGATCCACCGCCTTCTCCGAGTTGTAGCAGGTGGAGGCGACGTACTTGCCGGTGTAGTCGGCGTCAAGGTTGTCGAGGTTGCCGTCGACGATCACCTGCCAGGCCACTTCCATGGTCTCCGCGTCGATCGCGTTGAACATGGTCCAGTAGTTGGCCGGATTCTCCAGGTCGCGGCCGTCGTTCGGCTGCGGGATCGGCATCTCGGCGTTGGCGAACACGTACTTGGTGTACGGCACCTTCTGCAGGCGCAGGCCGTGGATCGCCTGGACGTTGGGGATGATGGTGACCTTGTCCGTCTTCATGATGTCGAGACGGATGCGCGCCACTCGCGTGTTGGCCTTGTCGTTGATGAACAGATACTTGCCGTCGTAACGGCCGTCGGTCATCGACACGTGCGGGTGGTGGCTGTCGCCGTTGTGGAACTTGGCCGACTCGCCGAGGATGCGCTTACTCTCGTTGGTGATGCCCCAGCCGGTGGCGCTCTCGGTGTTGAACACCGGAATGCGCATCAGCTCGCGCATGGACGGAATGCCCAGCACGCGCACCTCGCCGGAGTGGCCGCCACTCCAGAAGCCGTAGTATTCGTCCAGCTCGCCCGGAGCGACGTGGACTTTGTTGCCGGCGGCGCCCTTCTTGTCGGAAGCGGCCTCGGCGGTGCCCATCAAGCCGGCGGTGAGTCCCCCCGCCAAACTGGCCCCGGCGACGCCGGCGGCGGTTACCCCCAGGAACTTGCGCCGGCTGATCCCGGTGCTCTCGTCTTTCTTCTCGGTCATCGCACTAGTCCTCACTCAGGGAAGTGGGTGTTGCAACAGCGGTCTTCGGAATGAACACGGGCTTGCCGGTATTGGCGTCGGTGGCAATACGGCTCGCCTTCTCACGCTTCTGACGGCGTTTGATCATCGGCGGGCACTTGTGCTCGTCGAAGTAACTGACCTGGCAGTCCAGGCAGTAGTGACACTCGTTGGCGTTGATGTGGCCGTCCGGATGGATGGCGCGCACCTCGCACTCGTTGGCGCAGATCTGACAGGGGGTGCCGCAGCTGCCGCGGTGGCGCTTGAGCCAGTCGAACAGGCGCAGCCGCGCCGGGATGGCCAGGCCGGCGCCGAGCGGGCAGACGTAGCGGCAGTAGAACTTGCGGTTGAAGACGGAGATGACCACCAGCGCCGCGGCGTAGAAGGCGAAGCCCCATTCGCGCTGGAAGCGCAGGGTGATGGCGGTCTTGAAAGGCTCGATCTCGGCGTAGCGCTCGGCCTGTCCCAGCGAGTGCAGGGAGATGCCGAACAGCGCCAGCAGGATCAGGTACTTCACGGCCCACAGCCGCTCGTGCACGGCGAACGGCAGTTCCAGCTGCTTCACCTTGAGCTTGCGGGCGATTTCGTTCACCAGCTCCTGCAGCGCGCCGAACGGGCACAGCCAGCCGCAGAACACGCCCCGGCCCCACAGCAGCAGCGACGCCGCCACGAAGCTCCAGAGGATGAACATCATCGGATCGATCAGGAAGGTGTCCCAGCTGAAGCCGCGGATCAGCGAGCCGATGAAGGTGAAGATGTTCACCACCGACAGCTGGGCCAGCGAATACCAGCCGATGAAGAACAGCGTGTACACCAGGAAGCCGTGCCGCACCCAGCGCAGCAGCCGCTGCCGGCGCACCAGCGCCTCCTGGAACATCAGGATGGCGGTGAGCGTGATCAGGCCGGCCAGCAGCACCGCGATCTGGAAGCTCTTCTCGCGCCAGACCTGCACCCACAGCGGCTCCGGCTCCACCGGCACCGGCCGGTCGAGATAGGCCTCGGGCAGCTGATAGTCGCCGGTGAAGCTGACGAAGATGCTGTCGAGCGGGCCGGTCTGACGCCGTACCAGCAACTCGGCCTGCCAGGGCGAGCCGGGATCGAACTCGGCCTTGCCGCGGATCACGAAGATGTCCATCTCCGTGAACTCCGGCAGTCCATCGACGTAGACGTCGCTGAGCCGGTTGTGGTCGAGGTCGCGGAAGGCGATGACGTTGCCGTTCTGGTTGAGCTGGAAGCGGTCGAAGATGCCGCCGCGCACGTAGCCCGAGCCCTTGAACGAATACTGGCCGTAGGCCATCGCGGCGATGGCGTGCTCGCCGGGCTGCAGCTCGGCCATCAGACGCTCGTACTGGCTGTCGCCGAGCAGGTTGCGGCCGATGGTGGGTGCGTTGAGGTAGGTGTAGAAGAGATCGATGAAGGTGTCGTCGGCTTGCCCCGGCGACGCTTCGTCGATCCCCTCGGCGGCGGTGCCGACGAAGGCGGCATCGACCTGACCGCGGGTCAGGTGCAGGCGGCGGATGCTGCCGTCGCCGGTGAGCTTGGCCCAGTCGGCCGGCGCGAACACGTCCTGGCGCACGGTGGCGCGCGGCTGGTCGGCGGCGGCGTCGATGATGCCGTTGGCGGCGGCGACCTTGCGGGCGGCGCGCATGATGGTCTGGTTGACCACCATCACCGTGACGGTGGCGCCGGAGATGGCGTCCAAGCCGCGCACGTGCTCGTCGCTGCGCGCGCCGATGCGCACCACGTCGTTGACGTGGGCACCGATGTGGGCGTCGGCGAACTCCTGCAGCTTCCGCTCCGGGATGCCGACCAGCACGATCGGCTCCTCATGGTGCAGAACCTTGGCGGCGGTGATCCGGCCTTCGAGATCGACCCCGACCAGCAGGTTCACCGGCTTGCCGGAGTAGGCCGGAATCGGCGCGATCGCAACGGTCTCGAACACGTAGCCGAGCAGCTTGTCATCGGCATGGACGGCGGAGGCTGGAGGATCGCCCGCGGGGGCGTCGACGCGGCTGGCGGTGGGGAAGGCTTGGCGCGCTTGCGCCAGATCGATGGCGGCGCTGGCCTGGTTGCTCAGTCCGAGTAGGAAGAGCAGAACGCAGGCAAATAGAAACCGTTGCCCGATACGCATGTTTCGAGCTCAACCTATTTGGGGGGAGGCAGCGGCGCTGCCTCCGGGGTACAGCTTTACTTCAGGCTGGCGTAGTACGCGGCCAGGTTCTCGATGTCCTGATCGCTCAGCGGCTTGGCTTGCGCGGACATGATCGGGTCGTTGCGCGTGCCGGCGCGGAAGTCCTTCATCTGCTTGACCAGGTAGGCTTCCTTCTGGCCCTTCAGGTTGGGATACATGGGCGCGATGGCGATGCCGTCGGCACCGTGGCAGGCGGCGCACACGGCGGCCTTGGCCTTGCCGGCGGCGGCATCACCGGCCGCCTGCGCGGCGCCGGCCACCGACAGAGCGACAAGAAGCGCTGCGAGTCGATACTTCATTAGATTTCTCCCGAATGCATCTCTAAGCCCGGCCGTGCGACGTCCGCGCTGTTGTGTGAATCCACACACCGCGAGGATGCCAGCCCGGGAGGAGGGCAGGCGTTGATATAGATCAAGTGCATTCGGGATACATCATTAATCCGAGTAGAATCCGATTAGTCCGAGCGCCTGAGTCCGCTGATCCGAGCGGCCCATGCCCGCCCGTGCCCGAGGCGCTTGATGCCGGGCAACGGGCCTCCACTTTCCGTCGTCGGCGTCGCTGCCGAAGGGGGCGAAACCGATGATGTCCGACCGTACCGAGCGTCCAGCGCGGGCCCGCGTTTCCTGCGCCACCTGCGAGGCCTGTTGCTGCCGCCTGCAGGTGCTGTTGAGCGAGGACGACCTCGGCGTGCCGTTCGACATGTGCGAGCGCGACCGCTGGGGCGGGTTGGTGATGAAGCGCGAACCGGACGGCTGGTGCATAGCGCTGGACCGCAATACGCTGCGCTGCTCCATCTACGAGCGGCGGCCGCGTACTTGCCGCGAGTTCGCGCTCGGCGGCCGGGACTGCCTGGACGAGCGGCGCAGCATGACGGGTGGCGCGGATAGCGGCCCCGGTTAGCGCGGGTAGTCGTCGCGATGGCCGTCCCGGCGCCGTGATCCTCGGGAGTTCCCGCTGCCGGATGCGAGACAAGCGCCGCCATACGGGTTAAAAAAGCGGCATGCAACGCCGGCACGGCCGCCAGCAATGAAGTACGCAGCGCGAGCTGTCCCGGGTCCGGCAGCAAGCTCATGGTCGGGCAGGCTCCGCTGCGAGGAGTGACGCATGAATCCATCCAATCCCGAGCTCACCCAAGCCATCGCCAGCGGCACCGAGCCGGCGCCACCGGCAATCGTCCCGCCGCACGCGCTCGACGCCGCGGCGTCCGACCCGCGCGCCCTCGGCTACATGCAGGGCTTCCCGCCGCCGCCGGACAAGGTCATCCGCTTCGACGCCGCTAGCCGCGCCTTTCCGAAGACGCGCTGGTCCTTCAGTCACTACCGCGAGCTCATGCCCACCCGCAACGTTTGGCGCGGCGCCGGCGCCGCCAGCGAGCTGCCGCGGGCGGAGCAGGATCTGGACCGGCTGACTTTCACCCTCGCCGACGGAAGCCGCATGAGTTGGCCGGAGATGCTGGCCGGTACCTATACCGACGGCATCGTGGTGCTACATCGCGGCCGGGTGATCTACGAGCGCTATTTCGGCGCGCTGCAGCCGGAGCTGCCGCATATCGGCATGTCGGTGACCAAGTCGTTCGTCGGCACGTTGGCGGCGATGCTGGCCGACGAGGGCCGGCTCGATCCGGGCGCGCCGGTGGTGCAGTACCTGCCAGAGCTTTCCGGCAGCGCCTATGGCGATGCCCGCGTGCGTCACCTGATGGACATGACGGTCGGCCTGCGCTTCTCCGAGGACTACGTGGACCCCAACGCCGAGGTGCGGCAATACGCACTGGCCGCCGGTCTGCTGCCGCGCCCGGTCGGTTACCAGGGGCCGGACAGCATCTACGGTTTCCTCAAGACGTTGCGGAAGCAGGGCGAGCACGACGAAGCGTTCGCCTACAAGACGGTCAACACCGAGGTGCTGGCCTGGATCGTGCGGCGGGTGGCGGACCGCTCGCTGGCGCAACTGCTGTCGGAGCGGATCTGGCAGCCCTTGGGCGCCGAGCACGACGCTTACTTCACACTGGACGGCATCGGCACCGAGGTCGCCGGCGCCGGCCTGAACACCACGCTGCGCGATCTGGCCCGGTTCGGCGAGATGATGCGCAACGACGGCCGCTTCAACGGTCGCCAGATCGTGCCGGCGGCGGTGGTGGCCGACATCCGCCGCGGCGGCGATCGCGAACTGTTCGCCCGCGGCGGCTGGCCGACCCTGCCAGGCTATTCCTACCGCCACATGTGGTGGGTGTCGCACGGCGAGCACGGCGTGTTCCAGGCGCGCGGCATCCACGGCCAGCGCATCTACGTCGACCCGGCCGCGGAGCTGACGGTGGCGCGCTACGCCTCGCATCCGATCGCGTCCAACCCGGCCAACGACCCGCTCACCCATCCCGCCTTCGAAGCGCTGGCGGCCGAAGTGATGCGCTGGTAGCGGCAAGATGCGCAATCCGACCGCGAAGGAACGCAGCCGGCCGGTGATGGCGCTGATTGCCCACGATGAGAAGAAGGACGCGCTTACCGAGTTCTGCGTCCGTCACCGCGACGCGCTGGCGAACTGGGAGTTGATCGCCACCGGCACCACGGGGCAGCGCATCGCCGACGCCACCGGCCTGCCGGTGCAGCGCCTGCTGTCCGGCCCGCTGGGCGGCGACGCGCAGATCGCGGCGCGGGTGGCGCAGGGCGAGGTGGGCGTGGTGATCTTCATCGTCGACCCGCTCAACGCCCACCCGCACGATCCCGACATCCAGACCCTGCAGCGGGCATGCAATGTCCACAACGTGCCGATCGCCACCAACCTGGCGACGGCGGAGTTGATCCTGCGGCCGCGAACGGTGGACGAGCAGGTGTCGTAGCTGGCCGCGCCGAGCGCGGTGGGACGGATCGTTCCGCGAGTCGCGGTTACCACTCCACCCGCAGGCTTTCCCCCGACAACAGATAGCAGCACGCCAGGCGCCAATTGTCCTCGCCGTCCCGCAGCTCGGTCGGCCAGCCTTCCCGGCTCAGGACGTTGCGCTCCTTGTTGTCCATGGGCCGCAGTGGTCCCGCCAGCACCCGAACCCGCACCACGCAGGTGCCACAGGTGCCCAGGCCGCAGCGCCAGTGCAGCGGAAGTTGGTGCCGGCGAGCCAGTTCGAGCACGGTGACGAACTGGTTCGGGGCGTAATCGCAGCGTAGGTCGGCGGTCATGGCGCCGCCGCGGAACGTCACGCTGGGCATGCTGGTTGGTCCATCATAGCAGGGGTTAAGAGCCTCTCGGCAGATCGGCTGAGCCGCGGCGCAAGCCGCCCCGTTCTATTGAGACGCTCTTGGCACATTGTGCGAACCCGGGCGTGGGCGTGTCGAGCCGGGCAGTTCCTATTTCGGCCTTTCCAGCACCCGAATCTCCACCGGTGTGAGCCCTTGCTTGATGAAGCCCAGTTTCTTCGCCGCGCCGTAGGAGAGATCGATGACCCGCCCCGGCAAGCGGCCACGGTCGTTGATGCGCACCACCACGCGCTTGTCGTTGCGCAGGTTGCGCACCTCGACCACGGTGTGCAGCGGCAGCGTCTTGTGCGCCGCCGTCATCCCGTGCATGTCGTAGATCTCGCCCGAGGCGGTGGTGCGGCCGTGGAAACGCTTGCCGTACCACGAGGCGGTGCCGCGCTCGACCGCGTCGCTCGGCGGGCGATCGGCGGTCTGGGCCAGGGTGGAGCAACCGACCAGCAATCCGCTGACGATTAGGATCAGCGAGGGGAGGATCTTCATCGGGCAGTCCGTTGACGGCGCGCCGGCGCCGATCGGGAAATCCGTGCCGGTGATCCTTGTCCGGTGCGGGTAACGCTCGGTGCTGGGCGGCGTTCTCGTTAGAGTTGTGGGCGAAAGCGGCCGCTCAGCTTTGGCGGCCGAAACGCCAGCGCTGTTCCTCGACCGATTCCTGCGGCGCCAGCGCCGGCAGGTGCCGGCCTCCGGAGGCTGACCATACCAGCGCGACGATCCAGCCGAGCACGGTCCAGCCCAGGACCAGATTGAGCGCGAGAATGGGCAGATGATTGTGGTGCCCGCGCAAAACGGCGCTCAGCCAAGGCAGCAGATACAGGCACGCGATTCCGGCGTAATCGAGCAGATCCATTCGCTCTCTCCGTTGCTTGCGAGTACGTGGCATCGGCAGTGGCCAGTTATAGAAGATGAGCGGATGATCGAGCAATCGATCGGCCCCATCTTGGCCGTCGGCATGAAGCGACAGGCGCTGGGGGCGACCCTAGGAAAACGCTGATCGAAAGCGCACGATGGCGCCGCCGCGTTGTCCATCGTTGTATTCCCCCTGTTCGGGCCTCCGGCCCCCGCCGCTCGGGACAGCTCATGAGCCAGCCGCCGCATTTTTCCACCGACCAGCCCCTTCCAGGCGAGCCGCTGCGCTTCGAGCACCTGGTGCAGATCAACGACTTCGACAACCCGATGGTGGTGCCGCTGAGCCGGCGCCAGCTCTGGCGCGGCCTGGTGATGCGCGCCCAGGCGCCGCGCTTCTTCATCCCCTGGCTGGACGATATCCGGTTGTCGCAGGAAGAGGATGGGTCGCTGCGGCGCGAGCTGCGGTTCGGCGACTACGTGGTGCGCGATCACGTCGGCTTCGTCGAGGAGCAGAGCGTGCGCTACGACGTGATCGAGACCGAACGCGTGGCGCGCTTCACCCTGACCATGCGCATCGAGGAGCCGGTGGCCGACGCGCTGTTCGTGCGTTTTACCTACGAGGCGCATTCCGTCGACCATCATGCCGACAGCCCGCTGGGCGACTTGGTCAAGGAGGCCTATCGCCAGGCCGACCGCGACACGGTGTTCCGCATCCGCCAGTTGGCCGAGATCGGCGCGCTCAACGACTGATTTCGGCTAGGCTGTCGCTGCATGGCCGCCGCCGCCGAACGAATCACATGAAGCCTTACGCCGAAGCCTGCGACCGCAACAAGCAACCTATCCTCGAGGTGCTGCGCGCCGAGTTCGCCGCTGCCCGCCGGGTGCTGGAGATTGGCAGCGGCACCGGTCAGCACGCGGTGTTCTTCGCCGCCGAGCTGCCGCATCTGTGCTGGCTGAGCAGCGATCGGGCGGAGAATCTCCCGGGCATCCGGGCGTGGCTGGACGAAGCCGGTCTTGCCAACGCGCTGGGGCCGATCGAGCTCGACGTGCTCGGCGTTTGGCCGGCGCAGCGATTCGACGCGGTATTCAGCGCCAACACCGCGCATATCATGAGCTGGCCGGCGGTGGAGGCGATGTTCCGCGGCGTGGGCGAGCGGCTGGAGCCGGGCGGGCGCTTCGCGCTGTACGGGCCGTTCCGTTACGGCGGGCGTCACACCAGCGACAGCAACGCCCAGTTCGACCGCTGGCTCAAGGCGCGCGACCCGGACAGCGGGGTGCGCGACTTCGAGCGCCTGGACGCGCTGGCGCGCGACAACGGTTTGGCGTTCGCGCGCGATCACGCCATGCCGGCCAACAATCGGCTGCTCGTTTGGGAGCGTCCGCTCGAATAGCGACGCGATGCGGGACGAACAATAAGGTGTGGTTCCTCGGTAGATCCAAGCCCGCGCCGTGGCGCGGAGGATTGCTTCCGTGGCTGGCGAGCCTGGTCCTGGCCGGTTGCGCCTCGCACAATCCCTATTACGATCCGGCCAAGCCGCACCACAGGCCCGACGGATTCCGCAACAACTATCCGCACGAGACCAAGGGCAGCGCCGATTTCTGGCGCTGGCAGTGGCAGCGCTGGCGCGACGATCTGCCGCCGCCCGCGGCGCCGTTGCTGCCGGTCGCGCCCGACCTGGCTTTCATCCAGGCCAACCGTCAGGAACCGGCGGTGACCTGGATCGGGCACTCCACCGTGTTGTTGCAGCTGGGCGGACTGAACGTGCTTACCGACCCGCAGTTCTCGCACCGCGCTTCGCCGTTCTCCTTCATCGGCCCCAAGCGGCACCAGCCGCCCGGCGTGGCGCTGGCCGATCTGCCGCGCATCGACCTGGTGCTGATCTCGCACAACCACTACGACCATCTCGACCTGGCCAGCGTGCGCGCGCTGTACCGCCAGCCGGGTGGGCCACCGCTGTTCCTGGTGCCGCTCGGAATCGACCCCTGGTTCAAGGAGGAGGTCAGCGACGGCAGCGGCGAGCATGTGCGCGCCTTCGACTGGTGGCAGCGCATCGACTACCGCGGGCTGGACATCCATTTTCTGCCGATCCAGCACTGGAGCGCGCGCACGCCCTGGGACCGCAATCGCACCCTGTGGGGCGCCTGGGCGGTCAGGCACCCGCAGCTGTCGTTCTTCTTCTCCGGCGACCTCGGCTATTCCCGGGACCTGCGCGACATCGGCCGCCGGCTGGGCGGCTTCGACCTGGCCGCGATCGCCGTCGGCGCCTACGAGCCGCGCTGGTTCATGCGCCCGCAGCACCTCAACCCGGCCGAGGCGGTGCGGGCGCATCGCGATCTCGGCGCCCGCCGCTCGTTCGGCATTCACTGGGGCACGTTCGAGGATCTGACCGACGAACCGCTGGACCAGCCGCCGCGCGACCTGGCGCGGGCGCGGCAGGCGGCCGGCTTGAGCGAGCAGGAATTCTTCCTGCTGCGCCACGGCGAGACCTATCGCCCGGCCGCCGCGGCGAAGTGATAACGTCGGTGTTTTTCCATCGTCGAGTCGCCATGACGTTCCCATCCCCGATCGATAGTGCGTCCATGCTGACCGAGGCGGTGCCGCGCGGCCGGCAGGTGCCGCGGCCGTGAGCGCGCGCCGACCGAGTCCGGCGGCGCTGCAGGCCGCGGCGGGTGGAAGCGTGGAGGACGTGATCGCCCCCGGTCTGGACGTGCTGTTCTGCGGCATCAATCCGAGCCTGTACAGCGCCGCCGTGGGCCATCACTTCGCCCGCCCCGGCAACCGCTTCTGGCCGACCCTGCACCGTGCCGGCTTCACCCCGCGGCAACTGGCGCCGGCCGAGCAGGGCGAGCTGCTCAAGTTCGGCTGCGGCATCACCAATTTCGTCGAGCGTGCCACCGCCAGCGCCGCCGAACTGAGCGACGAGGAACTGCGACAGGGCGCCGCGCGGCTGGAAGGCAGGCTGGCGCGCTACCGCCCGGCGGTACTGGCGGTACTCGGCATCGGTGCCTATCGCACCGCGCTGGGAGAACCGAAGGCTGCCTTGGGGCCGCAGCCGCGCACCCTTGGCGGTGTCCCGGTGTGGGTACTGCCCAATCCCAGCGGGCTCAACGCCCACTATCAGCGCGACGACCTGGCCAGATTGTTCGCGGAGCTGAGGCGCGAGGTCAGCGGCGGTCGCTAAGCAGAAAGGTATTCACTTCTTCTTCCTCCACCGGGTCCCCTCGATGCCGCCGAGCATCGCCGGCGAAAGCGGAGATAAGCGCCCGCCCGTTTGAGGCCCCGTCTTCGGGGCCGCGTTCGGGCGCGCCGCTTTCGCTTAAGAAGCGCAGGGCAGTCCGGCCGTAGGCCGGACCGGCATCGCGGGGCGCCGTTTGACTCGCACACGTGGGAACGGGTGCTCGCCCTTCGGGCGGCCGCGCCGTCCCGATCGGCCTCTGGCCGATCGGTCTTTTCGTTAATTTTCTTTGGGCGAGCAAAGACCGATTCGCGCTAGCGGATCGGGACAGCGGATAGCTGCCTGTAGGGTGAGGGCCCGCCTGCGGGCCCGAATCAAGAGTAACCCGCCCGCTCAGGAAGGGACCCGGCATAACCGCGCCCGGTGAGAGCGCACAAACGCCGAAGGCGTGCCTTTCATGCCTTTTGTGCTCGTCGCCGACGCCGATGCCGATGCACATCGAGCTCGCCCGCGAGCCGAAGCAGTAAAGGCATGGTGCCTAACCCAGGCGCCAGCGACCGCGCCACATGCGGCCCTCAGCGCCAATCCCCATATCTGCGAGGTGGAGATGTTGTCCACTCTCCGGAGCGCCCCCGGTCATGCAACCCACCAATCGCACCCCGCCGGCCGAAGGCGGTTTCTACGCCCGCACGTTCGCCCTGGTCACGCTGTTCGTGCTCGGGCTGCTGCTGTACCGCATCCTGCTGCCGCTGTTCGTGCCGCTGGCGTGGTCGGCGTTCATCGCGTTTCTGCTGTATCCGCTGCACAAATGGCTGGTGCGCAAGCTGCACGGCCGCGCCAATCTCTCCGCTGGGTTGCTGACCATAGCCGCGCTGTTGATCCTGCTCGGTCCGCTGACCGGGCTCAGCGCCGCCTTCGCCGCCCAGGTCGCGCAGTTGCTGGATTTCCTGCAGAACTACGCGGCCGCGCAGGCGCGCAACGGCGGCAGCCCGACCGACATGCCGGTGTTGCGCACCGTGATCGGCTGGCTGCGGGAGACGCTGGGGGTGACGCCGGAGCAGATCCAGACCTGGCTGGAGGAGGGCAGCAAGAACGTGCTGCAGCTGGTGGCGGCGATGAGCGGCAAGCTGTTCATCGGCGCGGTCGGCCGCGTGCTCTCCTTCACGCTGGCGATGTTCATGCTGTTCTTCTTCATCCGCGACGGTAAGCAGATGCTCACCACCGTGCGCGGGCTCATCCCCATGGCGCCGGCGGACCGCAGCCGCTTGCTGCAGCATCTGGCCGCCGTGACGCGCGCCATCGTCTACGGCACGGGCCTGACCGCGCTGGTCCAGGGCGTGCTGATCGGTATCGGCTTCGCCATCGTCGGCTTGCCGTCGCCGTTGGTGTTCGGCGCGCTGGCGGTGGTGTTCGCGCTGCTGCCGGCGGCGGGCACGCCGTTCGTGTGGGTGCCGGCGGTCATCGCGCTGGCCATCCAGGGACGCTGGGTGGCGCTGATCTTCCTGACGGTCTGGGGCGTGGGCGTGACCCTGATCGACAACGTGCTGCGGCCGGTCCTGGTATCCGGCCGCGCCGACATCGGCACGTTGCCGGTGTTCGTCGGCGTGCTCGGTGGCGTGTCCGCGTTCGGTACGGTCGGCTTGCTGCTGGGGCCGCTGATCCTGGCGCTGGTGTTTGCCTTGATCCGCTTCACGCTCGAGGGGCACCAGCTCGACGGCAACGTGCCGGTGGCCGCCGACCCCGCCGCCACCGACCGGCAGCTGCACGAGAAGCGATAGCGCGGGGCGGCCGCCCCGCGCGCGCTTGCCGGGCTTCTCCGGTTACTGCCGGTAGCTCGGGTCGATGCGGTCGAGCTTGCGCAGCAACGCCGGCCAGGCCAGGTCGCCACCAGCGCCCTTGGTCACGGTCTTGGACTGCTGCTTGATGCCGGCCAGGATCGACTGCGGAATCGAGATCAGCTCGGCGCCGGCGCCCTGGGCCAGCACCTGCGCCTCGCAGGCGCGCTGCAGCGAATGCATGGCCAGGAAGGCCTTGGCCACGGTGCGGCCGACGGTGAGCAGGCCGTGGTTGCGCAGGATCATGAAGTGCGAGTGGCCGAGGTCGGCCTGCAGCCGCTGCTGCGGGGCGAGAAGACGCAGGCCCAGGCCTTCGAGGACGCCACCGCGCCGCTGAAGGAGTTCATGCTCGACAACACCCGCAAGGGCGAGCTGAACATGATGATCTCGGCCAGCGGCGAGGACGCCCCGGCCACACCGGAGGACGTCAGCCTCACCACCCTCATCCCGGCCTTCGTGCTGTCCGAGCTGAAGACGGCCTTCATCATCGGCTTCGTGATCTTCATCCCGTTCCTGGTCATCGACCTGGTCGTCAGCAGCGTGCTGATGGCGCTCGGGATGATGATGCTGCCGCCGGTCTTCGTGTCGCTCCCCTTCAAGATCCTGCTGTTCGTGATGGTCGACGGCTGGACGTTGGTGGCGGAGTCCCTCATCAGGAGCTTCAACACATGACCGACGCCCAGGTGCTCCAGATCGCGCTCGAGGCCATGCTGACGGCCGCCAAGCTCGCCGCGCCGATCCTCCTCACGGTGCTCGCGGTGGGCGTGGCGGTGGGGCTCATCCAGTCGGTGACGCAGGTGCAGGAAGCCACCCTCACGTTCGTCCCGAAGTTCGCGGCGGTGGCGGTGGTGCTGCTGCTCGCGGGCAGCTGGATGCTGTCGACGTTGGTGGGCTTCACCCACGACATGTTCGACATGATCCCCAACCTCATCCGAGGGACGTGACCGTCTCCCTGTCGTCGGAGCTCCTCGTGGGCTTCCTGTTCGCCCTCGTGCGGACGTCGGCGTGGATCGTGGTGGCCCCGCCCTTCTCGTCGTCCACGATCTCCGCGCGGGTGAAGGTGGTGGTGGCCGCCGGCATCGCCGTGGTGCTGGCGCCGAGCCTCGGCTCGCACCCCGAGCTGTTCGAGGTGGGGCCGTTCCTCGGCGGCCTGGCCTACCAGGCGTTCACCGGGCTGGCCCTCGGGTTCCTGGTGCTCCTCGTCTTCGCGGCCGTGCAGGCCGCCGGCGAGCTGACCGATCTGTTCTCCGGCTTCACCGCGGCGTCGCTCTACGACCCGTTCTCCAA